>TARA_R100000808_G_C2155495_1_pt1 | contig 26426 bp, 37 predicted proteins | sample TARA_R100000808 | Tara Oceans TARA_R100000808 (sample SAMEA2622852) | marine metagenome | biome: marine biome (ENVO:00000447); feature: marine epipelagic mixed layer (ENVO:xxxxxxxxx); material: "saline water (ENVO:00002010), including plankton (ENVO:xxxxxxxx)" | depth 140 m | reverse complement strand
TAAGCGCAGAAAGGTTACATATAATACATGTTAAAAACGACTATGGTAGCAATAATGTTTATTGCCGCCCAAGCTTTTGGTCTACACGCTTATGCAGGTAGCCCAGCTAAAGAACCAAATGTTTCAATGAATGCCGAAGTAAAAGCATTTATTGAGTTCGGAACAGAAGATAACAAAGATGCAGAAATCAAATCTTCTGATACAAATATTACATTAAAAGTAGACCACGAAGTATCTCCATCAATTACTGCGTTCGGTGAATTGAGCGCTGATCTAGATATTTCATCCGGTAATAATATAACAAGCCGTTTTGGATATGTTGGTTTGAAAAATGATAGACTAGGTGCCTTTTCTATTGGTAAAACAATGAGTATTATGGACCAGTATGTTGATAAGGCAGACGTATTCCAAAACAGCGGTAACCAAGGTGTACAAAAGACACCATTTAAATTGTCAAATAGTTGGAAATATGAAAACTCATTCGGTGATTTTAAAGTCGGCGCACAAGGACGAATTTACGACGATACTAAAGATGAGATGTTTGATTTGGTACAGTACGGTGTAGTGTATAAAGGAATCGGCATCGTTGGTGCTTGGGATAATAATGCTGATATCAACTATTATGGTATCGGTACCAAACAAGAGTTTGGTAAATACATGGTAGCTGGCAGTCTTACATTACAAGATGCTGCTACTGACGTTATTGGTTATGAATTAGCAGCTGGATATAAAGTAATGCCTGATCTTCAATTTATCGGTGGCTGGCAAGATACAGACGCCACAGGTGATGATGGTAACTTAACAGCTGGAACATATTACACACTTGGAAATGCCGAGTTATTTGCTGAAGGTGATTTCGATCTAACAACCGAAGACACAACAACGAGGATAGGTATTAATATTAAATTTTAGGTATGAAGGAGTAAAATTATGCGTACCGTGATAGCCACAGTGGCCACAGTGGTGGCTTTGTTCTTGGGTTCACAAGCCATGGCTCAGGAATTAACACTTGGCAGTACAAAAGGAACTGCCAATTATCAAACAGCAGCTGCAATCGCAAAGATTGTTTCTTATAACGGCCAACTTATGGTACCCATTCCACATAGAGGAACACAGGCTTATATTGATCGAGTTGATAAAGGTGAAATCGATTTTGGAATCAGTAATATAGCACAGCTATCGTGGGCAGTAAGCGGAACGGTTATTTCAAAACGTAAACATTCAAATTTACGTCTTGTAGCAAATCTACAAACATTTAGAACCGGATTGCTAGTGCGCGATAGTTCTGATATAGGCCGTGTATGTAGTCTAGCAGGAAAAAAAGTGCCTGTTGGATTTAAAAGTTCGCCTATGTTTCATAGTGGAATGGTTGCCTGGCTTACTAATTGTGATTTAACTCTTGATGATGTTATTCAAGTCCCAGTATCGAGTTTAGGATCATCATGGAAAGCATTTAATCGTGGTGATCTAGATGTTGTTATTGGTGCCATTGGCTCAGGTAGTATTAAAAAATTACATGCTTCAATTAAAGGTGGAGTACGTTGGTTATCTTTTGATAAAGCTGGTGAAAAACGGATGTTTAAAAATTATCCTGGATATTCGTTAAAAGTTATTCACCCCTCAAAAGCTACTCCCGGAGTTCGGGATCCAATTTATGCTATACATTTTCCATATACATTATGGGCCCATAAAGATGTACCAACTGAAGCTGTAAAAACAGTAGTTAAGTATCTATTTTGGAGTGAAGAGAATTTAAGGGCGGCTAGTCCTTTTTTCAAAACATTTAATAAATGGAATATGATGGAAGTAACCAATGGTTTACCAATGCATCCAGGAGCTATTGACGCATACCAAGAGCTTGGGGTTGAAATTAAAGACCGCGGCGGCGTCATCCTTTTCAAGAAAACTTAGAAGTAGCTTATTTTCTATAATTGCTATTTTAGCGGTAGTCGATGTTGATTTTTACATCGGCTACCCTTTTCTCGATGAACAAATATATGCAGTCCTTCTCGGAATAGCTCTGGGTTGGACTTTTGGTGTATTAGGAATAGTATATGCTATATTCTTCCCCTACCTATCAGAACACCCTGAAATTCCAATTTACTTCACCGTACCATTTTTTCTTTATCTAGTTCTACAGACTCATAAACATTGTGGTTGGGCCTTTGCAGCGATATTAAATGTATTTTTGTTATATGGTTTATTTAAATTAACCCCAGAGCATATATTCGCTTTTCTCTTAATCGATAATACCGCAATTCTAGGTATGCCTATTGCTATTATGTCAGGGGTTGTATTTTGTTTTATTTTACTAGGACAGATTATAACACAAAGTAAATTAGCTGATCGTTTAATAGATACAGTAATGACGCATGTTAATTCACCAGCACGCGTAGCAATTATATCATCAGGGATATTTGGTAGTATTAGTGGTAGTGCTGTATCTAACGTAATGTCAACCGGGCAAATTACTATTCCTTTAATGATTCAGAATGGATATAGTAAAGTAAAAGCAGCCGCATATGAAGCAGTAGCATCAACAGGTGGCCAATTAATGCCACCCGTAATGGGAGCAGCTGCATTTTTAATGGCTGAGATGTTAATGATATCGTATTGGGACGTAGTTTTAGTAGCCATTATCCCAACATTTATCTTCTATGCTATTCTTTTGATTACCGCGCCTCGAACGTCTAAAGTATCACTTCCAAAGCGTAAGACCAAATTACAGTTCCCCAACATAATAAATTTATTACATCGAGCAGGTGAGATTACTATGCCTATGGTAATTCTAGCAGCTGCTGTAGGAAGTATAATAGGGGTATTGGATCATACTGGCTTATCGTTCAGAGCAACAGCAATGATGCTTGAATGGACTAACGGCAACATTTTTGCTGTTTTAATATTAACCGCTATAATCTGTATAATTTTAGGTATGGGGATGCCTACTTCATCCGCATATCTATTAGTAGCAGTAGTTGCAGCCCCAACATTAATCGAAGTTGGGATTACGCCTATATATGCTCATCTGTTTGTATTATACTATGGAGTATTATCTATGATCACCCCGCCCGTAGCACTGTCTTCGTTCACTGCAGCAAAGATAGCTGATGCAGATCCCATTGACGTATCATTTATGTCTGTGTGGCTAGCATTACCCCTATTCATTGTTCCGTTTATTTTTGTGTGGCTATAATGGAAGAAAAATATCTTATATATTATAGGCCCGAATTCGTAGAAGCCATATTTCAAAAAATGTGGAAATACGGACCTACTTATCCTAAGCTACAAGGCTTACAAGAAGAAGCAGATCGGATACGCAAGCAATTTTATGGCACAGGCGTCATCGATCGACTAAATGAAAAAAACTGGGGCCTCAGAACTTTATCATTCGACGTATTACCGCCTAATGAAGAAGTTGAATTACCCGATCTCATAACATTACTTGATGCTAAAGCGCAGCGATTGTGTAGATTAAATCGACCCATTGACGTTCTATATTCTGGCGGCATAGATAGTACCGCCACGCTGCTATTGCTTAAAGAACATGCTGAGTCGGATCAGCTCAGAGTTATTATGAGTCCGGGATCCATTGACGAATATCCAGATTTATATGATACACTCGTTCAGTATATGCCGCATGTTATAAATGATGGGAATATTCGTGCGGAGATCGTCAAGCATCATATTACGGTTCATGGAAATGAGGCGGATACATTATTCAGTGCAGGATCCTTGAGTCCCGTAGGCGATGAATGGGATTTCTATAGCAAGATTCGATTTGGTTGGTTCTGGCGCCGATATCGTGATTTTGAAGGTGTGCCGTACGATAATGTTGTAATTGAGAATTGTGAGAGCCTATTTACGGATTATGATGTCCAGCGCTGGTTTATCACGAAGCATCTGCGAAATGAGCTCCACCGCGAGCATATCTCGAATCCGGAGGGGTATCTGCAGGGTAAAATGGAGCTCCGGGACTATATCTTCAATCAGACGGGTGACCGGTCATATGCATATGGCAAGGGCAAGGTCATTTCGCTTAAACACGGCCAGCTGGATGCATTTGAAGGAACGTGCAGAAATGTGGCCGTTTTAGCCGACGGTACCGTCATCAGACGCGACCAATTGAAGGATATCGACCCTGCCCCCTATATAAGTCGTTGATATCATTAGAAAAGAAAAGTGTGTTTTTTTGAAAATACCGGGTTGCCTTTATTATTGAATTGCGTGATAATTAATATAATAGAGAGAGCAAAGGAAACACAGATGTCAAATTTCGCAGAAATCCGCAAAGAGCGCGATCTTAAAGAAGCCGCAGAGAAATTCGCCAAAAACGATCATCGGATCGAAGATGGTGTGTTGCTGTGGAACACCAACGATCGCAGCCCGATGAACGACATGACCACTCGTTGGTTAGAGCTCGGCCTGATCACTCAGGAAGTTTTCGATGCGACTGAAATCGCTCGCGACGAGCAGAATGCGGCTTTCTTCGCTGACTACAAAGTTGCTCGTGCAAATCGCACCCCTGAGCAGATTGCTGAAGAGCAGTTCGAAATGCGCGCTGCTTTTGGACCCGGCGTTGAAGTCGTCAACGTCATAACTGGTGAAAGGACGGTATCATAATGAGTACACAATTTACAGTTAACGGTGAGCACATGGCTGTCCGTTTTTGGGCCGGTAAGACCCACGGTGGTTCCGCTGTTCAGATGGAAATAACTGAACGCGAGTGGTGCCTGTTTGCAACTCAAGAGTGGGTTAGTGAGCAGGGCGAAACCTGGGAATCTGGCGAGGCCTGGATGGAGGATCACAAAGATTGCGTGATACTCTGGGATAGCGCGGCGCGCCAGAATCAGATGGCTCGTGATAACGAGAGTCATCGGTTTGTGGGTAAGCATGAGCCTGTGGGTTCAATGCTGTTGACGATGGCAGCGAAAAACCGTGAGAGAGCTAAAATGATAGCTCGTGATCAATTGAGGTGTATATAATGAATACATCGGAGTTGAAAGGGGCCGTTACGGCACAAGTGAAGCTCGAGCATAATCTTGGCTGGGCGGTAAAAAATCCTCAGCATGCGTACAACAGCGTGTCTGTATTTTTGGCAGAATATGCTGGGAATTACAACATTACTGTTGATACCAGTCGCGATGGATACATCACGTATATTGCCGATATTAAATGGGGCAATAAACTGGTTTCCTGAAAACGTCACTTTCCGGTTGCAAAATATAGGGCAATGCCTTATATATAATAATGTAGGAGATGTATCCTACATCACAAATGGAGAGAGGACCGGGGGAAGTCACTGATCGTTGTCTATGGCGTGAGAGTGATCACAATTACCTAACACACAAGTCTCCGGTCCTCATTCCATTCAGGTCGCCTTTATAGGGACCTATATTTAAACCTTGCTTAACCGAAGGAGGTATAAAATGGTTACAGCACAATTTAATGTACGAAATCTGGACCCTTTTTTCGTAGGATTCGATCGGATGTGGGACGAGATAGATCGCCTTCACCAGTCGAATTTCGCATCAGTAAAGGGTCATCCCCCTTACGACATCATCAAAGTATCCGACACGGAATACGTAATCGAAATGGCCGTGGCCGGTTTCGGCGAGAAGGATATGGAAATCCTTCTTCAAGAGGATACACTTACCGTATCGGGAAAGGTAATACCCGACAAAAACACTGATCTGAAGGCTAAGCTTCATCAGGGTATTGCACGCCGTAATTTTGAACGTAAGTTTACATTGGCTCCCGACATGGAGGTTAGGGATGTAAAACTAGCAGATGGTATGCTGCAAATTTCTCTTGAGAGAATTATCCCAGAAGAAAAGAAGCCTCGTAAACTTGCAATTAATAGCGCACCCGGAGTCCAATCGGATAAACAAATGTTAACCGAAGACTGACGCGCTATAGGGGGAGAGAGTGAGACATTTAGTTTCTATAGATGACATTGGGTATGATATATTATTGGAACTCTTTGACACTGCGACAAATCTCACTCTCTCTTCTGCCCCTCAAGCCCCGCTTAGGGGCTTTATTTTAACTAACTTGTTTTATGAACCATCCACCAGAACATCTTCTAGTTTCCATGCTGCTATGTTAAAGTTGGGTGGCTCAGTTATTCCTATTAATGAAGTTCAATATAGTTCTGTTACTAAAGGTGAAAATCTCGAAGATACTATCCGCACTATAGGTAGTTATAGTGATATTATTGTTTTAAGAAGTCCTAATATTGGTGACGCTGAAATTGCTGCATCTGTTAGCTCTGTCCCTATCATTAATGCAGGAGACGGCGCCGGAGAACATCCTACACAGACACTGCTCGATTTATATACAATATATAAAAAATATAATCGCATATCTAATTTGAATATTGTTTTAGCAGGTGATATTAAGAATGGCCGAACAGTTCATAGTCTAGCTAAGGTTTTAGAAAAAGATAATAATCTTATATTCTGTGAACATTATGATGATACACTTATAGATAACTTATCTGATGCAGACGTGGTGTACATGACACGATTACAAACAGAACGTGGTACAGAAGGTTATTATACTCTTACAGAAGAAATGATAAATCAGCTAAATACTAATGCTATCGTTATGCATCCTTTTCCGAGAAATCGTGAAATACCACAATCGTTCGATAGCGATGAACGCGCAGTCTATTTTGACCAGATGGAAAATGGCTTATGGATTCGCATGGCTTTACTACTAAAGATTTTATTAGGAGACCTAAATTGAATATTGATCAATTAAGAGAAGACTTGGAGCGAGACGAAGGTCGCGTAGACTCAATATACTTAGATCATCTTGGATATCCAACCTTTGGAATTGGACACTTGGTGACAGAAGATGATCCAGAACATGGTCAGCCAGTTGATACGGCAGTATCATCTGATCGAGTAGAAAGTGTTTTCGAAGAAGACGTGCAAAAAGTGTGTGATGATTGCTTAGTACTATTTCCTGATTTTTATGATTTACCTGAAGAAATGCAACTAGTAGTTGCTAATATGATGTTTAACATGGGTCGAACACGTCTAAGTAAATTTAAAAAATTTATTGCAGCCGTTAACGAAAGCGACTGGATGGAAGCTAGCGCACAAATGAAGGACAGCCGATGGTACAACCAAGTTACCAAACGAGCACAGAGATTACGAGATCGAGTCGAAGCACTGGCTTAGGTTGGAAACCGTACGCTGAATTTATTGCTGAAGCGGAAGGTAAAGGCCTAACTATATTCGATATTGATGATACGTTATTTCATACTAACGCAAAAGTTAAAGTTATGAAAGACGATAAACTTGTACATGAACTTACAAGTGTCGAATATAATACATATAAACTGAAATCCGGCGAATCGTTTGATTATGCTAATTTTAAAAATGCCGAAATTTTTGCAAAGACGGCCACGCCTATCGGCCGTATGATCGATAAAATGAAAGCAGTTTTAAAAAATGCTACGCGTGCCGGGTCAAAAGTTATAGTAGTAACAGCACGTGCTAATTTCGATAAAAAAGAAGTATTCCTTCAAACCTTTAGGAATCAAGGAATAGATATTGATAAGACGTATGTGGAACGTGCAGGTAATTTAAATTTGGGGAGCGCTGCTAAAAACAAGCGTTTTATTTTTCACAAGTACCTGAAATCGGGTGAATATAAAAGGATGCGGCTTTATGACGACAGCAAAGACAACCTTAGATCATTTTTGGCGTTGCAAAAACAATATCCTGCGGTATCTTTTGAAGCTTGGCTAGTTAAATCTAATGGGAGAATCAACAGATTTCGATAGAAGTATAGCCAATATAATTTGGCTAAAGATTAAAAATAAACCCCTGCCAGATCACTATGATGCAGAACAGGTTGAATCAATTATAAAAAGATACTGGCATAGAGCAATGGAATCGGAGAACTACGATGTGTTCAAATGAACAATGTAAAAATCAAGAATCATGCGATTGCGTTGATTGTATATGTACCGAAGAAATACCTTGCGAGCATTGTGAATGATTACTGTTACTGAACAAGCAAAGGAATATCTTAAAAAAGTTGGTGACGGCCGCCTTGTCTCGTTAGGAGTTAAAGGCGGCGGTTGCTCCGGCTTTCAATACGTTTGGTCTTTTGCTGACGAATGGCCAGATGTTAAATGGTCTGAACCAATAGATGATGTATTGGTTTTAGATCCAATGGCTGAATTATATGTAATCGGTAGCGTTATTGATTACGTAACAGAATTGGGCGGCTCTTTCTTGGCCGTTAAAAATCCCACTGCTAGCTCAAGTTGTGGGTGTGGAGATAGTTTCGGCATTTAAGGTCTTGATTTTAATCACGGATGAGTGTATAATTATATTATGATTGACTTTGACTTCTATACTGATGTCTGTTCGGTAGGCGGACAAATCTGTGTTCGTGGCTATAAGAATGGCCGCGCCGTTCAACATAAAGAATGGTATAAACCAAATCATTGGGTTCGATCTCAAGAACCTACTTCATATAAAACTCTTGATGGCCATTACGTTAAAGCTGTAAGTCCTGGTACGATGAAGAAATGCCGGGAATGGCTTGAAGAGCGTAAACAAGTAGCTAATCAGGGTCCTGCTTATGGCTCTACCAGATATGTAAATCGTTGGATTGGTGAACATTTTCCCGATGGATGTGATTATGATCCATCATTGGTTAATGTGACACACGTTGATATTGAGGTAAAGAGTGATGAAGGATTTCCTTCACCTGAATTTGCTGCGCAGCCTGTTACTGCTATTACCGTCAGAAATAATATTGATAATATCTTCTATACTTGGGGTTACGGGGATTTTAAAACCGATAGAACTGATGTTAAATATGTAAAATGTAAGACTGAAGAAGAATTACTCGGTTTGTTTTTGGAACATTGGCGTGCTAATTTTCCTGAGGTTGTTACAGGATGGAACATACGCTTCTTCGATATGCCTTATCTATATAACAGAATTCTTAGGGTATTTGGTGAAGAATATAAGTTGATGATGTCTCCGTGGGGAAATGGTTATTGGCGAACATATGGTGTTCCTGAGCCTGTTGTAGAGCTAAGAGGGTTTCAGCAATTAGATTATCTTGATCTGTTTAAGAAGTTTGCTTTTGCATATGGAAGAACATCCCAAGAGAATTTCCGCTTAGATACCATTGCAAATGTTGTTCTCGGTGAGCGTAAGATTGATTATAGTGAGCACGGAAGTATATGGGAACTCTATAAAAACGATCATCAAAAATTTATTGAATATAATATACGAGACGTTGAGCTTGTCGCCCGTATGGAAGATAAGATGGGCCTCGTTGGTATTGCTATGACTATTGCATATCATGCTGGTGTTAATTACGCGGATTCGTTTGGCAGTGTGATGGTATGGGAAGCTTTGATCGGTAAGGAATTAAGAAAACAAGGCTTCGTAGAACCACCGGATAGGCATGAGCCTAAAGAAAGACAGATTGAAGGTGCTTATGTTAAAACACCCCAAATTGGATTACATAAATGGGTTACATCATTTGATTTGAATTCTCTATACCCTCATATTATTATGCAGTATAATATGTCGCCGGAAACTATTGTCCGGGAGAGAATGCCTGTAAATTTAGAAGAACTTCTTCGACGTGAAAGAGTTGATATTCCTAAAGGTCGTGTAATGTGTGCAACAGGCCAGCTATTTAATAATACTGATGGTGGCCTACTTCCTCGTATGGTAGACAAATTATATAATGATCGTGTCGTTGCAAAATCAGAGGCTCAGGAAGCTAAGAAGCTGCGGCAAAAGATCGATGAAAAGGATCGCCAAGCTGTTTATAAATTAGACAAGAAGATTGCTACACTTGGTAATACTGAGATGGCTATTAAGATTCTTATGAATAGCTTATATGGTGCAATGAGTAATGAATTCTTTAGATATTATGATATACGTATTGCTGAAGGCATTACTATAACAGGACAGCTTACTATTAGGTGGGCGGAAAAGGCAATTAATGAATACCTTAACAAGGTTCTCGAAAGGCAGGATAAAGATTATGTCATTGCCATCGATACCGATTCTCTTTATGTTAATCTTAGTGAACTTGTTTCTAAAGCTATTGGAGATGATCCGGAAATTGAAAAAACGGTTAACTTCCTTGATAAAGTTGCAGAGCAAAAGCTAGTTCCTCTTTTAAATAAATCATATGGGGAATTAAAAGAATACACGAATAGTAAATATCAAAAAATGTTTATGGCTCGTGAAGCCATTGCAGATAAAGGAGTGTGGACTGGAAAGAAACGATACATTCTTAACCTGCTTGATATGGAAGGGGTTAGGTTAAAAGAACCTTCTCTAAAAATTATGGGCATTGAATCCGTACGATCGAGTACACCTCAACCGTGCAGACAGATGATTAGAGACGCTTTGCGTTTAATTATGGATGCCGATGAAAAAACGGTTCAAAAGTTTATTTCTGATAAACGTGTCGAATTTCGCAAAGAATCGCTAGAAGATATAGCGTTTCCTCGCGGTATGAGCGCCCAGCAACTTAATAAATATAGTGATGCAGGAACAGTTTATAAAAAAGGCACCCCGATACATGTTCGTGGCGCTCTATTATACAACCATTATCTAGAGGAGAAGTCCCTTACTAATAAGTACCAGAAAATTAATCCGGGTGAAAAAATTAAGTTTGTATATTTAAAGATGCCGAATCTCGTCGGTGAAAATACAATAGCATTCTATGATGCCCTCCCGGAAGAGTTTCAGGTACATGAACAAATTGATTACGACATGCAATTTGAAAAAGGGTTCCTAGAGCCGATTAAAACCATATTAAATGCAATTGGGTGGGAGGCTGTAAGAACAGCGACTCTCTTCGATTAGGAGTTACAAATGGCAGAAGAATTTAAAATACCAGAAGAATATTCAAAAGCCGATTTTGGCTTTAGTGCTATTGATGAAGCAACATATAAAGCACAACAAAAAGATAACGAAGAAACACCACCTTCGCTTGATGAAAATGATATCAAGCGTGCAATGCTAGAATTGTTAAAACCACTAGAAGATAAGCTTGATACTTTACAATCTAAAAAGCGCGCCGAAGACGATGATAATGTTCAATTAGCTATCACACAATCAAGAGAAGCAGCATCAGGTAAATTAAAACAACTTGAAGAAATTATTATGCCGCTATTAGTTAATTTATCTAAGACATCTGATAAAGAATATATCTATTGGCCCGACCGTGAAAAAGTAATTAAAGAACAGATGCAAAAAGTGCTTAGTATTACGCGTGGATAGCGTGACTACGTTGGTCATGTCATTAATGATTTGGATTAGTCAGGCAACAGGTTGGGCAGTGCCTGATGCTCCAAAAATCGAACATAAAACACAAGCGCAACTTGTTCGTATTGCATATGAATGTGATCTTAAGATAACAGAAGAAAATAATTTTGTATGTAAATCAACAGATGAGATGATTGATAAAGAAGATGCTATCTTAAAACCACTTGCATTGTATGATACAATTAAAGAAATAATATACTTACCAGCAAAATGGAATCCCGATAATATAAAGGATCAATCTATTCTTTTACATGAGCTCGTGCATTATATGCAATGGAAGAATAAGATTTATCCTAAACAGTATGGTTGCCGTGCAGAAACCGAAAAAGAAGCATATGATCTACAAGAAAAATTTTTAGCGGAATCAGGCATGGATCTACATAAAACACTTCCACTAGGACATTTGTTAAGGTTTATGTTAACTTCTTGTAGTTCTGTTATGTATTACGGGGCAACGGAGTAAACAATGGGATTTCTTACACTTATAGTAGCAATAGCAATCTCTGGCGTTGCTGCTTGGTATTCTATTATAGGGTTGATGGCAATCTTCTCTGCAGCAGCAATACCTATTGCTATTATGGGCGGCGTACTAGAAATTGGTAAACTGGTCACAGCATCGTGGCTATATCAATATTGGACTAAAATTCCCAAGATTCTTAAAACATATTTAACGACCGCTGTTATCATTTTAATGTTTATAACGTCGATGGGTATTTTTGGGTTTCTTAGTAAAGCTCATATCGATCAGACAGTTGTTAGCGGGGATAACAGTTTACAGATAACACAACTTGATAATCAAATTAAACGTGAACAGAGGGTGATTAACGATGCAGATAAAGTTATCAAACAGCTTGATCAACAAGTCCAAACTCTTATCGACTACGATCGCATCAGAGGGCCTAGTGGATCTATTGCGACGCGGAAATCTCAGCAAGGAGAACGAGAAACTCTTAATAAGATTATCAGTGAGGCGTCAACTCGAATTGCAAAAATCCAAACGCAAAGATCCGTCTTTGAAAAGGAACAGTTAAAAATTGAGGCTGAGGTAGGGCCTATAAGATATGTTGCAGAATTATTCTATGGAGAAAAAGCAGACCGCGCTATGTTGGAAAGCGCTGTTCGTTGGGTCATTATCGTTATTATTTTTGTATTTGATCCACTCGCTGTTTTACTCTTAATTGCAGCTAATATGACGTTGCGTGAGCAACATGAAAAGAAGAAACGTTCTCGAGCTCGTAATAAAAATAAAAAACAAATTAAACCAAAGGAGGTCGTTACAATTTCGACTGAAGAAGAAGGTAATGCAGTAGAGGTTAAACAGGACCCTATTGCAAATACCCAAATATGGAAGGAAAAGGAGATTATAATTAGATCTTCCGATCCATCTTCATATGTGGTTCAGACGTGGAAAGATGAAGCGAACACTGGTACTAGTAAAATCAAAGTAACAGATGGATCTTGATTATTTAATTGTAGTGGCGTATAATAAATTATATTCAAAATTGGAGGTACGATGTCTGATTTCTTCAAAAATATTGTCAAGGAATTGAACGACGATAATATAAATGTTGCGGCTGACGGTTCAAATTCTTCTGAGTATTCCGGGTGCGTTGATACTGGGTCTTATGTTCTTAACGCCGCTCTTTCTGGGAGCTTGTATGGGGGTGTGCCTAATAATAAAATCACTGCTTTCTCGGGTGAGAGCGCTACAGGGAAAACGTTTTTTGTTCTGGGCATTGTTCAGCATTTTCTTAACAGTAATCCCGATGCTGGTGTTTTTTATTTTGATACTGAGGCAGCAGTTACAGGGGGGATGATGAGTTCGCGTGGTATTGATATTAACCGCGTTGTAATCTCAGAGCCACATACAATTCAAGAATTTCGCCATCAGGCTATTAAGATTCTGGACAATTATATGGATTCGGCTGATCAGCCACCTATGATGTTTGTTCTAGATTCCTTAGGACAATTAAGTACAACTAAAGAAATGGAAGATACCGCGGAAGGTAAAGAAACGCGCGATATGACTAAAGCGCAGGTCATTAAAGCTGCGTTCAGAGTTCTTTCATTGAAATGCGCCAAAGCAAATGTTCCATTACTTGTTACTAATCATGTATACGAAGTTATTGGATCGTATATTCCTACAAAAGAAATGTCTGGTGGTAGTGGATTGAAATATGCTTCTTCGTCTATTTGCTTCTTATCTAAGAAGAAAGACAGGGATGGTAAAGACGTGGTAGGGAATATTATTAAATGCAGAATGATTAAATCTCGATTCTCGAAAGAGAACAAAGATGTTGAAGTGCGATTATCGTATGAAAAAGGACTTGATAAATATTTCGGGTTGCTTGATTTGGCAGAGAAATATGATATATTCAAGAAAGTTTCTACACGATACGAACTTCCTGACGGATCTAAGATCTTCGGGAAAGCAATTAACAATGATCCCGAAAAATACTTCACTCCAGAAGTTATGGCGAGACTGGAAGAAGCGGCACAGAAAGAATTTATGTACGGTGACTTCTACGATGCCACTGGAAATGATGGAGAATATGAAAACGCTGGAGGCGACATTGAGGAAGACATCGGCCGAGATGAATCAACACTTTGAGTTGATTAACGACACATCTTCAGTAAATACTACTAAGATTAAACTCTCTCACGAAGATTTTAAAGATATTGTTTACCATTACCGAACCGTTAATATACCAGAGGAAAACGGTGATGGATCAGCAACGTTAAAATTTGAATACGATATCGATGAAAATCCTAACGATATTGCTATCACTAATTTTAATACTCCTATATTTGAAAAACTATTAGGAGATATTTTAGTGGCTATAATTCTGGAATATGAACAGGAGTTTGATGGTGAGACTGGAAACGAAGATATTATCACACTTGGTGAGTGACGAAGACTTCTGTAGGAAGACCGTCCCTTTTATTAAAGAAGAATATTTTCATGATAATATCGAGCGTATATTATTTAAGAAGATTTCAGAATTCTTTTCCGCATATAATAATATACCGACAAAAGAAGCTTTGGTAATTGAACTAGATAATGATAGCACTATTACAGATGAGGAATATCAAACCGCTGGTAAGATATTAGGCTCATTTACAAGCGATATAGATGATCAGGAATGGCTTCTAGATAAGACTGAATCATTTTGCAAAGATAAGGCTATATACAATGCAATTATGGAATCAATTAGTATCATTGATGGAAAATCACAGGATAAGAGTACTCATGAGTTACCCACCATTTTATCCGACGCTCTTGCTGTTAGTTTTGATTCTCACATTGGTCATGATTTCTTAGATGATTATGAGGACCGCTATGAATTCTACCACCGCACAGAAGAAAGGATCCCGTTCGATCTCGAATACTTCAATCGGATTACCAAGGGTGGGTTGCCTAGAAAATCCCTTAATATTATTCTTGCCGGGACTGGTGTTGGGAAGTCTTTGGCTATGTGTCATATGGCTGCTGGCAATCTTAATGATGGTAAAAATGTTCTTTACATTACCCTTGAGATGGCGGAAGAGAAAATTGCGGAGAGAATTGACGCCAATCTCTTAAATGTTGCAGTAGAAGATTTGGTGAGATTAAGCAAAGATGATTATGATAAAAAAGTAAACCGCGTCAAGGATATGACAGCAGGTAAACTGATTATCAAAGAATATCCTACAGCATCAGCAGGCGCAGCACATTTCCGACATCTTATAAATGAATTAAAAATTAAGCGCCGGTTCGAACCAGATATCATATACATTGATTATCTTAACATAGCGACATCAACAAGGGTAAAACCTGGAGCTAATGTTAATACATATGTGTATGTAAAGGCTATAGCAGAGGAATTGCGTGGCCTGGCCGTAGAGAAGAATGTCCCGGTTGTATCAGCTACGCAGACTACGCGATCAGGATTTACTAATAGTGATCCAGGCCTAGAAGACACCAGCGAAAGTTTCGGATTACCGGCAACTGCAGATTTTATGGTAGCTATCATAACTAACGATGAATTAGAAGACTTAAATCAATTTATGGTAAAGCAACTAAAAAATAGATATAACGACCCAACTATGTATAAGCGATTTGTTGTCGGTGTTGATAGAAATAAAATGAGATTGTATGATGCAGAAGAATCAGCACAATCAGATATTGTTGATGCTGGTCCAGTAATGGATCACACCGAATTTGGAATGCAGTTACCTAGAGAAAAACCTGATGTATCAAGCTTATTGACATAAGGAGAGTAACATGACAAAACGCGTTGAAGTTATTAAGGCCGGTGATACTTCTATTGATGGTGTTACAAAACCAGGTGGTGAATTTCATATTATGGAATATGAAAATGAAGAATGGGTTGGCGGTAGTTACGCTGACAAGGCAAATTTAGTTGACAAAGTTGCGGAATTTTTGCTTAATTATGATGAAGCAGTAAACCGCGCCAAGGATACGACTAATGACTAGCTATGTTTTCCCGCGTTTAAGTTGGTACCCCGAATTTGTTATGGATCAAATCGTACCTGTTTGTATGGGTCGTGTATTCGATAGAACAGAATCTGTTGATCTAGGATTTAACCAAAAAATTATTTCTCCGATCCCGGAAATGAAAACATATACTGCATCGTGGACTGAGACATGTGCCACACGCGCAATAGAACTAGCTCGCATAGCAAAAGAATACGATCAACGAATTACCGTTACATGCTCTGGTGGTATGGATAGTACATCAGCCATAGCAGCATTCTTAATGTATACGGATGAAACTATCGATCTTACCTATTCTGATTCCTCTATCGAAGAGTGGCCCGAATTTTATGAGATGATTAAAAACCATCCACGTGTTGATAGAATTTTTCATGTAACGTTCTTACCGTTTCTTTTTATGGAAGAGAACAGCCTGCATCGTATGTGGGTAGGAGGTGATCCAGGTGATATTTGTTTCGGGAGTAAAATGTATCGTCATGATCAAATAGTTTATACTGCGGACGGCAGTGATAGGCATTATAATGTTGATCATTGGTCAACTGATTTATGGAAAGGTATACCAGATGATCATCGTGAATGGTATGAGCCTATTGTTGAAAAATGTCCAGTCGATATAGAAAATAATTATGATTTAACGTGGTGGCTAGGCTTTGCTATTAAATGGCAGTTATGTACTACTAGGCTTCCCATGATGGCCCGATTTAGAATTGCCAATTTTTATAACTTCTTCGATAGCGAAGAATGTCAATTATGGGCCATGAATAATAATTCACATACTAAATGCCCCGATGAGAATTGGGACAACTTAAAACATCCAACAAAAGAACATCTGTATCTTTTCTGGCAAGATGAATCTGTATGGCGTCAAGTAAAGCGTGATAGCTTACGACATGTCTGGCCAGATGTAGTGGGCGACAATGGAGGTTTCCCACAATGGTTACAATATTTCTGTGATAATCCAGATCAATTTAAAATGATGCCTAGTAACCGCTATGAAAGGTTGCGAGAGAATATTCTTAAATTTCTTACACATCCACCAAAGCGACCGCCACGCGGACAAGGTGTAGCAGAATGTGATATTGATGAGGAGTGGAACTTTAACGGAGATTGGCAGCCATGGGATACTGGCGTCTTTCTCAAACTTTGGAAAGACCACGGCTTGGAGAACCATTACTGATGTATAAGATAAAACGACATGGACCTAACGCACGGATCTATGAAGAAGCTACGGATCAATATGTGGCTACTTCTCGCTCTATTGCAAAGATTAAACGTCTACATAAGAATCTCGTTACTGGCGGTGGATTCCAGGGCCAGACACCCAGTTTTTTATTGTCTGGCTGCCATAAGTATGGAATTGACCTAGATCGAAATAAACGCGGGCCTTTATAATTCAAGTGTGGTATAATAATTATACTACCACATGAGAGAGACAATATGAAGACGATATTTCGTAACGTTCCAAAAAGAAAAATGAGTACGTTTCGACATGCTGCAGATTTTTATGCTCATAAGCTTATGAGTAAGCGCCTACTTAAAAATCTGATGGTTAAAATTGAATTTATAGATGGGCTATCAGATAAAACCAGTGAAGGTGGTAACTGTATTTGGTCTGATGATTATATCAGACCACGGGAGTTTGAAATTCAGCTCGATAAGTCTGATGATTTTGAATACATGTTAACAGCTCTAGCACATGAGATGGTTCATGTCAAGCAATGGGCGACTGGTGAGATGAAAGAAGTCTGGAACCAGAACGAAGCATGTAAATGGCTTGGGAATGTGATTGATACAGCGAAAACGGAATATTGGGATTATCCGTGGGAGATCGAAGCACATGGCCGAGAAAGAGGATTGTACGTTAGGTTCTGTGAGGAGTCAGGATATGATGGAAAGTGATCGAATCGTTCATTTGATGGATAATGCATATACTGCTTTATCTGCTGCTCAAACGGATTGGGCTAAAAATTATTGGCAGACAGTGATCAATGCCCTGTCGCGTAAATTTGGGAGGATGCATTGAGCGTTGAAGTCAACGAAATTAATTATAAAAAGCAGTATGATGATGCTGGTGGCGTTCTAGAGATCAAAGAATTTCTACCACCGCCCGTAGCAGCCATATTCATGGACTACATGATCAATCAGATCAATAACCAAGAAATCGATGAAGTTCAGGGTGAGCTGGATTTTATTCCTGATGCGCTGGTTAATTATGGCGATAATCTCACCGAAGCATTTCTTGGCCAGGTAACACAACATGCTGAATCGTTCATTGGGGAGGAATTATACCCGACATATTCGTATATGAGATATTATAAAAAAGGACAGGGTCTACCCGTGCATACGGATCGCGTTACATGTGAGATATCAGCGACCATGCATATAGGATCCACCGGATCTAATAACCCATGGCCCATATATATCGAATCGCCCGTTGATCGATATGAGATTACCCAGAATCCAGGCGATATCGCATTTTACGCTGGAACCGAGAATAAGCACTGGCGTGATAAATTTACAGGGGACTGGTTCTATCAATGGCATCTGCATTGGGTCCGTAAATCGAGCATATGGGGCGAAGAGCTCAAATTCGACACCAGACCGGCTCTCGGCCTGCCGATCAGCACCCGAAATCCGCATATTATGAAAAAATGGATGAAAAATCTCAAATATAAAGTGGTGTTAGAAGAACGCAAGCGCTAACCCATTGATATACAACAAAAAGAAAATGTGTTTTTCTGAAAATACCGGGTTGACCTAATTTCCGTATTGAGCTATAATTATATTATAGATTGAGAGAGAAGGAAATACAACATGACCAACGCATATCCCGGCAAATCCGATCGTCAGATCAAGATCACGAAGAAGGTTCGATTCACTGCTTCGAAGCAGGCATGGAACCAGGACAATAGCATGGTTCCTGGTATCGGCCACGAAGAAGGTGATGCGCCTGTATTGCGTCGTGAGCGTACCCGTCAGTACATGGACGTTATCATCAAAATTTTTCCTTACATCGCAAAGCAAATGACTCTGCATAGCGCGGATACAGATCAGCTCTGCATTCGGTTGGCTAAGACGCCTGCTAGGTCTAACAATGGCGCATACAGCGATGCGTGGTCTACGGCAGTTATTGATCCTGCGCGTAAATTGCAGAGTGTTTTGGACACGCTGTGCCATGAGATGATCCATCGCGAGCAGTATGCAACGAAGCGCCTTGATTTTGGCAAATGTGAAGCGACTGGCGAAGTTGGTCAGCTGTGGATGGGTAGTCTGGAAGCTTCGCGTGGTACGACCTATGCATCGTATCGTAACCTGCCTTGGGAAAAGGAAGCGTTCGATGGATCTTTTAAGATCATGGAGAAGGCCGTGGTTGATGCATATAAGGCTAAGAAAATCAGCCAGAAGGTTCTCGCCAATGTTCTCTCAATGAAAACCCTCAAGAAAAAGTTTCCTGAGGTGATTGCTAAACTTGAAAAGAAGGAGGCCAAATAATGGAATTGATTAATTTTGAAACCGGAGCTAATGTAACCGGCACTTCTTATCAGGGTGAAATTAAAGCAACGCGAGATGAGCTAGAGCTTATCTTCGGTGAGCCTGAAAATGGTCGCGATGATAAGACGCGTTGGGAATGGGCCCTTGATTTAGAAGTTAACATGGGGGTCGATGACGATAACGATTTTCTAACAGCATCTATATACGATTGGAAAGGCAGCGCCGACAGTGACGTATGGCATATCGGTGGTAAGAGTCTAGAAGCTGTTTGGATGATCAGCGATGTTGTCGAAGAGATCAGAAGGCAAACGATCTAATGGACATAATTTTTGATATCGATGGGACGTTACTAGATATTACCCATCGATTACATTTCATAAAAAAGAAGCCTAAAGACTGGGCTTCTTTTCGTGATCCGAAACAGAAGCGATGGGATGAGCCTATCATGCCGATCATTAATATTGCCACTGCCCTAAATAGGGTTGATGGCAATAGATTGATTTTTGCATCTGGCCGTTCTGAAGAAGAGCGTCTTGATACAGTAAGATCGTTATCAAGATGGTTCTTACTCGAAGGCTGGGATAAGATTTTTAACCCAGCTGATTTTGGTGAAATGTACGAAGATGATCCCGGAAAGGTTCCCTGGCATCCGTTGTATATGAGAGCCGAAAAAGACCGCAGAGAAGATACTGTTGTCAAAAAAGAGTTGTATGAGCGAATGCTCGAAGATGGGTATAAACCCGAACTAACATTTGATGACAGACCTTCTGTGCTAAGAATGTGGAGGACCATTCCAGGTCTCAAAGTTGTTGACGTTGGAGAAGGAAAGGAGTTTTAAATGATTGAACCGGTACCGCCTATAAATCCCGTTTCGGTGTATTATGAAAATAGAATTAGCACCGAAAAGAAGTGGGAAAGGACTATCTCTATAGTAGAGACTCCCCATATCACATATGATAAAAATGGGAATCTTATAGAGGTACCGGATCAATCTTTTAGTCTAGGTCCAAAATTCGTATAAGAGAAAGGAGTTTTAATTGACTGATTTAATTAATCCAGCCGAATATATGGCTGAATATCATAAAGGCCAATTCGAATTGACTCCGTTTGAGCAGGTGATATTCATGCGCATCCGTGAATGGTACTTTGATAATATTGAAGTTACGGCGTTAGACGATGATGACAAACATGTCATTTGGTCAACGATGACTGTTGATAAATACGAACGTGTATGTAAAGACTTCTGGGAGAGCACTCATGGCATTATCAGGTGATGGTTACATACGGCTATCTGCTTTCGAGCGTGAGCAAGTCCATATAGAAATTAATGAAACAGATACAGTCGTTAAAGGCATTGTAGGCAATTACCTTAGTTCTCGTATAGCAGAATTAAAGAAGCAGATGAATGAGGATGCGGCATAAGAGTCATAAATAGTAGAAATACTAGGAGACTCTAATGGATACGTATACTCTACGGCCGCTAGCAAGTGAAAATAAATGGGTCATCGAAGGAAAAGATGGCATTGTTGGATTATATGATAGTAAAAAAGCGGCTATGGAAAAGCTTACAGATCTAAAATGCTATCAGCCACCGTTAAAGGATAGGCTCTGATGGCTTCTGCATCAGCTCAAAAAGGTTTCTTATATGAAAAGAACGCCGCGGCGTATCTTAAAGATATAGGATTGTGTCCGAAGAACTTTGTACCAGCAGGCGCAGGACATGATCAACCTGACCTTATGTTATTATATAAAGGCCAAGAGGCAGGCTGTGAGTTAAAAATAACCGCCGCATCGGCCGGTTCTCTTGTTATGAAATATAATGTACAAAAACAAGAGTGGGGCTTTAATCCTATTCCAGCTGATGAAAAAGAAAAATTGTTTATTAAAGAGCTAGCAGATGAAGTCGGCCTTTGGAAAATAGTAAACAAAAAATGGGATGCGAAAAATAAAAGGCCCTATAAAATTGATAGAAAAGATCAAGATGCCCTCTGGAAGGCAACTGCTGGAAAATTACAAGGTAGAGAACGATATACTCGTGATCATGGAATGTTTCCCGAACAGAATGGGGAAATTGACTCTTCGAAGATAGAGAGCTATTATAATAAAAAAGCCACTTATTATGTCAATGTAGGTACGCATGGTTTTTATTTGTTAGGGCATCATAATCCTTATCAATTACCTGCTGTGCCTCGGTTTAATCAAAAAGCATCTGCCAAGTGGCGAGCTAGAGTCCAGTCAAAAGGTGGTGGTACTTATCAATTTACTTTTGAGATGACGTTTTCTATTCAACAAAAATCACCATATAACATTGCACCTATTTTAGGATCACAAAGTGTATCGATTCAAAAAGACCGGGCCGATGTTTCTTGTTTTAGGGAATTATAATGTTAACGTTAAAACAACATCTTGTCGAAGAACAAAATACCCACATGGAGCATATCGAAGATTTGATCTTCAATGATGGGGTAAACGGCACACGCCAGGCAATTAATTTTCTACGTGATCTTCGTGATATGCTAGCTGGTAAATCACAGAAGGCAATTAATATGACAGTTAAGTGGGATGGTGCTCCGGCTATCTTCGCTGGCGTTGATCCTGCCGATAAGAAATTTTTTGTGGCAAAGAAAGGCCTTTTTAACATCAATCCTATCATGTATAAGTCTGTAGATGATATTAAAAATGATAATAAATTACAGCCCGAATTAAAGAAAAAATTTGAGATAGCATATAAACAATTCTCTAAACTTGGTATTCGACGTGGAGTATACCAAGGTGATTTGATGTTTACTAAAGGTGATGTTAAATCAGAACAGATAGACGGTAAGAGCTATTATACATTTCATCCCAATACAATCTTATATGCAGTTGATGCATCGAGTGATTTAGGTAAATTTATAAACCGAGCACAGATTGGTGTTGTATGGCATACCACATATAGTGGCCGCTCTATTAAAGATATGAAAGCATCATTCGGAAAAGATATAGTATCGAAATTTCGCAAGAACAGAAATGTATGGATGGACGACGCAACATACAAAGACGTCTCTGGTTCGGCAACATTTACAGCAGATGAGACTACCGCAATTACATCTATTCTATCACAAGCAGGATCTACATTTCGACGCATAGATGGCGATGTATTAAGAACAATTGCTGCAGACGAAGAATTAAAACAAAAGATAAAAACTTATAATAATACATATGTAAGATCTGGGGAACCTTTTCCCAACCCCAAATCTCACACAACTGGGTTATATAAATACATTCAAGACTGGTATCAAAAGGAGATTGATAAAAAGAAAACGCAGAAAGCGAAAGATGATTGGTCTCAAAAACGTGATAATATTATGGCTAAGATATTCAGCAAAACTGATGACTTAGTTAATATTTTTACACTGATGAATCAAATTGTTGATGCAAAACAAATGGTAGTAGATAAGTTAAATAAAGCAGAAGGCTTAGGAACTTTTCTTAGAACCAGTAATGGTTTCAAAACAACAAATAGGGAAGGGTACGTCGCTATAGATAGTAGCGGCGCTGTTAAGTTGGTCGACCGGTTAGAATTTAGTCGCGCAAACTTTTCACCCGAGATTATAAAAGGATGGCAAAAGTAACGCTAAAAAATAAATTAATATTCCTTCCTGCTCTATTTCTACTTGCATCTTGTTCCGCTATTCCTGCTCCTTTTGCATATATTGGACAGGCTATGAGTGTTGGCGATGGAATCAGTTATAGTAAAACAGGTAAGGGTATAGGTGACCATCTGCTCGATTCTGCAACAGGAAAAGAATGTAAAATATGGAGATTTATTGACGGTGAAAAAATTTGTAAGGATCCCATAGAACAATTAGCGGACCAAATGTTGGCAGACAAAACCTGCATTACTTGGTCGTTTGATGACAACGATAAGCCGATTTGCATAAATAGACGTAGAAACAACGAATCACATGATCCTGATATAGGATATATTCCTTACAAGCATTCACTGGAAAGAGGAACAGAAATTAGGGGAAGATAGGAGAGTTAAAGGTATGAAAAGAATTATCACAGGGCTAGCTGTTATTGCCTTTGTGATGGGATATAGTTTGAAAGCATTTGCAGCTGATACGAATACTATAAGTTCAAATACCGTTGTAACAGATAAAGCACCCCCAACAGCCTCGGCGCCAAGTGTAGTCATTAATAACAATGATGTATGTAAAAGCGCCGCCTCAGCGGCTATACAAACTCAAATATTAGGGTTTGCATCAGGTATTACAGTTACCGATGAAAATTGTGAACGATTAAAACTTGCACGTGGTCTCTACGGCATGGGCATGAAGGTTGCAGCAGTGGCTGCACTTTGTCAAGATGCTCGCGTTTTCGACGCTATGATGATGGCAGGAACACCTTGTCCATTTAAAGGTGCTATAGGAAAAGAAGCACAAAAAGGTTGGGATGATAATCCAGATCTTGCACCATCCGGTTCGCGACTAATTAAAAAAAAAGTGACGGATTCGGAGGAGACAGAGACGGAGGACCAGAATTAAGTTATGACGATGGTCCCGAAAACTACGACAACGATGAAGATACAGAAGAGTCGCCAAAAGGTTACACTTGGGTCAACGGTTTGGGTCTCGTTGCTGCTGGTGCTGCTGCTTTGTTTGGTGTGCCCATCTTCCTCCCATAGCCAAGAAGCAAGTGGTGCAACTACCGCTTGCCCAACAGGTGTCGTCGGCCTTTGTACACCAGGTACCCATGAAGACGTAGTTAGTACGACAACAACAGAATCAGTTACAGATGGGGCTGGTACAACAACGACCGAGACAACAACAAACGTAACAACATCATCAACCATAACAAATGTAGATACTGGCAACTTGCTAACTGATGAAAAAGTTAAAGCAATGGGCCGCAATCAAAGATTTGGCGGTGACATGTCATCTGATTGGGGTGGTCAAGGACCAGCTTCAATGCCAACAGGATCTACCTGTAATGATCTCGGTGTAGATAGATGCGCGCAAATAACAGGATCAGGGAATAGTACTAGTGCATCTGGTGTTCCAGGTATGGGTACTACATTTATACAAACAATTAATGTATCAAGTTTAGGAATAGGTAACCGCGGTGGCCGTACTACATATACAATTAAAGTAGATAAACAAGACGCACAAGATAGAATTTATATGCACATAAGAGGATTAGATGGTACCACGACGCGGTTTAATGGTACAGACATCTTATCCGAATCTGGAGTAACAACTGGCTTTCAAAATTTCTCAGGTGGATTCGACTTCGCTGGGGGATTGACATCATTGATAGTAGAAGTAGGCGGTCGCGATATTAATTTAGCTATCGGGCCGTTATTTGATGATGTGACAGTTAATGTTTTATATAATGTTGTAAATACAATCGTAACACAACAAATAACAAGTATTGAAACATTTATTGCAACAGTAGGTGTTGCTGACCCAGATATAATAGACGTTGCTAGCGATGTTTTTGAAAACAATGATATTACCGCAGGTCCAGAGGGTGAAATTTCAATAACACCAATAGGACCTACAAATAATGGACCTGATGATGGCCCATCAATGGCATCAGTAGAACTTGAAATTCAAACAGAAATGCAAGCCCCTGAAATTGCAGCACCTGTTGTACAGCCAGTTGCACCTCCACCACCACCTGAAATGCAGACAGCAGAAGCTTCTGTAGAGACGGAAATTCAAGCGGAGATGCAAAATGCAGGACCAGAACAAGTGGATCTGGCACCGGATCCTAACGGATCGCAAGAAACGGCGAGTGGACCAAGCTCTCAGGAAAGCTCAGTTTCAGAGCCTGAAGCAGGAGACGGAGAGCAGCCTAGCACAAAAAATGCTAGTGAAGATTCATCAGAACCGGCGCCGGCGAAAACAGAGGTAGCAAAAGCTGAACCAAAAGAACCTGAGCCAGAAGCTACTGAAGAACAGACTGAGGAACCAAAAGCTGAGCCTAAGGAGTCTAAAGCAAAAGAAGAAAAAACTAGCGATAAGCCAAAAGCTGCAGTAAAAAAGGAACAGGCAAAGGAGCAAAAGGTTGAGAAGAAAACCGCTGCTAAACCTAAAGCAAAAACTAAGGCACAGAAAAAACAAGCTGCAAAGGAGAAAGCAGCTAAAAAGATTGTTAAAAAAATGGGGGATAAAGGAAAATATTCAAACGCCAACCAGGCAAAGACATTAGTTGTTATGCAGGTATTAGGAAATACCAGAACATTTTTTGACAACCAAATTGCGTTACCAGACGCAACACAATTTTATACACCAACTCAAATTCCCGGTGGGAAGATAAGCGATAATGAACTAGGAAGCTTTATGTTTAATGATGCTAATGTGGGACATAATGCATTAACGGGAATGCAGTACAAATAAGAAAGGAAAAGGGTTAATCCAATGGAAGCATTAATTTTAGCAATAGGAGCTAAAACATGCTGCATTATGGCGTCGGGTGTAGGTGGAATGTGTAACTGGGCAGTTAATAAAACTATTAAATGGGTAGATCTGCTTTTAGCAGTTCTTGTTGGATGGATAGCCGCGGAATTTTTTATTCCACCCATCATGAAGCATTTTGCATTAGATATAGTTTGGGGTCCGGCTATAGCATTTATAATAGGGTATTGTGGTATTAGATTACTGCCTGTACTCGAGGAACGAGCTAAGGGGATGATTAGAGGAGGAAAGTAATGGCTGATGACGGCAAAACAGAAGTAGAGTTTGCCGGTGTCAAATTTCGAGGTGGGAAGATATTCATAGTGGTTACAGCATTGACGACACTGGGAGGAGGTCTATTTGCAGGATTCGAATTCTACAAAGACTATATGAACATGCGCGCAAAAATTGAATCTTACACGGCCCCCGACCTGTCGGGCTTTGATAAGAAACTATCTGTATTACGCGCAGATATGAATGCATTGCAGAAGATTGAAAAGGTGATCGAAGATTCTGCTATACAGACTAGAGATGAGGCCAGAGTAATTAAGAACGATCTCAAGGGTGAGATTGTTCGTACAGAAAGGCTAGTTGAGAGTATAGAACGAAGAGTGAAAGGTATACAAGATTCAACTCGTAAGATGATTGACAAGGAGAATGATC
>TARA_R100000808_G_scaffold7062_1_pt1 | contig 26710 bp, 42 predicted proteins | sample TARA_R100000808 | Tara Oceans TARA_R100000808 (sample SAMEA2622852) | marine metagenome | biome: marine biome (ENVO:00000447); feature: marine epipelagic mixed layer (ENVO:xxxxxxxxx); material: "saline water (ENVO:00002010), including plankton (ENVO:xxxxxxxx)" | depth 140 m | reverse complement strand
GAATGTTATCCCAGTCAATGATGAGGTGTTCATTTGGGTCCGCACATCGACTGATGGTGGTTCGAACTACGATAGCGGTTCAGCCAACTACAGCAACGATATGCTAGGTGTGGATGGAAGTGGTTCTGTCCATGATCAGTTTTCTGCAACAGCCATTTCGCTTAACGGCGACAGAGCACATAACGATACGCGGATCGGATCTGGCGCTGGAGAAGATGGAGTAAGCGGTCATGTGATGGTACATGCACCCCACCTGGCAAAGATGACAAACATCACTTGGCAGATTAATTTGACAAATGCCAACGGCGATAATGGCGGTGGCTTCTGGACTGGTGCTGGTCGTCGTTTAAGTTCAGCAGATGTTGATGCTTTTCAAGTTCTTTTCTCGGCAGGAAACATTGAGAGCGGTACGATAACCGTACTAGGTCTCAAAAATAGTTAGGACAACATGATGGCACGATCAGACTACACACATAAATATGTAAACTCAGAGCGGGTCGCTCTCAGCGAGGCCGAGATTGATGCATGTGTTGCAAGAGAGACGGCGTGGAGTAATGGTGATGCAGTTAAATCATGGGCTGCACTTAGAAACGAGCGTAATCAAAGATTAACTGCATGTGACTGGACCACCTTATCTGATTCTGCCTTAACTGATGACAAAAAAGCTGAATGGGTAGCATACAGAAAAGAGTTGAGGGATCTCCCAGCTTCTTATAACGATAATAGTGTGAAGGGTACAATCACTTGGCCCTCCGAACCTTCATAATTGTCCTAGTTCTACTATTTTTACCCTTCAAAAGTAGTGAGGGGCAGGTAGTAATTCCTGATCGGGATCATTTACTTGAATGGTTGAAAGAAAAGTTTGGTGAATCTCGACGGGTAATAGCAAAAGTACAGACAGGCCATGTGTTAGAAATATTTGTATCTCCATCAGGTAGTTGGACAGTATTAATTACGACACCTGAAGGACTTTCGATGTTGACTAGTTCAGGGGATGCGTGGCAAGAGTTTGAGCTAGAGAAAGTAGAGAAGAAAAAAGAAAGTAATCAAGAAACTAACGAGCCTAAGTTGGACATATAGCATGGAAGCAAAGACTGTAGTAGATGGTGTAGCTGTTGCGGGAGGTATAGGTAGCTGGTTGGCTCTTTTACCTGATATTGCTGCATTATTCACTGTAGTTTGGCTGGCATTTAGAATCTGGGAGACTGAAACTGTAAAAAAGTTAACGAGGCGTAGTTAACTATGGACCCGGTTACGATAGGGGCAGCTATTGCAGCCACGAGAGCGTTAGTAAAGGGAGCCTCGGGCGTTAAGGACATAGCTCAAGGGCTTGATCAACTGTTTCACGCTCAATCAGAACATGCCAAAAAGGAAACTAAAAAGAAAAAAGGCGCTCCGACTTCCCGGATGCAGCAAGTCATTGGGATTCGTAGTGGTGATCAGGATTTTGACGATGATACATCTATGGGTACAGTTGCCGCAGATGTTCTTGAACAAAAACAACTTGATCTCAATATGGCGGCGTTAAAAAAGGAAGTAGATTCTAAGTGGGGTATTGGCACCTGGTCAACAATTCTTCAGGAGAGAGATAATAGAATTAAGAAAAAGAAGGCGTTGCATAAGCAGAGAGTTGAGGCAGCAAGGCAACGGGCAGAAGAGAATAAAGCGTTATTTAAAAAAATAATGACGGAGATTTTGAAGGCAGCAACAGTGATTTTGTTTGCTGGCGCAATGATATGGTTTATCTGGTGGGCGGCTACGACAGATGTGGATGTCAACATACGCTGATCGCAGACTCTGGCGATGGTTTGAAACACCTGACTGGAATGGCCATATCAGTTGGAAGCCCACCCTGTATAGGTGGGTCAAGGGCTGGTGATGGAACTAACTGCCAGCCATGCCATTCAAGGCTTAATGCTTATCGCAACGATTGCTGGTGGCTACGCTGTCGTAAAGTCAAATCTTCAAAGAGTGATGGAAGATCTTGAATTATTTCACAAAAATGTAGATGAGTTTAAATCTAAATTTGATGCTCGTCTTGATGATGCTGAAAGTCAGAGGGCGGTTTTCACCTCTCAGATCTCGGTCTTGAAAGACATCAATTCAGTGGAGGCCTTGGAGGCTAGGAACCGGGAGCTTGCCACGATTCAGGCAGAATTAAAAGTGCTTCGCCAGATGGTAGATCACCTGATGCATATTCATAATTCCAAGCATCCGGGTCTAGATAAATAGTATTAACATGAAAAAGTTAAGCGCCCTAGAAATGGAAGCCTATGAGCAATGGAAAGCATGTGGAGAGAATATAAGAAAAGCAGCCAAGTCATTAGGTGTTCCAAGAACTACGTTCCGTCATCGGCTTTCAGGGGCTAAAAAAAAATACGAAGATAATGATGATCAGGATGACTATCAGTTTCCTGTCTTTCCTGATGATGACATTGATGCCGAAGAAATACTTGATCATATGGAGCGGCGTTTTAAGCAACGCCTTAAACATGATGAAGCATTAAACTGGTTTAAATTAACAATGAAGACCGATGATCCTATTGGTCTGGTCGTTGTCGGTGATCCTCACCTTGGTTCCAATGGATGTAATATAGAATTACTACGTGCTGATGTTAGTATTATGGCAAATACGCCGGGTGTCTATGCTGTCAATATAGGGGATACAGCAGATAACTGGGCGTATGGTAATCTTGTCCGCTTGTATGCGGATAATGATGTTTCACGTCAAACAGAGAGGCGACTTGCTAGGTGGTTCCTTCAGGATGCCGGGATACCTTGGGTACTTTGGTTGATGGGGAATCACGATACTATGGCAGGGGAGTTCTCGACTTATCTTAAAGCAATTAATGCTAAAGAATTACCAATGGTAGATTGGAGGGCAAAGTTTTCGCTGGTTTTTCCTAATGGTTGTGAAATAAAAGTCGATGCGGCTCATAACCACAAGGGTACAAGTATCTATAATCCCTTGCACGGACAGAAACGAGCGGCTTTATGGAATGAAAATGCTGATCTTTATATTGCTGGTCATCATCATAATTGGGCGATTAGCCAAGAGGAACTAGAAGATGGTCGTATAGTTACAATGGCAAGGGCAAGAGGATATAAATGGCTGGATGAATATGCTGTTCATCATGGGTTTTATAATCGTAAACATGGTGCTTCTATTATGTTTGTTATTGATCCTCGTGCTGAAGAACCCACAGAAAGATTGCAATCCTTTTCTAGTTTAAAGGCTGGAGCTAATTATCTTAAATTCAGGAGAAATAATGGAAGCGCATGAGATCGCGGAACAGGCTAGTAGCATTGTATCAAATGATCGGCAGGATCAGTATGGAGATCCCGAGAAAAATTTTGAATTGATTGCGTCTTACTGGAATACTTATATCAATAATAAGTATAATACTGGTGACTATGAGATTGAGTTAACGAGTGTTGATGTGGCCACCTTAATGATTTTGCTAAAGGTATCGAGATGTACTACGGGACGTTTTAGTATAGATAATTTTAGGGATATCTGTGGGTATGCTACCTTGGGTGGTAGTTTAGGAACAGGAGTAATAGGTGATGCTTAGTTTAATTGGTAGTGTAGTAGGATTCGGGGCATCGTTTGCTCCCAAGATTCTAGATTATTTTCAGGATCGTGCTGATAAGAAGCATGAGCTTGCTGTTATGGAAAGACAGGCTGAAATAAAATTAGATCAAACAGCTATAGAAGCTAACATAAGAGAGATTGAATCTTTACATGAACATGATGCGCGTATGTCTGGAGGCAAATTTATAGATGGCCTTCGGTCTTCGGTCAGACCTGTCATTACTTATTTATTTATGGGTTTGTTTATGACAGCAGAGATAACTGCGTATCTTATATTAATTGATTCTGGAATTAATGCAGCGGATGCTGTGCAATTAATATTTGATGATGAGATCATGGCGATCTGGGCGAGTATTCTTGCTTTCTGGTTCGGTTCCAGGTCCATAAAACGGTGAAGACTAACGATGCTGGTGTTGACCTCATCAAGCATTATGAGGGGTTAAGGACAACATCCTATCTTTGTCCTGCAAATGTATGGACAGTTGGTTATGGGGCCATTCGTTTTTTTGGGGGGGAGCCTGTTCCACCTTCGACAACTATTACTGAGAGTGAGGCGGATGAGTTGTTGAGGCGCGACCTTGGTCATATGGAGGGTATGGTATCCCGTTTAGTAAGGGTGCCTTTGAATGAGAATCAGTTTAGTTCTCTTGTGTCTTTAGTATTTAATATTGGGGCGGGGAATTTTCAGAGAAGTCAGATTAGGCAGCGGGTTAATCGCCGTGATTACGATGGCGCGGCGTCTATCTTTTGGCAGTGGCGGCGGGGTGGTGGTCGTATATTGCCGGGCCTTGTAGCTCGGCGTGAATCGGAGAGGGTTTTGTTTGTGAGTCGATAGCTGGAGGAGGTAGGAGATACACCCTCCTCCAGCTATCTTTGCAGAATACCTCCCTGTGCATATTCTGCATTCTTTGAGTTAATCATTAGTATTAGAATGATTAACAGATTCACCTGTTTGATTATTAGTTTCACCGTCACAGCAATCCATGACAGATCTTCGGCATACTGGACATTGGTAGTGTCCATTTACCTGTAGATATTGTGTACTAAATTGTCCACACCAAGGACAATTCATAGCAGGTATCATTGTCTTTCTCGTATTATAAAATAGATCCAGCTAATCAAGATTACCATTGTTAGCAAAGAAACAATAGCACCTCCGATAGAAATAATTAGAAAATACATTAGATATTATAAAGCCAGTTCCATCTGGTCTTTGTTGTGGCTTGATAGCTGGTTATATATTTTGTTTATGATGTTGCTTTCTTCTGTCTGGTTTTTAATCGCTTCATCAATACGGTTGCAACCATGCATTATAGTTGTGTGATCTCGTTTATGTATGCGACCGATACGTGGGTAACTATAATCGGTAAGGTTTTCATATAACCAGTAGGAAGCATGTCGAGCTTTAATTAGATTTTTTTTACGACGGTGGCTAAGAATTTGTTGTTTGCTAAGACCATAATAGTCACAGACAACAGACAATATATTTATGTCATTCATTATTTTATCTCCTGTTTTAATGTAATGATAGGCGTTCCTTACGACAGTACAACTGTATAAAAAACGCCTACCAAATTTTATATTATAATAGATGATAACCTTAGATGAAAAAACTTAGGGAGCAAGCCAAGAACCTAAGTGCAGAGAGTCTATTCAGGTTATCTATTTACTGACGCTACTATTCGCCTGTTCAAAATTCTCTGCTTCTCGAAACTTTATTTTAGAATGGTATCTTGTCATCCTTGAGACTATTACCTTGTGACTTTCCAGCATTAATTGCTTTACTATCTTCTATATCAAAGAAGTTTATCCAGCCTTCAAAGGTATTCCCAATGGGAACAGAGTCAAGTTTCAATACAAGGTCGCCATTATCTTTTTCAAGTAGACCTCCACATTGAATCCATCTGGTTTTAACATTCCCATCTTTATCAGTGTATTCACCGTTGGCAGCAACTGCGTTCTTAATTCGTCTCATTATTTTTCTCCATTAGTTTTAGTGATCCGACCTATTGCTAGGTTATAGGCATTCTCTAGTTCAGCAGCTTGGTTGAGATAATTTTCTTTGCGTAGATCTCCAATGAACTTTTTGAATTTATCATCAATTAACTTTTCAATATGAGATTGTTCTGTGCAAGAGTCAAAGGAACTAATGTATGTTGATAGCATACCACTACGTTCAGAGCTTAACTTTGCAGGATTCTGTTTGCTATTTTCAGTAGCGTATTCATCCCTCATCTCTTGTACATATTTATTATCATCGAATTTTCCAAGGAATACATCGGCATTAAATCCAAGATAAGATAAGCATTTGGTTATACCATCAGTAGTAGCCTTTTTAAAACAATCGGTATCCGGGCTTGATTTATTTTTATCTCTAAATAAACCAGCCTGTCCCCATTGTTCATAGGTCTGGCTTCGATCTCCATGCCATACCTTTACAAGTATACCGAGTTGATCATTGGGAGTGTATTCAACTCTTGAAACTTCCCAGCCCCAACCTTGTCCGACTGGTCCGAATGCATTGGTGGCTTCAAGTATCTGTGAGTAAGGATCTATGGCAGTAAACTCACGCCCAAGTTTTACTTTCTTGGTGTACTTGGGATTGGTTGTGCTTACTGTATCCCACAGTTCTCTATTCTTTCTTATAATTGGTTTATCCATTAGTTTCTCCTATCCTTTAAGTTGTCTTGTTTCAAAAAATCCTTCATGCTTTGGATGTTTGTGCATAAAGAGTCGTGCATAATACGGGACATGATGATCATTGATCTTGAAATCCATGTCATTTGTTTGGATATCATAATGCCAGCGTATAAGCTCAACGATGGTACGAGATGAAAACCTTTTGCGACCTTTGTTAATTGCTTTAAGGGCCAAGTTTTCAAACAGTTCGTAGACATGGGGGTTCTCTTTATGGAATGTCCACCATTCCTCTTTAAGTTTCTGTGACATGGAAAGACACTGCTCCTTTACGATTTCTTTTAGCTGAAATTCCGTAAGCTGTGATTTCTTTTACATCGTCAGGCATAAGTGCTTTGAAATCTGATTTGATTTCTTTGAGCTTCTTGTCGGCATTGTGATATTTGGGAAACTCACAGCAAAGATCGACCCATTCGTTGGCGCAGTTCCATGTACTCAAGTCTTTCTCTGTAATAACCCTCATGTTGTTATGCGTTTGAGTGGGGACATCAACAGGTTCGGGATCAACGGGTGGTATTTTAAGAGTGACATGCTCCCAGAACTTTATAGCTTTGTTAAGAAGGAGATCTTGCATCTCATAATTTGCGTGAAGAATAATAGGATGTCCGTAATTGTTACCGTATATGGGAACAATGACTCCTCTTTCGTATCCGGTACACATCATTTGCTGTTGTATTTGCCATTGATATCTATCGATAACTCTCTCTTCTGCTGTTTGATCTGCCTTATATGATCCTGCATGTGTGTGTTTAAAATCTATTACGGCTTTCTGTCCGTCCACTATGCCAAGACAGTCGGGTGTAGCTCTCATAAAGTCATGGGTCTTATGGACATAGGAGATTTGATCATATTCATCTCGTAATAATCCTTCTGCCCATGCGCGAGTATCATCATCGAATAGTTCGGGGTGTTCTTTTAATGTCCAGAATAAATTAAAAGATTCAGTATAAGTACCGAGTTGTACCTGAAATATATCACTGAGATCCCGATTGATATTGCCGATTTTTTCTTCGTAAAGATCCAGCCAATTACCAGCCATGATCTCATAGGCCTCTGACGCATTAATATACCTACGTCTTTCTTCATTTTCTTCAGGCGTGAAGCTGCTATACATCTTCATTGGTTTTCTCCTTTTTGTATAGATAGTGATGGTTGACTATTTGAGTGTGTTAAGGGCAAGGTTCAGAGTACCCCCTTGGGGGACTCAAATAGTCTTCGGGCCGAAATACCCGCAGATGCCATCAGACACCTGGTTGGTTCCCCCCAATCTATTTTCTGGTAAGGTATTCCAGAACTTCTCGGGTGTTTGATTCGATCATTTCACAGTGATGTAGGATGGTATGGAAATCATCACCTGTTAAAGTTTGAATATGCTCCTTGATACGCTGGGTATATTCATTGATGGTGTTGATGTTGGTCGTTAATCGCCGTGATACTCGATCACGTTCAGCACTCAGGGCAGCATTAGTTTGTATGCTGGTTGCCTGAAGCTGATCCTTAATAATTTTATCTATGCTATCTACCATTTAATATTCTCCTTTGTAATATACTATTGTTGCATTTGTGCAGTTATAAGTCAAGGGGCAGGTTGCGCCCCGCCGCCTCGGCCTTTCGAAGAAAGGCGGCGGGACGCATTCCTGCCTCCTTAATGCAAATTCGGTTCCATTATTTTATTTCCTTTTCTGTTTCCCAATCCAGCAACGCCTGTTGCTGGTTAAATGTTATTAATTCTTCGGCGGCTTCCTCAGTTGGTGCCATTGCATAGGCGGCGTGCATTACAACCGTCATTAGGCCAGCCAGGCCGTCTCTGTAATTAGCGCCGGTATTTTGTAACACTTCCAGCGCATCAAGACCGGCGTCATGCCCTGCGGCGTATGATTTTTGAATGTCCATTATTTGCACTCCTCTAAAATGCTTCAATAAAAAGTGTGGTAGTTTATGCAGTAATGCACTATGTTATGTGCATGACAAAATTTTATCCTTACCTGGACCAGTTAATCAGCATAGCAGAAAAACATGAAGTGGATTTACGTGAGGCATGTTTGGCTGCTGGTTTACCTTCATCGACTTATTATAGATGGATACAACATAAGTCTCACCCTAACGAGCATAGTGCCAGAACCGTGTTTGAAAAAATAACAGGGATTGACACCTGATGGATGATACCAATCACCTTAATGTATGTATCATCAAGCAATTACAAAAGCGTCGAGAAGATCTGGGATTAGCTCAGCGAGATGTTGATGATATAATTGATATGGCATGTGGACTGGTCGCCAAGTGGGAGACTGGTGTTCGTATTCCAAATGCTGGCTCATTATTAAAGTGGGCGAGTGCATTAGACTGTGTAATAAAAGTTGTACCTAATGACACATCCGAACAAACTTAAAGGTAATCGTGGTGAGAACCGCATTTGTACAATATTGTGTGATGCTGGTGCTACTGCTGTTCGCGTACCTCTTAGTGGTGCTTTGGGCGGTGAGTTTTCTGGTGACATACTTATTGATGGAATTATTAAACGTCGCATGGTTGCCGAAGTCAAAAGTCGAAAACCATCTGGCGTTTTTTGGAACACTATTAAAAGATTTTTGGCAGAAAATGATATGTTATTTTTACTTGAAGATAGACAGGATCCGTTGGTTGTCATGCCTGTCAATATTTTCACGGAGATCTTGAATGAAAAAGATAGACAAGATAATCGACCACGCGAGGAAGGGGACAAACCTTAATTACCAATCGGTAGTTAAGGGTGTCAAACCTTCCCGCGCAGAACGATCTGAACAGATCAAGCTTTCACAAATGTCTCGACAGGATCGGTATGATTACTGGATGTCAAGATTACATAAAGGGTGAAAGCAATAGCTGAAGCAGTATGTTAAGTAACGCTTCCATTGCCAAAACGCTCCTTCCAAGGATTAGAGTTTAACATCTTCGCAACTTTATTTGATCTGTCTCTTCGGACATTATGAGGTTGTCCGCGATAGCCTCGCTTTGCATATGGATACACCATCCTATCAATGTGTGTAGCCCATTCAGTTGCTGTATTATAGACAGCGTAACCATTCTTACCTAGAGCTTGCATATTATCATGGAGCATAGGATCAAGTGCTGATATCACCATCTTGGAAGCCGACATCTTACCTTGGGTATTTCGATATGCGGCGAGTGTCTGCTTAAAGATACCCATTGCATCCTGATGATCACATCTAGTGTTGATTAATTGTTTCATCAAGGTTTCCTGATTACGGAAATCTTCTACACCTTTTATTATTCGAGCCTTTAGTTTTGCAAAGGCCTCGTCTGTAGACTGTTGTTTTGTATGCTTAGTGTAGAAAGTTAGTTTAAGATCTTTATGATCACATCCGTTGTCACACCAATATCGATACAAGGACCAGTTGATATTAGCTGCCCAACTTCCATCAGTGCTGTCGGTCAAACTATATTCACACCTTGAAATATCCCCTACTGCTGGTTCAATTTTCTCACCGGGTAAATATATTTTAGCCTTCATCTTTCGTCCCTCTTCGTAGACTTTAAATTCTGTACTTGAATCATCAAGATTGATTTCATTAGAGCTTTCATTAAATACATCAATCAATAGATCACAGCGTTCAGTATACGGTGTTAGCTTATATCTATCGCCAACAACTCCGAGAGCGATACCATTATCAACCCGAACATTTACTTTTTTACCAGCTAATGGAATATATTCTTCATCTTGCAGTCTATATATTAGCCGCTGTTCAACTTCAAAGTTAATGTTTTCATAGCTTGGATCTGGCACTAACCTTGATGATGGATATAAGGAATCCACTATGGATTTCCTTAATGGATTTGTAGATATCTTTGTGTCTTCAAGCATTGTCTTCTCCTTTGTTTATAGTGGTTATTCTATCCTCCTCAATATGAGAAGGGATCTTCTGTCGTACGAGATAATCTATATTCTCGCACTGACAAAATCTTTTATCGAATTGTATTTTTCTAAACAATTCGTTGGGCGTCATGCTGAGTGTTTCACCATTATGAAAGACCAATAGATTTTTAAGGTGATGATAGACATATGTTCCGGCACCGTCGGATTTAAAAATTGTGTGTACATCAACTGGCTTTCTTTTGGTCTGCTGTTTTCTAACGGTCATTAGCCCTATCTTCCTGAAGAGAATGGATGGGCATCTTTAGTTTCCATAGAATATATGGCTCACTACACCTGTTGTTATTATCACAGATCTGACCGGGTATAGATTTAGCAGTAGGATCAAGTGATTGTTGTCCTACATAGTGCCATTCTGCACCTTGCTTCATTTCTTTAATGGCTTGATCAAAGAACTCCTTGTTCTCTGATATGAAAAGATTAGAGATAAGTAAAAAGCCTGATACTATAAATTCCATTTTAATTCTCCTGCTTATGAGGTGCTACTCGTAAGAGCATATTTTAAGGAAATGGGTAGATTATCTAACCGTGCCGGGACAACCTTCTCAAGGTTACATGAGTTACAGCATCGACCATCTTCTAATGGTTCGGCATTGTTGCCATGATACCATTCACCTTGAGGCTCGATGTCATTTCCACAGAGACAGCAAGCAATCAGCTTTGATATATCCTTACGCGATCCGAGCTTTGAATCTATTTTATTTAATGCCCATACTCGTATGCCAATTCGCTTATGGTTGACTCCATTAACTCGGCGTACCGCTATATTGTTTTTTGATTTTGGATTCTTAGCCGAGGTATATAATACCTGTCTGATACTGTTTAAGGTTCTATCCATCTGTTCTTCAGTATCATGTTTGTATCCATGATTAGTCAGCCAGGTCTTGTCGATGAGAAAGCTGTCGCCATCATCCATGAAATTAAGAAGGGCTATCCATTTACCACCTTTCTTTAATGGTCCCATAGGCCGACCGGATTCTATGATAGTCCCGTCAATATATCTTTTATCAGTCATTATTCTCTCCTAATTAATGTTGTTGCATTATTGCAGTACACCTTTGTTGTGTCAAGTAAACAGGGATTTAAGCTTTTGAAATTCCTGTATTCTTTTTAGTTCTATATCCAGATTCTTGATATTACGGGTGCATTCTGCCGCCTTTTGTTCAGCCTTGGATCTTTCAATTTCAAAATGATTTCGATCAGCCAAGGCATCATTTAGTTTATGATCCAGACAAAAGTTAAATAGATCCTTTTCCATCTTTATCTCCTACAGGAATGAGCAGATTATTGGTTGAAAGGCGAGGAACATAGCGTTCATCCATATCAGGAGGAAGGCTGCGAAGACTGCTATTAGCAGCATACTTGAAATGTCTTTGAAGATTCTCATGGTGTTTCTCCTTTTATGTTATGATGTTAATTAATTTGGTTTCACCTGTGATATCATCGACAGTGTAATATTCTTTCTGTCCATTGTTATCATATCGATAGGCCGTTACATCCTGTTCAGTATTGTAAGTATCTATCCTGATTTTATGTCGGCCTATTCTTGTAGTGGTGGTTCCTGTGTAACCTGTGTGCATGATTTTACCTCGCTCGATTAGCTGTAGTTTTGTTAACATTTTGCACCTTTTTTTCTTTGTTTTAAGAGACAGGGGTGGTGATGATGTGAGACAGATCGTGCGTTGGTTGAGATGTTGAAGGCATTGGAGTAGAGAAAAAGGCCCGCCTGAGTAAGACGGGCCTGGTTCTTTAGCCTACGTTGCGCTTTTTCCAGAACTCTCGAGTTGCTGTTTTGTTTTTGTTGGTGAGAGATTTCTTTGATGCAGGTTTCCATTCAGAGCCAGTAACTTCTTTGAATGCGGCTTTTGCTAGAGCGTGGACTTCCTCAAAGACTTCCAGTTGAGCTTCACGATACATAGTCTGCTCTTGAAGTCTTAAGAGCTTGTATTCGTTGTCTTCTTTTATTGCCTGTTCAGCGTCTCTTCCAAGATCACCTATGGCTACATTTTGAAAGTTAATATCATTTTGACTTGAATAGCACAAATTCCGAAGAGTTTGGGAGACTACCCATTCCGGGGTGTTCTTGTGAGACAAAAGATTTACAAGTTCTTTAAGATTTTCCATTGGTTTTACTTATCCTCAATAAAAATATGACAGTATTGTCACGCACACTGAGGTTCCAGAAAATTCGAACTGTCCACATGATTATGCACACGAGGCATCAACACCAACACAACAGAAGACGGCAAGAAAGAACGCAAGCCCCCGCACAACAGTCACACATAATCCTGTTGACAGCAGAGAATAGGGCGCACTTGCGCCCGGTTTCTGGATACCGTGCCGTGACAATACTGGCATGCTTATTTTTATCGAGGATAAGTGAAATCAATCCTTGGAAAAGCTCAAAGAACTTCCTTGTAAATCTATTGGACCACAAGAACACCCCGGAATGGGTTCTGAGTCGAGCCAATGATTCGGGATTTGTGCTATTCAAGTGGGATGGCGGGTGGGATGTTTATGTATATTAACTTTCAAAATGATATATGTAGCCATAGGTGAACTTGGAAAAGACGCTGAATATATGTAGGCAATAGAAGATGACGATGAATACTTTATGCTCGCCTAACTGAAAGTGCAGACTATGTTTCGTGAAGATCAATGGTTACGGCTTTGATAAAGTCCACACTCTAGCAAAAGCCTCAGAAGTTACTGGATCTGATGGACACCGGAGTCAAAGGAAGCGTGAACCCACAAAAACAAGTAACTCGGAGTTCTGGAACAAGCAAGCAACGTAGCCTGGCTAAAGAACCAGGCTCGTTGTCTCAGGCGTCTCCTTTTTGAGACGGAGATGCTATGGTCCGGGTGCTGGGCAAGCTCGATCTGTAATTAAATAGTGTGTTCGCTTCTAAAACTTAATATGTGCGAACCTTCCGTCTAAAATAAAACGCTTGACATTAGCCGCCAAATCCCCCCTATATACCCCCCAGCGGGGGTGCAGGGGGAGAAAGGAGAAAAGGTCTATGTCATCCGGTGGTAAGGGTTATCTCAGTAAGAATCACCCGGACTTCAAGACAAAACTGGACGCAGCTGAAGACAGAAAGAAAAGACTGTCTCCCCTGCGTAGACGTATCATCGAGCACATCGTGGCTACAGGTGATAACCAAAGCGCAACCGCTAGAGCATTGGAATGTAACAGGGTATCAGTCGCCAAAGCTCTGGCCGACCCAAGAGTACAGGAGGAATTGCACAGGCAAGTAGGGGATAAGCTTAGTCTAGCCTCCGCCATAGCTGGCAATACTCTGGTAAATCTGGCATCAAAGGGTAAATCGGAGTACGTACAGCTACAAGCTGCCGACAGTATTCTGGATCGTACAGGATTCAAACCGCCTGACAGGCAGATGCATGCAGTCCAGGGGGATATACGTATCAGCATCGACTTGGGGTAGGGGGGTTTAAAAACCTTGCCGGGTCGCGAGTATATGTCTAGTACACGCATTTTTTTCTCTCAAGGTACTCTTCCAAATATTTTATTTTTGTTGTAGGGTTTTCCTGTCTTAAAAATATTTTTTTATGGGAAGGTGATTTGTCGTGGACTTTGGTGTAGACAGTTCGGTTGCAAAGGGGGGTAAGGGTCAGGTTCAGGTTCGGTCAGTTCCTCCGGTCTTTAGCTCTAGTGAGGAGATGGCGAAGGGTTTTTCCCGGTCTTTGCCAGCGGCTACGTATGCTGAACAATCTCGCCGTGGTATTATGGGGGATGCTTCTATAGTAGGTGCGTATATGAAAGCCGTGTCCAGTTTGTTTAGTCTTTTGGGTGGGGAAGAGGGTCGTCGTGGTGGCCGTCATGCCGGGAAAATAGGCCCAAAGTTGGTTGATCGTAACAGGGCAGATAAAAGAATTAAGCATTTAATGAAAAGGTAATCTGGGACAAAAGTGGACATTGTGTCCAGTAGAGCTTGGAAAGGGAGTGTTATGGAATCTGGTGTAATAGCGAAGCGGATGCAGAAACTTGGTAAAAGACTTCACAAGACTATGGACAATTTGCCTGAGATGGTCGAGATTGATTCGAGTCTTTCCTCTATAGAGGTTCAGATTGACAGTGCATTGGCCTCGATTGAGGCGAGGGCGAAGGAAAAGTTGGCACAAAAACGGGTAGGGGAGACTCGTGTTGAGGCGGAGGCAAAGGCAGAGAAGGCGAAAAAGGCTGATGAAGAGGCGAGAAGGGCTGATTCGGAGGCCCGGGAAGCTGATTCCGAAGCCAAGGCCGCAGCCGAAGCAGTGAAAGAAGTTGAGACAGCGAAAGGAAAGTCTAATGCCTCGAGGAAAAGGAACGTACGGAAAGCAGGTGGGTCGTCCACCAAAGAAACCTAGGGCGAAAAAGAAATCCTCTTCTTCACGAGGGCGCAAGAAATGATCTCTGGCGTGGGACCATCCGGGCATAAGTCCAGTTTTTGCTCTGAGTTACATCCGAAGGATCTTGAGCGTCTGCGTAATGTTCTGAGAAGGATGTTCAAGGTGCGGACCAAACGGCATGAAATCTCTGAGTATGAACTGGATCGCTGGATAGAAAGCGTAGGTCCGAAGGTAAGGGAAAAAACCATCAAGCAAGCGGTTGATCGCAAGCTTGTAGACTAGGAAAATGGGCTATGATTTCAATTATAAGCCGGGCGGCGAAGTTCTTAAAAAGTTTCTTCTGGACGAGAGTTTCTTCCGTGGCATACGCGGTCCTGTTGGGAGTGGTACTTCCAGTGCGTGCTGTGTTGAGATATTCCGTAGGGGTAATCAACAGGCTGCTGGACCGGATGGGATACGTCGATCCCGATTCGCGATAATCCGTAATACAAATCCCCAGTTACAGACAACAACGATAAAGACGTGGCTTGAGTGGTTTCCCGAGCGGATATTCGGGAAGTTTAACTGGTCTGTTCCCTATACTCATCGCATTAAATTGGGTGATGTCGAGATGGAAGTCATGTTTCTGGCTCTCGACAGGCCCGATGATGTGGATAAATTGCTGTCTCTGGACCTTACAGGTGTGTGGATTAACGAGGCACGGGAGATCAGCAAGGCAATTGTAGACGGTGCAACGATGCGTTGCGGCAGGTATCCGTCGATGAAGGACGGGGGGCCGACGTGGTACGGTGTTATTGCGGATACTAATGCTCCAAGTGATGATCATTGGTGGCCAATCATGGCGGGGGAGAGTCCTGTGCCGGAGTATATCCCACGAGAAGAGGCGTTAATGCTTCAAAAACCTGCGGACTGGATGTTTTATACGCAGCCAGCCGGGATGAAAGAGGTCATGGATAGTAGTGGGAAGGAGGTTGTGCGCTATGAACTGAGTGATAATGCGGAGAATGTTGGCAATTTACCGCCGGATTACTACCAGAAGGTTATTCTGGGGAAGACAAAAAGCTGGATTGATGTCTATGTAATGAACCGTCTGGGTACTATTGAGGATGGAAGGACGGTTTATCCGACATATAATGACGAGGTTCACGTTTCCAAAGACCCGTTGATGGTTATAGAGAACCTTCCTATTTATGTAGGCATGGATTTTGGGCTGACTCCGGCGGCTGTATTTGGTCAGCACATGCCTAACGGCAGGTGGCTTATTCTTCGTGAACTTGTCACCTATGACATGGGTACGGTTCGATTTGCCGAGGCGATCAGGGCAGAAATTTCCAGACATTTCCCCGGTCGCCAGCTTGACAAGTTTGAGTTTTATGGTGATCCGGCGGGTGATCAGAGGGCGCAGACAGACGAGAACACCCCATTTCGTATTTTGAAGGCGGAAGGTATTCTTGCCAGGCCTACCCACACTAATGATCCGGTGGTAAGGATCGAAGCTGTAGAAAGTGTTCTTAATCGTATGGTTGATGGTTTACCGGGGCTTCTTCTTGATCCTGCTTGCAAGACATTGCGTCAAGGTTTTCGATCTGGCTACCAGTACAGACGCTTGCAGACATCGGGCGAAGCCCGTTACGAAGAGAAACCGTTCAAGAATAAATTTTCTCATCCCCATGATGCGCTTCAATATATGATGGTAGGTGGGGGAGAGGGTAAAAAGCTGTTACATGGTGGCCATCAGATGAGGAGTTTTAATATTAAAGCGGAGGGAGGATTTTGGCAAAGGCAAAAGAAGAGTCGCCTCAGTCGAGGGCAATATGGTATATAGGTTTCCGACCTATAGGGCGTCCTCTGCCGTGGCCGTGGCGTTGGTTTATACGACCGGATTTTGCTCATGTAATGGCTTTTCGTTTTGATCCCCGTTTATCTGAATGGATCTTTGTTGAATGGTCGGGGATGACGGTATTTGTAGAGGTCTGGCCCGGTGAGAATATGGATGGTCTTTTTACATTATTAAAACATGAAGGGGCATTAATATCGTACGAAGCAGAGTCACATCTTAGTGAATGGAAGTTCCGAATGCCTTTTTATTGTGTATCTTGGGTAAAACATCTGTTAAGTTTGCGGGGGTGTGCCGCAGTAACGCCGTATCAATTATTTTGTGCATTGAAAAAACGTGGCGGAACGGTGATATTTGAAGATGGTCGGTCTACTATTGAATAGGAGGGTGGTATGGGATTCTTGAGCGGAGGAGGTAATCAGGAGTCTGTGCAAACTGTTGACCCTGAAATTGAGAAAACCCGGAAGGCTGAAGAGGCGAAACGTAAAAAGTCTCTGGCAAAAGAGGCAGAGGATGCTAAAGCTTTTGCAGGTGGCTGGCGGGGACAGGCGAGTTTGCTATCTCCTAATAAGTATCGTGGGTTTCGTAGTTCTCTAGGAGGTGGAATGTAATGGGTTTTGGTTCTGATGGTGGAGATGCAGGTGGCGATAGTGTCGAATATGATGAGCCACAAGATCCTGCGGTCTATACTCTAGAGGGGCAACAGACTGCCGTACCCGGTGTACCGGGGACCGGGTTAGGTCTTAGTACGGTTGAAGGAGCCATGAACTCGTGGCTCGGTGACACCAGAACTGATCAGGAAAGTTATAATGATGCGGCGGTTACGAAAGCACTTCAAGAAGGAAATCCTACATTTAGGGATGCGCGTGGAAACGAGCGGTCAGTTTCAGGTTACGAAAGGGATTTTAGTCCACCAGAACCGGATAGTGCGCTGGATAAAATGGGTCGCGGACGGATGGCATTGGGTCCGGTGCAGTTATTAACATCAGCGGCGACGGGTGGTTTGTCAACTCCACTACAATTAGGTATAGGATTTCTCGCGGGGCAGGTTGATAAAGCGTTAAATACCCCGGAGATGGTTACTATTGAACCAGCTTCCCCGACAGGTCCACGAATAGGGGGAAGTTTGATAGACAGTCTACGGCAGGAGCGTGACTCAAGATTTAAAGACGCATCTGATGATATGTTGGAACAAAGCCGTAGCTTGTTAGGATTACGCTGATGGCCGCAAAGTCTATTGAAGATATTATTCGTTGTGAATCCCGTGCAGTAGCAATGCGAACAACATGGGAAGGTACATGGGGTGACTGTTATGATTATACTATGCCGGGCCATAACGGTTTTTCCCGGCAAACCCGTGGTGATCGTGGCGATGAATTAATATTTGATGATACGGCTGTGGTAGGTGTTCAGGAGTTTTCGTCACGAATGATACAGGGGATTGTCCCCGATAATGCGAGATGGATCAGGCTGGAACCATCTCCAACGGCTGCTGGTGAACTGGATGATGATCAGCTTAAAACCGTTCAGGGCAATCTTGACGAGGTTACAAATTATTTATTTGAAGTTATACATAATTCCAATTTCTCTCAGGAAGCACATGAAGGATTCCTTGATCTCGCTGTAGGTACGGGGAATATGACTATTGAAGAAGGAGATGCAGTCCACCCTATAAAATTTAATACAGTACCATTATACCAAATTGCTCTCGAACCCGCGCCATTTGATGGTATCGGGGGGCAGTTTAGAAAGCGGAAAGTGCGCGTTGATCAGATAAAAGTCATTTGGCCGCAAGCTAAACTGCCCACTAAATACTCTCGTAGGATGAGTACGAAGCCTGATGAGGAGCTTGAGGTATCAGAGTATACCTATAGGGATTGGAGTGAGCCTCTTATCTATCGATATTATCATTGTGTCTATCTTTCCAAGGATAAGGAAAAGATATATGAGGAAGAGTATAATGGTCTTGGGTCTAGCCCTTGGGTTAATTTCCGGTGGTCCAAGGTAGCCTCTGAAGTTTATGGAAGAGGCCCGGTTTATAACGCATTAGCTGCGATCAAGACCGCTAATTTGACTGTTCAGTTAATTCTGGAAAATGCAGAACTGGCTTTATCGGGTGTATGGCAGGGGGACGATGACGGAGTTCTAAATCCTGCGAATATTCGTATGATTCCGGGTACAGTTATTCCAAGGAGTCCGGGTTCCCGAGGTCTGGAGCCGTTACAATTCCCCGGAAACTTTGATGTAAGTCAGTTAGTGTTAGCTGATATGCGACAAAATATTAATAAGGCACTTTATAATGAGACTCTGGGTCGTCGGCAGGGTACGCCAATTTCTGCTACAGAAGTTGCAGAAAGAATGGCCGAGCTATCCCGGCAGCTTGGGAGTGTGTACGGTCGTTTACAGGCCGAGTTTGTATTCCCGGTAATACAACGAGTTATTTACCTCCTTAAAAAGCAAGGGCGTATTGAGTTGCCGGAAATAGACGGTAGGGAAATACAAATACGTGCGGTGTCACCGATGTTAAGGGCACAAAGGAATGAGGATATCTCCCAACATATTAATTTTGCCTCGGTCATTGGTCAGCTATTTGGCCCGGAACTCGTGCAGACTATTATTAATCCTTCTAAATATTCACAAAAGCTTTCCCAGTGGTATGAAGTTGATCAGACACTTTTGCGTGATGAAAATGAGCAGCAACAGATGTCTCAGGCAAATCAGGCAAGTCAGGCGATGGCTGCTGCCGGGCAAGGTGGAGGCGGTGAAATGGTTGAACAACTGAGAAACTTCTTGCCATGATAAAACCTCGGCGTGGGACAGGAGAAAAAGATCAAAAACTAAATAAAATGTACGCTGCCGCCTTTAAAACTGGCGCTGGTAAAGCGGTCTTGAATCATTTAAAACAAATTTCTATTTATGCAGTAGGTGGTCCCGGCATAACGCCTGACCATTTAATGCATATAGAAGGGCAGCGCTTTATTGTCGCTGAAATAGAAAGGCGTATTACGTTAGGAAAGGAACCCGGCGATGAGAGCAGTTGAGATTTTAAGGAAACCGGACGATGGAACAGCAGCAGGTGCAGTACCTGAAGGAGACAGTGGAGAATCAGTTCAAGATAATAGTGCATCTCAAGATGGAACTAGCGAAAGCAATACTGGAAGCCCGTCAACTTCAAGGCCAGATTATATCCCGGCAAAATATTGGGACGAGGAAACAGGACGAGCCAGAGTAGCGGATCTGGGTAATGCGTATAATGAGTTGGCTACCAAGCTTGGGAAGCGCGATGAGGTTATACGTGACGAAATCGCAAAGGAATTGCAAGGCAAGGCAATGGAAGGGGTGCCAGATAGTGCTACCGATTACAGCTTCACGCCAACAGAGGGGCTAATACCGGATGGTTTGCAGTATAATATTGATACCAATAACGCCCAGTATAAGAAATTTGGTGACGTAGCACATGAAATAGGATTAAGTCAGGATCAGTATAATAAGTTATTTTCGTTATATGTAGAGAATGAAATTTCTCTTGTTCCTGATAAAAATGCTGAATTGGCTAAATTGGGAGATAATGCACAAGCCAGAGTAGAACGGGTTGATATGTGGGCAAAAGCCAATTTGACAGATGGAGCTTATGATGCGGTTGTTCAGAGAGCTTTAAGTGGCGAGTTTATTATCGCAATGGAAGAGTTGATCGACAAGACTGGTTCAGTCAGTATGGAAGGAAATGAGCATCAGTCTCATGGTCCCCTGACACGGCAAGAATTGGAGACTATGATGAAAGATCCGCGTTATCGTGATCCTCAGCGGCGTGATCCAACATTCGTACGAAGAGTGCAGGACGGATTCGCATCGTTAAAAACCTAGTATTATTTGCCTCCCTAGACTAGCACAGTTATTTTGTGCATTGACCGGAAGTAAAATTTCGGTCATTTTTTTTAGGTCGGCCCGAAGTTTAGCAAATCGGCCCTAGATGGATACCCGTTTTTGCCCTCTGACGATACCCGCGTTTGAACTTTTTGTTTTAACTTTTGGAGGTCGTTATGGCTTTTCCTGATATTGATGACAGCTTTGTAAAGCAGTTTGAAAGTGAAGCACATATTGAATACCAGCAGATGGGTTCAAAGCTTCGCAACACTATCCGTACCAAGTCTGGTGTGGTTGGTGAAAGTACTACGTTCCAAGTAGTCGGTAACGTCGATGTTGGAACAAAATCCCGTGAAGGCAAGGTTCCGCGTTCACATCCAAGTCATGCGCCTATTGAGGTGACGCTTCAAGATCGGTATGCTTCCGTTCTTATTGATGATCTCGATGAGCTTAAAATCCAGCATGACGAGCGTGGTGTTCAGGCCAAAAATATTGCATCTGCAATGGGCAAGGACACTGATGACATCATCACTACTGCGATGGATGCATCGGCCAACTCAAACAACGTAAGTACAGCAGAAACATTCTCTGCTGTTGCTACTCCAATCGGAATGATGGAAGACTTTGGTAATGCCAGTATTCCGTTTGATGGCGAACTTTACGCTGTTGTATGTTGGGAAGCTTGGGGTGATCTAATGGATCTTGATGAGTTCTCCAATGCTGATTATGTGCAATCGGAAAACCTATGGTTTGAAGGCGTTACGGCCAAGACGTGGCTAGGCTTCAAATGGTTCCCACACGAAAACCTGCCAGTAGATGGATCTAATGATGCGAAGAATTTCTTCTATCATAGGTCTTCTTGTGGTCATGCTATCGGGGCTGATTATTCGCAGCGGATTGATTATCTCGCTGAGTATGACAGCAACCAGGTCATGGCTAAGATGTCGCATGGTGCCGGTCTTGTTGACGACACTGGCTGCATTGAGCGGGTTTATAACTCTGCATAAGTTGCAGGGTTGGGTTTAACGCAATTTTTAGCGGAGAAAGCAAATGGCTTTTGATAAAACTGGACTAACCCGTATGGCCTCTGGAGGCGGTGCCAATATATGGTTCTACCGTTCAACAGATAATAAAGCGACTTGCAACAGTGCAGGTTACTTTACAGGTGATGCGGTTAACTATCTTAACATTGGAGATCTGGTTATCCAGCAGGAAGTATCGGGCGCGACTGCCCTACCAACTGCTGCGGATGCCGGGTGTTTGATGTGGGTTGTTTCTAATGATGGTTCAACCGTTGACGTTTCAGACGGTACTGACATCGTGGTAACTGATAGCGACTAGTAGAGGTTCCACGCCGGAGCAAGGAATGGGGGCGGGTTTTTTTCTCTCCCTTTGTCTCGTCCCCTTTCCACCCTCCTAGGAGGTTTAAGTGAGTGTTGCTACAACTGATGTTGCTGTTGCTTCTTTAGGGCTTGTTCTCATTGGGGATAGCCCTATTGCTGCTTTTGATGGTAGTACAACGGGTGCAACAGTAGCAGGTAATATCTACGACGAAGTAATCGAAGGATTGCTGGCAGAGCATCCTTGGAGATTTGCAACCAAACAGGTTGATTTATCTCATCTGGAGGCGACACCGGAAGCCTTATGGACAGATGCATGGCAAATACCGACTGATGTTCTGGTAGTCCGCCGTGTGACATTGAATGGATCAGATATCAAATACGAGATATATGGTGATAAGGTCTATGCCGATGTTAATTCCAGTAACACACTTACGTTAAATTACATATTTCGGGCCTTGGAACAGGATTGGCCTCCACATTTTCGGATGGCTGCTGTGTTAAAACTGGCGTCTCTTTTTGCTATGGCTGTAGCAGGAAAGCCAGATATGGCACGAGAGTTTGAAACACAGGCCGATTTTCAATTAAGAAAAGCAAGATCAACTGATAGTCAGAGTGATACGACTCACGATATTCCTACGACCCGCTTTATTACGACACGGAGGTAAAAGTGCCTCTTCGAGCGCGGACTTTTCAAACAAATTTTGCGGCGGGTCAAATGGACCCAAGGATGCTTGGGCGTGAAGATATCGGTATCTTTGCCAACTCTGCATCAAATGTAGTTAACTCAGCGCCTCTTGTGCAGGGAGGTGTTCGTAGGCGACCCGGTACACAATATCTGGCTGCTGAGACGGCACATACCCGTCTTGAAAGATTTCGTTTTAGTTCAACTCAACTGTATATTTTTGCATTTTCCAACACAGAACTGAAGATATTCAACGCAAGCGGGACGTTGTTACAGACATTATCATCCCAACCGTGGTCAGCTACGACGATGTGGGAAATGCGTATGACAACATCGGGTGATACAACAATTATTACTCACCCGGATTTTATAATGAAGAAGCTTCTGCGTACCGGGGCATCAACATTCACGATCTCGGATTTCGTATTTGAAGCTCATAGTAGTGGATACCCAAGATACCAGCCATATTATAAGTTTGCCGCAGATACTATTACGCTTGATCCGTCAGCAACAAGTGGTTCGGTCACACTGACCACGAGTGATGACCACTGGACCTCCAGTCATGTTGGTTCAGTTGTTCGGTATAAGGGCAAGGAAATAGATGTGACTGGTTATACCAGTGCGACGGTGGTTAGTGGGACAGTGCGGGAAACCCTGTCTGCACATACAGCCGATGCCGACTGGGATGAAAATGTGTTTTCAGCAGCAAATGGTTATGCCCGTTCCGTGACCTTCCATCCTAGACGTTTATGGTTTGGCGGGTCACGAGATCTACCAAACTTTATGTGGAGTTCCAAATCAAATGCATTCTTTAATTTTGATGTAGGTACAGGTCTTGATGACGAAAGTATTCAAGGTGGGCTAGGTCAGGATGAAGTTAATAATATCATGCATCTCCATTCTGGCAGACACTTGCAAATTTTTACTGATTCAGCGGTGTTATATTTAAGAGAGAGTGATTCAAAGCCGATCACGCCTAGCGATTACGTGCCAAGATTTACGGTGCCATATGGGTCATCGGATGTAGTCCCTGTTCGCTTTGATGGGGCAACTATTTTTGTTCAGGACACAGGGAAGGTAGTACGGGAATTATTGTGGAATGATCTACAGGATGCCTATACCGCTAATCCTATAAGCCTTGTATCAAATGATATTATCTCTGATGTACAGCAAATGACTGTATTTTACGGAACAACAACAGGGCCGGAACAGTGGGCATTAATTGTTAATGGTGACGGGACTCTTGCGCTTTATCATTCTGTACGATCTGAGAAAATAGCTGCGTGGTTCCCGTGGTCAACAACAGGTAACTTTGAGAGTGTCACAGAGTTGAATGGTATTGTCTATACATCGGTTAAGAGAACTGTACCAAATCAGGCGACTTGTACAATTACAGTAACAGACTATTCAAATATAGCGACAAACGCGACAATTGTTTTGACAGATAATGCAGGAACGGCAACTACATTTACTTGTCAAGGTTCAGGTACAGGGACACCAGAGACAAATAAATTCTTCCATCATGCAAGTAATGACACAACAGCAGATAATATTTACACGACAATCAATACCCATTCCAGTTATACTGTTCCCAATCCGGCTGCTAATGTTATAACAGTTACAAGAAATACTGCCGGGCTAAGTAATCTGACGGTTACAACTTCTGATAGTACCCGTTTGGCGGTAACGGATTTTGTGGGGGCTGATGTCTATCATCTGGAAAAATTTGATTTTGATAAGACAGTGGATTCATCGGCAACACTTTCCAGTGTGTCGGGTAATACGTGGGGCGGCTTATCCCATCTATTATCTGGTGGGTATGGCTTTAACAGCGAAGTGGTTGATGGCAATCTGTATCATGGTAATTATTCCGTTAATAGTTCCGGGCAAGTTGTACTTGATGAAACAGCTACTGCGCCCATAGGTGGCCTTGACTTTACTCGTACTATCAAGGATATGCCCGTTGTTATTTCTGGACCGTCTGGTTCAACATCCGGTGATATGAAGCGCGTTGGTCAAGTGGTACTTCGTGTGTATGATAGTGTTAATTTTTCGGTATCGGGGCAAGAGTTTCTTATTCGTCAGGTTGATGATGATCTTCAGGCAGATCCGACTCCGGTAGATGGCCAGCATGTTTTTTATCTAAACGGATGGACAAGAACAGGACAGATAACAATAACGCAAACTGCACCATTGCCGTTTACATTATTAAGTATCTGGAAAGAGGTATTAACATGAGTACAGGTCTAGAATAATGGAAATCGGTACAGCGGTTCTTCTTTCTTCTGTATTATCTGGTGCAGGACAGTTTGTAGCAACTCGGGCACAGGCAAAAGCCGGGCAAAGAACAGCTGATATTATGGCCAAACAGCATAAAACCAACGCTGACTTAGCTAAATTACAGGCTTTACAGCAAGAAAATGATCGTCGTAAAGATTTTGAGATGATTGAAGCGTGGAATACCGCACAGGTTGACTATGATCCGTGGTCCTCGCCGTCGTTTCTGGCAACAAAAGAAGAAAATTTGGCTACATTGCAGCGTGATGTCGAAAATATTCAGTTAATGGGCAAGATTCAGCAGAATCGATCTCTTCAAACTGCCCAAGCCTATGAGATAGAAGGTGCTAATTTCAGAACAATGGGTCAAATGGCCTGGTTGAAACCAGTGGGAACAATGACTGAAGGTTTTTATAAATATAAAAAGCTTGAGAAAGCCTAGGTAGATTAATAATGGTACAGAAAAGATATATAGGACGTACAACTGCTGGCCCAGTAGGTCTATCTAATATTGGTGGTATCAATAGAGGTGCCAGTGCGGTCGCTCAGACGCTGCTGGATGGCGTTGGTGTTGTAAGTAGGCTTGGTGACATAGCTTATAAAGAAGGCGCTGCACAGAGGGAAGAGGAGGGTCTGGCGGCAGGTGCAGAAGTAGATTTAATTAAAGACCCCCAAACAGGTCAATATCAATTACCCGACGATATGGGCTTTAGTTCTAGTATTTATGACCAATCATACCAAAAAGCGGTTTTAGCTAAATACTCCGCTACGTTGCAAACGGACATAACAAATACTTTACAAAAAATGTCCGAAGATAATTTTATGGATGGCCCAAATTTTGAAGCAATATCGGGCAGTTATATTAAAGAATTAATAGAAGGTGTTGATCCAAGGGTTCGCAATGTAGTGGCGAGTTATGCTGCGAAGAAACAAAGTCAATTATCTGCTGGTATTGGGAATAGAGTTTCTAGGGTAGTCAGACAAAATGCTGATGCTGCTAATGCAGCAGCTGTAAAACAATCCGGTGGCGAAGTGTTAAGTGCAGTTTTAGCAGTAGACGATGGAGATGTATTCGACAATCCAGAGGTTAAAAGACTATTTGGTATTTATAAGCTAAATATTCAAGAGCGTGCTAATGCTCGTTTTATAAATCAAGATAGTGCTAACCTGTTAGAAGCTGCTTTAACAAGAAAAGTAATCTCGGTTTCTAGTATGTCTCGGTTTTTGAAATTAGACAAAATAGGAAGAGCAGAAGCACTACTGGCTCTAAACACAGGTCGCGGTAAATTTATAGATGATAACCCCGGTTTAAAACGTCTTACAATAGATGAGCTAGGTCAAACGGCAAGGTTGTTTGGACCAGTAAACAAAGGTTTAAATTCGAAAGAAATAGCCTACGATAGTGCAAATAAAGAAATTATAGCAACTAATTTACTGTTACGGATGACGAATCTGTTGTCTCCAGATGATGCTAAGGTAATGAACGATTTAGCACAAGATCCTGGTATGAGGGCTTCTGTACTTCTTAGTGGTGTACGAAGTTTTGTAAGCATAACAAATATGGAACGTCTTGCATCAGAGAGAAAACAACGAGAAGTTATAAAAGGGATTAAAGGGCAGAAAACTATAGATGGTCTGTTGAAAGTATTAGGTATTGAGGATCCAAATGCAGTAGTTGAATATAATAGTCAGATAATAAATTTCGGAATTAAAGATAATATAGAAGCTCAAAAAGTATTAATAGAAACTATATATAGAAATAGTCAAGCATATGCTAAAGCAAAAACAGATCAACAAAGACATAAACTTAATATAGAAAAACTAAATATATTATTAGCATATGAAAAAAATCCAGCAGTAAGAAAACAAATAGAGAGTTTAAAAAACAACCCTGACCTAAGTGGAAGCCTAGTAAGTCATTTAACTTGGCTTAGAAATGACAAAATAAAAACAGAAACTAGGCTTGAAAAAGAAGCTAGAATAAACGCAAAGAATGGAAATTACGAGGAATCTATTGAAGCTAGTATGAAGCTATTAAAGATGATGAACCGTTCCGAGCACGACAGAATTCGGGCACGTCTTGACAATAAAAATGATCCTGTTAATAAAACAAAAAGTTTACAACCAAGATTAG
>TARA_R100000808_G_scaffold17634_1_pt1 | contig 27031 bp, 23 predicted proteins | sample TARA_R100000808 | Tara Oceans TARA_R100000808 (sample SAMEA2622852) | marine metagenome | biome: marine biome (ENVO:00000447); feature: marine epipelagic mixed layer (ENVO:xxxxxxxxx); material: "saline water (ENVO:00002010), including plankton (ENVO:xxxxxxxx)" | depth 140 m | reverse complement strand
TTACCGCCGCCGCTGGTCGTCTCAAATGACAACCCATTGTCGTAAAACAGCTTTGCTTCGCCGCCGCTGACAAAATGCGCGTAATGATGTTGATTTCCCTTGTCACCGAGCGTCAGGTCCGTGGCGAGTACAAACAGGTTGCCCGTACCATTACCAATCTCGGTGATGTAGCTGTTCGAGCCATTGTGGTAGATTCCTAGACCGTCTCCACCCGTTCCCCACTTAATGTTTGCTCCATCAACCAGAGTTATGTCGTCGTTCGCACCAACAGCAATGTCGTTGCCGCCGGTTCCGTTGCCGTTCGCTAACACCTCAGCCAACGTATCGACCGTATCGACCTGCGTATCCACATAGCTCTTTACAGCTTTAGCCGAAGGGATCGAATCGTGTGCCGACGATGTAGAGGATAGGTCTTCATCAAGATTCGCTATCGACAAAAGCGATAAGTGAACGACCTCAATATTCCCGGTTCCTGCCGCTGGTGGTGACGAAAAGGTTAGCGTGTTTCCACTAAGGGAGTACGAGCTTTTGTGCTGCACTACTCCCGAAATCGTAACGAGAGTGTTGTTCTCTGTTGCAGGGGAAGCAGACAAAGTAAAGGCAGTTTGTGACCCAGTTCCGTTGAAGGTATCAACATTCTGGGTTCCGGCGTACTGCCCCGCTGCTGTAGCACTATTAGCTGCACTTGTTGCACTGGCGGCGGCCTGCGCGACCTTAGAGTCGCCAGCAGTGTCCACATAGTTTTTCGTCGCAGCGTCTTGGGCGGCTGTGGGGTCAGTTACATTTGTTATTTTTGTACTATTGGCATCGTATACCCCGGCAGCGTCTAGGCGGATGGCTTCAGCAGCATCGTCAGCGGCTTCTTGGGCTGCGTAAAGCCACTGGTTATTACTGGTGTTTAGATCAGACGCTTTAAGTGTAGAGGAATTTGAGAAGACAACACTGGCTGTGCTTATAGGAGTGTTACGTTCAAGTTTAATTGTGACATTGTTAGGATTAGAAGAATCTGAAGTCTTAACAATCTGAACCGTGGTCCCACCTGTAAGTACAGTGGCGGTGTAGAGAGATGAAGAATCCGTTGTTAAAACATTATCTACATAAAATGCAAGATGATCTTCACTGATGTATGAGAACGGAATATTGAATGTATTCGTTGTCCCATCCACACTGCTTGCCTGTATAATGTGGGATGCATTAGCCATGTCAGTTTCGCCTCAGTATTAAATCTTTGAACTCTTTCGGTGGACCCCCGCGTTTTGTCGCTGCTTCATCTTTTAGAAATTTTCTAGATTCTTGGTAGAACATCCGTAAACCTTCAGGCGCAGTTGAAGATCGCCCTTTAGCAAACAGTTTCTTTCTGGCAGTTTTCTTGTAAGTATTGATCAAACTCTGTAGACGCTCAACTCTTGGGCCGTCTTTAAAATCACGACTTCCTGGGGAGAGTTTTTGATAAGAAGGACTAGAGATTAACCTCTCTAAACGCTGCCTTAGCGTCTTACCCCCTATTTTTAAAGTGTGTATATCATCCAGATAAGTTTCAAAGACAGACATTCCATCTTCTAGCGGCACCAGAGAGAAATCTTTGTTTGTCCCCATCCTTCTGTCAGACGGAAGACCAAAGGTTTTACCTGTGTACTGAGCGATAGCTGCAAGTTCATTCAGTACAATATCATCAGGATCGCGCTCAGATGCTGTAAAAGGGTGTGCTTTAGAAGTCTGTCTAAGGATGGGCTCTCCCAAAGCGTTTCGTTTTCGCGGTGCTGCCATACCGCCTAATTCTGTATTCCAAGCAGACCGAAGCCCATCAAGAATACTTCTGGTTTCTCTTAGATACGGATCGTTATTTAATTGGTTGATAATGTTTGGACTGAAGCTTTTTACAACACCAGCAGCAACTCGTTCAAAAGACCTTTCAGGGCTAATCAACGCTTCCATAAAATCACTGAGGCCGCGCATGTACGTTTTGTTAATTGTGTTTTCACTAATCGCAGTAATAAGACCTAATACAATATCTTCAACGCGGTCTTCCTCCCCTTTCCTACCTTCTAGTAAGGCTTCTTTTTGTAATTCATATAAATCAGCGGCAATACCTAGGAAATTAGATAAGGGCTCATATCTCTGGTATGGAATGTATGAGAACGTCCCATCAGGATTCTCCCTTCGGATGCTATAAGGACGCCACCCAGTAGCCATCAGTTCTTTCTTGTCTTTTGGGTTGCTCGGTCCAGAACCTGTAATGATTCCACTGTGTGCAAGAAATCCAGCAACTCCTGTTATTGCCCAGCCAGTGAATATTTTTCCACGGGCTTGCGCTCTAATTGAGGGGTCGCTGCTTCTTAGATCGCGTCGAATCTTCCCCTGTTTTCTCGCCAAGTTAACGCCAGGGGCGCGTCGCCAAGTGGCTAAAAGCAAGTTAGTTGGGGTTCTGACAAACGGAAGGACAAACCTTGCGGCTGGATATTTGATAGCCAGTGCTTGTATCGTTGCAAAAAATCCATCTAATTCTGTGGTAAAGGTGGATTCCCTTGCTATATCCAATGCCGCTTTTGAGTGCGGGCTTAGTTTCGCCCCTGCCTTTGTTGTTGCAACTGCCGCACCTGTTTCTGGGTCGTAAGCTTCTTTTGCCTTGGTGTTTATCCAATCCGTTAACTTGTCTTTTGTAAGCTTCCCATCTGCTATTTCCTTTTGCCCTGCTACCCATAGATCAGCATGTAGCTTTCCGCTGTAGGTCGCCTGTTTAAAGAATTCATCGGAAAACAACAGCAACCGTGAAGGCAGGGTGGTCGTAAGGTTCGCCCAGTTTCTTACACTTTTTCCTGTCCGTTTGAACTCAGCAATGTTAGAAAACGAGACTTTCTCTCCCCCAAATATTCCCTGCTGAAGCTCGTCTTGTTCCACCTTGTTTAACTGATCAAGAATGGTCTGGTCTTCTTTGAGTGCCCTTGCGGCCATTTTCATGGCGTTCCACATAGAACCATAGGTGGCTCCTAGTTGCCTTATGCCGCGCATGATTTCCTGTCGGTCGCCAGCCACCGCTCCACCCATTGCTTGTTCCATAGGCAACAGGTTCATGTTCATAAAGTTTGATACGGTGTTTATTATCTGGGTGTTTGGGCCAGACAGCATAAAGTTAATTCGCAAACTGTTAAGACGGTCCCAACGAGATGCAATGTCTTTTGGACTTGGGATATTCCTGTGACCCCCCGCATTCGACGCTTCAACAACATCCCTAAAGTATGCAGTCATCGCAGACTCAGATCGGCCCATTTTTGCAATCAGAGCCTTGTTAAGCATGGTCCCTTCTTTGTAACTCATCTTTTGTGCGTTCAATGCACGGGCTACTGCTGTGACTTGTCCCCTTACAATCCCTTCAAGATTGCCGTATAGTTCAACCATAGCCATCGATTGCAGCTTAAAATCTTCTTTTGACTCAAAGCCAAGCTCCTTCAATCTATCTTCATCGATTACACCTTCTTTGAAACTGGTCCAAGTCCTTGCCGTCTGGGCTATATGTTTCGCAAGTGTGTCCGCAAATTGGGACTTAGCAGCAAGATCAGCAGCGAGTTTGGTATAGTCACCGGGAGATAACTCACTGAACCTATCTAATAACTTTTTAGGAGATTCTTTGTACAGCTTCGCGAGTGTGGTCGCGTATCCGTTTAATCGTTGTCTGACTTCAACGTGGCTTTGTACATCCCCACCTTTGAGAATTTTGAATTCATCTTCAAGCCGCTGCCCTACAGTTATTAAAACGTCCTGAATATCATCATCGTCTGTTACAATGCGAAGGCGCCTAGAGAAGTTAGCGGCTTGCTTCGCACGATCTCCTCCAAATGTTTGAGGATCAAACGATTCTCCCGTTTGTTGCATACGAATACCAGAGCCGTGCAATATAGTATCCGCTAATTCCTGTGTGCCCTTGAAGTGGGGACTGTTAGGGTTTCTCAGGCTTTCGTTATAGCTGCGAATGTCCTCTTGTTCGTTTAGCTTCCTAGCTGCACGTTCTGAGGCAGTCTCTGGAAATAGCGGTGTCTCTCCTTCAGCGTCATAGTGTCTAAAGGTCACTTCCTCTAAATCAGGATTGTCGTTGATTTCCTTTGGGGCTGGGGTGCCGTCCATTGCCTCTTGCTCTCTGGCACCCAAAGCTTCTTGTTCCTTGGCCGCTCCGTCTTTAAGTGACGTTTCTGCTTCAGTTGCAAGTGTGTTGGCTTCTTCAGCATTGCCTTTCATCAAGTGGCTTCGTGCCCTGAATGCAAGGATGACGCCTTCAATCATTCCCCCTAGCACCACGCCTTCTAGTGCTGTCTTCATTCTGTTGATAAGCTCGCCATCTTCAGGGTTAGTCATTAACCCTTCTGTTATCGCGTTATCCACTCCCATTTCATGGAGCCAATTTGAAAGGTTTCCGTCAGACCCTTCAAACGCGGTGAAGTCAGCGATAGCTCCCCGCACCATACCTTCCGCTACTTGGAATTTCTTAGTCGGATTAAACTGCCGTTCAGCCCTCTGTACAGCCCGTGTTGTGGCAGCTTTGGATAATCCTTTTTTCTTAGCTGCGTGTGCTGTTCCTGCTTTTATAAAAGTTGCAGCTTTGGCAAACTTACCAGGCCCGACCCAGCCAACAACAAACTGTGTAATGCCAGACACCCCGCTTCCTACTACAGTATCTGGGGCTCCAATGAGGTCACTAGCAGCATTTCCAAAATCAGTGGACCCGCCCTGTTTGATGTACTCTGTTACTTCTTCTCCAGATAATATTTGGGGGTCAAATTCCCCGGTTACTGGATCAAACATTGTGACCGTACCGACATTCTCACTGAGCCACTGAGCCGGTGTGTCAGCAAGGCTCATAATAGCCTCTCCTGCCTTAGCAACACCGTGGGCAACACCCTGTATCGTGTCTCCCACTTCAAACCACGCTCCCCCATCATCCTCTGTCTCCGGTGGGGCTGTTACTTCGGACACTGAAAATGCATCCTGCTGGCCTAAAACTTGTGCAGACATCCCCTTTCCGTACAAAGAATCAAAAATCTCAGTGTACTGTTCTGGGTCCGATTTTAGTAACTCAATTGTTTGTTTGGTTTCTTCGTCAAGGTTAAAGGCGTCACTCATTGCCCATTCCTGTATTTAATAATCTTTGTTCTACTTGATTCCACAGAGCATCAAAGTATGCGGCCCGCATTCCCATTCTGGTTAAATCAAAGAACCTATTGAATAGTTCTTTTTGTGTTTCTGTGTTTAAAGGAACCTCTGTTTTCTTAGTGTCTACTTTCTCACGCCTATTTTGCGCTCCGTCAAACACATCTTCTGATTTGTACAACCCTGCCGCGCCAACTTTGACAAGGAAATCAAGGAAGTTATCTATTTGTTCAGCAGTAAGACGTTGACCTTGAGTTCCCCTCCCTGCTGTGGATTTGAATTCCCGTTCACTATCTGATCCATATTGTTTTAACAGATCGTTAATTCCTGAATCAATATTTAAGGGGCTTTCACTGGGCTTCGACGGTATGTTAGAAGACGCTTTTTCCGCTTCTTTCGCTGCGGCGAACGCAAGCATCCGTTTAGTCTTATCCAATACCGGTTTTCCGGCGTTTTTAGCAATTTGATCTTTTAATTTACTCTCATATATAACCTTTGCAGCGTCAGATAATTCAGCGGCTGGGTCGGCTGCTTTTTCTTCTTCTACTACTGGTGTACCGACTCCGTATCTTGTCAATACCTCATAGATTGTCTTTTTTGAAACCTTATTAATTGAATCTACTGAATTCCAGTCGTCTTTGTTTTCTGGATCGTTCGGACCTTTCAATATTGTCTGTAGGTGTGTACTGTCCTCTACAGCTTCTTTAAAAACACTTTCTAATATTGCATCCCGAAGGTTCAAAATTCCGATTTTTTTATCTGTATGATAAACTTCCCCGCCGTAACTAATCTGCGTTATGCCGGGAGTATTTTCCAATGTTTTTTCTATCTCAACTAACTCGGAATGAAAATTGGCAGCAATAGATACTCCCAATGCCGTTGAATATCCCATAGAATCATAACCAAATACTTTAAACAGCTTGTCTGTAGATTTCTGAAATTTGTTAATCTGTGCGTGTACGCCAGTACCGGACATAGACCTTAGAAGCGCGGCGCGTATTACGGCAGGGTTTGCGTGTGGATACTTAGCTAATACTTTCGTAACTTCTTTCTCAACATCTTCTTGACGATTACTTCCTGTTACATGGAACGCCGCCAGCGCTTCTCCCGTTGCTTTGCTAGTTCGTATAGCTTTTTCAGCATCGCTAATAAGAGGACCTCTGGCTTGATGTTCAATTGCGGTTTGATCATTACTGATCCGTGCGTCTACTGTCGATTCCCATTTACCAATGTCAAAGTTGTTTACATCAAGCTTGTTGGCTTTCTTGTATTTCGTAATCCAAGCTCTTTTATCTGCAAGGGTTGGGATTTTTGATCCCAGTTGAAACCTATACTCCGTAAATGCAGCAATTGCTTTAGCTGTATTGTCGGCTATTAAGTTTGTTCTAATATCCCTATCAAGGTCTCTCTGTTTGCGATCTTCTTGTTCTAGATTATCTATGGCATTTTCTACGGCTAACAACTCTTTTGAACTCAATCCGGTAGGGGTGCTACGAATTCCATCAGGGGTCTGTTCTTTAAGAACATACTGTTTGTTGACGCCAAGTTGTTTTAAAGCGTTAAGTAATAGAATTCCTCTGCTAGGGTCCATGGATTCTGCACTGGAAATTGCATGGGTAAAGAAATCACTCCTTAGAGTTACGCGATCTTGCCCGGTGGTGCCATAAACAATTGCAATTTGTAAGTCCTTCCAGTTTTGTTCAATTGCCTTCGCTGGGTCGCGGGTATGGTCACCATAGGCGTTTGACCAAACCTGAGCCAAAGCCACTTTCATATTATTATGATTAACTTCACGTTTATACTTAACGTGACTAGAAACTAGATTTGCAGAAACCTGTTGAATAATTGGATATGCCCCAGCAATATAACTAGGGTTTTCTCCTAGAGAATTAAGATAGGTCTGTGTTTCACCCGATAGCCAAGACGGAATGTCGAAAATCGCACCTTTTTCTTTTTCATATTTTTCTAAAAGCGACCTTTGCCATTTTGTTGCGTGTATGTTTCCCAGTTTCTCGTTGTAAACATCATGAAACAACTCGCTTTGTTCTGGGTGCAGTCTTTCACCAGATACAGCATCAAGGTTTCCGTCGCCTAATTTTTGCAACATTGCCGCTCTTGTTGCTGCGGCTTTGTCTTCCTTGTCTTTCTTCTTCTGCCAGATTTTCTCTTGTTCTTTATTTTCTGCCTGAGCGACACCGAGAGCTTTCTTCAACTCCGCTAAAGCTTTGGATTTATCATCATACGCATCAGATGTGTATTGCGGCTTGGTCTGAACATAAGTATCTACAGGGGATAAGAGATTCCGCATTCTCCTGACATCAGGAACTGCAATCTTTGATCTAGGTGCCATTACGAAACTCCGAATGCCTTAGCATATCCACCCTTTTTATCGGCGTATTTATTAGTACTTGCCCCTATCTCTAATACCGCTCCTAGAGGGCTGGGCGCAGACCTGTAAGGGAGCAACCTGTTCTCTTCTATTCGACGGCGTTCTTTAGTTTTCACACCGCGTTTGTTAGCTACAAGCTGATCTTGAACCTGGGCCATTTCTTCGACTGCTGAAGCTTCACTTCTGTACCCAGCGGCATTAAGTTCATCCCACGCTTCTACAACTGACCCTGCCATGTTCAACCCATAACTAGAGGCTTGTGTTTTTAATTCTGCTGCTGTTGCCCTTGCAGCAAGTTGGTTTTCGTATTCATCCTTTAAGATACGTTCAGATTCCACACGGGCTTGATTTTCTAAATCTTCACGCTCTTGGTTTGCTGCTATTCTTGCCTGACGATCAGATTCTGACTTAGCAAGATTCTCCGCTTCGATCTGGGCGTTTTTCTCGTTGGTTGCTTGGACAGACTGAACGTATCCTACAGCAGCAGACGCTATGCTGAGTGCAAGACCAATAGTAGCGGGTTCACACATTCATTACTGTCCTATTCTAGCAAATTCGTAGAAGTCCCTTTGGAATGGTCCATATGGACACTTTCTGATAAACACAAAACCTAACCATTTTAACCATCTATGGTGTACATGGTTTCTACAATCTGTGTAGTTCCACAACAGTTTGTGACGGGTGTGTAATTCACTTATGTACTGTCTATTCAATCGTAAGAAAGGGATTGTAAATTGTTCCAGTACCGGAGTTCCCACCATCCACACAGAACCAGTTGGTGTTGTACCAAAAATCATAAACGGGTTACTATCGTTGGTAGCTACTTTTAGATAATCTGAAACCATGGCGCTGGAAAACAAACTACTAAACGTGTCTCTCCCAGATGCAGCGTATAACTCGTCTTTGTCTGACTGCCTAAGGTTCTCTGCTAAATATGGGATATCGGAAGGAACGCAGTCCCTTACCTCATATTCGTTTAGCTTTTGGGGTGTACATTGCCTCCCATTCTGTCGATGAGAATGAGGAGTTAAATGGCGTATCATTTTTAATCTTTATTTCTACTTCATCATTTTTACTGAACACTGGAAACCTAAACTCACCAGTGTCATAGCTGGTTTGTCCTATGATATTCCCGCTTGAACCTAATACCCTACCGGTGAATTTATAGGTTTTAATTGGTTTATTTGTTGGTTCTACAGTGACTTCAAACTGCGCGGTGTTTAAGTACAACAGTGACATATAGCGTAATTGTAGACGCCCATCCTGTACGGGAACCTGTGCCCCCCGTTCCCCATCACGTAAAAACTGCTGGCTGTAGTGATATTCAAACGTGTAAGGAATTCCAACATGGTAATTTTTAGATGTTACATCACCAGAAACAACAATCTGCGTTGTACTCTGAGACACAATTATTGGAACGGTTCCGTCGCTTTCAACCAACGTCCAATCAGCCGACTCAGTGTATGGAACAGTAATAGTGGTTTGATCGGTGGTGCTATTGTAACTTTCAGTACATTCTGCGTTAGATACGCGCCTATCTATAAGTACGTCATCAGGGACAGCATCCACCCCCTCTCCCTCGGTGAGCATTATCTTATCTAGGTGTACACCGGAATTGGACTTATATACGACAAATAAGTTCTGTTCTAAAAATTCCATGGTGAGGATTGTGTACCCGGCAGGAAATGTCCACTTCCCCCACGATGATTGAAGTTTCTCATCTCCAGACATATACCATTTGTATATGTACAATGTTGTACGGTCTCCAGAGCTTAACACAGCCATGATATCGTCCGTGGTAGAAGACGCCATTTTGACTATGTTCGCTGGGATGTACCTTGGAATCTGTACTGTAATTTCAGAGCTATCTTTATTGTCTGCCTGATCTGTAACAAACAGTTCTCTTAAATTAGCATGAGAAATTCCATCCACGGCAAAATATACATTCGGTCCTACAGATGTCGGCTTTGCTTTAATACTAGCATCAAAACTAGTGGCGATATCCAATCCCACTGTTTTAGGAGACAACGAGTCCCCTTCAGTCACCTCAAACTGTGCTTTATCCGAAAATAACATAAGTGTTCTATTGTACGGAATAGCGTGGTATAGTGTAGACACTCTGTTTGTTGTGCTGGCTACATCAATACGCTCAGTGTCGAGAAGCTGCACAGTCGTGGTGCGCCAAAAGTTTTCAAATTCTTGGTTTTCACTAAATATTACATTTTCTCCGGACAGAAATCCCATTCTGCCTTTGTGTAAGAAAATGTCGTTTATCTTGTTACCAACAAACGAGGGATCACTATTAGTATTATCGTCTCCTGAAATTCTAGTAGCCCAAGTGTCTCTATCAAAGGTAAACGTGCCGTCAGAATTCCGGGTTAAGATATGAGGCATAGTAGAAGCTGTCAGTTCTCTGCCGGAATTATAACCAACAGTCTCCGTCCACACATTGTCTAGGTAAAATACCCAGTAATCGTCACCAGATTCTTCAATGTCTCCTTTAATTTTAACTAGACGATTATCAACGTCTTGTGGGGGAAGCTTAGAAAACTCCTGTATTTCATCTTTAAATACCCGCATTGAGCGACCACCGTACCCTTCGGTCACCTCCACCTTATCAGTGGTGCTAAGTCCACTGATGCAAACCGCACTGTTTTCTGTAGTCGCTGTATATCCAGCGGTCACCAACGCATTCTTCAGCGCAGTGGCAATTTCATCAGTGCCCTCTAGTGCGGTGGCTTCTGAAGTATTTGTATTTGTCGTGGTGGTCGCCCTAAGCGTTCCATTTATGTATATGGCATAGGTTTTATTAGCGACCGCTTGGAATATGTATATGGTAGCCTGAGTCTTTGGGTCTGTTCTAGTTTCAGTAGTAGCCGCAGCCGCAGTAGATACTGAAGTGTTAACAATCCATGTTTGATCTGCTACTGATAAAAACCTTAGCTGTTCATTTGGTTTGTTTGTAGATAAATAGGATTTTCCATTGGGAAAGCTTACGGTCTTTTTGTTACCAGACAGATCATATACTTCTAGATCACCGTTGACACACACAATTATGTATTGTTCCGTTGCATCTCGTTGTACAAGATGTATCGCTGCGTCGTCTGGAATAGTAACACTCGTATTTAGCTCAGAAATGTAGTTAGTATGTGGGCGTTTTTGTAGCCCAGTAACCACAGACGGGAATGCGTTTATCATCTCCTGACAACTTGTCTCCAGCCTGATTGGTGGAGGTTGTTGTGACACCCCATTGATCATGTTGGGAAGTGCGGATGATATCAGAGGCATTAATAAACGCCCCTGTCGAACCCAAAGCGACGTACAATGTTTAGAGGGGTTATATCGTCTTTAATCATGTTGTAATCGCCCGTCCACACTTCATCATTTTTCAAGGCCGCATAAGCAAGGGCTTCATCTCGTTGTGAAGTGTCTGTAACCACAGCCCCCAGATGCCGTTCACCAAACATCCTGCCGCTTTTTAACGTAATATATCTTCGGGCTGTCTCAGGGAGGTCTTCAAAAGCAAGCATCACTACAATATCTACAGTGACTTTTGTTGTATCTGGAGAATATGTGTGGTTTTTTCTATCGTATAAATATTTACCCCTGAGAACTAGGTCGTAATCCGTAGCGGAACTTGAGTCTACGGTATTAACAGTGTCAATCCTTGCTGTATTACTAGGCACAGGGAACTTGCCTTCGTTATCTTTAAGAATCGGGTATCCTATTTCAGTGTTAAAATTCCACCCGATGCTTTGAAGTTCTCTATTAGTGTTGCTTAAAATATTTCTTGCGATTGCTGCATCTACAACATTGTCATCTTCCAACGTATTTACAGGGCTTTCTCCAATCATACTGAGCATAATGTTTACGGCTTCTAGCTCTGTGGTTGGGGTGACAATTGCCATTTATTATCTCTCAAATAAAAAATGAGGCACCCCAGAAGTTAATCTGAGGTGCCTCTGTGTAGAGGAGGTATTACGAGGTGGCGTTCTTAATCGCTACCATACACTCCGGTCGCAAGGTTCCATGGCCGACCGCCATCTTGCTTACCATCAACGTGCCTTGACGACGAATGTCGTATTCAGCCTCAGATGCAATCGATAGAAGCTCGACGGTTCCCAAGGCTTGTTTCTGCATCACAACTGCAAGATAAGAACTAGCATTAACGCCGTACTTATTAGCAGCGGTATCCGTAGTTACGGACGGGTGATTAAGGGCAAGGTTGTTGGTCATAACAACTTGCATACCCGCAACATTAATCACAGTGCCGTCAGAGTAGACGCCATTAGAACCACCAAAGTCGCGGTTCACAATCTTGTCATTCTGGACGATACCATAATATGCGGCAGGGGTTACGAACACATATCGGTCGTTACGCGGGACATTCTTTTCGTCCAGCTTCTGAGCCGCGTCGTAAATCTGACCGACCAATGTGGTAACATCAGCGGCAGTGCCCATGTTCAAGACAGAAGACTGAACGATCTGTTCTGAGGTGCCTTGATCGGCAATTGCCGTGGGCGGGGTGGCGCAATCCTTGACAGCCATAGACAGCAAGTTACGGTCATATGTCTGTGCAAGAGCTTCACCCAGTTGGGTGCTATATTCACTACGAACATCATAGTGATTTTTAGCTTCATCAATGTTCGCGATGAAGGCATGAGCAATGAGAAGATCATCAATTGTGATGACTTTTTCATTGTGTTTAATCGCAGTACCTACGATTTCTGCCCCAGGCGAATGATAAGAACTACTTGACTTACCAACTGCCGGAAATTGGGCCGACTTACCTGAGGAGATGTTACGTTGCCGCACCCGCTCTTTCATTACGGTTGCAGCGTTGAAGGTAGCCATGACCTCGCCCGAAAAGATTTTCAGGAAAAGGGCATCATAACCTGTTCCCGTTGCTTCTACGAGACCTAGGCGTGATGGAGTGGCATTAGCCATTCGCTTCGATCCTTTCTAAAGTTAAACAAAGGTGTGGTTCTTCAGATACTCAACGGGAAACAGGATTATCCATCGTAATGGGTCAAGTTAGTTGAAGTAATGAAGATTCAGACCGTCGTCTGAACGCCCTCCTAAAGAGGAGCGACGTTATTTTCGGGATCGATTTTTAGATTTACTCCGAATGCTTAGGTTGGACACTGAGTTGTTCTGTGGGTTTCCATCTTTATGATGTACATCTTTACCAGCCACAGAAGATGCACCATTCTTTTTAATCATCAAACTACGTGCTGCATTACGCTTTGCACGATTCTTTTTCTGTTCAGGGCGTTTATGGTAATTATCGTATTCTTTACGGTAGTTCCGGCTCATTTAAATGATTCCTCACCAATCCCCCACGCCACCAACGCCCTGCGTGTTCCCCAAAACACTGGGTTTGCTCTGTGCCACAAGAAACTGGGAAACACAGTTGCCATGCCTTGTGTTTTATCTATTTTATGACTGTCGTTTGTGCGTACACTCAGCCCCCCTCCAACGTATGATCTAGGGGGGCTCAAGTTAATACTCAGCGTTAGTTTTCTCTTTAACACTGCGTCTTCATTGTGCCCATTGTCTACATGAGACAGATAAAATCCAAACGGTTTATATGTTGTGTATTGAAGTGGCGGTAGTCTATCGAACTGAAATCCAAAGAATTCAGCCGCTTCAGTCATCACGTTTAAAACAGGATTGAATATGTAATCTAGATTTGTCTGTGTTGATATCCATTGGATGTTACATCGCCTATGTAACCAACTACGTCCAGCGTCCATGGTTTCGCCGGAAACAATAGGGACATCTGCCAAATCTTTTATAATAGAGTCACATTGTTTTTCTGTAAATACCTTGGTTTTAAAAACCTGTATCGGGTGGTTAGGCATTTCTAGATTCTAGGATATTACTCCTAGCTAACTTAGCTTCTACATCCGCCCTGAACGCTGAGTCATCTCTATACTTAGGAGACTGCATGTCCTCCATAAGTTCTCCTAAAGAACGGTACGCTCCTCCTGGGGCGGAAACATTGCCTGATATCGATGTGGAAGGTTCTTGTCCTTCGCTCAATGAATACCTAGATTTAAGCCCGTTAACTGCAAGCTCAATCTGTGCCATATTGTTTGAGTTAACTGCTGTATTATAGGCGTCGATTTCCGCTTCCGATAAAGAATTAGATGCCCAAGAAATCATATTTTGATAAGCTTCTTGTCCACCAACGGATTCATACACCTTGGACTGAGCAACCTCCATTCGTGCTGTCTGTGCTTCAATATAACTATTAACAACATCATTGGGGATGCCAGCCTTTTCCAAGGCTTCGTAACTCTGTGGCGATAGTTCGCCAGTTTCTGCCCATTCGTCTGAAAGAGCTTGGAAATCTACACCGGCTGATTCGACAGCTTCTTTAGCTTCTTCCGCGCCGGTTTCTCGATTTTCTCGCGGCTGACTCTGGCGACGTTCAAGCTCTGAATAAGCCTTTGCCAAATCTTCTGGGGATTGAAACTTGTCTGGTAACCATTCTGGGCGGGATTGATCATCTCCATTGCCCTCAGGTACACCATCGACATCAATACCCATCTCCCGTGCTTCTTGTTCTAATGATTTTCCTGTCGGTTCTTCTGTAACCGCTGTGACCTGTTCAGCCATTTATTGTCCTGTCGCCTCTTGAATCTGTTGAGCCATCTGCTGGGCCATTTCAGGGTCCATGCTCTGCCCTATGTCAGCAGCGGCTTTGATTGCAGGGCCGGTCCCACTTCCTACAGCTTTATTAGCCAAGTCCATCGCGCCCTGTTGTTGCATTTGTTGTTGCTGCGCCTGTTGCGCTGCCATCTGTTCTTGTTGAATTTGTTCCTCAGATTTCACCAAGCCGTCCATATCAATGCCTAGTGATGTTCCCCTTCGCTTAATGTAGTCACCAACATTGAGGTAGTTAGCCAGAACCTCAGGGGGTAACTGGGCTAGACCTTGGAAGAACATGTCTAGCTTATTGAGATCGTGACCTCTGCCTAAGGCTTCAAGGCCAGTGACAATCGCAGGCTTCACAACGCCCTTAGGCAACGCTGGCAGTCGCCTTTGTTTTGTCATCCTGTCCATTATCCTAGTCACCAGTGGTAACTGGAATTCTTCTGACATTAAGCTGAAAGTGCCGCCAAGTGCGTCATCCAATTCTTGGGACATGCGCCTTATTTCTTCAGCAGTGACTCTTTCCCCGTCGCGCTGAACCGCTGTGTTCATCAGGAAAGCAAACGCCATGCGTTGCTCAATCCCCTGAGCGGTTTCACGGGCTACCCTCATGTCATTGTATTTTTCTGCTTGGAGGACAGTGACCTCACTAGCATTCCCGCTAACTATCGCACCGTTTGGTGCATCAGCGATATCACGGGCACGGGTAGTACCATTGGGGTTAACCATGAACACCACTTTGGCGCTTGCCGCTGTGGCTTCTAGTATGGCTTTAGAGATTCCTTCTAGAGAAATCATATCCCCTTTGTATTGCTCTACATAGGATCGACCGTAGTCTTCAGAGTCAATCCTCTCCCACCGAAGGGGGAGCATGGGGGACTTATCGATAGGCCAAGTACCTTCAGAGCCGGGAACTACCGTGGCATTTATCTCTTGGTGTAATCTCCACCGCTTTCCGTCTCTGTACATTGCGGTGTAAACATCTATAGACTTGTCTGTGCTGGTCTTACTGTTGTCTGTGTCTTGCATATTCTGGAGTACAGCTTCCCTGACTTTATCGTCCAGAACCTCAGGAGATACGCTTTCCTTAATGATGATATTTAAGGGAGTACCCATGGGGTCACGCTGTACAACATACCGGCGAAGATCGAATACCCGCGCGCCTTCATCTTTTGGTAGATAGACAAGAACATTACCAACAACGATCAATTGCTTCAGAGCTTCAAATATAATTGATCTTAGGTTTTGACTTTCAATTTCGGCCTGAATAGACCGCTCTATTTTATTCAGTGCTTCTTCTATCTGCGCCCTAGCCCCAGGCTGTTGAGCCAACTCCGTAGCTGTAAAATCATCCAGCACAAACCGAAAGAATGGAGTGTTTGGCGGGAGAAGGCTCAACAGTAGTTTGGACGCTAGGTTATTGACTCCCCGTGCCCCGATACCTTGGTAGGGAGTGTGTAGTATTGAAGATGAGGAATGCCCAGCATCAGGAAGCAATGCCGGTATTGTAAGCTTTGCACACTCTCGCCCCCTACTAAGGAAGGTTTCTCTTTCAGTCGCTAACTTCTCATATCGGGCAGCACAAGAGACATTACCATACATAGCTTATCCAATATTGAGGGGAGATTTAGTCGCTTTTGAAACAGCCTTAGTTTCAGATGGTTCGGTTTTAACACCTTTCTTTTTGTCGGTAGGGACTTTAATTTCTTCCAGACCAGCGTCCTTATATGCGTAGGTCATATCCCTGCGCGGTTCCGGTTGAACCACTGGGGAGCTACGTGAACCCATAAAGCACATATCTAAGACGGGGTGTTCACGCCGCTGCCATCTTTAGCAGAGGTGTTCTTCGCAATGTTCAGCGGGGTCTGGTACTTTTTCGTCCCTTTGGCCTTCTTTTTCTGCTTATCTGCTGTGGTGTCATCATCTGCCCGCTCTGGCACAATCTGTTCTAACTGCGGCGGTGGTGCCACAGGAGGTGCTGGAGGGGGTGGCGGTGGGGGCGGGCTAGGGCTAGAACCACACATACTTAGTTTTCCTCATCTGTTAGTTAAAATGTTTTCTTCCTGATCTTCTTTGACCCGTTTTAAATGTTTGACAACATCAGCACTTCCTACAGATACCCAAATCTGTCTGTCTGTGAAACTAACTCTTGGGCACTGGTTGGGAAACTGGTGGTCTAAATAGTCAATAAGGTCTTGTGTTATAAGAGGCGCTCTCACGCTTAGTTCCCTTCTAGTATGTCTTCTATTGAGTACCGTTACTCACACTGCTTCTGCCCAGTGGTAGGATCGATGTAACACGCTTCTGCTTTAGGTTCTTCTTCTTTAACTTCATTCAGTATCCCATATCGTTTTCCCGCTGCCCTAAAGGTGGTAATTCCACGACACCCTTTCTTCCAAGCAGTGAGATATAGGTCTTTAAACTGATCGTAAGTGACGGTATCCCCTACATTACATGTCTTACTAACAGCAGAATCTACATACTTAGAGACTAGTGCCAGCACCGCTACATGCTCTTCCGCTGATGTTTCATTAGCTGTCTTCCCGTGAACACCCTGTCGGTACGCATAATCCTCTACCCGTTCTATCTGATGCCCATCAAAATTTTGAATAGTGCGGTCATAGAAAAGGGAATATGGAGGTTCAATGCCGCTACTCACGTTGTCAGCGGTTAAAGAGATTGTACCTGTAGGAGCAATAGATGTTAGATGACTATTCCGTATGCCCTGCTGTGCAATCTTATCTCTTAGATACTGGGGAAGAGTCTTTACAAAACCCGATTGCAGATACTTTTCACTATCGAACAACGGGAAGCTCCCCTTTTCCAATGCAAGGTCTGCACTGGCTGAGTAGCAAGTGTCCCGTAACTCTCGCATAACCTTTGCAGTAAACTTCATAAACTTAGGAGAACCATAAGGGTAGCCACACATTTCAGCAGCGTTAGCAAGCCCTGTAATGCCTAGGCCCATCCTGCGTTTATTTTTCGCTTCAGTTTCCTGTTCATCTAGAGGATAGGTTGTACGGTCAATAACATTATCCATGCTGCGAACAACAACAGGAATATCGTTTTTATACAACTCAAAATCAAATCGGCCCCCGTCTACATATTTTGTTAGATTAAAACTTCCCAACAAACACGCACCATATGGCGGGAGGGGCTGTTCTCCACATGGGTTTGTTGCTTCGATGGTTTCTGCATACCAAAGATTATTCATCTTGTTGATGGTATCGATGAATAGCACCCCAGGTTCAGCCCAATCCCATGTGCTACGCATGATTTGATCCCACAACGCTACAGGATCGATCTCCTCATACACCCTTCCTTCAAACTCCAGAGGAAACGGCTTCTTTTGCTCAAGGCATTTCATAAACTTATCGGTAACCCCCACCGATATATTGAATCCGGTAAGGAAATGTTCGTTATGTTTAGCTGTCAGGAATGTCTGTATGTCTGGGTGGTCAATGCGAAGAACGCCCATCTGTGCCCCGCGACGATGCCCGCTAGATGCTATCGTTTGGCAGACAGCATCGTAGATTTGCATAAAACTGACAGGTCCGCTGGCTCTGGACTCTAAGGATTTAATCATCTCTCCACGGGGCCGCAGTCGAGAGAAGTCATACCCTATCCCACCGCCACGCCGCATAGTTTCAGCGGCTTCAGTAGCACGGTGCATAATCGAAGGCATATCATCTGTAATTATACCTGATACGAAACAGTTATATGCCGTTGTCTGCCTTATACTACCCATGGCGTTTTGTACGCGACCAGCAGGAAGAAATCGTAGATACCTCAAAGAATCTTTGAACGATTCAAAATGATCAGGGCTGTCTTTGAGGCTATCTGCAATCCGCACCACCTTTGAATAGAAATCTTCTCCTGTCTGCCTGTATTTAATCGTGTCGATTTCTTCACTTATTGGTAGTGTCATCCCGTAGTGTTGGTTAGTCGCCAGCATTATAGTTCAACCTCTCCCTTTAATTGGTTAATACGCATCTCCGCATAACGGATTACCTTTTTAAGATCGGTTATCTCTGAGTCTTGTTCCGACATGTCTGGGTATTTTTTGAAACCGGCGCGCGTTGCATACTTGACTATATTCCCACGCCAAAATTCCATACCGTTCCGCATGATGTATGTTATTGGTTCTATCTTCCACCTAGAATAATGAGGCGGACGGGACACCAGACTTTCTTCTTCCTTCTGCTTCATTCCTTGTGCTGTGCGGCTATAGAATGCCCCTGCCCTCTCCATGCGACTACGGTACGACCCATCGTTCTCATGTTTTACGGTGTCCACAACAGAACCTCCTCTTTCGCTAAGTCATAATCTGTATGTCTCAAAATCCGTGATACTTGCGCCTGTACCATTGCTTCCTTTTCTGAAAGTCCTTGTTTCTCAAAAGCAGACAGAACAGATTTCCAACTAGCATCATCCTTTAAAATTTTTTCCGCTTTTTTTGGACCGCACGTAGGACAGCCGACATAATTATCTACACGGTCTCCGGTTAGCGTTTGAAAGTAGTGCTGATAATCCCCCTCCTCTTCAGTTATATTCACCACTGAATTAAGAGAAAAATCGAAGTGGAACCCTGGGATTTGCAGAAGGTCTTTATCTTGGCTGTAGATAACCTTGTGCCCTTTAACAAGGTCTGGGTGTGTCGCCAAGATTCCAAGAACATCGTCCGCTTCTAACCCCTCTTTTTCATAGGTCTTATACTCTTTCTTAATCCACTCTCTGAGGGGGCCGAAGGCAATCGGCTTACGAACACCCTTTCTGTTAGCCTTGTAGCTGGGAAGGATTTCTTTTCGGAAATTTGTGCGGCTGGTTAGACACACAACAGGTGTGTTAGTAGCTGTACAATCAACGATTTCAGCAACAGCACTCCGTACCGTCTGCTGTGCTTCCTTCATGTCAACCCACGCAGCAACAACATCATTAGAAAATTCTACAGATTCTTCGGCGGCAGCGGATACCCTGTACAAAAGGATATCTCCATCAATCAAAACTGTTTTCTGCATTCCTCAACTCCTTCCAACTTACAGGGAAAGTGACAGACAAAATCTGGTTCATGTGTCCTGCCACATACCTAGTTTCCTGTTGTGCATCTGCCGCCAAACGCAGATTGCACACACGGGAAAATGCATACAAACTTCCAGACCAAAACCACTCAGTCATCATGGATAAAGGTAAGACACCACGGGCTTGCTCAGGTGCGACACCTTTTTCTATTAAAATTTTATACGAGTTATGAGCGTGGCGGATGGTGTCTTCGTATATCCAATCAAGCACAGGGTTCTCTTTTAATGCGTTTCCTGACCCTTGCTTCTTATCCACAGGACGACCGCGCCATACATTGGGGGTATCAAACTCCACTTCAGAGTCCACGTACCTCCTACTCACTTCGTTCCAAGATAGACCAACCTGATGTTTCATAAGTTGCCTAGCCACAAAGATAGGAGCTTTTATCTTGAACGTGGCGAAACAATGGGAAAATGGTGACCAGTGTTTATGCTGCGCCAAGTATTTAATCAGCTTGGTGTCCCTCGCGTCATCCCACGTTTTCTTCTCAAAATTAAAGCTTACCCTAGCGGCGTCAACCACGCGCTTATCACTGCCCATATAGTCAACAAGCTTAACATCAGTGTGTGTCCGCCCACGTTCGTCCAATTCTATACTCCCCAGTAATCGGAACTCTAAGATTGAAAGCCTTACCCGCATCTTCAATAGCAGACACAGCCAGTTGACCCACTTCTTCAGCTAGTTCCTTGTCGGTTTCAATTTGTATTTCATCGTGAATCCACGCCACTTGCTGTACACGATCCCGAAGACCCTTAGCTTTTATTTGTTTGTCGAACTCAACAAGCCATTGTTTAGAACAAATGGCACCACTGCTTTGCAACAGCACGTTTAATGCGCGGTGAGGTGAGCGGATTGAAAGCTTGCGCTTGTCTAGTCCTAAAAGGTATCCGCGATCTTCCGCCGTGTCTTTGACCAAGCCGATAAGCTTATGGAGACCGTGGTTTTCTTTAAGGAATCGCTCCTTGACTTTAGCAACTTCCTTTTTTCCAAGAGAGGTAACTTCAGCCAGCTTATTGATGCCCGCACCATAAATGAAAGCATAAATAAACCGTTTACTAATATCCCTACTGTCCAAACCAGCAGCATGTTGGTTGTGCGTGTGAATGTCGCCATCAATTACTACCTTTGCGTATGCTCCATCATCTAGGGGAGCGGTGAAGTGTCCTAACATTCTCAATTCGATGCCGCTCATATCGACACCAACAAGAGAATTACCTTCGGGCACAGTAAATAATTTTCGGCACTCCTTACCGAAGGGTGCATAGACCGCTGGAACTTGTTGCAGATTAGGGCTTTTCATAGACGCCCTGCCGGTTACCGTACCATTAGTCAAAACACTTCCATGAATACGGTCGCCGCGCAACGAACCAAGCCAACTATTCTTCCCCTCTGACAACATCCCAAGACGCTTTTGTATGGTGAAATATTCGACCATTATCTTTGCCTGTGGGAAGCTCACGGAATTGAGAGTTGTCTCATCTACCTTAGGGTGTCCATCAGGAGTAAACGCCTTTGGTTCCCACCCTAATTCGATTAATTTGTCTGCGACATGGAACCTTGAACCAGGGTTAAACACATTCAGCTTAACTTTGGTATACGCACAACCCTCCACCTTAGACGCCGTTGTGGGGTCTTTGTAATTGAGCGTGCGACTTGGTGTCGCCTCTCCACAGGGCGACCACCAAGGGGAGAACACAGATTGAAGCTCTTCCTCAATCTCTACCCTTCTGCGCTGTAGCTTCCGACACAAATCAAGTGCCGAAGTTTCATTAAACATGAAACCATGCCGCTCTTGCCGCGCAATCAACCACTGTACCTCATGCTCAAGGTTAATGGCCCTGTTAGAGTAGTTCTTTGATTGGATCAGCTTCCAAAGCTTTGCGGTGACTGCTGTGTCCTGAATGCAGTATTCCAACATCTCATTGCTGAAATCGTCCCAGCCCCCTTGGTAGTCGCCTTTATGACACCCCAGTCTGTGCCCCCACGCGGCCAAGCTATGTGACCCTTTGAGCTTGCTGGGAATCTCTACTTTTCTGGAATGCTCAGTCTCCGAAATATCAGTCCAGATAAGACGGGAGCAAACTAGGGTGTCTACAACCTTGTCTTCAGGATAATCAAACCATGGATACAGTCTGACCATAAACGGTATATCAAACTTAATAAGGTTGTGACCTACCAGACCATCTTTGGACATGGCAGATCGCAGCCCCTCTTCGATCTCTGCTGGACCGTAGGCTTCAACCTCATCTGTTTCGCAATCTCGGAGGACAACACAATGAATGGCATCGCCATCTAAGCCCTTTGTCTCAATGTCAAGTATATGCATTGTGTCATCCCCCTACAGATTACAGGTATTAGGCTAAGGAATATTCAGCGTAAGTGCGTCCTTGCCCATCATATTTAATTTGCTTTGTAATATTCCACCCACATACACGTAGCTCATAGATACGTGCAGCAAGCCTGTAGACACCGTAGACGCCCATGGCTTCAAGAGGGCTGATCGTCTTGCCAGCCTGTAGGTGTTTAAGAATTTTCACATTTTGAGATTGCCCGGTTTTCACTTTCCACCCTCCTTCTAGTTTTGAAATTTCTGCCATCACAGATTCATATTCTGGGATGAGCTTCGGATCGTCTACTGCTAGTATGGCTAGTTTCTCTGCCCGCTCAAAAAGGCAGTCGTCAGAAGTCTTCTGCATCTGCCATAACCTCATTTAGCCTTCCAGTATCTCGGTCAAATTGAAGTTTTGTGGCAACGCCTGTTTCACCGCTGAAGCGGTTCTTCAGCACTCTGATAACAGTCTGGTGTGCGGTATCAGAGTCCTGCTGGTTGCGCTCACAGCCACAGACAATATCAGCTAGGTGTCCAATAGCACCTGAGCCCCTAAGCTGCGCCAGAGAGGTCTGTCCGCCTTCCTCATGGGGCTTACCATCAGGGCGCTTCAAGTGAGACACAAGAATCAGCCCCATGCCTGTCTGTTCAACCAAGGAGCGTAGCCGCGTCATAATTGAATCAATCAAGATTCTCTCCGACCCAGCCTCACTATCCATGTTGTCAGATACAACAATACTGAGATGATCAAGCACACAAAAGGAACAGCCCATTGCTGCGAAATACTGTACTCTTTCGAGAAGATTGTCGCTGCCAAGGGAACCAAAATGATCATACAGGTATAACCGATTGGTAGACACAACACGATCAAACCCATCTCGTAAGACACTCTCTGGAATATCTTCAAAGTTAAGGTTAAGCCTCTCGTTGATTTCAATACCAACCAGCGACCTGAGGGTGTGTCTAACACTTTCTTCAAGACAGATAAGCCCAACAGTTTCTCCTTGGGTCAGAAGATGGTGTGCGATTTCTTTAACGATTGCACTCTTGCCAATTCCTGATCCGGCTGTGAAAACAGTAAGCTCTCGTTTTCTCAGGCCCCGTGTCTTTTCATTGAGACCTTCCCAAGGATAAGGCACACTTTCTGCATCGTCGTTTCGGATGAACTCGTCCCAAAGCTCAGGTCCAGAAACAATACCATCTGGTCGATACTCTTTAGCTTGCCATATAGCGTCTATGATCTCCTTGCCTCTGCTTGCCTGAAGCATCTCAGATGCATCATTGAGAGGAAGCCTGGCTACCTTACAGCGTCCCGGCGGAAACAACGGGGCACACTCAGCAACCGCTGCTTCACCGGCATCATCAGTGTCAAACATCAGCACAATGGTTTGAAATTTTAACAGGTAATCAAGGTTACGAGTAATGACACCAGCGGCACCGGAACTGCCTGTGCTGACGCTCACAACCGGCCATTTATTATTCTGTGCTTGGGACACCGACAACGCATCCAGTTCCCCTTCGGTCACAACTATCATCTTTCCTTTTGACCAAAGGTGCTGACCATACAAGCCAGCTTTTCGGATATTTCCTTTAGTGAATATCTTCTTATTTTTTTTCCTAATTTTTTGAGCCACCACTTTGCCATCTACAATGTAGTTAGCAATCTGACAGGGCTCCCCGTTGTGTATGCCTAGCTGGTATTTCCAGTGTTTACAGGTAGCCTCAGTCAGTCTTCGGGAAGGGATTGCTTCCGCTTGCCCTTGCGCGAATAGCTCTTTTTCGATGGGATTTTCCTCTGGTGGAAAAGGGAGGATGTCAGCTTCGTCGCCATCAGATTTCGGCGGCGGGGTGTACGCTTTACACCCGAAGCAGTACGTGTGCCCATCACTCCAGACTCCAACATTGTCTTTAGAACCGCACAGCTTGCACGGTTGCTTGGTTACGAAACTCTGCGGCTCCTCAGACATGCGTTAACCCTCCTGTTTCTGTTTGCTCCACCAGTCTTGTACGTCAAAACCCGGACACGTTTTTTTGACACTGGGAAAATCGCGATGTCCTAAAACCTTCGCGCCGGGGTACTTGACCAATACGTCACTGATTAAAAGTTTAAGCGCATCGAACTGTTCCACCTCAAACTCATCTGTACCGACCATCGCGATGGCGACACTGTTTCCATTGGCACCGCGTACATGTGCGCCAATAGTGTCGATAGGTCTTCCGTGTTCCACGGTGCCATCTCTGCGTATGACACGATGGTAGCCAATACCTAGCCAGCCTCGCTCTTTATGCCAGCGGTCAATATCATCAGCGCCAATGTCCATATCGCTTGGTGTGGCTGTGCAATGCACAACAATGTAGTCTGTGTGTTCTCTAGTTTTTGTAGTCAATTTGTTCGTCTCGCTTCTCGTAGCCATCCCTCCGGTATAGTTGCATGTGCGTATTCAAACCCATGCGTCTCACACCACATTGCGTATGTGGTTTTAGACGTTTTAGAGATTCTCTGACGCGGGTTGCTGAAAACAAAACGTATGTCTTTGTCTGGGTGCTGGTCTCGGATCAGCAAGTGTTTCTGTCTATCAGCGGTAAGGAACCGCCCTTTAGTTTCGACTATAATGCCATTTGGTAGGCAGAAGTCTGGATGATACCGCGAAACTTTTGCTGGTTTAAGATATTCAATTCGATCATCACGATGTTCGTAACGAAAAGGCACACCAGCATGTTTCAACTGGTGCGCCACTTTTTCTTCCAAGCCTGAGCGGAAGCCCAAGCGGTAACCTACATGCTTAGAAGTCTGCGTTTTCTTCGTCTTCTTCTTCTTGGGTGTCGAACGGGAACTCTTCCTCTGTGGCATCTTGTTTGAAACCTGACTCCATTTCTCCAAATCCAAATTTCTCAGCGTCACTAACTTCTTCACCCTCCACTAGATCGACAATCTGAATAGCGACAGGCTGTAGCTTCAGACCTTTTCGCGGCTTGCTGTAGGCGTAGGCGTCGAATGCGACGATCATCTTCGTGCCGCCCCACGGCTGTACGTCGATAGGCTTAGGAGGTGCGCTAGTGTCAAAAAGCTTTGGGCGGCGAGACCAGACCGAGCCGTCACGTAGCTGCACGTTTTTAACGCGGAGCTTGAAGACCACATTTCCGGTGGGATCACCGGCCTCGTCAGTCTCTTCGGACCACAGGAAATTCTCTGTGGGCACAGGATCGCCAACGTGGGTCTGATAAAGCTTTGAAATTTTCTTTTGGAGAGGCGCGGCTTCTTCTTTGGACACCCGGAGATCAGCCTTATACGTGCCTAGATCGTGGTATTTGGTATCTCCATCTCCGTGCAGATATGGATAGACCGCCTCTCCCACTGGAGTGGAAAAGCGCGGGGATTTAGTGGAGTGTGCCATTGAATTCTCCATTTATTCTGTGGGCCAAAAGTCCAATCAGGCTGGTCACCAGCATTTGAGTCTGTTGCCAAGTCAAGGCAACGCAGTCGTTGTCATTTTCGGTAAGACTGCTAGACTCCTGCTGGATGAATACGCCAGTTGGACCTGCATAAAGCGCGGTGTTAAGTGGACTTGTTTCGTCATCAGGATCGTTATCTAAATCCCTAAACAACGGCACCACGTTTCCCGGATAGTCGATTTCGTCGTTGTCATCATCAGTCATCGATAACGAAATCCTCCCCAAATTCCGCCAGCCTCTGCTGGAACTCGTAGTCGTCCAAGTCTTGATCCATGGGGGTCTGGCCCTCCTCTGATTGGTTTAAAAATTCTTTTATTTCTAGTATGGCTATATTCATTTTCATTCCCGTATCCCCTTACAATTTACAGGGTTTAACTGAAAAAGAAATCATTCTGCCTGACCTCGCGAACATCGAAGTCTCCGCGATCCGGCGGCGGTGGCAGCACGACCCCATCTTGGTTAATTATTTTCGCCACCTCATTTTCAAAATCAGCAAGCGGGTCACCCTCATCAAAAATCTGTATGAACGAGGGTTTGATACAGTACTCCAGAAAATCAGGCAGATCAGCACAGTGCGTGCCGAATGAGTCATGTATGGTGTTGAAGTAAACCGGCCCTCGCCCGAAGTCTTCTTCTTGATCCAGCGCCAGGTTTATTGCGCCGCGCAGTATTGAGCCGTCTAAGGAATGCACCCAATTTGGGGCGATGGATGATGCCATTTTCTTCGCGTCTAGCTTCGGCGTGTCCTCGAACAGCGACAGCCGATAGATCACTCCGTCTAGGAACGTCGAGACGCGAACGTGCTTCTGCTCGTATCTAGCTTGCTGGACAGGGAAACCATCTGGCGTAAACCAAACTAAAGGTATAGGTGTATCACTCTTGGAGACAAGGCGTGATGCTGCCTGCATCCATTTCATGCACTCACGCGCAGCGGGGATTGATTCATGTATCGAATCCCATATTTTCGATGAGATATAGGCGATAAACTTGGAATCGTTCTCCATGAATGCGTGCGTTTCCCCTTTCTGGGTCCGCTTATGAATTGCCTCACGCACGTACTTCATAACCGCGTGGAACGTCCCAGAATACGGTATAACAAGGCACGGGCGCTTGCACTCAGTGCGGCCGATTCCGAATTTCAGAGCGGCACGGGCAAGGTCTAGTTTTTCAGGGTCTGTCTCTGCTTCAAATTTGGCAGTAGCGAGTTCCGCGACACGCACGTAGATGTCTTGTCGGTCAGGGCGTGCGGTAAGGTTAGTCCAGCGGGCACCCTCAGGGTCTCTTAGTGCGGCGCTGAAGACCTGTAATCCGCTACACGTAGCATCGACGTTGCACGGGAGATGAGACACGTACCCGTAGCCCTCACGCCTGAAGTTCGACCATTCCATGCACCAGCGCACGAACTGGAATGGCTCGTCCGCGTCAGTCCATCTAAGGTCGTTGAAAGGATCGGCGGCAATCTCAAAAATCCAATGTTCATTTTCGGTCACCCAATCAGCACGCTCCTGTAACGGCAGCTTGTCCTTGCCATAGTGATTTGCGCCGATAACGGCAAGCCATGCTGCTTGCTCAGGTGTGGTAACGGGCTTTCCCTGCGCGAATTCAAGCTGTGCTTTTACGAAATCTGGCCCCTGCCGATTTAAGAACGTAGATACATCATAGAGCCGCCCGCGACTGCACATCTGGACGGGGAAATAAAGCTCAGGATTTTTTTCAAAACGCTTGGCGAGATGGATAACGCGCGCCACCATCAAACGCTTGGAAATCCGGCGGCGGTTTTTATCGTGAACTTGGTAGCATTCCCGCCGGTAGGAATTTTTTATCTCCCCGTCAACATCAGCACCCGCTGGTGCGTCAGGGATAGGTTCTTGGTCAGCGAGGGGGAGACCCGCAAGCTCTCTGTTTAGAGAGAAGACATGCTCCAACAGGTCCGGCATGACGGCACTGATGCGAAACGGCACCTCTTGGATGGCGTTGACGGC
>TARA_R100000808_G_scaffold512_1_pt1 | contig 27548 bp, 36 predicted proteins | sample TARA_R100000808 | Tara Oceans TARA_R100000808 (sample SAMEA2622852) | marine metagenome | biome: marine biome (ENVO:00000447); feature: marine epipelagic mixed layer (ENVO:xxxxxxxxx); material: "saline water (ENVO:00002010), including plankton (ENVO:xxxxxxxx)" | depth 140 m | reverse complement strand
TTTGTCAATATTGAAAATAAAAAATTTTTTACTATACATCTGTTATAAGATTCTATAATTATATAAATCGAGCTAAGGTTGCGCCTTTGCCTTCTGCCTCTTCGATCATCCCACTAGCTATCTCCATACGAGGCTCAAGATACTCTTCACGTTGCCCAAAGAAAGTAAACCCATCTATCGCCCTAACCTCTATACCCATATCAATAAACTCTCTTAGGTCAGATAATTTATACTGCTCTACAGATTTTGAAAATTCTCTAATAGGTATAGGAGGTAAGGACTCGAAGTCTGGGTCATACCCTAAAGCACTCATAAAATGCCTAGTATTCTCTCTAGCCATACTTAGTTCTTCTTTAGTTTGAACTAAAGAATTATTTTCATCCACAAAATGAAGTGATGCACACATATCATTATATATAGCACAATTCATAACATTTGCAAGAAAAAATATCAACTATTTGAACACTGTTCAAATTAATCATTATCACTAAGTTTATCTAAAATTTTCGTCTGCTGAACTTCAATCCTTTCCAGCACCCCGTCAGTTCCTTCCTGTCTAGTTCGTATAACGGCTAAGTCTGTCTTGATCGCTCCTATTGCCTCAGAATGTCTAGTAAGCGTTTCAGAATGAGAGGTAATAACTCTGTCGTGCCTCTTTAATTCCTCACTTTCAACAGCTTCCCTAGACATCATTGTTAGGGCGAAGGAAACCATAGATACTCCTCCCGTAATAATAGTGATACAAAACCATTTAGGTAATTTAACAACCTCTCCGTCTTTAATCTTTTCGGCGTTCATATATTATACTACTAATATACATCATCGCCTAAGCACCTCAATCAGATGCTACACGAATTAAGCTTCCCATTTTAAATAGGTCTGCTTCCGCATCACGCCTAAGATGCAGTCCTTTGAGTTTAGAATAATCCCAAAGCCTTTTCATAGATCTTATATGCGAGGGAACATAACCAGCATAGCCTCTAGCAATATCAGTCTTAATGTCCCTCATCTCTTTTCGGGTTGATCCCCTCATTGATGCGCCCCTATTAAATACCAGAGAAGTAAGTGCCGCATTCTCATGTGGGTGTAATCTAGTTGTAGATATGTCAAACGCTCTTCTAGCTCTCTCACTATAATTAGGAATCGTAATCTCATAAAACACATGAGAAGCTTGATCCCATGTTACCCTCACCGAGTTCTTAACCCTAGGTAACCCATTATAGTACGCATCTCTTCCTTTTAGCCCTCTAACCTTTTTTAAGTCTCTCACCATAGAGGCCGTAAGAACGCCTTTAAAAGCCTCTTCTATTTCTGCCTCACTCATATGCCCTAAATCTATTCCGAAGCCTACAGTGACCCCTGACTGCGTACTACGCCACGCTGGAACAGTAGGCTTCATCAACCTAGACTCATAATAAGCCCTACCGCCTACCTCATAATAAATAATCATATCCACACCCTTTTTACTAACAGGCAATTCAGTTGGGCAGGATGCCCTTCCATGCACAATAGAAAAGAAAATAATCAGCCATGTAATTATAATCCACTTAGTCTTATCAACTGGAGCCATACGATGCCATCCTACATCAAAAACCTTACCAAAATCCCTACCCAAAGTATTCTTAAACGCCCACCTTAATACTAACCAACCTACAAGACCAGCTACCGCAACAGTCATAAGCAGATTAAATAACTCTACCAGCCCATAAGAAGCACTAAATGTCTTATAAGAGGCTTCAGCCACTATACTAGAAGAACCCTCAGTCAACTCCACCCCAGTAGCTTCAGCCTCAGCCTTAAGCTGATTACTATCATTAAACCCATTTATAAGATTAATAATAAAAAGAGCAAGATAAAACCCAGCGATGGTTACACACGCAACCTTAATATCCCTACGAACTGAATTACATTTACTCATTTGCTACTACCTATAACAACTGCTCTACGATAACTCCACTCTGAGTGAAACTTCTGCCCTCTCCCTATAAGAACCCCTTCGGAAAATCGGTATTCAACGCCTTCCTTTAAAGTTATATGAGGAGGGTCATAAAGTGCGCTTTCGTTCAATGTCGTATCGTTGCGAAAGACGTTCGAGCCGCAACTTGGCAGAAGGACTACCATCAGAAGCGGCTTCGTCCATTTTATCTTGGATAGAATAAAGGTAAACACGTTGTCTCCAACTAACATAAGCACTGTACGCCGTAAGTGCCGCCGCTAGTGCTTTAAGTATTTTCACTTTTTGCGCTTATTCATCACTGACCAGACCAGTCCTACAAGAGTTACAACTGCGGCAACGCCCGTTGTAACTTCTTCTCCTGTAGCAAGTCCTCTTTCAGTGATAAAACCTCCCCCGAAGGTGAGAATGTGCCTTACGATTCCTAATATAGCTTCCTTACTCATAATTCAATAATATGATGGATTAATATGATTTCAATAAAATAATTAAGCAGGGACTTCGTAACCCCTAACAATAACGGTAACAGTCTTTCCTATAGAGGGCGTTCCTGCGCTAGTTTGGCGAGTACTTATATAAATCTTCTTAGTGCCATCTCCAGTAATACCTGCTCCCGGTGCGCCAAACGAGGTATCTGATGCTGACCTAACTGACCCATCTGGCTGTAAATCATCAGACCATTCCGTAAGCTCACCTGTGGTAGAGTTCACATCGCCTATATGAATGGTAGGAGGGTTAGCCCCAGCAGATCCGAGTACATCTGTATCAGTAACAATGTAAGCCCACTCTGTAGCATAGAACTTAAGCCCATTAGTTATAATAGCATAAGTAGCTAATGGTACATGACCCTCTGTAACAGAGTGCGCTAAGTACAAAGCGGAATCTGCGGCTGTAGTTCCAGCAGTAACCGTAATAGCGTGTGGGCCGTAATTTACGGCTGTAAGAGTAATTTTATCAGTAGAGCCGTTTGCCGCTGTAATACCAGCAATGCCATTAGTAGAGTCTCCTGCCGCACTAGCTCCATACTTTGCTAACGCAGTATTGCTAGTACCATTAATGGCCGCAAGAATATTAGTAGATGATCTAGCAGATGGGCCAGTATTCTGTATAAATATCTCCCCTGCCGCTGGAGTTACCGCACTAAGGTCAGCAACAAGCTTAAGGGTAATATCTGTCCCAAGTCCACCAGCACCAGTTGACACATTAACCTTCACTGTATTATCTGATCCAATGCTAACATAGAGCGCATCTGTAGCTACACTTCTAGCTCCGTCTGGTTGAGGAGATGCAGGGTGTGCATCATTAAGAACAATGTCAGGAAACTCATATTGAGCGAACTTAGCTCCACGACTAGGTGCAGAATCACTAGGACGAAAGACATTATTATGCACACGGGCATACACCGTTTGGCTTCTAACCCAATCAGTAGCAGACGTTCCCCCGCCTGACTCAGATAAAGCTACCTCAAACCCTACGTCAACATAAGTTATGTCATCGGCGGTAGTTGAATTAACCGCAAGTAATGTATCTATCTCGTCTGTATCAGTATCTATACTAATACTATAAGACCCATCGTCGTTATTAGGGGCTGTAGTTGTAGACCCGAAAGATACTAAAGATCCATCAAATTTATCCTTCTCTTTAAGAGCTACCGCAACATAAGAAGTAGATGCCTTCTTCCTAGGGTTTCCCCTATCGTCCAAAAATTGTATATCAAACGAGACATTATCCCCTCGTTTTAAAGGAATTGGGTTTCCTGTACTATATGCGTCAGGAAAGCCTTTTTTCTTCTGGATAGTCCCGTCTTCTCTAATATAAAGCTTCACACTATATTTTAAGATTACAGTAACCCCCTGTCAAGGTCTACTATTTGAACGATGTGCAAATAGTCTAACTAGGATCATAAGTATTGTCAGGATCAATAGGATCATCAAGTGCATGATCTGAGCCTTTTTCGCCTCCATCGACCTCATTCTCAACTCGATACTTAACTATTGTAATATCGCTCATCCAATATTGTTCAAGAGATTCTAAAGTATACGGATGATCATCACGGGTATTCCTTATCTTATCTGCCTCTTCCTTAAAATGGTTTTCATTTTTGTCATTAGCAATCAGATGAGGGTGATTAGCAGGTAGTTCGGTTTCTTTAAATGTAACCTTCCCTATAAGAAAAAACTGACATCCATAACCTACCTCATTCTCACCGGAATCCGCAACTTCAGAAGGATCTTTAGTAGCGTCTATAATCCACACCTGCGCCCGATCAGCCCCAGCCTTGATTTGATTTATATTATCCGTCCCTCCAGTAAGCTCATTACCATCCTTATCCTTCCTAGAAGTCCACGCTTTAACCCAAATTCTAAAATCCTTAGTAGCTTGTGCATTTACGAGTTGGGATATTATCCAACCTGCTCCCTCCTCATCAACAGCCACTCCCTCAACGGCCTTACCATCTGCCGCACTCTCCGCTTCTGTAACTAAAGTAGGGAATATAGGCTCTATGTCATTTCCCCATACAGGACACCCGTCCTTATCTATAGCCGCATATACATTCTGGTTTTGTTTACGAAAATTACCATACTGATCTGTATGCGATAAAATCTCGCCGGGTGATCCGACTTCACAAGCGGCATTAATAAACGCAACACTACCAGTATTTATATACAGTGTTTGATCCGCAAAAGAAAAATGTAGCTCAAATCTTCCTACAAACACTCGATTTTGTTCGGGTATTATATCAAATGAGAAATTTACCCCATCGTTAGCCTTAGTAAGGGCAATAGTACTAGAAGACTGAGGAACTGGTAAAGTCTGATATAGTTTATTAACCCCTTTAGCTAAGGTATTCAAAGCTACTTCCAACTCAGGTTGATCGGGTGCTGAAAACTCAGGTACGAGTGTAGATCTGTCCTTAGTATTATGATTAATAGTACCCATTATTAAATGTTAATTTTCGCTCCCACAGGATAAATATCTTTATTCCATTTCCTTACTCCTGACAGTCTCCAATTCCTAGTAACCTTAAACCCCGTCCCTACAGGTTCGACATCACACGAAATCTGTAACCAATCACGCTGGGGGTGACCATTTAAATTACCCATGCCGTGACCATCGGGAATCCTAAGTCTTTTACCAATATTATTTAGATGTTGTGCGATAACAAATGCATCTTTCTTCGGCACTAACCTAGTTTCAGAGAAAATAAACCCTCCTTCCAAATAGGATTTAACACCGTAAAGGGCATTGCCGGCTTCATCAATAAACCCTTCAAACTTATGTTGGCCCTTCATACCCTTTGGAGTCCATCTCGCCCCGTTTAATGGCAAGCCCGGAGTTCCAGCAAAATCCTCAAAATCTGGATGAGTTTCAATAGGCTCGTTAGAAGAAGTTCCCCTTAGGCTATACTTGGTGCTAGTATCTTCTTCATCTTCTTCATCTTCGCCTGTTGGATCGGGTATCCCCTCAAAATTTACCTTAACTTGAGCCAAGCATCCGGGTTGTCTTGTAATAGTAGCCGTTTTAAATCTTAACCAATCAAAGTCAGGGTGAACCCTTATTTGATTCACCAGTACAGGAGCTACCTCATACTTGCAGGTATAGGTCAATGAAGCCTTCGCTATACCATCCTCATCGTAATTAATTGTAGCAGGTACATTCTCTACTAATTTAATTAAACTCTCGCCTATATAAACTGTATCTATCTTTGTTGCCATATCAATTATGCTTTAAATATCATCAATCTCTATTAAAAATCCGGGGTTCTCTCCCATACGCTGTAGCATAGTTTCTAATAGGGTAGCCGTCTTAGAAGTATTCCTAACAATATCTAATTGAGGATCAGCACCGACCCTGCCTACTCTTCCTCCACCTCCTATAGCCGCCAAAGACGAAACTACGGGAGTAAGAAAGCCTGTTTTCTTTAATTGCGCTCTAGCGTCAACAATCTGGGCGGCTATTGCAGATTTTTCCGACCAGACACCGGGCTTCTCACCAAACTTCTTAGCCATTTCTTGAATAGATAGCATCCTCTCAACTTCTTTAGCCTCTTGTACCCTACCAGCAATCTTAAGCTTAAGGATTGCCAACTCCTCCTTAGCTTCCTTTACCCTCTTAGATTCAGCGTCCCTCGCTCTCTTATCACCCACCCTAAGTTTTTTAATTTCCTGTCTCAACCCAAACAATTTCCTAGCTTCCTCTGTAGTACTCTTAGAATGAATCCACTCCTTACTATTCATCTTATCTCTAATAGCGGCAATTCTCTCTGTAAGATGAGCCTCATCTCTCAGCCCTGCGTGTTTAATCATCATAGCGGCCTTCTCCTCAGGGGTTGCAAGCTCACTAATTTGTTGCTCTTTAAAAAGGTCTACGTCAGACTTATCCAACTCTGCAAGTACCATCCTCCTATCTGCTTCCTCAGCCATTTTCCTATTCCTAGCCCGCTGATTTCTTTCTTCTAAGGCTATTTTCGCTTCGGCTTCGGCTCTTATTGCGCCCTCTAATTCAAATTCTTTTGTTTTACGGGCATTAATGCCATCTAATATTTTTAAATGTCTTTCAGCTTGAACAAATAATGTACTGCCTTCTTTATTCTGATCCCTCATAGCCTCAGTCCCTTTTCTCAAGGACTCATACATAACATCAAACTGTACACGATCCGTTGTCGCTATTAACTCTTTAACATCACTAATATTACTCTTAGCTTGATTCACTGCACTCTTTTGAATATTTAAGTCCTTATGAGCTTTCCACATAGCCGATATCGAAGCGATCTTATTACCCTCATCCCTAAATAAATTAATTGCTTCAGTAGCCCCAGCCCATATCCCAGCACCTATCGTAGCGGCGGTAGCAATCGTACCTGCCAATACCTTCACTCCTGATTTTGCGGCGACTACTCCTGCTCCCCCTGCGACTCCGCCTGCGACTGCTCCTCCAGTTGCCTGTGCCGCTTTTAACGCCTTAGTGGCGGCTACCGCCCCCCATAGACCCTTAGTAAGTAAAGCAAATTTTGCTGTCACTCCCACTATAGCAAACGCCACCCCTTTAAACAGAAGGAGTCCAGATATAAGCAACGCTGGCCCCTTAAGGAAACTTAAGTGTTTATTAAGGAATGCCAACGATTCTGCCACTGCCTTAATAACCCCGACAACAGCAGTAAATACATTCGTAAGTGACCTACCTAACTCAATAGCCGCTTCCGATTTGGCGAACTCTCTTAGCATCTTCCCTAAGCTCTCTAAAGTATCTCTAAACGCCTGTCCCAAACCAGAATCCCCAATAACCAATAAGACCTCTTGAAACGCTGACCTCACTCTAAACGCCGCCCCTTTCAAGGTATCATCCATAGTTTTTGCCATCTTCTCTGCCGCACCTTCAGACCCCTCGGTAACTCTAATCATATCCTCAAATGCATCTACCTGAGAAGTAAGGATTCCTGCGGCTACTCCAGCACGTTGACCGAAAATACCATAAGCGTTTCCAGCGTCCACTCCAACCCTCTTCAACTCTTTAAATATAGTGATAAAGCTATTAGTCGCTGGATTAATCTTATCCATGTTCGCCCCCATCTCCTTAATCTTTCGAGTAGCGATATTCGTAGGGTCAGCGAGTTTAGACATAACCCCTCTAAGGGCTGTACCACCCATAGTGGCTTGAATACCACTACTTGCAAGAACACCAAGAGCCGCTGAAGTCTCCTCAACAGATTTTCCTAAGCCTCCAGCCAGAGGAGCAATAAACTTCATACCTTGCCCCAACTGCTGAATATTCGTATTAGAGTTAGCCGCTGTAGCCGCCATTACGTCTGCAAACCTTCCAGTCTCCTCAAACTTCGCCCCCATAGCAGTCATCACATTTGTAACAATATCTGCGGCTGTAGCCATATCCAATGATCCCGCTTGCGCCAAATGCAATACAGAAGGTAAAGCCGCCATAGATTGCTTAGCATCCAATCCTGCCATTCCTAAGAATACCAAACCACCTGCGGCATCAGTAGCAGAAAACCTAGTGTCTCTACCCATCTGCCTAGCCAGCTTACTCATATCCCTAAACTGGATATTAGTAAACCCAGCGGCTTGCTCCACAACTGACTTAACCCTAGCCATTGAGTCTTCAAAATCAGCGTTAACCTTAATTAACTCCCTTACAGCATCTTTACCAAACCGAAGAGTCTGGTATGCACCAGCAACAACCAAAACATTACGAACAAGCCTACCAAATGCGCTACCTAACCGCTTAGTATCACGTTCAGCACCTCTAGTAGCACGACTCATCCTGTCTAAGGATGCGGTCATCTTATTAAGCGAAGCGTTTATTTCCTTAAGCTTATGATTAAGGGCAACCGAACCGCCTTCTTTAAAATTAATAAATATTGTCTCCGAAGCCATACCTACTAAACATTAAAGGTTAGACATCAATTCTTCAAGGGATTCCTCACGGGATAGCACCCTGCATTTAACTCCCTCCTTAAGATAATAATAATGCTCATACGCAAATACAACCTTAAGGGGCATACTATAAAAGATATCCTTTGCCCACACTCCACTAACCGAATGAACAACAGCGCACATTCGGACTAACCAAGGTGGGCTTAATCGTTTCCCTCTACAGGCTTTTCTGGAGCAGTGCTTGTACTTTTATCTGGAATAGCTTCCACCTGCGTACTAACAGAATCGCTTATTAACTGAATAACTTTTCCAGTAATAATCTCTACCTCATTAGCGTTAATAGTATTAGCTATTTTCATAGCCTCAGCGATTAATTTAGGTCTATCGCCGAATGCCAACTCAGTAGCTTTATTGACATCACAACTCTGGAGCGTAATAAATATACATATCTCCAGCAAAATATTATCAATTTCGTCAACCTCCACGCCGTCTATTAATGGACTCTTAACCTGACTAAGCAACGCTATAGATGCCAAAGTAAGAGGCCGTAACTCTATCCCTAGCACCACATCTTTAACTCCCAGCATATCGGCAACAACAGATTGATCCAAGTCCTTCTGAACCCCCTCAATACTTTTATCGGTGTCTACCTCCTCAGGAATATTAACTTCATCATTACCTTCTTCTTTGGTAACGGACTTTCTTTTTCTAGCTACTTTCTTACTCATAATATTTGAACGTCGTGCAAATTACGAACCGTCAGGATTACACCTAACCATTCCCTTCTTAATACAATTTTTCTCCTTCTTACTCCCCTCCTTAACAAATAACACCGCACTACCGCTTGGGGATTTATACGAAACGATAGGTACACTCCTAACCATATTAGCCTTTAACCAGTCCATGTTCTTAACAGCGCACATAGCAAAAGTAAAAGGATGCTCAGGATTCTGATCTATCCATTTCATATCCTCAGAGAACGCCTTGATTAGCTCTTGGGTCTGCATAGTCCCGTCCTCAGAACACTCTTGAAAATTAAAGAGCCACTTCTCCTTACCGTCTTTTAACCGTACATGATTATGCGATTTATACTTATAAAGTGGTACGCCTACGCTCAAAAGGCATACGGCTAACTCAAGGTTTGCTACCCTAATGAAAGACGATGATTCGATATCTGAAATATTTTCCTCGCTCACGGCTTCGGCTCAATCAAGGCTAGGCTCAAAGTCCACACCTTATATCTAAACTATAAACTAAGTATTATCTGTAAAATTAAGACCTATAGAAAACTTAGGAGGTACAGGATCTACTTGTACATCAACCCCAACCCTTGAAGGAGGGTCAGAAAAAGGAATAGGAAGGCTTGCCCCTGTTTTAAGTGACTCGCAGGAAACCCCACAAATTAATAGCGCAACCGCTCCGATTATAGTCAGTAACTTATTCATAATTATCTATCTAATATTTAGCTATTTATGCCGCTATATTGAGTAGCCTTAACAGTAGTCTTAACAAAGTCTTCGTTAGTCTTCTCAATCGTAATCTCTTCAATTACATTCTTAGCCCCAGACGTTGATAAATTATAATCAGATGAGGTAAGAGTAAGAGTATCTCCTACGTTAGTAGACCCTAGCTCTCCATACCCCTCAATAGTTATCTCTGCTGTAGGATTATAAGTGGCTACGGCAACTATAATACCGCACTTATCTCTAATTTCTTTTTTATCAACTTTTTGATTTGAACTAACGCTCTGAGTAACTAAACCCAACTCATCGTCCTCAACACCAAAATCGATTGTTCCGGTGTCTCCATCTTTTAAAACTGTTCCACAAGCCATATTATTCTATAGTAAAATTATAATTAAATTTCGCACATCAATATAAGGTGTCAATACTATTTTATCCAGTAGTAGTTGGAAAATTATTTGCTCTCTGCCCTCTACAGTAAGGCAATAGATCACAAGATACAGTTATATATGATTGAAATGTTAATTCAGAAGTTTCAGAATCTCCTACAGAAATAGTTAAGGGTCTATGCAATGTCTGTAAAAGCCTAGCATCCGCTACAGGAGAGGATGCCGCTGTGTCCTCAATGGCATCTCGCACTAAAGCTAACCACTCCAAGAAACCTTTACTCGCCGAGGAATCAGTAGGGTCACGCCGAAACCACCCATGCTTCCTAGAGGTAGCAAATCTAAATGTAAGATCAAGGGACTCCACTGTATTAATATTGCCCCTAGCCGCCGTACTCCCCGATACTGGCGCACCAGCCCACAAATTCTCCACAATATTAATAGACCAAGGCTGAAGCAAAGGTAAGTCATCCTCGCCATCTACCTTTAGGGTTCCTTCAGTATCGTAATTAAGTCCATCAAGAGACTTACCTGACCCCGTATGATAAGTAAGACGCTTGTCTATAACCCAAGCCGCCGCCGTCGCATTAAAATTATCTGTAATTGCACTCATTTAATTGCTTTCTTTATATATCTCTCCAAAGTTTCTCCGTATATCCTCTTAATATGGTTTATTCGGACGATTTTCATAGCTTTAATTCCTCTAACCCTCTTAACGAAAACAAAGTCTCTCCCACTTTTAAAAGATTTACGTTTAGCTATTACCCCTCTAGCCCCTACCCTATGCGCCCTCCTAGTCTTAGGGATAAATAAATATCCTCCTCCAGTAGCCCCATGCGCCTTAGTTCCCTTATCAAGATAAGAAGCAACTGGGGATTTATTATAAACAGACCACCCATGCCCAATCCTAGATACAAACCAAGATTGTTTAGTTTTCCCTGTAAAACCAACAGGTGTTCTATCCTTAAGATCACGCTTTACTGCATTAGCGGCAATTAGAGTATTAGCCTTAAGTCTTGAGGGGCTTAACGCCCGTTGACTCCTCTTCACTAAAGCCTTAGCTCGACCAAACTCGGCACTAACCGTAAAGGCCATTAAAAGAAAGTGCTATGCTGTCTCCAAGGATGTAATAAAGTCTTAGCCTCAGGAGGAACAGCCGTTTCTAAAAGTTCAGTCCTGCCCCCATCAAGACCTATCTCTTCTTTTCTATTTTCATTACTCCAGTTAGCGGCGATAAGCGTACAAGCCCTTCTAACTGCTGAAGGCATAGTAGGAGGAGGTGCGGTAGATGGATTAGAGCCGTCTAACGCATACCCGAAAGTTCCCTTTATATCCATATTTTGAATAAATGGATATGTACCAAAAACCGCTCCGGGGTGCGGAAACGTGACTGCTCCTTGTTTATAAACTATGAACTCCCCAGCCCTATAATAATAAGTATCCGCATTATACTTATCCGCATCAGCAGGACTCTCGGTATGATCGCTATATACCCATAACCCTGTAATTGTAATTATAGGCCAAGGAAAATGAACCTCGTTTTCTAAAACGTGCGCCCTAGGGACAGTGTATGCAGTAGAAGAATAATCTTGATACCGAAAATTAGTATTGCAATAATCCTCTATAAAACGAGAGGCTAAGTTAATCTGGTTTTGATACCAAGAGGTATCAGAACTTGAAGAGTTCTTAGTCTCCTTTTGCACATCCTCCAACGTGCAATATGGCCTATCGAGTGCCATGCGGTCACTTTACCTTCCCGTATGTCTTGGCATACGCCTTAACCTCTACAACGCCTACAGTCCCGTCCTCCTCGGTAGGAGGAACGCTCTCTATCTTAACCCCTAACTCCTCAGCTAATCTAACTGCGGAACTAGTAGCTTTAATAGACTTGGCTGTTCCTTTATTCACTCCGCTTTTGACTTTTTTTTTGGAGATGATGTTTTGGCTTTAGGCTTTGACTTACCGACCTCAGCGATAACTGCGTCTTTATCTTCAGCCTGTTCCCATCTACTAATCCAATCGCTTTCAGCCGCTTCACTAAGTCCTGCGGCACTAAGTGCTTTATTTAAATCTGCTCTACTCGACATAATACTTATACGTTTATTGATTCTGGTTTACGGGTTCTCTTTCTAACGACTTTTTTCTTTGCAGTTTTAGTTTTTTTAATCGGCTTAGCTGTAACTTCGCCGTATACTCCTAAAGAGCTAATTTCGTCATTATTAAGTTTATCCCATTCATATACTCTAGCTACAGAAACAATAATATCAACTGAATCATTTTTCAACCCTCTATATACTGGAGATCGATAAATTTTACATCCTACTGTCTCCATAGCCTTAACAATCCTATTAAGAGTATGTAAAGAATACCTAGATTGTAAAATCTTATACAGAGTAGGATGGCCCCACGCAATAGTCCTTAAATCAAAAACACTATCCACACAAAGAGGTTTAGTAATTATATTCCTTTTACGCTGTTCCTCAGAAACCTTTTTTTCTTTTAGCTCATAGTCAGGCTTCCCCTCTAACGCACCCCAATACCAATCGTATATCTCAAATACTTGATTTTTTTGAATCCTGCCTACAGGGGCGAGAGTCTTAGGCTCACCTTTATGTTTTACTATTCTCATATAATCCCATCTTAATACTTCATTAAAAGTAGTCAAGGAAATAAAGCTTAAGACCCTTACAAGCAAAAACCGCTAACCCCGAAGGATTAGCGGTTGCTACCTAAATTAGCGGAAGGGCGAACAAACCGCTAAAAGAGATGTGTTGGACTACAAATTAAGCAGTGTAATTGTATCCTACGTTCAGTGTAGTATTGCTTGCGCTTGGTGATTCAAGCGGTGCAAAAGCTCTGCGGAACGAAGCAATAACTTGATTCGACTGCTGAAGCTTGTCTTGGTTAACCTCAACGGTAAACCCACGCCTTGCCCCGACTACAAACTGAGGACGATTAACAAGAACGATAGAACCCTGAGTCGTTGTAGACCCATCATAGATTCCAGCGGCGGTTAAATCCTCACGTTGGAAAGCAGATACAAGTACCTTAATTCCAAATATAGAACCAAGGGTTCCAGTAAGGAGAGTAGCATTGTTGTTTCCAACCTTATCAATCGTCTGCATTGCATCGACTTTCATAAGATCGTTATAAGCCTTCGGCCCTACGATAAACACAAGGTCAGCAGGATTGATGCCCCACTTGCCCATAGCTTTACGCATAGTAGCGAGGTTATCCTCGTCTACAGCAGTAAGGTCAGACTTAAGGTTAGCATGAACAGCCGTACCCCATCTACGAAGACCATCCCAAGCTCTACGCCTGTCAGTGGTCTGATTAGTAACAGAGCCAGTATCCATGTGAGAAGTACCAGTTGCGTCTCCATTAAGAATAACGTCTTCAAACGCTTCTACTGCACCAACAGTAAGCTGGTCAGTAACCATAGGAAGAATAGCAAGGATAGCATCTTCATCTGCCTCGTAGCTGTACTGGGTTACCCCAAGAAGCTTCTTAGCAGTAAGTGTTACCTTTGCAGTACCCGGTGATGATTCCGTAGGATCAGTACCAGCCCTAGGAAGAGCGGTAGGCTCACTACCTGACAGGTAATAAGTCGGACGAGTAGTGGTTAGCGGAAGCTCATAAGGTTGAGTCGGCATAGCAATTTCGCCAGCGGCGAACTCTGCCGCAATAGCAGACTCAAGATAAAAGCGTGACTGAAGATCACTAGACAAATCAGTAGGAACTAACTCATCACCTGAGCTAGAACCAGTAGATGTAAGTGCCTTACTACCTATTGAAGACTTGATGCTCTTAAGTTTCTGCTCACCTTTAAGGGCGGCGAACTTAAGCTGATCATCAGTGATTCCGTCATTCATGTCTGTAACAGGGGCAGAACCCTTAGCTACATTCTCACGCTGAACGTCAGAATCAGTGTTCATAACCATAAGGTTAAGTAGTTGCTTCTGAGAAACAGGCAAGTTACCTAGTCGATGTTCGACAGGGAAATTTGCGTTGAACTCACTATGCTCGACACGCTTAGGTGTACGAGTTGACTTTGAGAACTCGTCAAGTGCTTTGACTAGCTCATCTTTGGTAATACCTTGATCTGGCATGGATTTTTTGACCTCCTCTATTATTGCGTCTGTATCGACGGTTTGTGAATGTTTCTTTACGATTTCTTCGACCTCGGAAGAATCAGTAGAAGCTTCTTTAAGCTTCTCGACAAGATCATCAGCGTCTACAGCAGGTGTAGAAGGTACAGCGTCTTTTACAGCTTCACCGATAAGGGACTTAAGTTCCTCGTCTGTGACGCCTTTTTCTTCTGTTTCTTCAGCCGCTTCTTCAGCTTCTTCTCCGTCTTCTCCTTCTTCTTCAAGTGCGAACTCTTTACAGATTGACTCAACGTCAAGACCAGCCTCATTAGCTTTCTCTTCAAGAGAAGCCATAAGCTCCTGCTCTTCGTCTGTCAATCCTTCTTGCGACTTAGCCTTAAGCTGAGCCAGTTGAAGTTTTTCCTTCAGTTTCATATTTAAGAATGATTAGATGTTTATATTTATTGATTTCTGCTGACAAACTTACTACCTATTGGGTTCAGAATCTTAAGGAGAAAAATTAATTATAGTTAATATTCATTCATTAACCTTTACGGTCAACAGTGATATTAACATTTTTTAAAGTTTTTGGCGAATTTCACCACCGAAACTCTTACGGTGAGCCTTAAAAACTTTTTCTGCGTAATCAGTGTCTAACGACCTAACTTGAAATCTAGCGTCAGGATTAGCTGGAACTACCACAAGAGAAGTCTCATGGAGTCTAATCTCTTCTATACCTTTTAAGTCATCTTTATAAAAAAATGACCCTCCTATTGATAAAGTCTTAAGACTACCTTCCATAATTTGAAACCTAACGTGCTGTGCGTCAGGATGAGGGGAGTTAGTAACCCTTCCTTTGACAAATAAACCCTTGTCCTTAACTACCCTCACCATATCATAGTGACCCATAAGATTATTTACAGACCTCATATGGTCTGTAAGCATAACAGGATTTTCCTTAAACTCAGTCAGCCACTTATCAAATGCGTCAGGCACTATATAATCACCGTCTCTATCTTCAGGCGTAACTCCCTTAAAAGTAGAAGCAAATCCCTCAAAAGTAACATCACGGTAATCAACGACATTTCCGTCATCGTCTGTAAGCTCAGTCGCATTAGACGCTTTACTTAAAGGATCATTAGAAAACCAAGATCTAACATCTCTATCCTTAACGGTAACCGCATCAATCTCTGTTAAATCCTCAACAGGGACATTAACGCAGGAGTCCTGAGACATAATAAGTACCCCGTCACTATTAGGGAGAGTTAACTTAACCTTCGCCTCCCCTTGTTTAATATCATCAACTACCCCAGCAATAGATGTTCCCTTCTCACTAAGCCTAAAAAACACAGTTTTGCCAACTAAAGGAACTTTAGACTTAGGCTTTTCCTCCTCATCGCCGTACCCATCGCTAACAATTCTCTGATACTCGTCCATATTAACACAAGGCATATAAAAAGTCTCTCCATCTACAGTATGCGTATGTGAACCAGTGCATCCTATTACTTCAGCCCTAGCCTCGGCTTCTTCAGAAGTAGTATAAGTGTCAGTCCCTACCTGTTCCTTACTTTTAGAACCCTTAGGGTTAAAATCCTTAGAGCGTTTAACCAACTTACCTTTAATTCTATCCCAAACTGTAGCGTCCCTATTAACGCTGGTAATCTTAAATGAAGACATAACAGGAATTTACTTCAATTTGAACGCCGTGCAAACCCTATTCATAATCGATAAGATCTAAGTGCCTTTCAAAATGCACACGCCTTTGACTGCGGCTACCATCCAACTGAGGCAAGTTGCGATAAAAGAACCTTAACCATATGCACCCAATCGGTTTTGGAGGGAACCCCTTAAGATTCTCCCAATTAACCTTACCTTTATTATAATGATTTTTATAACTAGGGATCTGCAAATGCCATTGAGTCCTATGAACAATTTTTCCTTTAGAGGAAACATGACGCTTTGTAATAGGAAACTCCCAAGCATCGTGAGTATGGCCTTGGCAAACTATGTCAGCGTCAGAGTATACGGCCCTCCGTGATGCCTGTATTACGTTCTTAGTTACTGGGCCACCGCCTCCATACCCATGATGATAATCAATAAGATATGAGTATTGCTCTGTCTTACCCATTGAAAACACAAGTCTCACAAACCCCTGTATACTACCAGCCTGAACAGTAGATGTAGGACAAGCTACTTTTAGCCCCTCAACAAATCTACCAGTTATATCAGTTTCACACCTCTTAGATACACTAGCTTCATGGTTGCCAACCCCTACCATAACAAAATTATCACCATAAGGGGCAAAAAATTTCACGCCAGTATCTATAACAGAGTCTATGTAATTATCCACATTATGCTCCTCCCTTATACTGCTCTTACTCCCCCTAGGGTCATATTTCCCCTGCATAAGACAGAAAAGATCCCCCGTATCTATAATCATCGCATTCCTATCTTTAGCCTTCTTAAGATGCTCTAACTGCAAATCTGTATTAGATTTAGGATTATCCCAGTGCCTATCTGAAGTTAATAGAACCCACTGCTCCCAATTGCGTAAAGTATCTCCCTTAACATCTACCTGTATAATGTCCTTATGAGTAGAGGCTTTAAAACGTAAACCCTTTTCATTCATATAAGGGGAATATATGCCCTAAAGCATAATTTTCCAGTTATTAACAATTTAAACACCGCATATTACTTCCCCATCAGTTTCTATCCATACTTTAGCTCCGCACGGCAACGGCTTGTCAGGTGAATAAACCACCTTACAGGGAGAGTTAATAACAACCGAGTGGCAATACTCATTAGTCTTATATGTCTTAACCGTAATAACTGGTTCTCTTTTACCTGTTTTATAATTACTGCGTATCTTATGCTGATTAATATGTATCTTTTTTTTCATACCAACTAAACCCTACCTTATACAACTCATGCCCCCCACATCACCCTTATTCTTATCATTTCAGCCTTAAACCAAGAGAACATCTGCCCTGCGGCATCTCTGTAGTTTAGCTCAAGGGTCACTCGTTGATTAAATATAGACCCCTGCAAAGGGTTAAAGGGTCTGAACCAATTAGCATTTGGATCTTCTTCCTGCTTTACTTCAAGAATGTACCAAATAGGTCTATCGAACGTAGAGTCAGATATAAAACTAATTTCAACCACCCCCATTGCAGGGTAATGGAAAATCTGTAATTCTGGTACAGGGGGTATTGTACCCCAATGGTCATCAGCTTTTAATAACGTAGAGGCTAAATATGTTAAAGATAGTAGGAGTGATAGCCTCCTCATAGCTTACCTTCATACCCAAAGCATCACCCCCCGTACTTAGGGATATAGAAATTAATTATCTATATGATTCCACTGTTTAGCGTATGACTCAGCGGCCTTTGACATAACAAACTGAACATACTCTTCATCAGTACCGATACCGGGATCTTCTACGGTAGTAGGCAAATCTGGGGTTCCTTCAACATAATCTGGATTTGGAATCTCACGATCTCCTTGTTCAGCCACATAATCTGGATTTGGAATGGTAGGTTCTCCTTGTTCAGCTACATAATCTGGATTTGGAATGGTGGGATTTCCTACTGCTGGAATATAATCGTCATCCTCTGGATCTCCTTGTTCAGCCACATAATCTGGATTTGGAATAGTCTCATCTCCTCGTGCTGGAACATAATCAGGGTTAGGAATAGTCTCTTCTCCCTCTGCTGGAACATAGTCTGGATTAATCATCTCAGGAGATCCCTCAGGTTTAATATAATCTGGATTAGGCATCGGTGGCAAACTTTCGTTATAAGCCTCCCTTGAACTGGTAATACCAGCAAGATGCTCCTCTTCTTCAATATTTATTTCAAATTTCATTTGTGTTATCCTCTTTTTCTTCGTCAATGGTTATTGCCTTAAAAGCTTCTATCGCTTCTGAAATCTTAGTTGCATTATCCTTCTCAAATGCACTTAACCCTAGGGTTTGAGTTCCAGTAGTTATTAGTTGTAGTAGTATTGTGCGTTGCTCAGTTGTCATCAAGTGATGGTACATTAAGTAATTATAGTTTCAAGGACTTTTTTAAGCGAACGCAATTTCATGTTCTGTTCCTCCCCCATCTTGGAAATAAAGTTTGTTGTCTGATTTGGTGTAAACTTTACCAACATCGGCGGTTGCCGTTGGAGTTGTAGTTTCGGTCAGAGCCATCGCTCCAGTTACCTTGACCCCATCAGTTAATGTCTCGAATTTCTGCGAGTTATCGTGACGAAATTTTACCGCACCATTTTTAGTACAGATAATCGCAGTTTCCCCATATACACCGTCACTATCATTGAAACCTAACGCTAAATCATTAATTGCCGAAATTTGAAATTCATTGCCTCCTGTGTACGCAATACGGCCACGCACATTGTTATACCAGAGCTTCAAGTCACGGTGAGTTCCTAGAGCCAGCAACGAATGATCTGGGAATACTGTGCTTGGGGTATAAGTTTGACCTTCTATTCCTATTCCAGTATACGATCCGTCTAAGAAGAAATAGGTTGCTACGTCACTACCAGTACCATCATCTGCTTGGAAAATGATATCTTTATCGGCTCCGTCTTGTCTGATGTAAAGATCAGTGGCTTGTGTGTTAAGAATGTAAGAAGCACCTGCCATGTGGGTGATCCTCAGATCCATATCATTCCCGAAATTCAAAGTACTATCATCTGGGAATATGGTTCTTGGGTATCCAGAGGATACGCCTCCGTCGAGACGGAAGTACTCTTCTATCCCATTACTGCCGTCATCGCATTTGAATACGATATCATGGTCATTAGCATTATTTTGAATAATGAGATTTCCCTCATTCTGGGTATTGGAAATATAACTATCCGTTCCGTCGTGATAAATCTGTAAATCATGGCTATTACCAAAATAAGCGTAAGCATTGTCATTATGCAAAGAGCTTTTAACAAAGTTGTTTACCTCTGAGTCTCCATTAATAACGAGGTACTCAGTCGTTCCTCCACTACCATTATCGTTTAGGAATACTATATCACCATTATCAGCACCCTGTGTAATCTTAAGATCCCCGGTAGTGTTATTGGTTATCATAGAGTTTGTGCCATCGTGATAAAGTTCTAAATCAAGACTATCTCCTAGCCTGATTCTACCGCCATCAGCGTGTGCCTGATGATTACCTCCCATGATGACATCACCATTGAATGTAGCTCCAGCCGCAAACGTAGTCGCTCCTGCCGCTGTAATAGTCAGTCGAGTATTACCATCAGTTTGAAGTTTTAGCCCACTCGCCGCACCTGTCCCAAGGTCTTCAGTATCCAAAACAAGATAATTACTATCAAATTTAAGCGTTGCTCGTTCGTAGTTAGAAGCGTCCGTATACGTTTCATATAACTCAAGAGCCGTTGCAGTTGTTCCGTCTGCAATAGTAAGATTTGCGGTTGGCGTTCCCGTATTTATGCCTACTTTGCCGTCATCGTCTATTGATAGTCTGGTGTACTGTGTTCCACCTTCACTTGCGGCTTCGAGCATTAAAAACCTTCCGCTAGAGTCTATGGATTGATGCCATATTTGACCCGTTCCCGTTCTAGAAAGCCTAAAGGTGGGAGCGGTTGCGTGTGACACATGAAGCATGGCGTTAGGACTTGTAGTCCCTATTCCTACATTGCCTCCAAAATGGTTTATCATATCAGTACTGGCCTGATAGACACCGTAAGGAGTATTGGTTTGAGTACCATGAGTTAAATCTCCTATATACAAACCATACGTATTAGTTATTGTATGACCTGAATTTTCAAATGACGACATAATGCCATCTGCAACAGCATATCCTATCCAATTAGTGATAGTACCGTTTCCACCTAATTCTGTATGAGTATTATAATGAGCTACGGTATGAATTTGTCCACTACCTGAAGTGTGAACTCTACTCATGTGGTTTTTTAAGTAAGTTCCTGTTCCTGTAGAACTAACTGTTGTCATCACTTGTTGATGAGCTGTATTTGTAAAACTACCACCTGTACCTGTTAGGTTAAAATAATCTTGTATTTTATATCCGCCAGTTTGCGTACTAGTAGCGGTTAATGTAGCGGTTGTTTGGACTGTAGCGTCCATAGTTGAGCCTGATAGTGTTTGAGAATCTGCTATATCTAATAAAGCGGCTGGCGAGGTAGTGCCGATGCCTAACTTAGAATCTCCCCCTAAAATTAAATCATCTGTGCTTTCGTCCCATAACATATAAGCTCCGCTAGTATTTCCAAAGAACTTAACATCATGCCCATCAGTGTCGGCTCCTACGGTCAAGGTTCCAGATGCGGTTACTCCAGTCGAGTTTGTAGCGAATCTTTTAGTGCCACCGCCCCATAGTTCCACAATCTTACCGCTCCCTGTTTTAGCACCAAACATCATGTTTCCGCTTACAGGATCTCTCATGTATAAACTAGAACCTACCTCAAAATACAGGTCGCCGTCGCCTTGCTCTTGAATGTGCGAATTATTACCATTGTGGTATATCAATAGATCATTACCATCCCCAAACGCTATCCTACTATTGTCAGGCCATTTAGTGCTAAGCATCGTAGTAGCACTACCGTCGTGAGTGGCGTCTCCTCCATCTAACCAAAAATAGTTGGCTAATGTACCGTTTCCAGCATCGCATTGAAATATCAAATCCCCGTCATCACCTCCATTGGCAATGATCATATCTAAGTTATCAACTTTAAGAACGCCAGAATTTGAACTTGATGAATCATACAACTCAAGCTGTGGAGTGCTTTGCTGAATTTTTATACCGCCGTAAGCAGTCATCAACCCAGTAGTTGCATGAATCGCAACTCTAAGACTACTATCTGTTTCAAATTTTAGCCCGCTTGCTGTTCCTGTTCCAAGATCGTCAGTACCTACAACGAAGTAGCCGCTATCGAATTTAAGTATTCCACGTTCGTAATTAGAATCATCAGTCCAAGTCTCGTATAACTCAATCGCAGTTGCAGATGTTGAATTTGCTATAGCAAGCTCTGAGGCGGGTACGGTCTTGCCTATACCAACTTTGCCATTAGAGCGAAACCTGACAATTTCAGTTCCTCCAACATTTGTTTGGTCGGAATGGAATGTAATATTATATCCGCTATGGGCCGCTAACCTAAGATTGCCCTCCAAGTCAATAGTACCATGAGCATCAACACCAACCCTTTTAACTCTGATTGCCCCCTCAACGTGAAGGGGTGATGCAGGGGCCGCGACTCCGAGTCCTACGTTTCCATTGTCTTTGTCTATTAAAAAATAAGTATCACCACTATCCTCTGTTATTTCAAAATGCCCTGTTTGGTAATTCCTACCAATGTCCCAGTAAGTCGATGAAGACCCACTAGCTAATCGTAATTGCTTATCATTTCCACCATCACCTTGAATTTCTAAAATAGATCCGGGGGTCGTATTTCCGATGCCAAAATTAGCCCCAGTGTTAATATAACTGACGTTAGCGTTACATCTGATAGCACACTCAATAACACCCCCGTCATACAGAAACAGTTCCCCTTGATCAGCCGTGCCGTCCATCGACACCTTGAAAATATCGTTGGAAGAACCAGCTTTGTGGAGGACTATTCCATCATCAGAAGCACTGACCTCCACGTTTAGTGCGTGGGAAGGGCTAGTCGTATTGATCCCTAACCTATTATTAGTAGTATCTAAATAAAGCGGCTCGCCGTCCGAAAATTTACTACCGTGACTATGAATACTTGGATTAATCATCTTTTCGATTCTCCGATTTCTACGAATACTGTTTTTGATGTAGAGCCTATTGCTATAATTTTTACTCTATTAGTTTTAGCACTTAACCTAATTTCTTTACTACCATCTCCTGTAAACCTAGAAGTTCCGTCTCCGTCTGCATATGCAGTATAAGTAGTCCCACCATCAAGAGAGTACTGAATTTCCCATGTAAAGTTTTGCGCTGTAGTTCCCGTCTTCTCTTGTAAGGCTACAGCGTAGATGTCTCCTACGTCTGCCCCCACAAAATCCACTGTATCATTAGTCCCTGTTACTGATTCTGCCATAACTGTATTATTTAGTTAATTTAATATAAAATACTTTTGAACGGTGTGCAAATTCATCGTGTATATGATCCCCCTTGTTGCATAACTAAATCTGGTGGATCTCCGTCTTTCTTATACATACCGCTAGGTACTATAAGCCCACTATGTCCTATATGAAAGTCAAGTTCCCCTTCTCTGTTTATTGGAATATTCCTTAAATTACAGGTGGGCATCCCATCAAGGTGAGGGGATCGCTTTTCTATATGCCTACATCCTATAACCGACACATGACTAATTTTCCCACTGGCGACCAGCGCAACCTTAGTTGCAGTATCAGTCACCCTACCCATCTCAGTCCTAGCTATTGTAGGAACTCTATTACTGGAAATGCTAGGAACTTTATCCCTTAGCTTATCAGCTACCTCGCCAACAGACATTCCTTGTGAAACACCCTCTGCTACAGTTCTCCTAATTATTCCCCTCGTAGTTTCATTAATACTGGTAATATACTTCCCAACACCTCTAACCCTCCTGTCCATTACATGAGCATAACTACGATTAGGCTCCACCCCTAACGCTGTAGAAACTTTACCATACACATCATCAGCAACCGATTGTAAAATCGGAACCATTATAATAGCAGTCTGTAAACCATCTGCTCCAGTTTCGTCTTGAATAGCTGACTCCCACGCCGCTAACTGAGTCTCCGAATTTAACTGCTTTGAACGAACCCCATAAAAATTACTATACCTGCCCAGCGCACCCTCAATCACCCTATCGACACTATCCTGTATCGCCGAAGACAGTTTATCTGAAAGGCTTAAAATCCCTCTACCTCTTGCGCTCCTATTTATATTAGATATATCCAGAATCAAGCTCCTGCCATTATCAGTATTAAGCTCCTCATAACTCCATCCATCAGCAGGGACGAATGACTTCCTATAAGCATTAAATAATTTTAATGGAGAGGGGCGAAATCGTCCTATCCTATTAGCCGCACGTTCCGAAGCACTTGGGCTACGCCTCCTCTTCGTAACTATCATCAGCCTCGACTACGCTCTCTATAACCTCAGTAGACGGATCTGAAACCCCAGCAAGCTCTAAAGGAACTCTAGTCGTATCTACCAAAAACTGATCTAAAAGAGGATTATCAATTACAGGTAAATTACATAACTCCCTCAACTCATTAGCAGTCATAGCCCCAAGTTCAACCAACGGCTTATACTCCTTAACAATCTGCTCTACGTCAATGAGTCCACTCATCTCGTAGCTAATCTGATCCCCTGTCCCTAAAAACCCGTCAGAGTTTATCTTACCTACAAGCATATCCAACAGAGGGACAATCTTATATTTTCTAAAGTTTACCTCGTCCTGCCTAGCAGTTGCATAATTAGCCGCACCATCTATACCAACAATAGAAAGAGGTATACCATGATTTAAGAAAATCTGCTCCACATTCCATTTCTCTTTTTCTATAGACTGCATCTCAGCCATAGTCATACCGAGCCTGTGGTAGTTCCACTTACCGTTCAGAAACGCTACCTTTCCTGCGTTTTTCTTCCCACTATACTCAACATTAAACTTTTTCCTCAACTTAGCCCACTGAGCTTCGTCAGCGATATCAGTCTCTCTAGTCATCACTCCCGACAACTGCGCTCCATTTTCGATAAATTTTTCCCCCAGAAAAGACTTATTAATAAACTCATTATATATAGACTCTGAAGGCTCAATAGACCCCATTCCCATAAGAGAGTCGGTAGGGTGTACGCTTCTAAAATGTATAATTTCCTCAGGACTATACTTAACTTCATTGCCATTAACCGTATAAATATAGCTAGAAATCTTATTCTCCTTGTCAGGAACCACCTTCATGTGATGAGGCATTAACGGATAGAGGTGTAATGGCCTCCCTTTCATATCCATCTGATCCTTCAACCAATAAGCATTTCCTACTAACTCCATATGAAAAGCCCACATCTCAAGTAACTCAGGCCACGAATCATAAGGGTTAGGGCTAACTAAGATACCCGACTCTCTCTCCTGCGCCGTGCGATCTCCCATCTTAAACTTTGCAGACAGAATAACTGACGAAATAATCCTACATGATCTAAACGTAGCCCAGCATTTCTTAGACCCAGCCTCCAAATATGAATTATAGTCTTCAAACTTATGAATAGGAACCCCTATTCTATACTCGATCCACTCCCTCTCCTTGGTATCAAAAGGATACCTACTAATTGCGGCTAATTCAGCCTTAGTAGCTTTACTAAGGTCTATGTCAGAGCTACCCCTCCTAAATAATTTATCAAGTACTCCCATAATACACTAATCTATCTATTGTCTTCGCCCGACCTTCTACGACTAGCCCTTTTTCTAGTAACTTTCTTACTAGCCCTCTTAATCTTTTTTGGCGTAGGGGCTTCCTCGTTTTTACCAATAAGGTCAATCAACTCTTCCCCATTTAAGGAATACACCCCTTTATCATTAGGTTTACACTCAACGCAAGATCCAGTAATTAGATTAACTGTCCCTTTAATTGGTGACCACACCATTACTCTACCTAATCTCTTTGAATCCTCAGGATAAGCCTTAGTTATAAGCTCAAGTACATTATCAGTAGGGGCTATTACTTTTTCAAACCCGTCTCTCTTCATTATATCTCTTTCCCTAAACAGGGAAACCCCAAGATGCTTATTTATATTAACATAATCTGCTAAATTATTGGTAGCAATTATCAGATCAAAAGTACCCTCAAGCCACTGACTCTGTTCCCTTAATAAAATAGGACGCTCTTCGTTAGGAGTATCAGCTAAAATCTTAAGTATTGCCTCCGCTTTACCAATAGGAGTAGATTTTTTATCTAAAGCCTTATCTAAAGCATCCTTAAAACTCCCCTCTTCTAAAGAATCTTTATTAGTTACAACCAAAGTAGCGGCATCTTGAAATCTTCTAACAGAATCCCTAACAAATACCACCTTCTCTGCCTTATTCCACGCATCTAAGCCTATTTTTTTCTTAGCAACAGAGGGAATCTCCCATCTAGCTACCGTATCAACTGGCTCTAATTTAAATCCAGTAGAAAACATAGTGTTTCCAGTAAGAGGGTTTTCAATAAGTATAAGCTTCCCGTCTTTAGAAGATTTCATATAGGAATTTTAATCCATGTAGCACCGTATGCAAGGAATCACTTACTTACTATGTCAAATTAATTAAATTGAACGGCGTTCAATTTAATCTACTTTCCTATTTTTAAGAAATTCTTTATAGCACTTCCTGCAAATCTTCTCTAAGGGTGCGTCACCCTCAGCACAAACAGATATACAGTCCTCTTTCCTAACAATTACAGAGCATCGGCTACATCTATTAGGCATATTCTTTGCAGATAATTTTAGGCTCGTCTATAACGATAAAATCCTCTCCCTCGTGAGTATAATGCGTCCCTTGCAATTTGGTTATCATAACCCTGTCTCCTTTATTAAGATACTCACACTTATCTCCTACAGCGACCACCTCTCCCCAAGTCTCTGTTGTTCTTGAAACCTCAGGAACAATAATTCCTCCCTGAGTAACCTCTGTCCGTGAATCCATCTTCACTAACAGCCTATTATTTATTGGATTTAAATCAGCCATAAACTTAATAATCTCGATAATCGCTATCCTCTTCCTTGTCAACAACCTTAGGAGCAGTATTGCTCCCAATCAAAACAAGTAACACAACGATAGAGATAAGCCAAACTAGTGGCCCTCCAAGAGCAACCGCCAACGCCATTGCCGTCCTAGACCCTGCGTTTCGATGATCCTCTTTTACACCTATCGTCCAAGTAGGGATAGCAATCAAGAACAGCCACACGACCATCCACAAAAATGACTTCCCTGTTCCCTCTATAGCGTCTACTACATACTCTATTATCATAATTTTATTATTTTCATTAACATTTATTCAATCATTAAAAATAAATAACGGATGTTCAATGTAGGCATTTCAACCTTGTTTGGAGATCTCCTCCAACTCTATTTCCGTTATTTATAATTTTTTTAAAGGAAGCACCTTATGCGCTAAGAGATCGGGCATTAGCACCCTCCAGCCCCTTAGACCGATTTGCAGGGTATTCCAGCGTATTTATAGATCCCCACCTAACAACTGGCCCTGCACCCGTGTACGCAACTCTCATCCTGCGCTCTTATCAGTACAACCACACGAAGTCATCACATAAGATGCTTTCTTTAAAAAAATCATTATCTAAATTCAAAGAACATGGGATCTCTCCCACTAATAATTAAGTATATCACAGGATTTAAACTTTGCAAGCAAAAGTTATCACTATCTACCCCCATACACACTCCTCAGGAACCTTATCATCCCTCCACTTCAATAACCCATCAACACCTCTCACCGCATTAGGGTGTCTCATAGCACCAGACTCAAACAACTGCCAGCCCTTCACCTCTATAACCCTTCCGATATATTTCCTATCCTCATTCCAGATGTCTTGCCTCTCCGCATCCGTGAAGCCACCTCCAACCCTTACCTTCTTAACTAACTCACCATCCACATAAAGACCGCAAACCAACGCCCCCAGCTTCCCCACATTCCTTCCACCACCCTCTTCCACACCCATCACCACATAATCCATCGTAAACACCTGCTTCTTGCGGTAGATCACCGCCCCGACATAAGCCTCATCACTCCGCTTGTAAATAAGACCCTCTCCCCCACCATTCTCCACCTCACGCTCCCAAACCTCTTCAGCCTCCTCAATCGGAAACGTAGGCACTAGCTCAAACATAGACCCCTCAAACTCCACCTCCTCCAGCAACCCCCTTCTCTCATTCCACGGCAACGCATACGCCTCCCTCTCAATCCCCGTCCCATTATGCAAATCAATCTCCAGCACATCAAACACCATAACCTTTCCCAAACCACCCTCACCACTCGTAGCCCTCTGCGTCCCTACCAAATACTCCCCCACAATCACCCCACTATACTTACAGTCCAACCCCGACCGTCCCTCATACTTCAACTGTCCCTGCCTCGAATAAATCCGTACCTCTCCCTCCTCAAACACACACCTAGCCCACCAACCATCATACTTCACTTCCACCACATCCGCATACCTATCATACGCCTCCCCATGCTCCTCCACATTAACATACTTCTGCACCCTCCCACTCAACCTCCCCTTCTCAACAACTCTCTCTTTTATCATACCCCCACCATACCACACAAAAAAACATTTGTCAAT
>TARA_R100000808_G_scaffold15993_1_pt1 | contig 28195 bp, 30 predicted proteins | sample TARA_R100000808 | Tara Oceans TARA_R100000808 (sample SAMEA2622852) | marine metagenome | biome: marine biome (ENVO:00000447); feature: marine epipelagic mixed layer (ENVO:xxxxxxxxx); material: "saline water (ENVO:00002010), including plankton (ENVO:xxxxxxxx)" | depth 140 m | reverse complement strand
GGTTCTGACATAGGTTATGGTATTGGTAGTCTTTTAGGTGGTATAAAGAAGAAATCAGATGAGAGATGGGGTGCTAAATATGCCGAGGCATTAACAGAGCATAAGGATTCAGGTAAGCCAGCTGAAGATTTCCCTGACCTAAAGGAATTTAAAAAATCACAAAAAATATTAGCAAAAGCTAAAAAGAAATTCGATAAAATAAAAAAGAAAGATGAAGCTTTTTCTCATATGCTTGATAAAAGATATGAAGATTACAAGCAAGTTGGAGGAAAATCTAGGTCTGATTGGGAAGCAGAGCATGGTATGAATTTATATGATGATTATAAGCAAGATTTATCTGATGCAGAAGCTCATTATGAGGAAGAAGAGAGCTTTGTTCAAGATGCTGAAAAAGATAAACAAAAAAGAATAACAGAATTGCAAGCTTTAATCCCCAAAGATGAAGACCTAGTTTCTGATGAAGTAGAATCAGAATTAGTTCAAGAAAGTGTAGAAAGTCCTATAGCTTTAAATACCTATGATGAAAGTATAGAGCCCCTGGATGTAATGGGTAGGAAAGTAGCACCTGAATATCGTTATGGCCCCTGGAATCCTTTGGTAAATCCAAATTTAATAGGGGCTCCGTATACACCTGGTAAAGAATGGGGTGAGAGACCATCTCCTGTTTTAACAGATGAGGCAAGGCAAGAACAAGAATATTTGGACTATCTAAATTTAAGCGATGAAGAAAAATGGGCTGTAGATGAAAAAAGGCGATATAAGGATGCAAGAGAAGCTGGGGAAATGTGGGTTACGCCACCTAGGCCTTATGGAATGAGACACGGCTTTGTAGGTGGAATACAACGTGATGTTGTTCCAGGGTTAAAATCGACAACGGATAAAGCAATGCATTATAACCCATTTTTGAATCTTTTGAATCCAATGGGAGTAATAGACCCTCATAAAAGAGGCCTTTTAGGAGAAGCATTAGGAGAAGTTGGTGGAGAGTATATAGATTTGGGTATAGATGCTGCTAAAGGAGTTTATAATATAGGTAGAAAAGGTGCAAATAAGATATACGATGTATATAAATGGTGGACAGGCGATTAATGGATATTATTGTAGGCGGAGAGCCAAAGAAACTAAAAAAGTTTACTATTGAAACTCCAGGAGGAGGCAAAATTGAAAGTGATAGTGGTAATCATTTTGTAGATGTTGGCTCTGTATTCGGAGTAGTAGTATTATTATTTATAGTTAAAGGTTTAATAAGTAAATATTTCCCATGGAATGGAGGAGAATAAATGGCATACGGCGACCCAGGCCAATCATTTGCAGATGTAATGCGAGCTCGTAAAGCGGGCAGAGAACAACAATTCTTTGGCAATTTATTACAATATGGAATGAGTGCTGGTGGACAATTTGATATGGTAGATGGAGCTCCTGTATACACAGGCGGTACTCCTATGCCCGACAAAACTGCCTTATGGAACTCTTTTGTTTCTATGAAGGGTGGAAGAATATCTGCTCAAGATGTTCAAAACTTTGAATCTCAATATACCCAAGCTAGTGCAATGAGAACCCAAAAGCAAATGTCAGAGCTTAATAAACTAAAGATGCGAGGAGCCACTGATTCACAGATTGAAGATGCTATAGAAGATTCTCCTCAATTATATCAAAATTTACTCGATTTAGTTTCTGACTTAGAGGCAAGTGGAGATGAAAATGCATTCGCACAAGCTCAAGCAGTAAGAGCTTATTTACCAGATGCTAGTCCTAGTCCTATAGAAGGCCTTATAGAGGAACCTGGCTTATTAGGAAGAATTGGAGGTCCATTAGCATTAGCTGGCGCTGTAGCTGGTGGTCAATATTTAATGGGAACACCTCAGGATGTAATTGATGCCAATAAAGAGGCAAGGAAACTTAGAGAACAGACACTAAAGGATGTAAGGGCTGAAAGGGCTAAATTAAATAAACTTACAGTTCCTAGGAGTGCAGCTGATATTAAAAAGGATTTAAGTATTGCTAATAAGAATTTGAATGCAGAAGCTAATAAGAATGTCTTGCAAAGAAATGACCAGAAGATGAAAGACCTTAAAGCTAGGGTTAATGAATTAAAGACAGAGCAAAAACGAAGTAAAACTGCTTCAGCTAAAATAAGTAAAATTAGAGGTAATATAAGTAAATTAGCTTCAGAAAGAGCAGCTTTAGCTCCTGAAGAAGCTAGATATAAAACATTAGGTAGAACTATGAGGCCTTATGGTGGTGGTTTGCCTGCTCAAATTTTAGGTTATGGACTTTTAAGCCAAGCCCAATCTTTAGGTGAATACCTAGGTGGTGATGCTGGCGGACAAGTTGGTAGGGGTCTAGGTAATCTAGGTATTTTAGGTATGCTCGGGGCAACAGCTTTGAAAGCTCATCCAGTAGGAAGAATTGCTTCTTTAGCCTTTGCTGCTCCAAGTGTAATGGATTTATATTCACAAGCTCAAGGTAAGTAAATATCATGGCGGAAGCCCAATTTCAACCAAAGTGGGACGAAAAAACTCTACGAAGTATTATAGACCGTTATAAAGATAATCCTCAAGCCTTTTCAGAACCCTTTAAACAATCAATAGAACAACATGCCGCATATCATGGTGTGCCATTTTTTGGTGGTGAGTTTAGTATTAAAGATGCACTCACTGATTTTGGTGCAGGCTTTATGGAGGGATTCACTACATTACATTTTGGCGAAGCTCCTGACAATGAATACGAAGCTATATTTAAAAACCTAGGTCATTTAGCAGGTTTTGCTCCTGGTATTATATCTGCTCCACTTATGGGAGCTGCTAAATTAACTAAAGCACAATCATTAGTATCTGCAGCTAAATTAGCTAGAAGTCTTAATGATAAATCCGTTCCTATGGCTGCTGCCAAAGTAGCAACTGATTTTGCTAAGAAGTCAGTAAAACCCTTTTTAAATCAAGGCAGATTAGCTAAAAATTCAGCTGTAAAGACAGCATCTGACTTTATTCTTGGGAATAGAGCTAGGCATATAGCTGAAGGAGCATTCCATTTAGGTACAGCTTCGGCAGTATCCTCTTGGCAAGGGGGTGTAGATGAAATGATGTCTGCATTTGCCCATGGCGGTATGGCAGGTGGTGTATTTAGAAGTATTGGAAATTTTATTAATGTGGGTGATGAAGCAGGGAATAAGGTTGCTAAAACATTAGCTGGTTCATTATTTATGGGATTACCTAGTACAATGCAAGGAGCTACTACTCCTGAGCAAGTATATCAATATGTTATGGGGGCGTGGTTTGGTGGGAATGAGAGACCTTGGACATATGCTAAGGCTCAAAAATTTATGCAAAGATATGAAAAGGATGCTAAGGATAATGCAGAGCTTCTAGTTATGAGAGACCCTGAATTTCATCCTGAATTTAAAAAACTACCTCCAGAAGTTCAATCTGTTACTAAAGAAATGTTTAAGTCTAGATGGGGAACTATGGATGAGAATACTCAAGCTGTATTAGACTTTGCAAAAGCTACTGGAGTAGATGTTAAAAAAGCAGCTAAAATGCTTGATAATATTGGTGAATACTATCAAGTAGCAGGAGCAGATGGTAAAAAAATAAAGCTTAAACCTGGTGCATTAGCAGGATTTGAACATTTTGTTATTACTTCTGGACAAAGTGGAGTGGAATCATTTATTGCTAGAGAAGGTCATAAAAGAAGAGATAAGATAGCTAATATACATATGGTTACTAGGCCTGAAGCTGCTAAAATGAAAAAGAAAGTCTTTCCTGGTGTAGCCCATGGATTGAAGCCAGAAGAATTAGCAGAAGCTAATGTAGAGATTACTAGAGCTGGTAATATGCTAGGCAAAACACCTACTGGAGATAATCTAGATATGGTCAGAAAGAATTATTTTGTAGTTAAAAATGCAGATGCTTTATACTTATCTGGCGAATTTAGGAAGATGACATTAAAAGATGGTAGAGTAATAGAAACTAATAAACAATTAGAAGGTGCTCCAGGCTGGGCTGCTCAAATGGCTATTAATATGAATAAGCCAGTATATGTATATGAGCATGTAAAAAATCAATGGCATAGATATATACCATCAGCTAAGGGTTTTGCTCCTAGAAATCCAGAGACTCCTCCTAGGGCTATGGGATTTATTGCAGATGCTACTAATAAAAATGAATCTAAAAAAGCATTTGCTGAATTATTTGAACAACATTTTCCCGAGCAATTATCTAAAGAGGCCATTGCACAAGGTAAACAAACAGAAAAAGATGATAGTGGCTTAAAGAATGTTGAAGATGCTGATACAGGTAGTATACCTACATCTGAAAAAGAAATAGGCACTAATCCATTTAAATTTGTTAAGAAATATATGAAAAATATAGGTTCTTATAAGGGGTTAGTTGGTCCAATTAAAGAATCTAAAATGATACAAGATATGGATAGGATTGCTGAAATCTTTCCTAAGTATCATAATCCAGGCTCTAAAGTTAATAGGTCTCAAGAGTTTTTAAAAGAAATAATTAAAGAATTTGATATAAAAGAATTAAATCCTAAAAGTAAAGAATATAATAAAGAGCAAAGAGATGAGGCTGAAAACTTCGCTCGTCAATGGATTAGTCGTAGAAATAATGACAGAAAATTAATTCAATTTACCTCTGATGGTAAGCAAATTACTATGATGGATGAAACTTATCAAAGTAATTTAGCAGGTAATGTAAAAAGAACTCTTGAACCAATGAAACTAGTAGATGATATCTGGCGTGCTTTAACAGGTAAGGATGAGAGGGCTTTTGCTGTTTTAGATAATATAGTAGTAGAAGGATTTAATGGTAGACATAGAGAATTAACTCCTTCTAGATTTAGAGGTTCTCAAAAATATGGAGAAAAAGCTTTTAATGAATTATTATCTAGAAGTTTAAAGCATTGGGGGAAAGAAGAAAATGGTGGCTTTTATTATTTCGGGGGAAAAGGAGATAATGATAAGCTTATATTTATGAGATGGCATCCTGATGTAGATAAACATTCTTATAATCAGATAACTAAAAGATTTAGAAGATATAAAATTGATAAATTAAGAGATGATTTTGTTGAAAAGTTTAGTAAGAAATTTGCTGCAGGTGATAATTTTATGACTAAGCAACAAGCAAAAGATTACTTTGATAAGGCTTTTAAATCAAATGTCTTATGGAATTTAGCTAAAAATGGATTAGAATTTAATGATGCTAATATGAAGATGATGTTAGGAAAAGGATTTATTAACAATGTAAAGAATTGGAATAAAAGAAGTCAAATATGGATGACAGATTCTTATGGTGGTGATAAAGAATTTTATCAAAACTATGTAGACCCTACAACTAAACGAAAATTAGGTTTAACAAAAAATGGTAATTTTAATTTTGTTATGGATAATGATGTAGATGTAGAGCCTGGTAAAAAGCTTAAAAATCAAAAACTTGCTAATTTAAAGAATACTGAGATGGAAGAAATGATGGATGGTGCTATTATAGTAAGAGATGATGTAATAGATGCTTTAAATAAGGATGCTGGTCATCCTGTTTCTGGGCAAAATAAATCATTTATCATTGCCCCTGATGCTAAGCATGGTGCTTTATTAGGTAAGTATATGATGCATGCTGCGGGTAAAAAACAAAGTGAAGATATGAGATTAGCTGATACACATTTTATCATACAAGAAACAGCAGCTAAGCAAAGAGGTACTAGGGATTTGATTACAGAGAATCCTAATGCTATTTATGAATTAGACCCTAGTGCTATAAAGTTTAATTATAGTGTTAGACAAGGTCCTGAAATGTTACAAAAACAATCCCTTAAAAAGCAATTATTAAATAGTTTAGTAGAATCACTAGCATTTGCACCTAAAACTAAAGATGGTATACATATGAATGATATAGTCAATGATATCTTTGATACTATGTTAGAACCTAAATACAAGGGCACTAAAAAGGCAAATGATGCATTAAGGGCATATGAAGATAAACTACCTACAGCATCTGACAAAGAATTAATGAGAGAATTAGAGAAATTAGATTGGGAAAATATGGGTTTAGGTAGAATAGTTGCTTCTATGAAACTTGAAGGCAATCAATTATTTGCTCGTAAAGCATATGAAATTATGTTAGAGAAAAGAAAAGATTCCCTTGCTGAAGAATTTGAAAATGGTGATATGGATATTGAAACATATAAAGCAGAAATTAAAGAATTAGAAGAGTTTAATTCTCTTAGTAGTCAAATGATTCAAGATGGTAGAGTGGCTGCTAAACTAAGTAATAGGCCAGAAAATCAAATGGCTATCTTTGTCCATAATTTTGTTAATGACTATAGAATGAAAGTTCTGTCTAGTTGGGTAATTAATAAAGCTACAAAGCCAAAAATTAATAATTCTATATCTGCTAGAATGAGACCATATGATAGATATTTAAGAGAAGATATGGATGGTGTCAACCCTCGATTAAAAGAATTAGATACTAATGATAAGCTTTTCTTTTTAGATGAAGCTTATCGCCAAATGAGAGTAGAGACAGAATCTTTTGGTAATAGGTCTTTAGGAGAGCTGTATGAAATGTATCTAAGAACAAAAGACGCTGTAGCTAAGGCTGAATTAAAAGAAGTATTTAGGTCTGCTGTAATGAGAGTTCCAATGGACTCTATCTCAGGCACTCATATATTAGAATTTGCAGGTTTTACAGGTAGAAAAGGTCATGGGATTTTATTGCATTCTAGAGCTATGAAAGCCTTAGGTGGTGCTGACCTTGATGGTGATGCGGCTTATGTATACATGGGTGGTAAAGGTGGCTTTAAAAAGACTTGGAAAGATGCTTATGAGGCTAATAAAGAAGAATATTACGAGAAGGATAAAGATGGAAATATTATTATTACTGAAAATAAAGATAAAGAAATAATTAAGAGTCTTTTAAAACCAGATACAAGAAAATATGATATAGATGATATATCTGCAGCTTATGCTCCTAATACTAGAATGGAGATGTCTCATGCAGCTACAGATGGTAGAAACTTACTTAGTGGTGCAGCAATTAGTCCTAAACAAATAATGGCATCTGTTTATAATGTATTAGTAGATAGAGGTTCTGATACTTTTAGCTTTAAAACTAATAAAAAAGTTAAAGGAAAATGGATAGAAGATGTATACGATGTTAAAATTTCGCCTAAAACAAGCCCAAAAGAGAAAGATTATATACGTAAGCTTACTAGGGCTATGGTAGGACTTTCTTCTGACCCTATGGACTATCCTGGGATGAAAAATTATGCAGAATGGTGGAAACAAATGTATAAAGCTCATTTTAATGTAGATTCAGTAACTAAAAATGGAAAAGAGGTTAAGAATCCAAATGAGTTCATTGATAAATTTAATAATAATGATATATACCAGTTAAAGCAACAAGGTATTTTTGGTATGATGGAAAAAGCAAATTCAGCTTATTATGGTAGAGATTATTTAAAGAATCGTAATTTTACAATGGAAGAACGACATGAAATGACTTCTAAATTAATGTTTGAAAATGAAGCTGATATTAATACAGTAACTCCAAAAATTGCTAGGATGTTACATGAATTAGACTATTCAGATGGTCCTTTGAAAAGAGTAGATGTAGACAAGGTAGAAGCTTTATATAGAAACTACAAAGAGTCTGTTAATAAATACGATGATTTGCTTGAATTATTAGACAGAAAGTCTTTTAAAATGGACTATCACCATTATATGGATGTGACATTAAATGCAGGTACAACAGGCTCAGGGAAAAATAAAAGAAGATTATCGCTATTAAATAATACTGATTTAGATATTGTTGCTAGTGATAATAATTTATTTAAACAAGTTATACATAATACTACTATTCAGCATACACCAGAATTATTAAGAAAAACTCAGAGAGAATTTAAAGTTAAAACTAAACGAGGTGCTTTTAAAACTCTTAAGAATTTTAATTGGAAAAATGAAAGAATACAAGTTTTAAGAGATATAAGAGATAAAGCTAGTGCATTTCTTATGAAAGATTTAACTACATTAGTTACCGTTAAAAAAGTTAGAGAAATCATTGATAAAATGGATGCTAATGAGCGAAAGAATATTAAAAGAATTGTTGCAGCTGTAGATAGTTGGAAAAGAAATAGTTATTTAATGAGTAAAAGAAGATTAAGAAATGACCCTGACTTACAAGAATCTGTAGGTGACCAGGGGTTGGATATTGCAGCATTCTTAAAAAAACATGGATTAAAATCACCTGGATTTAGTTGGGAGGTTAAAAGTACTGAGCCAACTACTGCTGTAATGGACCAAGCTACTATAGATGCCAAGATTGCAAAGGTTAAAAAGAATACATACAATACTAAGAATCAACAAGATTTAATTGATGTTCTTATGTTAGGTTCATTAAATCGTGGTGATTTAAAAGCAATACAGAATTTTGAAGCTCTTATTAATAAAAAGAAGATACCCTTAGATGAAGTAGCTTATAGATGGATAAGCTCTATGAGGCAGGAAGCATCTAAAACTTCATTATCTAGGCTAGGTTATAATAGTCAATCTGTCAATAGAGATAGTAGAATAGAATTTTTAAAAGAAATGGGCGATGTTTATACAGAGATTTCTAAACAAAGAGCCCCTGAAGATGTTAGGAAATTAGGACAAAGACTTGTAGAAGAGCCACAAAAACAAGAGAATATAGAACAAGGACTACCTGAATACTTTACTGGAGATATGGATAAATTCTTAACTTCTACCTCTGGTTGGGAAAGTGTTAAAAAACCTAAGAAAAAGGTAGAAGTATCTAAGGAAACTAAAGCCGCTATTGATAATATCCTAACTCATTTAAAGACAGAAAATAATAAAGTTACTGAAAATTTCCATTTATTAGTGAGGGGATTACTTGAGAAAGATATAAGTTTAATGAATAAAGCTGATTGGATGGCAATGAGTAATTGGTTTGATGATATTAAAAGAGGAACTTTATGGCAAAGACTTAAAAGTGGTAAAATTACTAAATTATCACAAAGACATTATTTGCAATTCCCTGAAACAATTAATAGAGAATTAATGAAAGATGAAATTGTTCTAATGCAAAAAGAAGGTATGTTTTTGACCCCTGAAGGTATATTTAAAAAAGGTAAGGTAGTTAAACCAACACAGTATATGGATGAATTAACTCATTGGATTGGTAGAGCTAATGATGCTGCTATTGGTAAAGGCGAAGAATATGAAAAGAAATTAGGTGAAGAGTTATTGTTTTTAGATAATATTAAAGGGGCAGATGCACTTCACGAGATTGCAGTAGCAATTAGAGAACACCCCAACACTAAATACCTTTTGTCTAGGCAAGATAAAGAATCTGCTATTAATTATGCCGACTCTCAAACATATAATGAGCTATATCAAAATGTCTTAAAGAAATATGATTATGACAAATCTATTAAGGATAAGATATATACTGTTAATATTAAAGGTGAGCAAAAAAGAATGAGGGGTGAAGAAGTTATTAAAGTTATTAATGATGCATATACCAATTTCTTTAGAAAAATGTTCACAGAAGTTATAGCTGGTGATGTGCCTATTAATAAAGTCACTGGTAAACCTAAGGGAGTTATACAAGCATCATTAGAACCATTTAGAATAGGATGGTATGACAAAGCACAAACAAGTCCTAGAATAGACCATGTTGCATTTGTCAGACATCTAAAGAAAAGTTATGAAGCAGGCAAAGGGTTTCCATTGGAATTTGGTGTAGATGGGATAAGAAAAGTTGCTAAATCAATGATGATTGAAATGACTAAAGACCCTAAAGTAAAAAAAGAATTAATGCAATCTGAAACTAGGGCAACAGAACCAATAGATTTTGAAAGATATTGGCCTCATATGCATTTTGATAGAAAAACAGCATTAGAATCATTAAAAAGATATACTGATTTTTTAAATAAGGCTGAGCTACCTAAAGCTCAAATGGAAGAGATATTAACAAGCTTAACCTATAGACATCATGCATTAACAGGTGAATGGAATTTTCAGGATTTAGATGAATGGAAACATTTTGAAGTATTAACTAACATATCTGCCAAAAAACAAGAAAAACAAGAAAGTATTAATTGGTTTAGAAGTTTAAAGAAGGCTGGTCCACTTTTCTCTAGAAATGCTCATATGCCAGGCTATTCCCTAGATAGACAAGTAGCTAATAATTATGTCAAGGGATTAGTAGGCAATTACTTCAGACAAATGTCACAGATATTTGGAAGAAATACAATTAATGATTTTAATAGTACTATGTTTAAAAAGATGGGGAAAGAGCAAACTGAAGCTTGGTCTACATTTTTGAAATTATATGTGCAAGGAGCTATGGGTAATCCTGATGTTGTTCCTGAGCAAGTATTAAATGACCCTAAGATGAAGATGAAAGGTACTCCATATGCTTGGTGGGCTGACAATAGAGTTAAAAATAGAGTTAATAAAATAGGCGAAAAGCTTGGATTAATTAAGAAAGACCTACCAGAGAATTTAAGAGGAATAGATTTATTCCAGATAAGGAACTGGAGTAATTTAGAAGCTAAGTTTGAATTAGCATCATTATTAGCACATCCTAAATCGGTGGTTAATAATATCTTTGGTGGTACTATGCATACTATTCAATCAGTAGGTTTTAATACCTGGCTAACAGCAAGAAATCCTAAAAAATTATCAGCTATTAATCCTAAATGGAACTCTTTGCAAGCAATCGATGAATTTGTTGTTAAACATGGAGTATTGCCAGAATATTTAATGGCTGAGTATGGATTAGCTAAAGAGTATCAAACAAGTAAGAATAAGCAATTTATTCAAGATGTAGCTAGAAAGCTTTCAAAGGACCCTGAGTTATCACAAGAATCTGTACTTGACTTAGCTAAGAAAAGAGAAATAACTAAGCCTGTTGCAGAATTAGCAGCTAAATTTATGTCTGTCCCTGAGAGAGCATTAAGAAGAGATGCTTTTATGGCACATTATTTACATTGGTATAATAAATTTGGTGGAGCTATTAAAGATTTTGACCATCCTATTCTTATTGAATTAGCTAAGAAAGGTGTTAAAGCTACACAGTTTTTATATTCTGCTCCATATAGACCTATGTTTGCTAGGACTGCATTAGGTAAAGTAATGACTCGTTTCCAATTATGGGGATGGAATGCTGTTAGATTTAGAAAAGAAGCTTTACGACAAGCTAGAATATATGGTTTTAAAGGAGAGGAAGCTAAAAGAGCTGCTAGAATAATGCAAATGGACTTATTTGTATTTGCTTTAGGTAATGCTTTTGCTTATTCCTTATTTGAAACTGCTATGCCAGCTCCTTGGAATTGGGTTCAAGATACCGCTGATTGGATATTCGGAGATGAGAAAGAGCGTAATAGAGCTTTCTTTGGACAATGGCCTAGAGCATTAGCTCCATTACAGACAGTTACTCCTCCTATTTTAAGATTGCCTATTTCTTCTATGAGAGCTATATTAGAGGACGATTGGGAGCGTGTTTCTAACTATTATGTATATACAATGTTCCCATTTGGAAGAATAATTAGAGATTTGCATGGACCTAATAATATTATAGAAAATCCATTAGGAATTATTGATAAATGGACAGGAGTTCCTGCAATCGGTTTAACAAAGGCATCTAAAGACCTTAGAGAAGGACCTGAAAGAAAAGTGCCTACACCTGGAGAATTTTATTAATGGCAGATGAATTAATAGAAGCGATGACCCCCTCAGATGAGGAGTTAAATTCTGCCCAAAATTTTGGGAAGTATGCTGCATATACAGCTGGGGGAGCTGCTTTAGGTGGCTATGCCCTTGGAAAAGGTGCACAATCTCTATTATCTTCTGTTGTTGATACACAGGGATATGGAGTTCGTAGCCCTATTAAACAATATGCTAAGGGTGGTAAGATATCTCAAGCATTACATAATGCATTACAAGCTGGTGGTTATAGTGTAAGAGGTGGGATGTATCAATTGGGGCATAGTTTAGTTACTGGAGAATCTTTAGAATTGAAAGCTATGGAATCTAGAATTAAAGACCAGAAAAAAGAATTAAGAAAAGATGATAAATTTGGAATTTTCACTGAAAGAGAACGAATCCAAAAAGAGCAGGATTTAAAAAATGCAGAAAATACGTTGAAAAAAAGAAGATTACTAGTTGGCAATACTAAAGTTGCTGTTGGCAAGGACCCTTCAATGATTCCAATGGGCAAGGGTGATGTAAGAGTAAAAACTATTGTAGAGCCGCAAATGGCAAGGATAGATGCATCTATGAAACCATATGTTGGGAGAGAAATTGAGACATTAATACATGGAGAAGAGCAGCAAGATGATTTTAAAAATAAAGCAAAAAATGACCCTAGAATAAGTCGTATTAAAAAAGTATTTGCAAGCGGTAGTAGAAATGCAATATCTAATGTTAAAAAAGCTATAATGAATGCTGAATATGATTATGGTACAGAAGTTAGAAAATTCCCAAGGCAAGTAATTAATGGATTATCGTTGCCAGTTAATCCCAGAGGTGAAGTTGTAGGTGATATGAAATTAACTGAAATAAAACCTGGAGAAGGCCTTAGGCATCGATTGAAGGATGGTACTGTTACTAGGACCTTTAGATTAGGATTTGTTCCAATTAACAGAATGGGATGGTCTAAAGCTTTAGAATATGTTGCTGGGCAACATTGGCAATACATGGATTTTGCTTGGATTCCTAATAAAAATGGAAAAGGCGGTACATATCTTCCAATACGAGGTGGTATGAGAGATGTTCATGACTTAGGTACGGGTAAGATTACAAAAGGTGTAGAAAGGTTGTTTGCACAACCAGTTTTAAATAGAGCTGATTGGACCTTTAAAACTCGTAGACCAGAGACTAAGCCTAGAAAAGAGTATGACATATCTCCAAAGAAATCTAGAATAACGCAAGCAGCATCAAAAACTGCTAGAATTTATGGACCAGAACCAGCTTCTCCAAAATTAACAGATATTAGAAAAGATAAATTAGGTAGATTAGCTCAAATAGCAGCAAAGGCTATGAGTTTAAGAAAAAACCCATCATTATTATTTAAAGGATTAATGAAATGAATAAGGAACAATTAGGACAAGGTGCAAATTTATTATATGATGCCTATTTAAAGAATACTGGTGGTCAAGGATTTGGCCCAGCAGGTAATTCCTTAATGGATATTATTCTTAAAAGAAATTTGAATATTGGATTAGGGGATAGAACTAATCTAGGATTTCAATTTCCTAAAGGCTGGGATGAAGAAGAATTAAGAAATAATCCTTATGGTATTCATTTAACATACGATTTCTAACCACCATAAACCGAAACCGCTCCTTGAGAGGCTACTGCCTCTCTACCATTCCCCATAAGAGCATTAAGTATACTATTGCATCTGTTAATCTACCTGTTACATCCTCTCTTTGTGACTTATGCCCTTTCACATAGGCAGAAATCCCATCTATATGCTTAAGTAGATACACCATTAATACTTCTTCCTTGCTAATGCCTAGTGCTTTAGCTACTCTTTCAAAATTAGCAAATACATTGTCTGCTGTATGTGCATATTCTTTCTGTCCAGCATCACGAGTTTTCTTTATTATCGGAAGAATCTTCTTGTCTATCAGTTTGCACATCTCCTTGTGTTTCATTAGTACCTCCTAATTTTTCTTGCATAAATTCATTAAACTTCTTGTCTTTATCAACAAACATTATTAATAAATTTAATGTCATTTCAATTGCTTCCACTTTTTGTATAACTTGACTCATTACATTGATAATTTGTTTTTTACCAATGTTTTTATATTTATTACTTTGTGCCATTATTTCTCCACTTTTGGTGTATTATTTCCATAATCATAATTTAATCTATGTAATAGTCTTTGCCTATCTGCCTTTGAAGCATTTTTAGTTCCATAGACTTCTTTGTATATACATTTTCTACATAATAACAATATTTCAGGACTGTGGCTGGGAACATATTTATAATGTCTATATTCCCAGCGAGGACCTAGTTTAGTCGTATCACACATTGCACATTCTTTATTAGTGTGATGCGTAACTAATCTTAAGATTCTGTCAGATGATAATTGAGGACTCATGCTCCATTCCTATTATTCATTTTAATAATTGCCATCTCTCTATCATGTAAGATGGCACTAATTGAAACACCTGTAAATTTAGGGATTGGTGTGATAGTTGAATTACCCTTGGCTATTAATTCAGTATTAGCCTCTTCGTAAAATTCTAATTTCTTTTCTAGTTCCATAATTCTATCTTCTTGTTTATCAATTAATTGCTGTAATAGTTGAATTTTTTCTTTATAATCTATCATAAGAATCTTTCTCCTTTGCTTTAAATTTAGTTTTAATAGTTGGTTTATACTTAGGATAAGGTTTTCCTCCCTGAATAAAATCCCAAATATGTTTAGTAGCCATGGCTATATCTACATTAATTTTAAATGATTTAAATTGATAATTTGGCTCTTTAATCCATTTGCCCTTAGTATATAATCCATAAATTTTAGTAACTTCAGGAATATCACATTCTCTTGCTATATGATTATATAGTTCAGCATACATACTTAATTGTATTTCATGGCTTTTATAATAATTACCAGTTTTAATATCAATGATACTATATTCTCCATCTATTTTAGCTACTATATCACAAGTGCCAGCCCAAGGAACATCTGCATACCACATAAATAATTCAGTTGCTATTAATTCTATATCATTATCATTCCAGAACTTTTCAAATGACATTAAATGTTTATTAACTTCTTCTGTAGAGCCAGAAACTTCATGACCTAGCATATATTGCTCTGCTAAATCATGAACTTCTGTTCCTCTTGCAGCTGCTGCATCTCTTTCCTCACAAGCTATTTTATAACTAGGATGATTACCTAACCATTGTTCAAATCCAATACCTTTAGATAATGCACCACCAATAATAGTTGTTACTGATGGTTTCCAAAATGTAAGCTTTGCTGGTGAATACCATCTATCACCAGAGCTGTGCCTAATAATATTAAGTTTTTTAAGATAATTCTTTAATTTATTAGCTTCCATTTAATAACTCCTTAATTGGAACTAAAGCTCCAATGCTCGCATCATCATCCCCACCATATACTGGATATTCTGCTTTATTGTTTTTAATTAACGATTTAACTCTTTTCTTTAACAGATTGGTGGGTATTATAGAAATACTTTCAATAGCTCCATCAAAAGTAAGTATAATAGCCCACCAATCTGATTGAGTAGTGCTTAGACCACTCAAGGCCTCACGACAAGCCAATTCTATATAAATATTGCCAGTCGATTTCCAGATATCTCTTTCAGTTTTTACTTCAATCTTATTATTTGTATTATCTGTCAATAAATTAGAGAGTGTATCTTCATATTTTTCCCCGAAAGGTAAATCGATATCGAAGAATTTACTCATCATCTATGCCATTTTTATTTCTACCTGATGATATAGACCCCATTATAAATTGTTCTATCCACCAACAACCCATTGCCGCTTTCTTAATTTTAGCTGTTCTTCTTTGAGTTGGTGTTAGCCCATCACCAATAGCATTTTTTTGCTGTGTTAATTTTCCTGCTTTTAATCCGTTATTACGACTAGCTTCACCTAATTTATTTAGGTACACCTTTTTTTTGTATCCTGACATTTCTTCTCCTTATCCATTTTCCATCCCTATACACTACTTTATATAGTTTTTCTTGATGTTTTATTATTTTTTTAACACACGGTAGATTGTCCTTGTAGTTACTTTGTGTCTTTTTGCTATTTCTTTTATTTTCCATCCAAACATCCTTTTGAATTTAATTGCTGTTCTATCCCATTTACTTAACTTTATGTTACTCACTTTATTACCTCCAAGATTTCGATAAAAAGGTAAAATAACCATGGTATGAGAACAACCGAGAGTAGTACTACTAACCACTCAATTTTAGATAATTTTACCTTATTATCTTTTTCAAATTTATTCCTATTCTTCCGTTTCAACATTTCTTTCCCAATATCTTCTTCTTGCTTTAGCTTTAATCTTACTATCACTTTCTTTAGAGACTCTTAATAATGGACCACCCATTACTTCTATGGGATAGAAATCTTCTTCTTCCCAATTACATAATATATATCTTCTATCTGATGTTGGATATTTAGGATTATCTAAATTATTCTTTTCATCTATAATACCAAATATTAAAGATGCTGCTAAGTAAAATTGTACTATCGGATTCATTTTTTCTCCTTAAGTTTTATTTAAAGCTACTTTTAAAAATTCATAAAATCTTTCTAATTGTTCTATAGGCATTTCTTCTCCTAAGAAAATTTCTTTCTCTCCCATATCTTCATCTACATATAATGACCAAGTAGTACTAGGGGTATGTCCATTATTATTATCAACAAAGTTTGCTATTGTAATATGTAATCTATCGTGTCCATGAAATTGAGACCAATCTTCTTGAGTTCTCCTTGTATTATATAGGTCTAATTGAAACTTGTATTCATTCCAAAAATTTCTATTATATTTTTGAAGACATTCACTACATCTTTTTTTTAATTTAACTTGTGTTTTAATATCCAACTAATTCTCCTTTCGAGTCAGGGGGCTGTTATAAACTTCATTAGCCCGCCCCCGTTCTCTTTTCGACGAGGCAACATCACACCTAAGGTGTTAGTTACCATTAAATTAATGAGCAGTATCAAATAGGGTCAAAATAACGGGAAGGGGGATATATTAAGCGGTATATCCAAAAACCCAAAAAACCCTCGTTTGCGCTCACGCTAACAACTCTCTACTGCTCATTTAAAAACATCACTTCTTGCTAATTTTCTTAATATATAATCTCTTGTATTTTTATTTTGTCTTTTTAACCAAGCTAATAATTTACTATATGCTTTATGTGTTAATGGTCCTTTCCTTGTATTACATCGTGCACAAATCATTTGAAGATTTTCTACAATAGAATCTCCACCGCCACTAAGAGGCATAATATGGTCACATACCATATTATTAACCTTAAGAATATCGATACAATATTTACACTTTCTCCCATAGGCAGAAAGTATAAGTTCACGAATTTCCTTAAGAGATATATCAAATAATACTTCATATTCTTTACTTCTCCTTTTCAAGGAAGTTCTAAGAGTAGAAGATTTCTTCATAAGCCTATGAAATACACCTTTTGACCTATTGCCATGGTGTTTCTTAAGCTTAGGAAGAAATCTTTCCTCCCATTTCCTTAATCTAGTAGATACAGGTGTTGTTCTTTTCGTACTTTTTCGCATCTTTACTAGAAACAAATGTAGAATCTATTAATTGCCTATCTAAGCTAGCTGCTAAATTATGAAGCTTATTACTTAATCTGTAATATTTACTTTCTAATTCATTAAATTCTTTCCAGCTTGGTCTTTTAGGGAATTTGTTATAATGTTTTCTTTTAAAAAACATTCTTTTCAAACGTCGTATCATACTTTCTCCTTTTTATTTATGCTTGACCTACTTCTTTATCTTGCCATTTTAATTCTTTTCTATAAGCAAGAACAATATTAGTTTCTAATTTCCATACACCTAGTATAAGTCCTTTATGGTACGACATTTCATCATCGCCCCATGCAAAACCTATTCTAAATAATCTGAAAAATTCTAATACAAATAAGTCATTATCTAATATTATTGTTAATAAGAAACCATTCATTATACTCTCCTCAATCTAAAACTATCACGCCATTCTACTTCAACATCAAATAATTCTCCATCAGTATTTTTGTACATATGTATATGCTTTACATTTGTGTTAGCTTGTCCATTTAATCCTATCACTTTTCGCGAAGCATTTTCTATGGCTCCTGAGCCCTTTCCAGCATATAAATCTAATATATCATTTCTACTGTATTCTCTACTTACCTGAGATATTTGAATTATTATTACATCAAGATTAACTGCAAGATTTGACAGACTATGAGAAACAAACTTAATTTGTTCGTATTCTCCTTTAACATCTCTTGGAGTTTCTACTAAATCAATATAATCCACTATTACTACTGATGGATTTAATTGTTTTATTTTATCTTGAATAGAATTTAAAGTTGGTGATATTGTTTGTATTTGTAAATGCCTTAATTCATCTGCATGTTTATTATAGATTTCTTTATAATCTTCATTAACTTCTTCTTTTGATAACCCCGAAACTATTTGAAGATGTCTTCTGTGCATATACCATGCTGATAATTCTAAGGACAAAAACAATGTTGGAATTTGCCATGTTGGATTAATTTTATCGTTTTTAAAATCAACTCCTAATGCCAAATTTTGAGCAAGTGTTGTTTTATTTGAACCTGTTGGCCCAAATATTGTAACTAACTCTCCTGGATATATTTGTGTATCATATTTATCTAAGCCAAACATTTCTGCCAATGGAATAGTTCTGCCTTTGAAATTAGTTGTTAATCTCTCTTCAAAGTCTTTTTGCAGTTCATCAGAATCCTTCACATTTATGTGATAATCCTTGTTTTTAAAATACATACATTTAGTTTGACAATACTTTTTCATTAATACATCTTGGCATCCATAATTATAGTTTCCATTGTATACAGATTCTGTCTTTTCTATCATCTGCTGTTCATTTAAAGTATTATTATTCCAATGTAATAAGGCTACTTTTGCATATTCACTAGGTATGCCGTGCCTTTTAAAATGACTTGCTATTCTAAGAGCAGTATTATGTCTAGAGCCCTCTTGTGGCCCATTTCGCAACATTGTTTGAACACATGGTACTACCTTCGTTGGCTCCATAACTTTCCCAAATTGGGCTATTTTTGGAGTTTCTAGGCATAAATAACCTTCTAGTTCATTATCTCCACTTAATAGTGCATATGGATATTCTAATCTAGGGTCAGATGCAAAATCATGTATTTCATCAATATTAGCATTATTAGCTTCAAATAGAGTTATAGGTATTTTGTAAAGACCAGTTTTCTGATTCTTTGTATGTGCTACTCTATATATTCCGCTTCTCATATAAATACTAGTATCAATGTTTTCAAACAAGCTAGACATTGTTTGCTTTACTTGGTAAGGCAGGCTATCAGAAGGTTGGAAGTTGAATACTTCATTAGTTATGACGATATGATATCCAGTTCCACTAAAATAACATTGAATGCTTTCATCAGCAACTTCAAGTACATTTAAGTGTAATAGAGTTTCTCTAAGTTTCTTTAGTGTATACTCATCTGAATTATCTTTTCTGTCTATATCTATGAGGACATTGTCAATTCCACGTTCTCCATGATAGCCTTTTAAAGAGCCTTTAGAATCAGCAAATTGCTTTGCTTCTTCATTATAAAGATAAACAGAGCGATATAAAGCTTTCCCATCTTTAGGTATATACCTAGCAAGGTCAGACTTTAATACCAATATACCCCTATTTCTAGGAGAGTCTACTGCTATCTCTACATATATCATAGATTGTTTAATGCATTATCTGCTAAAGGTGTATCAGATTGTTGTGGCATATCACTTGCATCTGCTTCTTTGATAACACCTTTACCTTTAAGCCACTTAACATCATCTAATAATTGCTTAGTAGCTGATTCTCCAAGAGGATATAATCTTGGATAAATTTCTGTATAAACTTTCTTACCAGGCTTTGGCTTTTTCTTATAAGCGTAAGCTTGATATTCTTCACCTTTTGTGGTAAATCTTTGATTAAGATAATCACCAATGTTTTCTATTTCATTACCGTGCTCATCTTCCCATTTACCCTTAACATTTAGCCCAGCATTACATCCTATAGCTTCAAAGAATTTGTACATTCTATTTAAAACTGAACCGCCTACTATATCACCATTAGCATCCTTATCTAATCGACCTAGTATGGACATTTTGTTAGAGTATTCACTATTTTTAACAGATAATTCTACTTCAATAAAAATATCTGACCAATCATATTCTCCACTTCTATCTGTAAATCCTATAATACCTACTTCAATAGGTCCTAAGAATCCAGAAGGAGTGCTTTTAGCTTCAGGCTTGAAAATTGCCATTATTTATTCTCCTTATATATATTCTTCCATTCGAATTTAACTTCTTTACCTTTAAGATGAGGACATCTACTTCCTGCTTCAATAGCATCATTTGCTTTAAATGAAACCATTAATTCATCTTCGTTACGATAGACATATCCAATTGCATCACAGCCAGCCATAATTACATTCTTAAGCTTACCTGTCAAATCAATTGATTCAGGTATAACTATTGGATTACCTTCTGTTACTGCATATGCTACTTTTCTATGTCCAATTATAATAAGATGCTCTGCTACTTCTTTAAAAGCTGATAGTGTTCTAGATACTTTCTCTCTAACCATACCATAACCTTTGCCAAATGCTAAATCTCCAATTGCTGCAACACCTTCTTCTTTGCATACTTGTCTTTCAGCCCATTCAGCTACTTTATCTATAGTATCTATAGCAATATATTTATAGCTTACATCTTTACTTTCTTTTATCTCTATAAGAGTATTAATAAGTTCTTCTCTACTATTAACCTCTTGTATGTATCCTTCAATCATACGGCTACCTTTTTCTGTATCAATGATTAAACAATCATCTAAGACAGATAACATAGTAGTTTTACCTACTTTGGGAGCTCCATATAATAGAAGTGTACTAGGATTAGTAGAGACAACTTTCCTCTTTACTTTCTTTAGTGCCATTGCTTATTTTCCTTATTTGTGATAACGATAATCCCTTAACAAAGGCTGCTAAGGGACTATCAATTTACTATATGTCAGGCTTGGAAACAAGTCTTTTTTTGCAGTGTCATATGAGGAAAATTAAATGACAATTCCCTCTCGTAAGGACTCTGTGTTAAGACCTTTCTTATTGCATTAACTATAAATGCTCCTGCCATATTCGAACAATATGTTGTCGCTTTAATATTACATGGTTCTGGGTCTCCATCTTCATCACTATACCAAGTTTTCATGTATTTAGGCAATGTTACATCAGTAAATACATATTGTTGGTAATGTTCTCCACCCATTCTGCCATCTATTAACATAAATGGCTTTTGCATTTTATCGCGACAAATATCTAGCACAGCTTCTTTTCTTGATTCCATGCTATCAAAGCCTAAAATAACTATATCTTGATTATGTTGATATCTAAACATATCATATTTTTCATGAAAACATATAATATCAACTTCATCATTAATAGATTGTAAATAATTACTTAAAGCTTCTACCTTAGGTTTACCAATATGTTCATCCAAATATTGAGATACACCTAAGTTTTCTGTATTTACAATATCCATATCATATAATAAGAAATTGGTTGCACCAGCTCTTACTAATTGATTGGCTGCGGAACTACCAATAGCCCCACAGCCTAATATATGGAAAGTAAATTCATTAAGGTTATTGATTAAACCTTCACTTCTCATATTAATGCCCATAATAATGCCACCCTCCTGATTGTATTTGTGCTTGACTATATATTTCTTTAGTCGTATCATCATTGAAAATAATATGGTCTTCAGCTTCCATAGTTCCTGTTGCTTCAAGTAACTTACCCTTAGCAATTTTCTTTATTTTCATTCTTGCATCTCGCACTTTTAATCTGTCATTAACTATTTTAACAAATTCAGTATATTCCTTATAATCTTTCTTTCCTAAGGCATATTCTGTCATCATATCATCGATTTCTTCAATAACAAAATCAATTAATTCAGAGTAATGAAGAGCATTATCATGTGTAGCCCATAATAATTTATCATCGCTAGCTAATGGGTCTAAGGGTTTAGCTACCTGATTAGATAGTTTCTTTGCATGGTCCCATATATTTGCTTGATTTATATTATTATTACGATACCATGGCTGAGGTGTTCCAATAGTTTGTATTTGTGTTGGACTATCACATAGTTCATCATATTCTTTAAGCTGTTTTGCTGTAGCTTTAGGAACATTTCTTAGAACTTCAAGTCTAACATCTTCACTATATTCTATTGGGTCCCAAACATGAACATTTAATTTATATTCATGAAATAGGTTAATTACTAATGCTAATGACCAAGAATCATTTTTCCATTCTTTAATTTCATTAATATCAGTTCCACTCCAAAATGCATTCATAGTATGATGAGAATGCCACCAACAGAATCTTATATCTTTGCCATATTTCATGCCAGCTTTAATATAAAAATCTCTTAATGCATCACCATCTAATTCAGTAGTTGTTCCTGTATTCTCTTGTTTAAGAATAACTGGGTCAAATAATTGCCATACTGATTCACCTGATGTTGGATGAGTTACTTTTTTCAAACAAGTAATACCAGATATCTCGTTTTTATCTTTATCATAAGATATTCTGGCATATTGTTGCATAGTATTCCAATCTTTCTCAGAGATTATAAATCTTCTCTTTGATTCTTTTGCTTCTGCCATTTAAGGCCTCCTTTATTGTGAGTTAATTGATTGTGTCCAAGCTTGAACTGCTCTAGCCAAATCTTTAGTATCCGCATTTTGACATGCTTCTATAAATTCATCATTCTGTTCTACTTTATCCCAATATTTCCAATCTAATAATTGAGAGTACATAGAACTGTTATTCATAATATAAGAATTAAAATGATGTTTAAAGTTATAAGCAAATTCATTATATGCATCAAATTCACTATAATAATTTTTAAAATCTACATCTTGTAATTTTTCACCAATGACATAACCAACTATAGATTCTATTTTTTCTATTATATCTTCAATTTCAAGAAATTCTTGATATTTATTGAATTTAATACATCTTTCTCGCAATGGACATTGTCTTTTATTGCATGAAGTAACTACATAATCCCCATATTCATAATAATTTAAATTACTTTCATCCCTTAAATATCCTGTCAACTCATCGATATCTTCAGCAAGCCCATGATTACTTATTTGTGCATCCCAACATCTTTCCTCATTAAAATCAGTATATGATTTATATGTTTGTATTTGGTCTTCATCAATATCTTTAGGTAATCCATTAAGATAAAAAACTGAAGCTGGTGGATTATGAGGATTAGTTGTTTCTACATTATAAGTATTGTTCCATGCATTTAAACTCATTACAAATTGCACATAATCATTCCTTTGCAATGCATTTAATATATTATCAGCAAAAGCCGATAAACATAATGAAGATGACCATGGTACAAAACTTGGACCTACTGTATTGTCATTTCGAGTTGAATGTATGTCTAAATTGTTAAATGTTGTAGTTGAAATGTATGGATGCTTACTACCTGCAACAGATGCTTTAAATCGTATATCACTACCTTTAACATTATTTAATAAAACTTTAGTTAAAGGTCTTTTAAATACAAGATATGCTTTAGGCACAGGTACTACACCTAAATTGACACCATTTGATTTAATTAGATTCATATTATTAGGTTCAACTATAACTATAGTATAAACTGTAAGGTCTAAGAATCCATCAAATGGAGGATTAGGATTAAGGTCAGTTAGATTAATGCCATGATATATTTGAAATTTAGAAGTCATACTAAGAGCTAAAGCAGTATTTTCTTTAATATTATTCAATTGTTGTTTAAATCCTTCAACAACTTCATCTGCATTTTCTACAACACTACCAACTCTTCTTTTACATTCTCTTTTCAAATCTTCAATTCGAGAAAGTTGAGTATGAATATTATTAAGTGTATATCTGCCTTGACTTATTCTATTAAAAAATGTGTCAATACCAGAATTTTTCTTATTAAAGCCACATACTTCATTAGCATAAGCTCTTAAAACATCATATATACCTCTTTTCCAATTAAAGTTTTTAGTTGTTTCAAATACATAATCACTACCTGTTATTTCTGTCATGTATTTACCATAATATTTAGCAAAATGTTCTACCTTATCGTTAAATCTTCTAGTAAAATCTAAAGCTGTGACATCTGCTAAATCATTGCCATTAACTGTTTCTAATAATAAATCTAATGGAAATAATGGTAATTGCGGTGTTACCTCATAACTACCATCATATAATGCTCGATAATCCCAATTTAATAAACTAATAGTATCACCATCAATAATAACAGGTGCTTGACTATATTTATCAATATTAGGATTTATAAAATTATATTCTCTCATTTATTTACTCCTGTCTAATTATAAGGGGGACTCACATATTCCTTTGCCTTCTTGGCTATCATAGGACTTATAGGACCAGTTATTGTCCCCCTTAATTTATTTATTTATGATAATACCACAGCACAACCTCCTGTTTTATTGTTAGATTGCCATCCAACAAATAGTGGTTGAGTACTTCCATCATCATTAGTACCATTTAATGGCATTGGTGATGTATTATCAGAGTACAAAGTATCATTAATATTAATTTGTACATCATTAGGGATATCTAATTCTACCCTTAGTTCGCCTATAGTATTTACTACTACAGTTTTTGTTGTCCAAGAACCACCTTCGTGGATTTGCAACTGTCTTGGTTCAGTTGTTTGAGTATTTGAAGTATTTGCCATATGAACAAATTTCTCCTTTCTTTTTGTTATTAGTTAACTATTAAATATTTATGGTGGCTTGACCCTCGTTAGAATTTATACAGGGAATTAATGCCTGTATGGTTACTCGCCTGTCAATATCTTTATAATGGGAATCCCATCACCATTTACTATGAGGTACATAGTTTAAAGTTTTGTAGTCGAGTATCGGGACAAGAATACGGATGATATCCTTTTGGGTAAGGAGGATAATACCCGACTACAGATAAATAGACTTCATTTAGTCTAACCTATTTTTAGTATTACAATAAATTGCGATTAGTTGCTTTTTCCGCATTTTACTGAATGAGGTGTTAGGCCACCTTTTTTTAGCCCATTGTATAAATTGCATTCTTGTCCACCTTGGGATAAAACTATTCATTACTGACTAACCTTATACAATCTTCAAAATTCTCTTCTGTATATAAAGTTATATATAAATCATCATTCCATTCAAATAAACCACACGGGCCTAATTGAGTTCTCCACCATTTAAATGTTTCATCAAATGGTAAATGATTTAAATCAGGTTCAACTTTTAAAGTATCAGGTTCTTCCCATCTGATTACTTCACTAACTTTTTCAACAATTTCTACCTTTACTGATAAATATGCAATAGCAATTAATAATACTACCGCTAATATTGAATAAAACATATCTGACTTTTTCACTATACACCTCTCTTTTTAATGTTAATGGGTAAATAGATTTATTGAGCATTTTAGACTGAAAGTATATTGGCTTAACCTTTGACGGAAGCTGTCTTGATACTTAGAGTCGCTCATTTAATAATTTTCTATATATTTCAATAGCTAATTGTACTATTTACCCATTTAATTGTTATCGTAGAAGCGGGTAATATCCTACTCAGAAGTCTTCTCTTATATCATAAATATAACAGCTAACAACCTTTCAGTATTACCCTCAACTACACTTTTAAATATTACCAAATAGGTTTACCATTCTTATCAAAACCTTCTTCTTCAAAATTAGAATCATTACTATCATTTTTAATTCTATTATCATTTTCTTTGATAAGTTCTTCATTAAACCTAGAACGATAAGCATCATTTACCTTATCTTCATGATATTTATCATATTCGTATTCACTATATTTTTCATAATATTCCCTACAACTCATACAAATAGTTTTATTAGCATATCCGTGCTCACATAATGGCAATTTAGCATCTTTATCAAATACTAATGGATATATAATAAATAATATAAATATTGCAGTTATAGGAAATGCATACAAGAATATTGCTTCCCAATTCATAATAATTCATCCTTTTTATTTAATTTAATATTTGAACTCTAGCAGTTGGTCTATTAGGCTCAGTAAAATATTTCTGACCCTTTTTAGTTGCCTCAATTAAACTATTAGCAATTACCATTGTTATTAAACCATTAGCTAGATTTACTACTTTATATCCTTTATTCATCACTATTTACCTCATTTTATTAATTAAATTATTGCAACTACACATAAGAATTTCACTTATACCTTTCTTGCACCACCCATCAAACCTTTGGTTAAGCTCTCGCTATTATAGGTTTACCTCGTTGCAATAAAGTTAATAGTAGCAGTTTAGACCATACTTTTTCACTACATTAGTGTGTATAATCGCCTAAACCACCACCATTAACTGTTTAAGTATACAAAAATCATAATAGGATACAATGGTTCTCGTATCCTATTATGATGATTAATATTTATGATAGGGAAACGGTATTAATGTCAAGCTCTTCGACATTAGATTTCCCTATAAATATTAATCCTTTACCATCCTGCTTAGATGATTTAGTTGGGTCGGTGTATGAAATGGTCACACCGTCATCAGCTAAAGTATCTACAGCGAGGTAAAGATTATTAAATTCAGGTATAGATTTTAATTGCACTTCATTAAAAGCTATAGATGAATCTATATTCAATAATACAATGCATTTATTTCCATTTTTATCCTTGTTATTTAGGATAGCTACTTGTGGAAATAATTGTTTTATTGATTTTAAAGCAGATATTATATCATTCATAATTAAATTTTCCTTTGATTTGTTATTTTATTATTAATTATCTAATGTTTGCAACTATGCAAAGCATAGTTAGAAGAGGCTGAACATTGGTGCGAACACAGACAACACAGAAAATGCTTAATTTACAGTGGTTTTCAACTGCTTGTCGGCCTGCCGATAAATTAAGAATTAATGAAGATACTCAGTAGTTCGGGAAAGTATTCATAGATGATATAAGCATACGGGATACACGGTCTTAAGGTCTTTGGTGTATATGCTATCTATTAATACTTTAACTAGTGAGCATCTGACTAGGTTCTGTGGTGCTGTGTGGTAAGTGGTTGAATTAACTATTAATAGCAATGATTAATTGTATGAAGAGTTAATAAGGCAATATTGTTTGAATGGGTATCGTTAGATACTTTCGGATACAGCGATAGAAAGCATTAAGATACATAAGAGCTGTAGAGAAACAATGAGTATTGCCATTAACTTTAGTTAATTGTTGGTATTAATAGGGTAGCAAAATGATGGATTGATTTACTACAGATACAGTGAGATTAGTCCCTGCTACGGCAGTCAGTTGGACTACTGTATGTGTAGTAAAACAATATAATATGGTCAACAAGACAATACACGAATGATAAAGGCTAGGCTTATAGCACTTACATATACAAGCCTTTTGAGTGTATTGTTGCAGTTGATTGCGGTGGTAGAGTTGGGGTGCATATATAAGAACTTCAACACTACAGCACCCCCCATACCCCTTAATTCAACCACGGGGCACCAATGTTATATCAGGTGCATCCATTCTACAGAAATTTTTTTGAAAATTTTTTCTAGGAATTTTTCCCAACTCGATTATATTCTACTATAAGTAGTACTATAGTATACGGCTATAAGTAGTGACTATAGTACATAACACTATAGTCAGATATTTAACTTAAGTAGTACTAACGCGCGAAGGATAAATAAGTAATATTTGGAAAAGTGTCTGATATTTTGTTAAGTTATGTGGTAATTTGGAGGTATATATGCCTAAAGTAGGAAAAAAGAAGTTTAACTATACAGCCAAGGGTAAAGCCGCAGCTAAGAAATATGCTAAAAAAACTGGTAAAAAGGTGAAAAAGGCTAAAAAGAGGACTTATTAAGATGGCGCGACTAATTATGATGTTATTACAAAGATTTGGCTTACGCGGTGGCATGAAAAAGGCCGCTGATATGGGTATAAATCCTAGACAGTATATGGAAATTGCTAAAAGGGGAAAGATTCCAAGGGGAGAGCTTCCTCGTGGGGCAACATCTCCTATGCCTAGAAGAACTACGGCAGTTGATGAAAGCCCTCCAGTTTCTAGAAGAGATTGGGAGGAATTTTACGGTAAGAAATATAGAGGCTTTGGATACGGTGAATTAGCTGGTGCAAAGAATAAGCCATTATGGGGGCCCGAGTTAGATAAAGCTATAGATAGGATTAAAGGCATAAAAAGACAGAGTGGAAGGTATATGGCTCGTGCTGGAATGGGCATGAGAAAGCAAGCTTTTAAGAAACATAGAGCAGCAATGAAAAAAGCTAGAGAACTTACTCAAAAGGCCAGAAAAGC
>TARA_R100000808_G_scaffold134_1_pt1 | contig 28376 bp, 26 predicted proteins | sample TARA_R100000808 | Tara Oceans TARA_R100000808 (sample SAMEA2622852) | marine metagenome | biome: marine biome (ENVO:00000447); feature: marine epipelagic mixed layer (ENVO:xxxxxxxxx); material: "saline water (ENVO:00002010), including plankton (ENVO:xxxxxxxx)" | depth 140 m | reverse complement strand
TTTTTTTTTTTTGGGGGGGCTAGTCTTCGACACGCCCACACTTCAACCCCGGCTCCCAGCGGCTGTTGCTCTCGTCGCCGCACAGGTCACACCGGGTCCCCCGGAATTTGGCGATAGGAACGCAAATGCCAGGGCACGGCTCGCCCCTGGGTCGCCGGTCATTGGTATGCTCGGTCACCGCGTCGAGCCAGCGGTAGAAACGCGTCAGCGGCAGTAGGAAGCTCGCCTCGATCTCTGTCCGCAGGCGTCGCAGATCTTCTACACCGGATCCGTCTTTGACGGTTTCTTGGATCTTTTCTGACGCAAGCAGGAAATGGCCCAGGGCGTACGGGTTCGGTTCTCGCTTGGACGCCGCGATCAGCTCCGAGTTCAGCACGAGGTTGATGATTTGGTGAGTTGTCCAGGCGCGGTCGGTCGCCCAGGCCATCCCGCGAATCTTGTTTTTCTGGGTCATTTGGTCACCTCTCTGTAGCTCTTGAAAACTTCGAGCGCATCCTCGTCGCTCATGTCGAACACCTCAGCAACAGCAGCAACAGCAGCAGCGTCACCGGGCCAGCGGCCACAGAACGCCATCCCGCGCAGGAAGCCGAATATCTCCCAGACGGCGGGGATGGTTTCTGGGAAGTGGGCAGGCAACGCCTCAGTAGTAGTAGTAGTAGTCATGGCTGTCTTTTGGTTTGGTTTGGTTACTCAGGGCCTTCCAGCTCCTGGAAGCACCGCAAGCAGTTTCCGTCCCCGTGGGCCTCTTCGTAGCGCGTGAGAGGCTGGTTGCACGTGTAGCAGCTCGCGCCTGCGTAAGCGTCTTCTGCCAGCTCCTCGTCAGTCAGCGTAGTCGTCCGCTCGGTCTTGGTAGTCATGGCTTGTTTCCTTTGGCTTCGGCCGGGGTCATCCCCGCCGCGTTGATAGAAGTACTATCGGATATCCTGTCCGCTTCGTCAACCCCTTCTACGTGTTTCTTTTCCAGAGTGTCCGAAGTGCCTACCCTGTCAGCACTTAGGATTCTCAGATTCTGCCTGGACCCCTTGCCGGCTCCTTCCTGGACGCCGCCCGCGCCCCGCAGGGCTCATGGGTCCTGGTAGGGCCAAAAGACGGGCCATGACAGAGAGAGACAGGCACAGCTACGGCCGGCCAGCCCGCGCTCCCCGCCGGCACCGGGCAGACCTTGAGCCCCTCACCAGCGCCTCGTCGGATTCTAGATCCGATGGCACAACCCCCACACGGCGCCTTGAAGGGCGTTAGGCGGCGGCGCGGCGTGATAGCGTGACGCGGCACGTGACGTGGGCGTGCCGGCCAGCGGTAGGCGGTCCCCCCACGCGCCCTATATATAAGGTTGCCGGGGGGCGCCGGGGGGCGGTAGCCACCGGCGTTGGAATGAGACCGCTCAGATTTTTGCGTCGTTTTTCGGTTTACCTATTGAGTGCGTAAACCGCTTCAAAGGCTTTGTCGTAGTGCCTCGTGGCTTGGTCGAGGAGGGCTGATGCCGTCTCTCTTCTTCCAGGGGGGTTATTCAGATAGGCCTCGAGCGCTTGGTCAACGAGCTCCGAGGCTTCTTGGAGAGCGCGTCTCTTCTGTGACATTACGCCGTCTTCGGGCCTGATGTGGTCCAGTTTTGCATCACTCATGTCTCATGTTCCTGGTCTCCCTCAATGAAAAAATTGGCTTACAACATCTATGCAGCGATGTTGTAAGCCAATAAGAGAGAGAGGAGAGCCCAGTAAGCCCTCCCCTCAAAGACACATATCAGAATCACCAGAGCTCGCTTCAGGAGTCCTAGTCGCCCTAGTTCTCCCTCACCTTCAACTAAGGGAGACTAAGGCTATCTATGTTCAATCTTTCTATGTCTAGATATTGGCTTCCTAGCCCTTATAAGGGGCTCCTTCTTCCTTCTATAGGGGCACCATTCAGAAGTCCCTAGAAAACAAGGACTTAGACCTTGGGCTTGAAGGACACGTCTACCCTGGCGGCCCGCAGGAGCCGTTCGCCCTTGTCAGCCCCGTAGTGCTCCCCGTAGACCACTCTAGTGATGCCGGCCTGGACGATCTGCTTGGAGCACTCGAGGCAGGGCCTAGCGGTGCTGTACAGCGTAGCGCCGGCTGACGAGGCCCCTGGAGCCCTAGCAAGCTTTGCGATGGCGTTAGCTTCAGCGTGGATGACCTCGGGGAGTGTCTTCCCGTCAGGGCCTTCGCAGGCGTTCTCAAAGCCGCTAGGAGTCCCGTTGAACCCGTCAGCGATGATCGTGCTGTCTTTGACAATCAAGCAGCCTACCTGGAGCCTACGAGCTCTGGAGAGTCCTGCCCAGACTCGAGCCATCGCCATGTAGGCTCCGTCTAGGGCTTCTTGGCTTGCCATTCGTCTTTGAGCTCCTCGAACCACCCTTCGTGGTCGTAGACCCACACGGGAGTCCCTTCGCCTACCCAGGCGCCGGCCGTGTTGAACTCAAAGTGTTCACAAGCCTCAAGGTAGCTCAGCCCACTACGCATGAAGACTTCAATACATTTAGAAACGGAGTAGGCCACTAGGTCGGGTTGACCACACCTCCGCGCTACCCCAATCAGGGCTTCGTCAAGGCCGTCAGCTAAAAGCATAGTTACGGGATTGGTTGTGCAGGAATCTCGATGATCGAGGATCCGCGACCGCCTCTAGTTCCTTGAGGCACGTTTACCTTATTGTACTGAGGCTCCGCTCCGTCCCAGGAGTTCGACTCTTCAACACCAAGCGCTACCTTCATAGCTTTATCAAAGGACACACCAGAACGTAGAAGACCGTGCAGCAAGTTCGTGCCGTGGTTTGTACGTGCCCTTGGGTACTTTTTAGACGGCAGCGCCCCGGTAAACCCTACGTCTTGCGACTGTAAAGTGACTCTTAGCGTCTTTGTTTTGGTGGACTTCATGGTTACATCCAAGTGAGGGGAGACTGGGGCGAGCCAATCGTGCGTGCATTCATTATGTTCTCGAGCTCTTCATTTAGCAACTCCTCTCGACGTGTCTTCATAGCTTCTGAAGCTTCCAAGCCGGCAGCGTCTACCCAGTAACCTACAGCCATAGCCAACACGTCAAGCCTATCGTCGTGTATCAACGATCCCCTTTCCCGTGTGCAGCGCGTCATCTGCCAAAACAAACGAAACTGGTTCTGCTTTTCGGGCGGTAGTGCTAGTGTAGATTCATAATCGCGCTCGACAAGCCGAGAGGACACCACCAGTTTATGCTGATTCATTACTGGCTCAAGAGTATCAATGATTCTCTTATTCTTTTGGATGTGGTGACGGACCTCTTCCGTAGTGACGGGGAAGATCCGCCTGAGATGCTGCTTGAGAAGCTCAAGAAACATTCCGTCCCCAAAGTTCGATTCTACGAGGATAAGGTTTACTTTATGTCGCTTGGCTTCGTGTGCGAGTTTTTCAAGTACCTCTTTACCGTATCCCCCAGTGATACCAGTACACTCATGGACGTACATAAAACCGTTCAGCACCTTTACGATACTGAACGAAGTTTCGTCTTTGCCGCGTCCACTGGGGTCAATCGCCATTACGGACCCTGAGTACTTCAGCCATTCACCATCAATAGCCATAGGCTTGTGGTAGTGATCGCCGGCGAAAGAAACATTAGGAAGGCTTGGTAGCCTGTAATCGTCTGAGCCGGCCCATATCATGTTCTCTGGGGCCTTCTCAGAATCAATGTCCATGACGATCAGGTCATTGACTCGCAGCGGGTACTTGTTCTCGTCCTCTAGTGACGGGTCCAGCATGAACTGCTGGGCAAAACCGCTTCGGCCATAGCTGGCTTCCCGCTCCTCGAGCTCGACTTGGTTGAACCGGCGGGGGTCCGTAGGCTCTCCAGCGAGGTCGGGGTTCTCTTTGAGCTCCTCTTCGATCTTAGGAGCGAGGGTATTCCCGTAGCGCTTCCTCAGACGCGCTGTAGGATACCGTGCAGGCCACACGCGAGTGGAGTAGCCCCGTTCAGGGAGGATGTGGTAGAGGCTCCCTGCGTCCGTCTGAGGCGTCCCTAGGAAGACGATCTCCCCACCGGGCTTGACGATAGCCTCAAACTCCTTGACGAGCTCTGAAAGCTTGTCCCGTTGTCCCTGAGTAGCCGCATTGTTGAGGGACTCCGCGTCATCGGAGATGATTAGGTCGGCTCGAGATCCCGTTAGCTGCCCGGTAATACCGACTGACTTGACTGAGGGGGCGTGAGCGGCCTTTGCCGGCCCTACGTCGAAGGCGATCTTAGAAGTACGCTGGGATTCTGCCGGCTTTAGGTGCGCCAGGATCGGCATTTCCCAGATCATGCGCTGCACGAAGGTGGAGAAGTCATCACTACGCGCCTTACTGGCCGACACCACCAAAATGTTTTTCTGCGGGTCCAGCAGTAGCTGCCAAACCGCATAGGCGCTAGTCAAAAACGACTTGCCAACGCCTCGAAACGCGCAGATGGTACGCCTTCTGGGACCGTGTTGCAGAAATGAGCTAATGTCGTACTGGATAGGCGTAGGCTCTGGCAGGTTTAGGTAGCTCCATACCAGATAGACAAAGTTCCTAAAGTCTTTTAGCTCTTCAGGTACTTCAAACTCCGCCTTACGTTTACTCATTCACCCTGCGCTCGAGCCTGTGAGAACGGTACAATCTTAGACAGGTCATGGATAGGGGTATCGGCTTCGCTACTCACGTCCATCCCGTTATCTTTTAGGAACTTCGTTGCCACCCCTAGTTCCGCTGCACTAGCTTCTCCAGTTTGAATCCTGTCGATAAGCTCTTCAGCGACAAGGCAGTGCAACTGTTCTAATAGCTCTTCTTTTGATTTACTCATGGCACTAAGCAAGAAACTGAAACAGGGTATCCAGACCCTTGAAGACTTGGTGCCCCTACCTCATACCGTCCGCGTAACTCGACCGAAGAAGATGGAAGAGTACGGTACGTGTGAGTACCTAGAGGAGCCCGATAGATTTCTAATCCGCATCCACGCTCGGCTTGCTGACAGCGAAGCTTTGGGGATCCTAGCCCATGAATGGGCGCACGCCTTGGCTTGGACTGATGACCCACTCGTAGACGCACACGGCCCGGAGTGGGGCGTAGCGTACTCACGGTGCTATCAGGCACTGTGGGAGCCTTAGATAAGGGGCGGCGGGGTAGAACCAGTAGCTTCGCCTCGCAGCACGCGCTTCTTGTCGCGGTATCGGTTGACTCCGTAGCCGCCAATAGCCGCCGTAGCGCCTAGTTGGGCTAGAAGGGCCAGCCAACCGGCCGGCGAGGTGGGCATAGACTCTACAAGGTCTACCGTTCGCTCTTCAATCTCGTCAGCCTTAGCTGCGATAGCGTCCTCGAGCTCGGTATCAGTAATAGCCCCCGATTGGAAGTCTTCAAAAGAGTCCGCAAGGTCGCGTAGATCGCCTGGAGTCGCGCAGGAGGCGACCAGCGCGAGCATAAGGGGCGCAAGGTAGAGTAGCTTCATTAGAGTTTGTCGGAGATAAATGAGATTAGGAAGGAGATGACAGCAGTGATAGCTGCACACGCTCCCATTATAGAAGATTTTGAAGCCTCAAGTACCCGCATACGATCAGCAAGCTTTTCAAGATCGCCTTGTACGATTTGATCTCGGGCAATAAGAGAGTCTACCTTACCTTCAAGGCGGCCAAGGGCCAATAGGATACGCTGATCGTCGGCTTCCATGACATATTACGGGGCAGCAGGATATGCAGCGGCCAGAGAGGGTAGTTCAGGCTTTGCTTTGATAATAAAGTTGAACGTCAGGTCTTGCCCCTGGCTGTCTCCTAGATCGTTAGGCACAGGATCATGGTAAGCGTCCAGGTCGATTAGGGAGGAGGTACCCGATTCACGGCTGGAATCAGAAGCGCCCATAGTGCGTACCCCAATAGGACCTCTACCACGAAGGTCGGGCACGTTGAAGGTAGTAGAGCCGTCACCGGCGCCGTAGTGAGTGCCGATCACGGTAAACAACTTAGCGTAGGTAGTGCGGCTGACCGCTGCTCCGTTACAGAGTAGGAAGTCAGTACCGGGGGCGGCGTGTCCTGCGTATGGAAGTACGGCCCCAACGGGTAGAACGGCCTGGACATTCTCTTTGAATGTAGCGGCCAAGATAGTTGTATTGAGTTCGGTCATTAGATGAGTACCTCCCACTTGATTTCACAGTCATTATGGGTAGACACCTGGGTTTGAGCGGTGTGTGTAATAATAAACGACCCGGCTAGTTTAGAGCTAACCGCAACACCTGTATTGCGATGTACGCTACCGTGTTCTTCAAAAGCTCTAACTACGTAATCGGCGTCAGGGAGCGGCGAGCCAAGAACTACGCGGGTCTCGTTGTTCGACACCCGTTCATAGGTAGCGGTCGCAATGAGCTCGCCGTGTGTAATAGAAGTACGGTCGCTATCATTTACAGCAAACCCGCCGGCCTGTACCACGTTGTAGGCTCTAAACCCACGGCGCCATAGCTGTCCGTTTGCTCTTACCTCAAGTAGGGATGCCCCACCTGAAGTCCTAACTTCAATGGCCTTGTCATTACCAGAACCTGTCGTAACTGCTTTAGACTTACCTGTACCGTCTACAGAAAAGAGGTCTGTACCTCCTACTTCCTGCACCGTAAAGATTTCATCCGTTTGTGAAGAGTTACCTGTACAGATAACTTTAGAGTCACTCGTGGTGTTCTCTCTGAACACCATAAGAGCTCGAGCGCCTGCGCTTAGTTTCCACTGCTCCGAAGGCGTCCCGTCCCGCTCTACTGCAAGCACTTCACTAGAGTCAGCAACAACCGACACGAGGTCGTTTGTAGACGTTCCTCCCTTTGTAATCTTGAGGCCGCCTACTCCACTTGCTGTGACAATGGCGGCCCGGTTGGTAGCGTCTGCCGATCCTGTTCCAATCGTAAGGTTACCTACATTAGAAAAGGCCGTGCCCAGAGCGGAGCCGTCAGTTTTCTGAAGCTCTAGGAGGTTAGCGGATTGACTTGCAGAGTTTTGCTTTACGATCAGGCCCTTATTGCCATCGTCTGCGGGGTCAATCGTAAGGCCAGTAGCTGAAGCCGTAGAGGCTGCGGCAATCGCGCCAGTAGATCCCACACTAAAAAGCTCGCCTCCTCCACTGTTCTGAACAATGAGAGGCTTCGCAGATTGAGAGGAATGCCCCTTCAGAGTAATGATAGAAGCAGCAGCGTCACCGCTTTCAAAGATGACGTTACCCGTCAGGGCTGACTTAGAGATCCCCATATTTTGTACAGAAATCTTAGCTCCGTTCGGGGGGCTCTTATCATCACCACTAGACGGAAACGAGTCAGCCTCAAACTCAAGGTAATACAGACCGTCCGTAGTGTCTTCATATACCCGGAAGTCGCGTACTGCGCCGCCGGCGTTATTGGAAGGCGTCTGCATCAGCCCATCTACTTCAACGACGAAAAGCTCGTTTACGGTAGCAGAGGGCGTGGGGCTCACCAGTTGGAACTTGAAAGCGCTTCCCGTGCCTGTGAGCTCCCAAGCTTGGGCGCTGGCAGCCCCTTGGAACACAGCCTGTGTGTCCACATAGTCCTTTGTAACGGCGTCAGAATCTGCCGTAGGGGTCGCCAAGTTCGTGATCTTACGCTCCGCTGCGTCTAGAGCCCCGGAAGCGTTCTCTTTTAGCGTGTCCAAAAGCAAGTCTAGAGCCTCTTGGGCTAGAAACTGGTTGTGGATAGCGCTGTGGTCGAGGTTCTTCTCGGTCAGTAGGCTGGCGTTTGTAAAGTCAACGCTGCGGCCTGACAGAGCTCGGGGGGTTTCTCTATAGATTTCAACGACATCGCCGGCTGTAAGCGTTGTAGACCCCCCAAACGTAAGCGTAGATGGGGTAGAGCCTTCATTGATGGTGAAGTCTGTAGACGCAGAGCCCCGTACCTTGGCCTTGATATGCGCCGTAGCGATATAAGGCTTAGAACTGGTAGCGGTTGAGCCAGCCTCTAGATCGAAAGCAATATCAAACTGCTTAGACGAAGCCTGACCCGAAGAAGTCGTGTAGGTTTTCTTGGAGAAATAAGTCATTGTTATCGGAGCAGGTCTAGAAGATCACGCTCGGGTCGCCCGCCTTTACGTGCGCCTCGATTGTACATTGTAATGTCGAAGTTTTCTTTCAGCATAGGGAACTCTTTGAGGAGCTCTTTCCACGCCTGACCTCTATACTTAGTAACGGCCTTACGAAGTAGGTCCATTTTGGGGCTACTCGCGCCGTCCCCAGCAAAGTCAGGCAGGCTACCGTACTCAGCGCTTTCAATAAGCTCCTCGAGGCCCTGGCGCATATTGGCGCCGTTGATAAGCACCTCGCCCTGTAGCTCTTGGTATCGGTCGTAGGCCCCGTACTCCCGCAAGTCTAGCGTTCCAAACTTGACAGGATCGGGCGGCCCCATCACCTCCCCAAACTTCGCAGCTTCTGTAGCGACAATATCACTAGACACCTGTGAAACTGGGATAGGACTAAACAGTCCAAGAAGCGGCCCGCCCATGTGCTGCATTTTCCCCACAGGCTCGCCCATGAAGTTACGCTTAGGCAGAAGATCGTCCCCTAGGCCGGGGATACGTACCTTCCACTTATCTACAATGCCGCGCACTTCTCTAAGTGTGGGATCCATCTGACCCGCTACCTGTGCAGACAGGGTAGGAACCATTGATCCGCCCATGTTTAGCGTGACCTGCTTCCCGTAATACTCGGGGTTGTCAATCGCAGAGGCGAAGTTGATCATTCCAGAAAGGTATGACTTCTCGCCAAGGTTTCTAAAGACGGCCATAGTGGCTCCCATCATTAGAGCCTTGATGCCTTCTTCTTCTGGGTTATCCGTATACGGGTTCCCGTTGAAGCCCTCTGCGATATCAGCCACGATGCCCATTACCGAAGCAATAGGATCGAGCCGGCCGTATCCATAATAGGTATCTCCAAAGCGGATACTGTAAGGCTGCCAGCCGGCTTCTCTAAGAAGGCGCTGGGCATCCGGGTCTTTCGGCCCTCCCCCAGTAATCTCCCCAGAGTTGGCTTTCATCCACACTAGGCTGATGATGCTACTAGACATGGCAAGGCGCCCAAGTGCATCAGCCGCTTCTTCGGGGTTTTCAATGGCCCGGATAGACTCCACGTCACCACTCAACCGAGAGCGCATTTTCTTCCATCCGGGGAGAACGCCGTCAGTAAGAGGAGAAGCGAGCATATCCGCCGCCTCTGCCATTAGGTTGGTAGGTGTGTTGATGAAAGGCACCAGGAAACGAAGCCAACGCACCTGACCTGTAAAGTCTTGCATCGCCTTTCCAAGGTGGTGGATCTCTCTTGAAATGAGGTTTCTACCCGCTTCCTTGTTTGCAGGAGTTGTAAACGTAGAGCGCCGAGAGAACTCGAGTGCTTTCTCGGCAAGAGCAGAGCGCTCTTCGCTCCAGTTGTTCTTTACGTACTCCTGCATATAGCGGCGAGCGGCACTCTTATCGAGGCCCTTCTCCGCCGCCTCTCGCAAGCCGTCACGCTTGACACGCTTCAAGGTGTAGTGGTTGCCGTCTCCAATGATGGTAGCGAACTCATCTTGAACGTACTCAGCGATAGCTCGAGCGTCATTAGGGAACTTCTCAGCCCCCTGGCGGATAAGCGCTTCAGACACCACGAGGCGCGAGTGCATCTGTTTGAATGCCTCGTCCATGCCTCCCAGAAGTCTAGTCGGCCACCCATCTAGCGAGATGGTACGGAAGAGGCCGTTGAATAGAGACTTCAGCGGCTGCACGAGCTCACGGTCTTCACCGAGAGGCTTTAGCCGGCCTTCAAAGTCTCTACTCGTTTTACCCGTAAACACGCCACGCGAGGAATCGAACGCTGCTCGACCACCAGTTTGGTCGTACTGAGCGGCGCCCTCTTTCAAGGCTACACGCGCTAGGGCAAAAGAATCCTTGAGGATCTGACGCAGTCCCACAACGGTGCTCGTCATTTTGAGAACTTCACGTTTAGAGGCCCTTCCGCCCTTCCAGGCAAACTCATCAGTCAGCCCCGCCGCCGTTAGACCTTTACGTCCTAGAGCTCTAGAGCCGTGCATCATCAGCCCATAAAGGCTGTTAGATAGCGTGTTGACGGCGTGGGTTCTCGGCCCTGAAAGGAGGCTGTTGTAGAACACCTCAAGAACAGTATCGAGCCTATCTCCGTTGGTCTTGGTCGCTACGGACATCGTAGATAGCTGCCCTTCGCGCATGGCAACGCGCAGCCTCTCAATGTAAGCGTCCACGTCTTCACCTACCCCTCGAGCTCCTTGAAGCGCGGCGGTCGTAGCCTCCAGCGTAGCCTTCACAGTTTCCGGGCTGGTAGGCCGGCCATGAATGACGGCCCAAGGCTCTGTCGCCATATCCTTTAGGCCCGAACCTTTTAGCTGAGACATAGACATAAGCTGATCAGTGACCGGCTCGAATAGGCCCGTCCAATACAGTAGGTCTGCTTTTGCCTTGTCAATGTCAGCAATAACGCCGGCAGCTTCTGCTGCGGCTAGACGAGCTTCAGCCTCAGTGGCCGAAGCAAACACATCAGCAGAGAAAGCGCGGATAGCACGGCTTCGTGCCATAAACTCACGGCCTACATCGGTGTTCTTGTCAAAGAACTTCTCAAGGTCAGCCTTACCACCCTTTCGGGTAGCGGCGACAACATCGAGGTAGTACCTACGCTCGTTTTCTGCGACCCACTCCGCGTCAGCCTCTTTGATAGCGTGCGGTTTCGTAGGGTCTAGAAGATCCCGCTCTGCCCTCACGTATTGCTCAAACAAGTCTTTAGCGTCATCGGCTGATGCAATGTCATCAATACCGCCCTCACCTTCCATACGTACGGCGCGACCAACATTGACGGGCATTCCAGGCTCACGACGAGCTCCAGGGAACCCGGTCTCGGGGGCGTCTTTACCACCTTGCCTTGTGGGCTCTGCCGCCCTACTAGCGAACGGCACCTTACCACTTTCGATCTTTGCAAGTGCAGCGCGTGCCCGATGGACGCGAAGCAAGTCTGCTTCTTCTAGATCAAGGTCGCTCCAGCCCTCGTCATACTTGGCATTCAGATCATCATAGACAGCATTTAGCTGACCCTTTGCGTCGTGAAGCTGCTGCGCTCGAGTGTGTACGCCCTCCGCAGCGGTGTTGATAGCATCCTGTTGGCGTTTCCACTCCGCTCTACGCCGGCCCAGCTTGATCTTTTCTCCCTGGGTTAGGGCTTGGTATGCAGGGACAGCGCGGAGCTCTGCGTCCGTCTTGAATGCAAGACCCTCTTTGTAGTCGGGATACTTGGCAGAAAGCTCTGCTTCAAACTTATCGACCGCTTCTTCAACTTTAGTGCGAGTGACTACGCGGCCGGTAGCTGATAGGGCTTGGCCGTACAGTGCCAGGGCTTCATCCCCTAGAGAGTCCATAGTCTCTTGCACGTTTGATCGGTTTACCGCCCCATCAAACAGGTTGCGGATCTCTTCAGGAATCGCGTCTTGCGTAAGCGATCCTTCATAGCCTTCGTAGACTTCTCGCTGCTTCTTCGACAGCTTGGTAAATGCCACGTTGATAACGTCGAAGTCTCGATCAGAAACCCCCTCGTGTTTAGGAAGCTGCCCCTCCCACACGTATTTTTCCCAGTAGGCAGCGAGTCGTTCATCAAGCTCGTCTGTCCACTCATCACCGGGCTTCATGCCCATAGCTTTTTCTAGCGCGTCAACTTCAAAGTCGCGCAAGCCTCCCATAGCTACACGGTCTGCTTCAGGGAGTGCGCGGTTGACACCGATCAGCCTCCAAGCGTGAATGAGCTCGTGCAGGCCCGTCGAGGCGTCTGCATTCTCAAAGCCCATCATGTATAGACGGCCGGCTTCAGTGACTACAGTGGCGCCCTTCGCCCGCTCGACGCCCTCTTCAGCGTTCTGGAACAGGAACTTAGTTACACCCCTACGCCCGATAGGCACGCCACTAGGAGGGGCAGATATGCCCTCCTTATAGCCCATAGTTTTAGACTGATCCTCGAGGCCTTCAAGAACATCGGGGCGGGTCTCAAGCGTGTCTGCTTTGTAGTAGAGGTGTGGCTTATCTTTAGAGTCCAAAGAGGCCGTGTAAAGTTTCTTCTCCTCTGGGGGAAGCTTCGCGTACGCTTTAGGGGTGATGCTATCCAGTTTGTTCTTATCTGCTAGAGCAAACTGCGGCTTACCATCTTCGCCAAGTTCAGGCAGGCGGATCTTTCTATACCTACTCTTCTGAACTCCGAACGCAGCCTCTTGGTCCCAGTAAGTGACCTTACCTCTGGCGTACATCTTATCGCCGGCCATTGTGACCTCATCAGCGTTACGCACTGCGTAGCCGTTTTCAGTCACGAAGAACGTACCGTCATACTTGACCGCTACGCCTTCTGCGAGCTGCTCGCCCTCTTTGTAAGCGCCCTTTAGAGCAGGCTTCTTACCGCCGACCTCAAAGGAGACATCAGTAAGAGTGACCGCATCTCGAGTAGACAGCGGCTTCCCTCCCCCAGGGGTGCGTACAACCTTAGCGGCAGAAGTGTCATACACGACACTCACCGCTTTACCTTCATCTACGGCGGCGCCAACAACCTTAGAAGCTGCGCCTGTAGCTGCACCGGCCACCTGCTCACCCTCGGGGCGGATGAGCTCCCTAAACTTGTAAGTGTCAGGGAGGCCGTGTTCTGCATCACGGTAGTCAACAGTCAGGATACCTTTACCCTTCTGGGTTCCGGGTAGCTTGACCTTCTTACCGTCAATGATCTGGTCGCCCGTTCGACGCAAGCCTGTACCCCGCAGCATCTGGTAAGACATACCGGGGGCGGACAGTCCTAGACGTTCTGCGGCTTCTTGCCCAAAGGCTCTAATCAGGTTGAGCATACGCCCAGGGGCGCCTGATGCGGAGCCCGCTGACGTGAACTGCTGAATGTGATTGACAGCCTTTCTTACAGCTTCACGATCAAAGTCGGCAACGCCAGGGGTAACTTCACGGGGGGCGAATACACCCTCTCCGTTTTTCATGTTAGAGATAATATCGTCGGACGCTCCGCCGGCTTTCATAATCGAAGCGAAGCGCTCATTTTCCATGAGCTCCTTGAGGACCACGTTGTGGTCCCAAAGCTGCGTAATTAGCTCGCCGTGCATATTGTCTAGCACGTCATCTACGTTACCTCTGAAGTGCTGCAACAGCCCCTTGATAGCAGCGATAGAAGACCAGACGGTCTCCTGTACCTCAGTGCCGCTCTTCCAACCGAGCTCATCGGCGGTCTTACGGATAATGGCCCGGTACGCCGTAGCTCCCGTACCTTGGTATTTATCAAAGGTCTTGTTGTATAGCGTAGTACCCTCTTTCCAAACTCGAGAGTCTAGAATGTGGCCCATGTGTACATCTAGAGCGATGCCACTAAAGCGTCCAGGTAGGTACCCACCAGCAAACTCTCGCGTCTTGATAAGTTTAGTGTTTACATAATCAAGGATCTGCGAGTCAGTCTCTAGCGCATCTGCATTCTCAAGAAGCTTCGTGATACGCTTTTGATGCTCAAGCATCCCTTCCAGGGACGTTGAATCTGCACCGGTAGCGCCCAAAGCATCTGTAATAATCGCTTTGATTTCAGCCCGCCGGGTAGGGCGGCCGGCTGCACGCCACGCGGAGAGCACCATCATGGACGCCCCGGTGTGTGTATCCACTTGCTGGTTTGGTGACAGGATCGCGTTCAGCGCGGTCCATAGAACGCCGTCATCTTTTGTACGCCCCGCTTGAGCCGGGAACAGCGCTGGAAGGATCTCTGATCCCATGCGCTCGTACTCACCACGAACGGCCTGACCAGCTAGAGCAAGCTCCCGTAGTACGACAGGATCTAGGCCGCCATTCAAGGAGGTCTCTACTAGATCAGACACGTCCCGTACAGCGCCGAGAGTAAGCTGAGAGAGATCGTCAGGGCTTAGGAGACCTCTAAGGTTTTCAGGAACCTCGTGGGGGTCTAGCTGGAAAAGCTGACGCTCTACATCATCTACTACCGTTTCAAAGTTGATGCGCTCCGGGTCTAGGCCCAGGTTGAACATCCGCCCGTGGATGGCCGTTTCCCGGTCCCCGTTGAACTGTTGAGCCCATCGGGATACATCGTTCTCGATCTTCTCTTTACGGAAGGCTCGAGCGGCCTTAGCAGAGTCGCCCGTAGATTGGTACACCCGCTTTGCGGCGAATAGGGCCTTGATGCCTCCGATGAACCCATCAATAGCAAAGCCCATCCCGAAGCCTTCAAGGGTCTGCTTGATGCGCCCCAGGAGCTCTGAGTCTTCCTCATCAGCGGCTAGGAACTCGTTGACAGGGTTAGCAAGACCTGGGATCTCTTGGATGAAGTTAGACAGCCGGTCCTCGTGCGGATCCCACACTGAGAAATCCACGATAGCTCCGCCAATACCCGCGCCCATCATTTCAGGGAACTGGCCTACCATCTTGCCAGCGGCTGCGTAGCCCATCCCTTTCATTTTGCCAAGGCCAGTAGCGCCTTCGTGCAGCGCTTTACGCGCCATCAGCCAATCCCGGCCGAGGTACTGGTTGGTGAACTTAGTTAGTTGTAGCTTCTCGCCGGCAATGTGCTTGCCAAGCTTGAACGTACCTCCCTGAATAGCGCCGGCAGCTTTAGAAATCTTGCTACCTTCACGGAGCAGGCGGGTCGCCTGAGCCCCTTTACCGAGTTTACCGAGGTGAGCACCCTTTGCTACCCAGCCGGCGCCGGGGACCAAGAAGGGCGCAAAGAAGGCAGTCGTACCTTCCATGAACTTACCGAACCCAGTCTCGGCGTGGCCTAGGCCAAAGTTGTCAGGGATGTCATAATCAATACCGGGGATGATCGTGCCGAGCTCAAGGATACCTTCAACGGCTCCCAAGACTCCAAGGCCGATACCTTCGATACCATCAGTAAGCCAGAAATCATCAGGCTCGACATCGTTCTGCGTAACTGAAAAGGGGCTACTATCACCATAGCCTCCAAACTCCTGAGCAAACACATCAGGATTAGAGTCGTTCGCGTAACCGAACATCTCTTCATATGATTTAGGGTTCGTAGCCATTAGTGTTTTCTATTGTTGGTGAGCTTCCCAAAGCTCTTTTTGAGCGAGTAGGAACCGATACTCGCCACGATGTAGTGTATCGGGGAGTACTCGATAAACTTTGCCTGAAGGGGACTCCAGCCACGCCTTCTGCGCGTCTATCCACCTGTCAATCGCTTCTTTACTAAGGTCTGCCTGCGGGATCTGATCGCCGTCTTTATCAAGGAAGACCTCTTCGTATACTTTCATAAACTCATTATTAGCGATGGCTTCTTCATTCACGGCGCCCAAGTCCGTTTCGACGAATGCGTTTCTACCTAGCATCCCAAACCTCTCCCAGTCGAGGTAAGTGTTGGGAATCTGAATGCCGCGCTTATCTAGAACGACAGGAGAAGACGAGTTCAAGCGCTCAAACGTCCTAGGATTATCCCAGTGCTCAATAGCGTCTACCATAGCGACGAACTTCCACTTGGCGTCTAGGGCCGACTGAGAGATACTCACGCCAACTTCGTCCCTTGCTACCGGCTTTCTATTTTCGTCAAGAGTCGCGTCCCAAAAGTCTTCATTGGCTGTCCCTAGGGTTGCATAGCCTCCGCCGACGGTCAGCGGCTTGAGGATTGCATTACGGGCTGCCTTCAATGTGGGCCAGTCAGCGCCCTCTTTTGTGGGGAGGGTACGGATATAGTCCACGAAACCCGGCCCATTGCCTGCTATGTGCTCCATACCTTTAGCGAAGATTTCTCCCAGGCGTTCATCATTCAAGAGACCTCCCCACCACCAGTCGGGGTCAATGTCCTCGAAAGTTTCCTCGGTCATAGGCTCCATACGTGTGACCGGCAGGCGTGGAGCATCGCCTTTGGTGGGTAGCTGATAAGAACGAATGCGGTCTCTTACTCGGTCTTTGTATGCGTCAGTTAGATCCTTCACCCCATTGAGAAACTCATCGGACACAAACATATCATCCACTTGCTTTTGGGGATTATTGCTTGGATCATCTAGGATTAGGGTATTGAACTGATCACGAGCAAACGTACCAAGTTCAGCGTATAGCTGGGTTAGCTCAACAGCCTGTAGCTCTTCATACCCAGGAAGCTTTCCTTCCGCTAGGGCCTCCCTTACATCTAGCTCAAGAGTCGGGTCGAGCCCTGACAGTCGAAGCTGCATTTCCCCCTCGATAACCTGATTGAAGGCGCCAAGGGTAATACGTTGAATCGTCATCACCTTGGCGTTGATCTCATCCTGAAGCCCCCTATCCCTACTTCTTTTTTGTTCTAGCCGGACGAGTAGGGTGCCTGCTCGACCCGTGTCAATATCTATCTGGTTATTCCCGTCATCAATGGCGGCCACAAGTCCTTCGTAATCCCCCGCCATAAAGAGCTTGTCCGCATCCTTGTCGAAGGTAGTCTGAGCTAGTTCCTCCGGGGTAGGGGCGTCATCCGCTCGCTCCTGGCGAGATATTGCGGCGTCAAGTTCTCTCGTCATTCTTGGCACCAGAGCAGTAGCAGCCATTCTAATCTGGATATCGGTATAGCCCTTATCTCCCGCTACACCCTCCAAGTGGCCTACCAAAAACTCGAAGACTTCTTGGTTAGAGGGTGGGACTTCCGCACTAGTCCAAACGTCAAGTTGCTCATAACCCTCGAGCCCCCACCCATGAGCCTCGAGCGCCCTGGCAGCCTTAGTATCCGTAGTGCCAAACCTAGCGTCAGCATCTGAAAGAACGCGAATCCTAGCGGATAGCTTGTTCTCTAGTACATCTATTTCAGCGGCGAAAGCGTGACCCCATGCGTCCTTTTCATTCTTGCCTCGGGGGTTCACCTCCTTGAGCATATCTATCTTCTCTTGGAGAAATGCGGCGTCTTCGACATTAGATAGAGCGGTGATATCACCAGCGAGAGCTTTCTCAAACACGGCCCATGTCGTTTTGTTCAAGGTCTCCTGTGGTAGTGAAATACCAGGAAGTCCCTTGATGGCTTCACGGAGCTCTACCTGAAGCTTATCTACACCCTCTTGTAGTTGCTTTCTGTAAACCCCTTGGGTTTCTTCATCAGCAGCGGGGTCTAGTGTTTCTTCCCAGGTCTGTATAAGGGCTTGGACATCATCACTATATCCCGTAACGGCCTGACCGACGCGGGCCTTTGACTGTGTTTTGCCGGCGGTAACTACGTACTCAGATTCAATATCTGAGTACATGGCCTCAAACACACCTCTACCTTCTGCTGTACCTAGCAAGCCAGGATACTTAGCAAGAAGGCGCTCACGCTCCCTGGCAAGGACTTCCGTAGGCGTGCTGCCTAGCTCGTTCCCTTCTTCGTCACGTTCGACAAAATCAGGGTCTTCCCACATCTGCCCGTTTAGCTTTGCCCAGTCAGCCATCTCTCGGCCAGCCTTACGTGCAAGCTGAACTCGAGTCTGCTTCAGTAGGTACGGGCTAAACCCAGGAGGGATCTGACCGTCTTGGGCGGCCTTGTGAAGCTGCCCAGAGAGCTCTTCAGAGTCTTGTTCAGCGACAAGGGCAGCGGCCTCAAGGTCTTGCTCCTTACGCTTCTCAGTCTCCTGAGAGGCAAAGAAAGAAGACAGAGACTTGCTGAAGTCTCCTAGGATCTTCCCCCAGTCTTCAGAGGGCTGGACAAACCCAGGCTGGGCGCCCGCACCGTACGGAGAGTACGTGCTCGTGACGCCCTGCTTAGGCTGGATCTGGATATAAGGGTCGAAGTCAGCCATGTCTAGGGGATGACGGTTCCGTCTGTTTTAGTGGTTTCTCCCATGCCGGCCTGCTTCGCCGTAGCGTACGCAGAGAAGCCAGCGGTGGCGGCGTTGATAAGTAGGGAGTCAAAGCCAGGGACGGACGCCGGCGGGCGATAAGCCCCCATCATAGTAGACCAAGCCTTCTGAGCTCGTACTCCACCTTCTTGGTAGTACCGGCCCTCAATCATGTCCTTGTTTCTATTGATGGCGGCGTCAGCCTCCCCCTTCTTGGCGAAGGCGCCTTGAGCCATTCCGAGTAGGGCGTTTCCTGTGACCGAAGCCGCCCCGCTGTACTGCTTACCGATGAAGTCTGCGAGGTTTGCCTGAACCTTCCTAGACTGCTGCTCCGCAGCCTCGAGCTCTTGCGTGGTCCTCTGGGCAAGCTGCCCCATCTCGTCTGCAAAGCCCTGTTTTGTGGCTTGCACGTTCTGGGTAAACGCCATCTCTTGAGCCCTGTTGGCCGCTTTGATAGCGCTACGCTGCTGCATCCCTCCGTACATAGAGGAGCCAGCAGCCATAATAGCCATAGTAGTGGGTTCACACATTGGTGTTTAGTTTAGCAAACTCAAGGAACGGTTTACGCTGCTCTCCAAAAGAAGGATGCTCACGCAATAGACTAAACCCAAGCCACTGGATCCACCTAACGTGAACTGTGTTTCTCTTATCCATACAGCACCATAGAAGTCGGAACGATCCAAACAGCGTTTCTAGTGCTTTCAGGGCGTGGCGTAAGAACAGTTTTTTACGCCGGGTCATCTCATCAGTGCCCATCATCCAGACGCATCCTACGTCCGCATTGATAGGGTCTCGAATGACTCCAAAGATGGAAACAGGGACGCCATCAATCGTAGCCACCATCGGGTATGCGCTGTTATCAACGCCGTAAATAAGGGACTCTGCGGGGTCTTCCACAGTTCCTAGGACGGCCTTCATCTCCCCAAGGTCAGCCTCCCTGAGATTCCCTGCAATCTCCTTAGCGTCTTCTCGCGTAGCCATACGTAGCACTACGTCTGTCAAGACACTCTCCCAGACCTGGAATGATATAGAGCCTCGATCTCAGCCCCCACAAGGTTGGAAGGGAATGGAGAATCGTTCGTGATTTCGATGTCTACATCTTCATTCTTTCCGTATAGCGGAAACTTGAACGCCCCCGCCTCAATGGTGGGGATGGCCCCAACAGAAAGCCTGCCGGCCCCTAGCTCCCTACCGTTATAGGTGTAGTTGTAAGGATCACGGTTGAGCGGGGTGACCTGTACGTTGAAGTACACAGAGTCTGCGTGCATCAAAGTTCCTGTACGTAGCTGAGTGCGGCCGGCTACCAGCGCTACGACCCCGCGAGATCCTGTGTTCTGGCGTACGTACTGTGTGTGCATTTTGCACTTCATGGTGTACTTCTCGCCCACCCACACGACCTTGCCTGTCATATCCCCCATGACGCGGATCTGTCCATCTACGCGGGAGTTTAGGCTTGGCAGGAGCTCTCCGTCAGTAGTAACGGCCTCCATAGGGTTTTCCCATTCAAAGGGATAGATCTCCCCGCCGGCTCCGATATTCGTCCACCCGTTAGCGGCGTCATAATCTCCGCCGGGTACGGTGTACTTGAACCTACGGTCCAGGTGGGTCACATAGGTTGAGTCAGTATCTGTCCGCCCAGTCTTGAAAGATATCTTGTCAATCCACCAAGAATCGTCTTCGCCCACAGTACGACAACTCATGATATAGAGTTCATTATCGTAGAAGTGTATAGCTCGAATATCCGCCCCGTGGAAGGTGTACTTAGTCCACGCGGACTGTACCCGCTTCTCCCCCAACGCCAGCGTTTTATAAACGTATAGCTCGTTTGTGTTTTTATAGCCGTCAGTTACTGCCTTAGTACCCAACAGTACCATGCACTTCTCTTTTTCAAGTACTGCAATATCCCTTAGAGGACCTTCTACGTACTGGGGTACGTGGCTAGTAACATCGTCATTACTAAACACGCCTGTATTATCAGGTTTATACTCATACATCCCAACGTAGTCCCCCCGCGTAAACGGAAGGTACAGTGAGCTCCCCATAAGTTGAGGAGCGGCAGCGTCTACCGGCGCCGTAGAGAGGTTAGATACGACATCAATACTTACCGTGCTTGCCCCGAACGCCTGAGAACCTGAAGCCTTCAAGAAGAACTGAACATTAGGGGCAAGACCTAGAAGCCCTTGCCCATAAGGTACAAGTCGATTGATGTTCGCCACACCGGCCCACGAGCTCGCTACGTCAATAGGGGCAGTCTCGAGGAGTTGAGTAACTGTCGTACGGTAGAAGTTGAAGAACTCACCAAGCTCGGAGAGAACAAAGTTTTCGCCAGCAGCAAACGCTAGGCGGTTCTTGAAGAAAGATACATCTTCAATAGGCGTCCCCACAAACGTGGGATCCGGGTTGGTGACCTCACCACCAGCTTGGCGGTCATTCCATACAAACTGGGGGTACTCAGCCTTTGCCCGAAGAACGGCGAAAACGCTTACCCCATCTGTAAAGGTAAACGTGACCTTATCAGATAGACCAGAATCATGGTATAGCTCGATAGTTTGCGTATTACCTGTGGCAGTGCTAATAGCCTTCACGTAGTACAGCTTATCTGCTACCAAGTCTAGGCCACTAGCCTCACTGATATCAGATAAAGTTACTTCATCACCGTCAGCAAGGAGCTCGGTGTTGTATGTCGAAATAACCCCGGTAGGCGCAATCTGGATCTCGAGCCGGTCATTCTCGTTATCTAGACCCACTACATTACTAAAGGCTTCCCCACCCGGCATGAAAGCAAACGAGGGGAGCCCACCCCCTGGGTCTGGAGTTCTCACTAGAATGTGGGGCATCGTACGCGGGTCTAGTTTGTTTTGCCCACCGGGCGTCGCAATCTCGGTCCAGTACCCACTCGAGAGCTCTCCTGGGTTTCCTGAGTCTGCTACAAACTTTACCCAGTAGTCATCCAGCCCAGTGGCCGGGTCGTTCCTGATCTGTAGAGCAAAACCGTCTACGGCAGTATCAGGTAGCTCACTGAAAGAAGGCGCTGAGTCTTTGTATACGTCTACGAGTGAGTTACCGGCAGCGTCCCTAACCTCAATCGAGAAGTCTTCACCATCGAGGTGAGACAACAGAAGGACGTTACCTACGTTGTGAGAGGTCGCGCCGCCGCCCAAGACGGACGTAACGTCAGGACTCCCCTGAACTACTAGCTTCTCAAAGCCGGTGGGGGGCGAGCCCGTACCTATTGAAGTGACCACAATGTTTGACCCCTCAGTTACCCAATCCAAGGCATCGCCTCCTGGCTGAAAGGACACTTTATAGGCGTTGGACTCTACGTCACGAACGTATAGAACCGTCTCTGCGGAGATGCTCTTAGTACTGTAGTAGAATGTGCCATCCTCTTCATCATATGCACTCACCCTATATGTAGGGAACGTATCCGCAGCAACCTTGATAGCAGTATTGGCGGCAATACCGTGGCTTGTTTTTAGGAACTTATTGGAGTGTTTACTTACCGTATGCGCCCCTTGAGAAGCGTCAGCACCCGTCAACGCTGCATAGATGTTGTAAGCCAATAAGGTAGAGCTCGCGTCACCTTCTCGAATGTTTACCGTACTGGCGCCATTGAACGTCACAACCACGTCCTCATGGGCGTTCGATGCCAGCGTACTACGGACGTACAGAATAGCTTGCTTGTTACTAGTGGGACCAGTATCAGCAAGCTTGGCCGGCACCTTAGACCTATTGACTACAAAGGTTACGTCACCAATGGTTTGGAACCTATAGTCATCCGGGTTGGTCGAGTCTAGATAGTCATACCCACTTCTAGACATACGGACAACGGGCGTATTGATGAGGCCCCCAGACACGTCAAGAAGGTCAAACGTGCGTAGCCTTCGTGGGTACTTGGAACCGTCCCAGACCGCACCGCCGTTGACCGTGACGAGATACCGTTCGTCCGTAGACTTATCAATAAAGTGGTTGGCGATCTTGTGGGTCTTATTGAAGTCGGCGCCACTAAGTTTTCCGTGGTATTCTGTCGGGTAACGCTTTTGAAGGCCGTCCGTTACCGAGGGCCATGCGTTCTCTAGAACCTTAGCCTGTCCAGGGTATGCAAGGTTAGAGGGTTGCTGAGTTACTCCACCGATTAGGGAAGGGATGCTGTAGTTTATTAGGGGCATCTGTCTATCGGAGTGAGTTCGGGTAACCCATGCGGTTTACAATGCGGTACACATCGAAGCTATCAAAGACGCTATAGTCAGCGGACTCAGCATCAAAGTTACGCAGGGTGATAAGAGCTTGCTGCTCCTGAATCATATTGAATGAATGAGTATCACCAGCCCCGATCATACGATCTGCAAAGACCCTGCCGGCGCGTAGGGTGATGTACTGCCTAGCGGGCTGCGGGAGCTCGTCCCAGTTGAGGCCGTAAACGACCGTAGCCTTGAGGGTCGTAGAAAACTCGTACGTGTGGTTCTTCTTATCGTAGAGCTTAGACCCCCTCTGAAGAACGTCTACAGGGTTTGAGGTGCCGGAGATCACGGCCTGATCGGGCTCCACATCGACGCGCAGTACGTTGTGCTGGAGGTAAATCTGCTTGTCATCCCCAGGCTCGAGCTCTACCTCGTACTCCCGGTTGAAGTGCCAGCCTGTAGCCTGCACGTCTCGGTTGACCTCGGCGTGGACTGATTGGGCAATGGCTACGTCAGCAGAAGATGCTCCTGACAAGGATGAAACCGGGCTGGCCCCGATCATGGACAGCATCGTGTTGATGCTTTCTAGTTCTGTGAGTAGCTGCATAGGTAAAGATTATAGCGAAAAGGCGGGTACGGCCATACGACCATACCCGCCACACCTAGTCAAAAGATTCCAGCAGCGGCCTTAGAAAGACCGCCGCTGGAAGTTCTAGATTACGCTTGGTTAGCGGGAGCCATAATGGCGACAGCACACTCAGGACGGAGGCCGGCGGTTCCGCAGGCTACCTTAGCGACCATGAGGTCACCCTGTCGCTGAATCATGTACTCGCTTTCCATCGTGACATCCTTGAGCTTCACCGTACCGACAGCCTCGGGGTGCCAGCAAAGTGCAGTAAGCTTACGGAAGTCATCCTGGTAGTCGTTGTTCTCGCCAGGGTTCTTCTTGACCGAAGCGCCGGCACCATCACCATCAGCGTCATACGCCGTGTCGGTACGGGGGAGGTGCGGGGTCTTCACGACAGTCATGCCGGCAACCTTGATGACGAAGCCATCCTTGGTGTTACCGTTGCCTTCGTTACCGTAGTCACGGTGCAGGATCGCAGTGCCCTGGCCCGGAGTGCCGGTATCTTCGACAAGCTTGTAGTACACGTCAGGACGGACGAACATATAACGCTCTTCCTCGGGCACGTACTTCTCGTCCATCGCCTGCGAAGCGTCAAACGCCGCGCCGATGATCTGAGCCGTAGTGACCGTAGAAGGTTGAGCGGTTGCGTCGTCAGTACCGTTACCAGTGATGTCGATCTTAGTGCTCGACTGGAACGGATCAGACGCGCCAGTGTTCGCAAGAGCGCTAATGGTACAAGCCTTTAGCACGTTCAAATCGAACTCATGGGCAAGCGCACGTCCAAGCTCACGAGAAAACGGACCACGATAGTCATAATGCGACTTTGCAAGGTCCAAGTCATCAATAAAGCAGCTTGCGATCAGCAAGTCATCAATGTTGATGACCTTCTCAGAAGCCTTGATGTGGCCTAGAAGTTTAGGCGTAGTAGCATCAGCGCCAGTACCACCGCCAACAGCCTGAGCGTCATCGACAAGGATGTCACTACCGGGCTTGAAGCGGCGTGCCGTGGTGCGGCCCGTGAAAGGAAACTGAGCGGATTTTCCGCTTTGGATCTGGCGGATCCTGTGCTTCCCGTTGGTCACGGAATACTTTTCATACGCAGCAAAAACCTCGCCTCCGAAGACTTTGAGGAAAAGCGCGTTTTGGGTATCGAACGTGGCATTCCACTGGCCGTTGCCAGCGTTCTGACCACCGAACGAAATGGTGTTGAGAACAGTCATGGGTAAAACCCTCCCAAGGGTTGGAGAAATGAAACGAAATGAGTTGGGTTAGAACTCGCTTCTCTTCACTCGCCTTGGGTTGTCCGCCGCAGCAGGCCCAGGTTCGTATAGGGGAACGCGAATACTATCAGTACTTATCCTAGCGCTTTCTATAGGCTCGAGTTCTGCATTTTTCGCAAAACTTCATTGCGATATGCAGAGTCTTTTTCGTAGCGGGGGTCGTTCATAGCCTCTACGACCTGAGCCGTACTCTCAAAACGGCCCTCGCCAGAGCCTTCAGAAGTACTACCGGCGATGAGGTTTGCCTCTTTACCTGTAGTAGCCGTGTATTGTGAGTGCAGCCCACGGGTCGCCATCATGATGGTGTTCTGATCACCAGATAGAACGGCCTTATTGAAGGCGTCAATCTCTTGAGGCTGTAGGTTCTGGCCGGCCCAGGTAAGCATAGCTTCATACTCTTGCTGGCCTCCTACCTCTCGATACACGCTTGCGGTCTGCTGATCCATCAGCGCTGTCTGTCCCGCTGCGTACTGCCCCACGAGCTCCTTACTCACGCCCATGCGCTCGAGCTCGGCGTAGTCCTGATCGTTGAGACCCTCAGAGAAAAACTTAGCAGAGTACTGCTGGAGCGTTTCCGGGGTAAGCGTCTGGGCAGGCTCGCTTGGCGCCTCTGAGCCCTCCTCCGCAGCCGGCTCTGCCCCGTCCATTTTAGCGCGTAGCTCCGCGTAAGCCTTTCCAAGCTCGGCAGGATCATTGAACTGCTCAGGCAGCCAATCGGGGCGCTGGCCTTCTTGTAGGGCCTGCTCCCCCTCAGTAGGTATTACCTCCGACTTAGCGGTGGCGGGAATAGCGTCTTCAGGTTGTGACGCCTCGTCAGTGATTTCGACTCTTTCGACCATGATTTTATGTTTCGGTGTTAGCGGAGGCTTGCTTCAGAGCAGCACCAGCAGCACCGGCCAAACCTCCAGCGACCGGGCCTGTGGCTGCCTGCATCATCTGAGCTTGCATAGCTTCTTGACGCTCGGCAGCGATTTCTTCTTCGGTACGTACCAGACCTGTGGTGTCAAGCGCAAGGCTTGCAGCACGCCGGCGCAGGTACTCCGACATATTGATATGTTCCATAGCGGCCGGCCCAAGGGTTTGAATCAAGCCAACCACGAAGGTATCCAGTTTGGTGAGGTCCTGTCCACGTCCGAGTGCAGCCGTCCCGGTGACGATGGCGGGGGTGATAAACTTCTCGGGAATGTTAGGAAGCTTATTACTTTTCATCATCCGCTGCATCATACGGCGCACCAGAGGAAGAGAAAACTCAGCGCTAAGAGTGCTATACAGCCCTCCCAGTGATCGCTCAACCGCTTGAGATACCAGTCGTACTTCTTCTGCCGTAACTCGTTCAGCGTTTCTGATAGCCGTTTCCGCCAATAGGAAAGCGTAGTTCAGCCTCTCATTTATGATGTTCATGGTTTCCAGGGAGACACGGAAGTCGTTGAACTTCTGCATCTGAAGCACGGACACGTCTGCTGCATTCCCTGAAATGATCTGCCCGTTTGAGCTCCGGGCAATATCCCTAGGCCGGGTGGTTCCGTTAGGGGCGCACATAAACAGCACCTTACTAGCTGCTGCGGATCCCTCGACAATAGCGCGGCTTAGTCCCTCGAGGCTGTTTAGGTCTCCATATACTTCTTCAACGTGTGAGCGACCATACGCAGAGCCCTGCTCGGCTACAAAGCGAAGCGCCAATAGGGGCGACTTATCTTCGTCGTATTTTCCCTCAGATCCTGGGATGATCTGGTCGTAAATCTCCTGATGGATCATTACTTTCCCCTCCTCCCAGCACGCTACGGTATAGAGCTCGCAGCTTTTCTTATCATGGGCCTTAGCGTAAGGCTCCGCAAACTCTCTAATCATCTTAGGCAGCGTGTGCAGCCCCACGTCTTCCTTGATGATGACTTTACTGAGGCGCCCCATAGGGTCTCTCTCGACCACGTATCGGTCGAGTCGGAATACCCGCATCGTCCCATCCTTTGGGATGTGGAGCAGCGCATTGCCCGTGACTACGAGAAGCTTCAACGCCTCCGCCAGCGCCACTCGGAACCCCTGCACCTCAATCTCCTGCATGATGGAACGCTCAAGAGAAGCAAGAGAAGCGTCGAGCTCTGCCTTTGCGCCTGGAACCATTGACACTTCTTGAAGAGCCTGCTCCTCCAGCACAAACCTAAAGAAAGGCTGGTTCGGAGGGAGCAAACTAAGCCCCAACGCGCTCGCAAGGTGCGTAACTCCTCTACTCCCTACGCTCTGATGAGGCGTACGGAACTGAGTATGGGAGCCGGCAGACTCATCGGGAAGCAGGCTAGGAATGGTGAGCTTGGCGCAGTCCCTACCCCGTCTGAGGTAAGGAGTGCGTTCGCTTTCTAGCTCCGAGTACTGAGCGCGTGCAGATTTCATTTAGTAACCGGGGGTATTGTTTCCAGTGCCAGAGCTCGGAATCAAGAGGGCCTTTTTACCCTGCCTTCGCAGCGCATTACCTACGGCACCAGTAGCTCGAGGAGTCACGAACGTGGCGGGCTTTGCCGGCGGGGGCGGCGGGATCGGCGGCGGGGGAATGTCGGGGGGAGCGGGAGTTTTAGGGCGGCCCATGCACATAGCTAGTCTTCCTTTTGCTTTTCGTGGTGTTGGATGAGGAAATCAACCAGACTCCGCTGACCTGCGCGGATCCAGATTTCCCTATCGGTCCAACTCATGTCAGGGTAACGATTAGGGAAACGCTCATCTAGCGCTTGAATCAAAGCGGGGTCCACCGGGGGGAGCTCCGCAGCCAGCGCCTCACGGGCCTCTCGGTTCTTATTGTTGTCTCGTACTTCCATCAGAAATCTGCGTGTCTTTGAGGTACGCAGCGAGTAGTACCGAATAGTTTAGTAGATCCACGAGGGTGTCGTAGACCGATTCATCCTTTACTTTTAGGCTACCAGACTCAACGAAGCTAGACAACCTACTCATCTTATCAGTCATCCTGACCAAAAACCCCTGTACGGTGCTACATATTCCCAGGGCTTCGACGCGCTCAAAGTTAGCAAAAGGCTGCGAACCGTGCTCGGCATCCCCCGCGTAGTCATGATTTTTCTGAGTCATCAAGTCCCTTGCGGCCTTGCTAAAGGTCTCGTGGAACTTGAGGAGCTCGTCACGCTTCATGCGCTGGGTGGCACCCATAGGTCTACCTCCTTACTGATGTAGTCATAGTCACCGGGGCGAAGAATGTATGCAAGACGAGCCTGAAGAAGCGCGTCCTCCTCAGTCAGGCCGGCCTTAGCGTACCGCTTTAGCACGGCAGGCCACCACTCTGACGAGTCGAGCTCTTGTAGAAGCTTGTTCGCAGACACCGGCCCCACGCCAGGGCAACCTGGATAGTTGTCTACGGAGTCCCCCGTCAATGCCTGCACGAAATGGTTGTAGTCGGCCTCGCGCTCAGTGACAGTACGCACGCCATCCTCGGGCTTCGTGGGATTGAAATGCCGGCCGGGGACCGTGAGGAGATCCTTGTCTGAAGAGCACAGAATATCTACACGGTTCGCACTGAGGCCCAGAATGTCATCGGCCTCGAGCCCGTCTTCTTCGATCACATCCCACTTATGGCGGATGAAGTCTCTAAGCGGATTGATGACCACCGGCTTGCGGCGGGTTTTACGGTTGGCTTTGTAGTCAGGACATAAACCCTTACGCCAGTTATCACGACCAGACAGGGCCACCACTACTTCAGCCGTCTTAGTCTCAGCCTTGAGTTTATCTACCCAGATGACCATAGACTCACGCGCCTCGTTCATGTCCCCACTCAGTGACCAGAAGTCTCCGCCCCAGTCAACGGCAGTCTCTACCGCAAACCCGATCTGATAAAGCGGGATATCCCCGTCGATGATTAGCTTTCTTTTTCGTCCCATTAGTGTGTTTCCGCCCAAGTGGTTCCAATGTGAAAGTCAGCGTCCATTGGGCAAGACAACTGAAGTATAGATGTGGTCTTTCGGATGCTGTCAGCTAACAACATACCGAGTTCTTCAGCGATCTCTTCTTCGCACTCCCACTGCACCTCGTCATGGACGTGTGCAACCATGTGAGCTCGGTCAGCCCAGCCTCGCTTAGTTACCTCCTTGTGCATCTCGACGGTAGCTACCTTCATAATGGTGGCGCCAGCGCCTTGCAGTAGAGTGTTCAACGCTTTGTGTGGAGACCTAACAGGAAGCTTATGTCTAAGCAACCCGCGCAGGTACCCTCTTACCTCGGCAGTCTTCGCCACTCGCTCAAGTAGAGATCCCAGGGCGGGGAGGTTCTTGAGGAAACGATTCTTCAAGATCGCGCCCTGCTTGGCGGAGCCCCCCACGATCTCCCCTAGCTTCTTCGCGCCAGCGCCGTAGCACACGGCGTACGCGAACACCTTAGCCTGATCTCGAGTATCCAGGCCGGCGGCCTTCTGGTTCGTCGTGTGGATGTCTCCGTTTAGAATGACATCTACATAACCTGGGTCTCTCATGTAATGCGCCAAGCACCTGAGCTCTAACTGCGCGGCGTCGCATCCCACCAGCTT
>TARA_R100000808_G_scaffold22547_1_pt1 | contig 29236 bp, 25 predicted proteins | sample TARA_R100000808 | Tara Oceans TARA_R100000808 (sample SAMEA2622852) | marine metagenome | biome: marine biome (ENVO:00000447); feature: marine epipelagic mixed layer (ENVO:xxxxxxxxx); material: "saline water (ENVO:00002010), including plankton (ENVO:xxxxxxxx)" | depth 140 m | reverse complement strand
GCTCCCAGAACATAAGCGGACGTGATTCTCCGCTCAGTGGGTTTAAGCCGTTGATTTCCCAGTAATTTTTCCCGCCACTTTTACAGGGAGTGAATTCGCATCTTTTTCGCTGATTTGTGCCGCTCTGGGTCCGCGGGCATAAGGGGACGAGATATTGCGTTCCCCCCACTTAAGCTATTTTATTTATAGTGATTCCTCACCACCTTTTCCTGAGACGCTTGATAGGGCATGCTTTTGGCCGAATCTGGCCCAGGTCTTTACATCGGGCTAAGGTTGATTTCTAAGGTCATCCCAAGCACTGCCGCTGCTCTACTAGCAGTTTGAAGTGTTATAGTTTCATTGTCTGGATCAAGCAATCTATCAAGCTGTGAACGGCTGGTTTTCAAGCGTTTAGCCATATCGGTTTTTGAAATATTTTGGTCAAGCATGGCAGCTTCTAGTTTTGCAGACAGTACTTTTTTGATCGCGGCATTTTGAACATCTTCATAGATACCATCTGCCTTTAGAAAGTCGTCAAAACTTGAACCTGCTCGAGGGTTTCTTTTAGCCATTTTTCTGATACTCCGTCTTCCGCTTCTGAGCGAGCTTTAAATCTCTGTCCGGTGTTTTCTGGGTCTTTTTAACCAGTCCATGCAATAGGATCATCTCTGAATTGTCGATATAGAAAAACACACGGGCGATCCCGCTCTTAATATTACTTCTGACCTCCCACAATCCAGGATAGCCAGATAAGGATTTGCACAGCGGTTCACCACAAGGCCAACCGAACTCCACTGCCATAATGTCCTGCCCGATTGTTTGCCGATCTTCTTGGGTCAGTCCAAGCAACCAATCTCTAACAGGTTCTTTCCCGCTGGAGAGCTGGTAAAAAACAGCGGTTATTTTTTTCTTAGGTGCTATCATTCTGCTGAATGTACCATATATGGTACGCTCCAGGCAACAAAAACAGTTTCTTACTTTTGTTTACGGCCTTGGGACCTGGGGGCCGAGGGTGAATGAATGAGATTTTCTGATCAGTGGAACCAACTCATTGTCTTGAAAGGATTCGTCCTTCTCCTTATATCAAAGCCAGAGGTCAACCCAGTTTCAGCGCAAGAATTTTCGCCATATCAAAGACATCATCATTAGCGGCGGGCCGTGTAAAATCATATTCCCCCTGCATATTGACATGTGCCCAGGCTATGATCGAACCACTGGTAATGGCCTCGAGCATGTCCTGCCTGTCGTCGGGATCAGCCGTGGATGATAGCCGTTGGGACAGGTACAGGTAATTCCACAGGACAATGGCATTTTGCATGAGCACTTTACAGGCCGTTGCTATTTCCTGTTCCTCCTTGGTGCCTACCTGGAATTCCTGGTTGTTAGCAAAAAATACAGCCGCTGAAAACCTGTTGGCTAATTCCACTTTATTCAGTTGCTTTTCAATACGCTGACGTAGCTCTACGTCATCATAGTAAGTCAGTATAAACTGGGATTTTATAATGCGTCCGAACTCCTTTAATGCCCGGTACAACGGATGATCTTTCGCATAGGAGCTTAACCGCTTGAACAGTTGCGAGGCGCTGGAATAGCGCAGTTTAATCGTAGCCATAAAGCGGAGGATGTCATCCCAGTTTTTGAGGATGAGTTTCCGGTTGATTGTGCGACTCGGCACAATACTGTAACCGCGCCTTTGATATGTAGATTTGCTGGAGAATCCATACAGCCGCTGTTCGCCAATCTTCTTAAAACGTGGGGCAAATGCAGTATCTATCATATGCGTGGCCGTAAATATGGCTTCAGAAAATCCGTGTGTATCCGTCGAGTGTATGTCACTCTTGACGACTTCATTCTGCATCAAGCCATCAATGACATAGGCGGCCTCTCTATCGGATGCACTAATCACGGTTGAGTGGAACAGGGCATGGCGCTCATCGATGAAAGTATACATCGTGACGCCTTTATCCTTGCCGAAGTATTTGAATGAATAACTTGCATGCAGTGAATCTACTCCAACGTTTACCTTGCGCCCGTCACTGCTGGTATGCAGCTGGTCCGGATATTTTTGAAACGCGTTGGATAAAGCGAGCTTGTCAATCTGGCCAATAATAACGTTGTTCGCTGCCTGAATATTTTTCAGGCTAAAGCACCAGTTAACGGTGTTTTTCAGCGTGCTTTCGTTGATACCTACAGAGATCTGGGACAGTTTATCAATACCAATGTTACAGCCCATGCCCATAATACCAGCCAGAACCGTTTCGACATTCGGCTTGAGCTTGTGGTGTTTGGGGCTTAGATGTTTAAAGTAGCGGGTGAAGTCGCTCGTTCGGTTAATGTCCCGAAGAACGCGCAAAATGGGAACGATGCCGTTCTCCTTCAATAGGGTGCCATTATATCCGTCTTCACTAAATGACGTACCGGGCGTACTGACCTTGGCATAGCCAGAGTCGTCAACAGATAGGTACGTGTTATTCCCCTCACCAAAGCGTCCATTGACAGCCTGGTATGTGCTTTCTAGTGTTGTTTTGAGTTCCGCAAGGTAGCTTGCGCCATCTGCGAATTTTTGTAGGCCTGCCAATGTCAGCAAGCGATCCCTTTCTTTCCGCCAGCGTGCAGTAGGAATCAGGTAGTCCTGTATAGCGCGATAACGGTATGAATACTGGAGGTTAAGCTTGCCCGCGCGCACCGCATCCGCAACGGATTGAAAAAGTAGTATTTTGTACAGCGATGTGCGGAATGTGGTATCGCCTGCGACAATGTCTTGTTCCTTTTCTGGCAGGAAGTCCAGAGGTGGTGAGTGTCCGACATTACCATCCGTCACTTGAAAATGTGTCATGGCTGCAAATAACGGCTCCTCCGATGACGCCTTATCGAATACCAAATTCTTAAGCACTGAGGACACCTTGCGCTGGAGGCGCAGAGATTGGTTTTCCAGGGTATCGTAATAGTGCTGACCCTCTGTGTGTTGATCGAGTAGTTGTTCATAGAATTGTAATTTCTCTGTCTTGATATCTCCCTGCAGAGCCTCATAGTCATCGATCAGACGTTCAATCTTTTCCATTCTCTCAGAATCTGATTGGTCCTTGCATCGGACAATACGCGTAATTTCGTCCAGTAGATGGCGTGAATTTCTATGGGACGTGTTGATTGTTTGGATAGCAGTCTTTCGCTCTGACTGCGTTTTTTGCTCTTTTTGAGCAAGCTTCTTATTAACGCCATTCGTAGCGGTGCGGACACTTTTTAGGAAAATATCCATCAAGACATCTTGGCGGAAATAGTACTGGTGCTTGATGAAGGACAGTAAATGGAGGTGACGTTTCTGTGGATTGGGAAACTGCTTCACTTGTGTCAGCGTTGCCTTCTGTACCCAGGTAGCGTAGTACTCTGTGGCTTGTTGGTTCAAATTTAACTCGTCAAAAATTGATCGAAACTGTTCGAAGTGATCTCTGAGCGTCCGGGATGCGTTGACATTTTGCTGAATATCCTTGGCGCGCAATGACTGGTTAACCTGTTTGATTTGCCCGAGCAAAGGTAGCCAGTGATTCTTCGGATTTGCTAGCAATACGTCTAGCGAGGATTTTTCATCCTCGCGCAATTCTGACGACAGGGTGTTTAGCAGGCTGGATTCCACGATATTGAAGCTGTCCGTAATCACTGTGGATAACTGATGGTAGGTCGGTATTTCGATGCGTTGCTTCCAGCAAAAATCAATTGCAGCAACAAATACCTGATCTGGCTTCAATTGCTGCTGGGCCAACAATTGGATGCGTTCAGCAATCAATGTAGCATTGGACTCATCGAAAGGTGTCCAATCCAGCAGTGTCAGAATGCGTGATCTATGCTGTAAAATTCGGGCTGAAGGATAGCGATCGAAATTGAATTCATCTGTGACGCTGAGAAGTCGCTTCACGTATTGGATATCCCTACGGCGATACACAGATGGCACAAAGAATTTCCCGCAGTACCGGAAATACCCGAGCTGCAAAAGGAAGCCGACTTTATTTGTCGTTGTGCGTAGCTGACTCAGAGTTCGTCGAATATCCTCAGTCACGACAAAGTAGGCGTGACGTTGTTCTTTTGTAAAGACGGGAGGGGAGTCGAATTTCCGTTTTTCAGTGGGCGACAGAAAGACCAATCGCGTCATATAGGGACTCCTGAATACATATTGCCTTGCCTATTATTATCTATATACTGTGATAACTATTATTAATACGGTAAATGTATCAGCGTGAGCAGCCGATGACAACCGCTAGCATGAGACGGCCTCCACTAGCATACCTGGATGCCATGGAGTATATCGATAACGCGAGTCCGCCCGACGACCTGTCGGAAGCGCAGAGTCGCGATTTCACCATTGCTGTGCAATTCCTCCAACAGTACACCGGTAGCGCCGCAACGTTTAATAGTTACCGTCGTGAAGTCGAAAACTTGCTGCAATGGACCTGGCACATTGCCCTGACCACACTGGATGGACTGAAGCGAGAGGATATCGAGAAATTTATTCGGTTTAGTCAGCGTCCACCAGCCGCCTGGATCGGCGTTAAGAAAGCGCCACGTTTTATTGACAGTGAAAGTGAGCGCCGACCAAACCCCGAGTGGCGACCCTTCGTGGCAACGGTCTCGAAATCTGCCCACAAAAAGGGCGAAGCGCCCTCTAAAAAGGACTATTTCGCCTCAAATAACAGCATCAAACAGCTGATGGCTATCTGCAGTAGTTTTTACCAATATCTGCTGTTAGAGGAATATGTCTACAGCAACCCGGTGGCCTTGATTCGGCAAAAAAGTAAGTTCGTGCAGAAGCGTCAGGGCCAAACTAGAGTACGTCGATTGAGTCCACTTCAGTGGCAAGTGGTCATCACTACCGCTGAGCAGATGGCCGCAGACAACCCGGGATCTCATGAGCGAACGCTCTTCATGTTATCCGCGCTTTACAGTATGTATTTACGGATATCAGAGTTGGCGGCTAGCGACCGCTGGACACCCACGATGAATGACTTTCACAAGGATAACGATGGATTGTGGTGGTTTACCACGGTAGGAAAAGGCAATAAAGAGCGGCAAATAGCGGTTAGCGATACAATGCTGGCTGCGCTAAAACGCTGGCGGAAGTTTCGGGGGTTATCGGTACTACCCACGCCAGCTGATGACTCGCCACTACTTCCGGTTCATCGGGGCCAAGGGCCTATGGCCAATACCACACACATACGGTCTATAGTACAAGACTGTTTCGACAAGGCGATTCAGAGCCTGGTTGCTCAGCAACAAACAGAGGAGGCCGAATCACTGATGGGTGCTACCGTGCATTGGCTGCGCCATACAGGTATCTCAGAAGACGTCAAAACCAGGCCCAGAGAGCATGTGAGAGACGATGCAGGCCATAGCTCCAGCGCCATTACCGACAAGTACATTGATATAGAGCTCAAAGAGCGGCACAAATCAGCGAAGAAGAAGCGAATTCACTCCCTGTAAAACTGGCGAGAAAAAATACAGGGAAATCAACTACATAAACCCACTGAGCGGAGAATCACGTCCGCTTATGTTCTGGGAGCCCACAATCGAAAATGCCGGAGAGATCCGGAATCATTACTACGTCGCCGGTAATTAATTACTAATATACCGGCGCAGATCGAGCTTTTAATAAAACCTATTCTACTCTTCTGATTTCCTGTCGAAAATTTCCATGGGACTGCTCGGTGTGCATGACTCTCTAACGTATTTGTAGATGGAATCCAACCCTCTGCGAGGGATTGAAGACGAGACTATTTAACACAAATAATTTGATGGCGAATTATTTGTGTTGACCTAAATCAAATTTGTATCTACCATTATCAAAATTAGCTATCTAACTTTAAGGTGGTAGCGTCTGACAGCATAGGTGCGTCCGCTAGGCGATTAGTCTGTAAGCGCATCACATATGAACTAGAGATTGTGCGTAATGCATAGATAATAACAGGAGGTCTAGAGGACGGGAGATATATTTATTGGCTGTCGTGTAATCCGGCAGCTGAAGACAATACAAATAATGCTTTACATAGTTGGTTGACTACCAAGTTCAAAAATAAGAGGAATTTAACTATGTTATCAAGTTTGAAAAAGTGTCTTGCAGTTTCGTTTACGACAGCTGCATTGCTTCAAATGCCAACCGCGCAGGCTGAGTCATATGAGATGACTGTTGCAGGTGCGTCTCCGGGAGGGCTTTGGAGCTTGTTAGGCGCTGGTTTAGATTCAAGCGTCAGAGCCGCATACCCTGATTCAAAAATCACCTATCAAACCTCTGGTGGTGGTATCGCCAACATTGGTCAACTAGACCGAAATCAAACGGATCTGGCTATTGTTCACGATGCAGAATTGCTATTGGCCAAAAAAGGGGAATCACCATTTCGCGAACCGATAGATTCTATTCGTGTTCTTTCCTATTTATACACTTGGGCTCCGATGCAGGCGCTTGTACGTAATAGCTTTGCAGAAGAGTATGGTATTCATACCCTTGAAGATATCGCGAAAGTTAAACCACCGATCACAATTGCTATCAACAAGCGCGGTAACATCGCATCAAATGTAGCCGTTGAAATGCTGAATGCAATCGGTGTTACCGAAAAAGATATCGAAAACTGGGGTGGTAAAGTTATCTATGCTGCTTCAGGAGAACAGGTGTCTTTGATTACGGATCGCCGAGCAGATCTGATGATCAACTCGCTCTTCGTACGCCACAGTTCTATTCAACAGGCAGCTAACAGTGTCGAATTAACCCTGCTAAGCATGGATCCTTCAACTGTTGAAGCGGTGAACAAGGTAAGTGGAACGATGCCTTTTGTTATTCCTGAAGGGACCTATGAATGGTCACCAGGAAAGGTCGACACCCCGTCCTTGGGTGCAACCCTCGCTGTAAGAGCTGATATGGATGACCAGAAAGCTTACAGCCTAACAAAGGCCATCTTTGAAAATTACCAGCAAATCGCTGGCGTACATCCAGCCATGAAAGCGTTAACTCCTGAGGTAATGGCCTCTGTCACTGTGGTTCCATACCACCCAGGTGCGTTGAAGTATCTGGAAGAAGCAGGCTTGCGTTAAGCTAATTAAAGCTATAAAAGTTATAAGAGCTAGTTAAATGTCGAATATACTTTCATCAATGTTAGAGACCGGTACTAAACGTAAGTTGAGTCCTGGACTTGCCCGAATACTCCAATCAATCGCAGCAATAATAGCGTTAGGAGTGATCTACACAACTACTATCGTCTACGTCGATCTCTTTGCAATGACGATCGTATTTTTGTCATCAATGCTAGCTCTTCTATTTTTACTTTATACGCCTGGACCTTGGGGACGCACTAATTCTCCAAGTATAATCGACTGGGTGCTTTCGCTTACTAGTGTAGCAGCCGGTGTGTACTTTCTAGTAGAAAGTTCTCGAATCGTAGAACGGATTACGTTGTTATTTCCTCTGGAAATGCCCGACCTTATTGCGGGCTCGGCACTATTTTTCCTGACAATTGAAGCTACACGAAGAACAGTCGGGTTTGGACTAACCAGCGTAGTAACGATTTTTTTACTCTACAATCTCTTTGGGCATGGTTTGCCCGCGGGACTTGGTTTCCGCGAAGTAGGGTATAACCACTTTCTTGATATCATGATGTTTACCAGTGATGGATTGTTTGGCGTACCACTCCGTGTAGCTGCAACTTATGCGTTTCTTTTTGTCCTCTTTGGTACCTTCTTATCCCGTGCAGGTGGTGCAGATTTCTTCTTTGATCTTGCATCAGCTGTAGCGGGTAGACGTGTAGGTGGTCCAGCAAAAATCGCTGTTATCTCTTCAGGTCTGTATGGAACGATGTCTGGCAGTCCTACATCTGATGTTGTAACTACCGGTTCGATTACGATTCCGATGATGCAACGTTTGGGTTACGGAAAATCGTTGTCTGGAAGTGTTGAGGTTGCAGCATCGACAGGCGGCAGTTTGTTACCCCCTGTTATGGGGTCAGCAGCCTTCATTATGGCTGAATATACGGGTATCGAGTACCGGGATATTGCTATCGCAGGTATTGTTCCAGCGCTTCTGTACTACGTGTGCGTTTATACACAGATTCATTTGCGATCTGAAAAAATGGGTCTTAAAGGTCTAGAGGAAAACGAAGTTTCAACGGTAAAAGTAGCAATGGCGAACGGCGGATTGTTCATTATTCCTCTACTAGTCCTTTCAGTAGCTCTTGTTATGGGATATTCGCCAACTTATGTTGCAGCATTTGCCTCTTTAAGTGTCATTGCAGTTGCAGCGATAAAACCCTCGACTCGTATGGGACTAAAATCCATTTGGGAAGCGCTCGGTGAAACGACCCTTAGAATGGTTTCGGTAACAGCTGCTTGTGCTGCTGCCGGTCTCGTAATCGGCGGTATATCAATGACAGGACTCGGTGGTAAGTTTGCTGATCTAGTATTCATGCTTGCTGGTAATAGCAGTATCTTGGTTCTGATCATTTCAGCAATTTTGGCAATCATTCTAGGTATGGGTATGCCAACACCCTCAGCCTTTATCCTCGCGGCAGTATTGGTAGGACCGACTCTGAGTTCACTCGATTTCTCTGCGATGCAATCAAATATGTTCATCCTGTATTTCGCTGTCCTTTCCGCGATGACACCACCTGTTGCTGTGGCAGCATTTGCTGCTTCGGCGATAGCGGATGCAAAACCTCTTGGTATATCGGTTGGGGCGGTAAAGCTTGCGATTACAGCATTCGTGGTTCCATTCGCGTTTATGTATGGAGAAGGGTTACTGCTTGCAGGGCCGATTACGGGGATAGTTTTGAACTGTCTGACTGCTACCCTAGGCGTTATCGTGCTAAGTGCAGGTATAGAAGGATACTGGAAAGCACCTCTATCAGGCATTGCGCAGGCTATGTTGTTGGTGGCTGGCTTAATGTTCTTAGCACCGAGTATCATCGCATTGGGCATTGCCATCGCTTTGGTGGTGGTTGTTGTCCTATCAACACCTCATCTGAGGTCTCGAGCCAAAATAGCTTAGTCTTCAGAAGAGTTGGTCTCTAACCAGACATGCTTTAAAGCGAGGCAACATAGTGGAAGTGATTTATGCATTATTGTCTTCCATTATGTTTGCGACTACATTTTTACTTGTAAAAATAGGTCGTGAAAGTGCCTCGCACCTTTCTGTTTTATGGATCACGCTTACCATCAATGTCGTTGTACTGGGTTTATCTACCTTATTTGTAGATATTCCTAAATCTCTTACTCTGCTTGATCTTAAGTTTTTTATTATTTCGGGTATATTTGCGCCATTACTTGGCCGGCTATTCCAGTTCGTTGGTATGTCTAGATTAGGGGCAAATACAACGACAGCCTTAACTCTGACTCATCCTTTGGTAACAGTATTAATGGGATTATTATTTCTAGGCGAGTCCGGAAGTGTTGTTCAAATGCTGGGTGCATTTTTGATAATCACAGGGTCGTTGTTAATTGCTATATTTTCCGGATCAAATGCGAATATAAGAATTTCCAGTGGTCATCAGGTATATATACTATATCCTTTGCTGGCATCATTGACCTATGGGATATCTATTGCCTTTAGGAAGGTGGGCATCGACCAACTTAATTCACCTGTACTTGCTAGTGCGGTGACGGTTTCTGCCTCGTGGATTATACTAAGCCTATATATTTTGATTGCTAGATGTAAAATTTCATGTAGTAGTCGAGAGCTTAATTATTTTGTTTACGCAGGAATACTTTCAAGTATAGGACCTATTTTTCTTTATTTATCGTTGGCAATTGGAAATCTTCTTCTGATTGCTCCCTTAGCTGCTACCACTCCGTTGTTTGTGCTAGTGGGGACTTGGATTTATTCAAAGAATAATGAGAAATTTGGATATCAGATAATCGTTGGAACATTCGGTATATTTATTGGAGTGACACTGCTAACACTATTTAAAAATTAGCAGTGTGCTTAGTTTGAAGTTGATAACTATCAAACTTCTGGCAGCCAAGACTTCTGGGCCTTTATCGCTCGTGTTTTCCATAGATTCCATGGGCGCTCTACTTGCCCTTCGTTGGTTACTTGAGTAGCGTGTGCTTCTCCCTCTGATAGATATTCAATCGGTCCGAGTCTGGACGCTTCGATCTGTAATTGTGCGTTAACTTCTACATATACCGCTCTATAAACTGCTTGTTTTAGGCTGGGAGCAACGACTGTAGAGCCATGGCCCCTCATCAGTACTAAAGTACCCGTGGTGCATTTAGGAAGGGGGTAAGTTACTCACCCTCATAAAGAGGTTATCATTAGTTTACGAGAAAAATGGTAACAAGATGAGTAACTTACAGAACGTTTATAGCAAAATTCTGTCTCTTTTGCACGAAATTGAGCCAGCCGATAATTTTTTGAATCAAATCAGAACACCTAAGCTAAGCGATAAGGAGCTGCTCGCGCTCAGTCTTGCAGCTGAAACACTGGGCATTGATTCAGAACACTTTTTGTTCAAGCAGCTGCCTGCGTGCATCAATGGGAAAATTGAGCGCTCCGTTTATAACAGAAGAGCGCGAAGGCTGAGTTTTAAATTAGAAGAGATCAGAAGCGCTATTGTCACGCAGTTAGATGTTGATAACGATATAAATATTGTCGATAGCATGCCATTGGAAGTGTGTAAAATGAGTCGATCTAATCGCAGTAAAATTTGCCAAGAATTTGAATCTAGCTCGCCAGATTTTGGTTTTTGTGCGGCACAAAATATGCGCTACTTTGGCTATAAGTTGCACGCGGTTTGCTCACCGAGTGGCGTGTTAAAAATGTACGATATATCAAAGGCTTCGGTTCATGACATCCATTACCTAAACGATGTTGAAGGTCAGTTAAGCAATTGTATTTTGATTGGCGACAAAGGTTATTTGAGTAGAGTTTGGCAAGCCGATTTATTTTCATCAAGTTGTATCGATTTGCAAACACCGATGCGAAAGAACCAGAAAGAGTTTAGAGATTTTCCGCCTAAATATCGTAAAGCCAGAAAGCGAATCGAAACATTGTTTTCACAGCTTTGTGACCAGTTCATGATACGGCGGAATTATGCGAAATCGTTCAAGGGTATTTCGCGCAGAATTGTGACAAAGATAGCGTCCCTCACATTAATTCAATGGTTCAACCAGCGTGAAGGGAATAAATTAAACAACCTGAAAGTGGTCATTTCCTAAATGCACCACGGGTTAAAGTGTTTTTTCCAAGAGATTGGGTTAATGAAGAACCAAGTTCCTGGCTGGTAATCAACATGTTGGTTTCATCACCCGCAACATCACGTATTTCGAATATAGGAACATGTGTACCCATAAATCCACTCATGTGGCACATAGGTTTTAAAGGGGCGGACTTTACAACGCTGAACGGTACAACAGAGTGAGAATGACTATGAACGATCGCTTCAACATCATCTCGCTCCCGATAGATTTCGCTATGAATATAGCGCTCTAGATAGACCTTTCTGGGATCATCGTTTACAACTTCACCATCAAGGTTAAATTCCAGTATATCATCCTTGGTAACAAGCCCTGGAGCCATATTTCGAGCTAAGAAAAAATGGTCTCTGTTATGAGGATTTCTTACGCTCACGTGGCCGAAAGCATCCAGTACACCTTCATTGAATAGAATTAAATTAGCAGTTACTAAATCGTCTATTAGGCTTTCTGATATTGTATTATTCATGGATATTCCTTTTCATTTTGTTATTTGTTTTAGGGTTGAAAGTAATAATTTATTATATATAATTAGCTATCTAAGAACTAGATTTTACACCTCATGAAAAGGAAAATAAATGATGAGTTATGAGTCTCCTTATCAGGCTCTGAAAGAATCAGGGATTCGAAATTTGGTTAATGAATTTTACAGAATCATGGATGCCTCGCCAAACTATTCAGAGCTGAGAGCTATGCATTTAGCTGATCTTAGTGGTATTTCTGAAAAGTTAGGTGACTATTTAGTTGGTTGGATGGGTGGCCCACAAATTTATTTAGAAAAATATGGGTCGGTATGCATGACAGGGCCGCATAAAGCTTTTTCTATTGGTCCTAAAGAAAGGGACGCTTGGGTCTCGTGCATGTATGAAGCTATGGATTCATTAGCACTTAGTGACGATGTAAAAGGGATGCTAAAGAATCCGATATACCGCCTCGCTGATGCTGTAAAGAACAGGTAATATCATTAATAAATATGGCTTGTTTTAACTACTAGTCTCCTCGAGGAGCTGCTTTGTTGCAGCTTTTCTTTCGCAGATATTATATATCTGCTTTTTTTTGAACGAGAAAATTTTATCTATCTAGAGACTAGCCATTTGTGTAATTTCTTTGTGAGCCAAGGTGCGATTAGAGCCGTTGTTATACCAGTAAGAATTGTGGCGACTAACAACAGACCGATAGGTTCGGCTACTTTCGACGTAATCGGTTTTAGTAGATAGATTAATACGATAAGGGCCGGGTACACAGCGACTAAGCTAACAATCCATCGTTTCCAAAGGCGTGGAGGCTTTGGGGGGATTGGTAGGTTAACAACAGGCTCAAACCAAATATTTGAGCCATAGGCTTGTTGTCTGGCTACGTCGAGTACGGATAGTGTTTCAATAGGGTCAAGTACGGTCTTCCTGTCCGGAGAAAGCTTCCAGGCTTCTAAATCATCTTTACTTCTAAACCTCGCGATACAAAATATATCGATGCCTTGCCCATCATCTCGACGCACGATGTCGATAGACTCAAATCCGTCATGATCTTCTAATAGAAGATTCAATTTAGCAAGATGCGATGCAAACCTATCAACGTCTGAATAATTAATACGCAGAGAAACTAAATAGGATGCTGAATGGTCGGTATTGTGCCCTGCATCGAGTAAGTTATCATCGTTCATGTATTGAATGTCTCTGCATCGGAGTAATGGTTCAACATTGGGTAAAAAACCAGCGAGGAGTGACCTGGCTGGTTTGCTTCTTTACCGTTTGTAACTAAATATATCTACAGAGAATAGACCTCGGTAGTTGCAGGGTGGAACAGTTCATCTACAGAAAGATGTCTTGAACTCAGTCCCTGTTCGTAGTGGTTGCGCAGGAAGTATTCTAGCGTTTTGACGTTCGGTGCGACTCCGTATGACCAAAGATCCTTGGACATTTGTTGCGTTACGCCCAAAACATCTTCGACAAATGGCATTGTAACCTTGGTTGCTGAAGTATCTGATAGGGCATCAAGTGCCATTGTTTTAGCTTCAGTAAAGGCCTTGAGTAGAGCGCCTGGTAACCAGGGGTGCTGCTCAGCCAAGCTGCGACGTACGCCTAGAACGTGCATGATTGGGAACAACCCGGTTTCTTGATGCCATTGGCGTGCCGCAGAAAATCCATCCTGCCATAGGCGGCGGATCTGAGGGTGGCCTTCGTGGTAGCAGCGTGGCCATCTAGGGCCGATAAAACCATCAATTTCCCCGTCGATTAGCATCTGGTTTAGGGTAGCGCCTTCTGGAGCGTTCTCAATAGTTACGTTGTCTGGTAGATCAAGTTTGATCTTTTCAGGGCGACCAGGCTTGTCCATTCCACCGCGTACCCAGGTTATCTGGTCAGGTGTGACACCTGCATCTGCAAGAATAGCTCTAACCCATACGTTTGCTGTGAGTTGGTATTCCGCGATGCCGATGCGGCGACCTTTGAGATCTTGAGGTGTTTCTATTCCTCTATCCGCACGAATATAAACGGAGGAGTGGCGAAATGCACGGCTAAGGAAAACAGGAATTGCGATGTATGGAGGATTCTCTCGAGTCAACGAAACGCAATATGAACTCAATGATATTTCTGAAATATCACATGTCTTGTGGCGAAATGCGTTGAAGAACATCTCTTCTGGTGATTGAAGAAAAGTGATCGGATCGACACCGTCGATCTGTACCCGTCCATCATGAATGGGGCGAGTTCGATCATAATCACCCATTGCTAGGGAAAGTTGGAGCTTAGACATTTTTTATCCTTCTTGGTAATTAAGTGTGACTGTGTCACCCGTTTCGCTACTGGTAAGTAGTGCATGACAGATTTCGAGTGAAGCTCGGCCCCATTTGCCATCCTGCAATGGAGTCGTTTGTTCACGAAGTGCAGCATAAAGCGTGTCAAATACTTCTGCTCGGGCGGTTCTAAAAGGTGCGGGGTAGAATTCGGGTCCATTCGTATCGGTAATTTCCACTCCGTTCGGTGTCAGGCGAATGTCTCCGCGGTCGCCGAATACGAAAACCTGACCAAAGTGCTCGTGAGTTTGAGCCTGAGGGCAGGTTTCGAGTGATGAAAATCCGCGTGATGACTTAAACTCTGATTCGTCCTGGACGGATTCCAGTATTTTACGGGCGCTCTTGAATTCATCTGACTTGGATATGCCTAATTCAGCAGTGTTTTCCATTAGCCGGTCGCCATCAAAATGAGCGTAGCCTGAGTACGTCAAGCTGGCAAAGACACCTTCGCTAAAATCAATCAGCATGCTGTAGGCGCCCTCGGTCGGTCGATCAGCATCCCAGGCTCCACCAGTTCTGGCGGTAACACGCTGAGCGGGAACACCAGCGAGTCGGCGGACGAGATCGATTTGATGGACGGCTTGGCTAAACACTACACCTCCACCTAAGTCTGTTGAAAGCTCTGCCGCTGTTCTTGGGCGATATAAGAAATCAGTAGCATAGAGCGCATGTATCATCCTTACGCGCCCAATCTTACCTTTCGCGATTAAAGCTTCCGCGAGCTTAACCGGACCATCAAAGCTGTGGCTAGGACCAACAATGATCTGTACTCCCGCCTTTTTTGCCGCTTCAATTAGTGATGACGCATCTTCTAATGTGACAGTCATCGGCTTTTCGATAAGGACGGATTTACCGGCGTTTATAGCGGCTAAAGCATGCTCTTTATGTAATCCATGAGGCGTGGATACATAGACCACTTCCACGTCAGGGTCTGTTACTAGGTCGCTAACATCGGCATAGGTCTTTGCACCAAAAGTCTTTTCAAATGACCTCCTGTGTTCGGAATTTGGCTCCGCGCCAGCAACTAAGGTAACCCCTGTGTGTGCATGGATAGCGGGGGCCGATAGCGCAAAGGCTCTCCCTAAACCCGCTACGCCTAGGCGTATTGGATTAGATATCGAGGACAAGGTGATCACCTTTCGCTCGGGAGACACATAACATTATTGTGTCGGACTTCTCGTCATCCATTAAAGCTAAGTCACGGTGATCAACTTCACCGCCCGTGTACTTGCATTTACAGGTACCACAGGTGCCGGTTTCACAAGAGCTGGAAAAATCGTGCCCATTTGCACGCAGCGCTTCCAGAATAGTGTGATCAGCGGGAACGGTTATTGTTTCTCCTGATTTTTCGAGTTCGATGGTGAATTCGGTATCACTATCTTTAATGATTTCAACAGGCATGAACTCCTCAAAGTGAACTCGGCCATCAGGCCAATGTCCCGTACCGCCTTTCACTTCTTCCATAAGCGAAGTTGGGCCGCAGCAATAGATATGCTCCTGCGTTGGCGTCATCAGCAAGTCCCAAAAATCAAAAATAGTTGCATTATCGCCTTCGCTATAGTGAATAGTGATGGCTTCTCCGCAAAGTTCCTGAAGCTCATCAGCGTATGCTGCTTTTTCATAGCAGCGAGCTAAATAGACAACTCGGAATTTTCTACCTTCTGCTTTTAGTCTTTGTGCCATAGAGTAAATCGGTGTGATACCTATACCGCCACCGATTAACAAAGCATCGTGCTTCGGACCGAGAGGAAACTCATTATCAGACGTTTCTACATCCAGAACCGTCGATACTGTTGCCTGCTCATGCATCGACTTTGATCCACCACGAGAATTGAGCTCTTTTTTGATCGCAACAGTGTAAGCGCTTGGGTTGTCACCAGAATAAACCAATGAATAATAACGATGAGCTCCAGAGGGCGTGGTGATAGAAATATGCGCACCCGGTTCAGCGGGCGGCAACGGTTGCCCATCAGTAGGGGCTAACGTGAATTCTTCAATCTCTGGCGTAAGCGTACGCCGAGCAGTCACTTTCAGTTTCATTTTTCTTCTCTCTGGGTGTCGCTATATATGGATATGGTGTCATCAATCCTTAAATCGGGATGTTTATGACCTGGATCAATATTAGCAATCTAATAATTTTCAGTCAATAATAATTAGATTGCTAATAATGTTGACTGTCGATAATTAGATGTCTATTATTTCTTCCGCTGAGGTAATCGAACATGGGAATTGATTTTCTGTTAATACCTCCTCGACATGTTTTGTCGACTCGTCGAATAGAAACATGATTACAAATTTGGCTTACAAGCAGTGACGTAGGGTGCTTGTAGCTATGCGAAATAAAATAAAACGGAGAAATGCACAATGCTTACACCACAAGAAAATGAATTGTTAACTCATGTTATGCCGACCGACCCGATGGGTAAGCTTATGCGCCAGCATTGGACTCCGGTTTGTTTGCTCGAAGAAGTTAAAGAATGCGATGGCACTCCAGTACTGGTTGAAGCTTTGGGATCTCGTTATGTAGCATTCCGCGATACCGAGGGCCGAGTAGGGTTGTTGGATGAGCTTTGTCCTCACCGTCTTGCGTCTTTAGTTTTCGGTCGTAATGAAGATTGTGGTATCCGCTGCCTGTATCACGGCTGGAAGTTTGATGTGGAAGGTAACGCTGTAGCAATGGCTTCAGAACCACCAGAAGCAGAAAAGTCTATGTGTTCAAAAGTGAAGCACAAAGCTTATAAAACTGTGGAGTGGGGTGGTTTCCTTTGGGCTTGGCTGGGTGAGGGCGATGCGCCGGAATTTAAAAAGCCGGCATTTGCACCTAATGAAGATGTGCAAGTCTCTATCCTCAAAATTCGCCTACCATGTAACTGGGCTCAAGTTCTAGAAGGTCAGATTGACTCAGCTCATTCTTCATCATTGCACTCTTCGGACATGGTTCCTGCAAAAGTTGAAAGTGCGGCTGCGGATGATCAAGGTTGGTACCGTCCATCAACTGATAAGTCCCCGCGTATGCAGTCTGCGAAAACTGATTATGGATTCCATTACGCTGCGATTCGTCGTCCTATCGCGAACGCTGCAACCCATGACTACATTCGTATCACTCAGTATGTCGCACCTTACTACGCGCTGATTCCGCCTAACACTTCATACAACGTCGCAGCAGTCATCGTTCCGATCGACAATGAAAACTGTAACTTCCACTTTATTGCCTGGGGTAACCCTGAAACTACGCCAGATACGACTGCTTGGCGTGAGTTTGCTCGTGCAGTGCCGGGCGTAGATGTTGATCCGATTACGTGGGCGACAGTGGGTACGATGGAAAACCGCTTCCGTCAAGATCGCACCAAAATGAAGGAAGGCGACTTTACAGGTATCGCGGGCATTCCAAACCAAGACATCGCGATGTGGGTATCAATGGGTAAAATCGTTAACCGTACCGATGATATTCTAGGATCTTCTGATTTAGCGATTGTGGAATTCCGTCGTACGATGGTTGAAGCTGCTCAGAAAGTTGCTGATGGTGAGCCTGCTATCGGTAGTGCACCATCAATTATTCAGTCGTCAATTGCTTCCTTCCAGGGAGTTGTTCCAAAAGAATCAGATTGGCGTGAACTTTGGAAAGAAAACGTAGTGGCGGAATAAATACTAAAGAGGTTGGCTTCCTTAAGGTTTCTTAGAAGTCCAAAATGCCCCAGTAATGAGCAAAGTCTTGTTGCTGGGGTTTTGCTTTCTGCTAACGCTACCGGCTATTTGCTGCCTTAGCAGTCATCAATAATTAGGTGTTGTCTTTCACAAGATTAGAATGCATATTCAATAAATATTTGCGAACGATTTCAATTTCCTCAGGGTTCATGCCGCTTTGAGCCACGTCATTAACCTCTTTTGCTAGAGGTTCAAGGGTGTCCTTAAGGCTCTTTCCATATTCAGTTAAATAAACGACCTGTCTTGGCTTTCCTTCAATGACAGGGCGAAGTTCAACGAGGCCAGCCGCTAACATGCGTTTAACAACGGAGTTCGTTGTGGGTCCAGTAAGCCCAACTCGTTCACTTAAGGTTTTTTGGGAGATTCCTTCCTCGTTCCACAGCTCACGTAAATATCCCCAAAATCCATGGTTTACGCCGTAGGGTAGTAGTCGCCGTTCCAATGAATTAAAGTACTGCTTAGAGAGCTCTCGAACGATGTGTGCCATCCTCTCGTATTTTAGCTCTGGAACAGTATTTAATTTCTCTACAGACATGTTCTTGTATCCTGAGATTTCACATAATATAGAACCTGTAAACTAGGCTTTGAGAGCTCTAGGTTTACTGGTGCTTTAAGCATCAGGGTTAATCCGATCGTGTTGGTATAATAAAGTTAACTAACACGATCTGTCATCTTAGGCCCTTACATGCTTCCATGTATAGTCGCATCGATAAATCGACAGCTTTAATATCTTTGGTAAGCGTACCCATTGATACATAGTCAACGCCAGCTTGTGCGATGTCTATTAGCGTATCGTCATTTATACCGCCAGAGGCTTCGATTTTCGCCTTACCGCGACTCAATTCTACCGCTTTCTTAGTATCTTCTAATGAAAAATTATCCAGCATAATGATATCCGTACCGGATTGAAGAGCCTGCTCTAGCTCCTCAAGTGTTTCCGTTTCAACTTCGATTAGCTTATTAGGTGCCAGAGCACGTGCAGCCTGAACCGCTTGGTCGATACCACCACAGGCCGCGATATGATTTTCTTTTATCAAAAATGCATCGTAAAGACCCATTCTATGATTCTGTCCCCCACCGCAGGTGACAGCATATTTTTGAGCTAATCTGAGTCCAGGTATCGTTTTCCGTGTGTCGATGAGCTCCATTGGGTTTCCATCAACTTTGTTAACAAAGTATCGAGTTCGCGTTGCGACAGCTGACATGAGTTGAAGAAAATTAAGTGCTGTTCTTTCTCCAGTGAGGAGTGAGCGGGCGGGGCCAGTTACTTCTACGATAAGGTCATCGGCTTTAAGGCTATCACCATCATTAAAGTACCAACGTAGTTCCACTGATGGATCAATTTGTCGGAAGGCTTCGTCTACCCAGGCTGTTCCACAGAGAACCGCATCTTGACGTGTAATAATTTTTGCGAAAGCAGTTTGAGACTCCGGGATCAATAATGCGTTGATGTCGCCACTTGCAACATCTTCAGCAAGAGCTGCACTGACATTCGCTACTATCGCAATCTGTAACGCCGTATTATCTAATTTGTACACTATAAATTCCTATCTCTCTGATGTTGTCACTATGTGAGTTTTTTCAGGGCCTTGTCGCGACTAGCCCAAAATATCGACAGTGTTACTAGTACTTTTAAGGATCGATTCTACCATATGAAGTGGACTCTAAACGAAATTATTAGATATATAATATTTATGGGGTTGCGGCTTCAATAAGAAAACTGTTTAAGCTTACCCCGATTGCTCGTAAGGGCCACTTTTCGCTCATTCTTGCCGTTCAATTGCTTAAAAATCGCATGGTTTGATAGACCGGTTTGGGCAAACACCTGCCCTTCTCATGAACTCCGACTCCTATTCTGAACTTGAACATAGAATAGGAGATACATCATGCATAACTCATCTTGGAACAAAGGGAAGATTATCGGTCAGAAGCGACCATTGAAGCTTCAGGAAATATGGGCGATTCGCATTCTAATCCAGCTAGAAAAAAAACCTACGAGATCTCGCAATGTTCAATCTGGCGATCGATAGCAAGTTAAGAGCCTGCGATCTCGTAAAGATTAAAGTGTCAGATACAAAGACACCAGACTTACGTAGTTCATTGCTAGTACGATGCTGGCCATGAGTGTAATGACCCAGCTAAAACTGCACACTCACGCCGCTAATTTGTAAGTTTCCCGGGGCGTTTTCATACCCAGAGCCTGGTGGGGGCGCAGCTCGTTGTAATAACGAAACCACGCTCCTAATGCCTGCCTGGCCTCTTCCAGCGAGGCAAAGTTATGGAGCCACAAGCACTGCTCCTTTACCGATCGAATCAGCCGCTCGACCATGCCATTTTGTTGTGGCGTATGAGGTCTGATGAACTCCTGTTTGAGACCATAGTGATATACCGTCCTCGTGTAGCGCCGACTGGTAAAAACCAATCCATTGTCCGATCTAATCGTCAGGTCATCCTGCGCCTTGCCCAGAATACCGTAGCGGGTGATCAGGGCCTCTTCCAGAGCAGCTTCAGCCGCCTTTGCGTTGCCAGTGGGGCTGAGCCGCCAGCCTAACAGCTCTCGCGTGCAGCAATCCATCACGAGCGTCAGCGCGCACCAGCGATGCAGGTTGCCACACCACACCCGTGCCATGTCGGTTGCCCAGCGCTCATTGGGGCGCGTTGCCACTGATGGCAGTGACTGAACCCTCGGCCGGAAACCCGATTTACGTTTTCTGACCTGCCAACCCTTGATCTGAAATACGCGCTGAACAGTATTCTTGTTCTCACCCAATAGCCAGGCTACGGTTCTGTAGCCCGCATAGGGCAAGGCATCGATGACGCGCTTGATACGTTGCGCCAGGAACTCGTTAACACGCCGCTTTCGCACTTTGGGCTTGTAGTAAAACGTTCGCCGCGAGATCCCCGCCCAGTCGCAGGCTTTACTGACTGAGACGGGTGTACCTTCTGCCGCCATCTCGGCAATGAGGCGAGCTACGATTCCTCGGTCGAATCGAGATGGCGTTGCAGCTTTTTTCGGAACTTGATCTCCAGCATAGCCTCACCGTACGCTTCCTTCAGCTCGCTGAGCTGCTTCTCGTACTGCTCGGCTATGTCTTTTGGGTTGGCCTTTAGGGCGTTTTCCATGCCGGCCTCGGCATCGTCCATCCAGCTCTCGATCTCAGCCTGGGTTAGATCGTACTCCCTCGCTGCCTCCGGGACCGTCGTCTGTCCACGATAGATCTGCTTGATCAACTCAGCCTTGCGCTTTGCTGTCCATCGTTTGATTTCTGGTTCTTGCATCATGGTTGCGTTCTCCACAATCTCGGCGACTATACCATGTGCAGTTATTCAGTGGGTCGTTACATTCTTGAGTAAATGCCTTAACAGCAGATTGGCGCCCTAAGTCATCACCAGCCCACTCAGCCAGTGACACGGCCCGAAGGTCACCAACTGAATAATAATATTGAGCGAACTGACCAGCACCTGCAGACGCGGTGATTACCCCACAAAGTAACGCCATTTTAAAAAGTGAATTTGGAAAAGAATTTTTCATTTTAACTCCTTGTTTATGTTTAACCGTCTACTGGTAATAGACGGGTAAAATCCTTTTAGAGGACAATCAATAAAAAAATATTTATTAGCTACACGCATCCAGAAATGATTTTTTTACGCTATCGGGAAGCTGGGCCGATCCCAAATCAAAAACAGCGTTTAGCGTTTCCATTGCTACTTCATAACCAAGCTCTTTAATAAGCGCTTTTTCCAACTTCTCAATATCATCCCCAACGTATACAAATAGAGCTTCGTTAAGTCTGAGCTGTTGAAGTAGCTTTATTTTACTGACCATCTGGGGGTTCTGGGGATTTTCCCCCCTAAAAAGACAAAAATCGCTGTAAGCCGTGCCTGACATGGCCTCCAGAACGGCATTAGATCCAGTTTTAGCAAAATATCGCCGATTTTCGCTATCATGCCCCGTTTTGGGGTATCAAAATGGCAATTCGAAAGCGACTCCAAATTCTCATTGAGTCCGAAATAAATGATCTCTACGGCCCACCTCGCTTTACCCTTGAAGAACGCAGGTTCTACTTCGCGCTGAATGACCGTGAATCCAAAGTTGCCAATTCCATTCGGAATCGGTCTCAACGCTGCTTTTTTGTTTCCCTGCTTGGATACTTCAAATCGAGACCCGTGATGCTCAATCCCAACTTTGGTGATGTCGAAGACGATCTGAGGTTTATCGCCAAAGAGCAGTTGCCTGGCCCCGGTCTCCGGCGCTTCTCACTGGATCAAAGGCAAAAAGACCGTCTTTATCAAAAGGTGCTTAAGCTTGCAGGCTATGAAAAGTGGCGCGACAACATTCACCGTGGCCACGTACTCAACCACCTGCTACAAGCAGCCAGGTCATGGATCGATGCCCGATATTTGTTCGATGCGGCGACTGAATACCTGGCGATGCGTTGTATAGCAATCCCGAAATATACCGTGATGCAGACGCTGGTGAGTCAGGCGATTAACGAAGAGCGAGCCCGGATCACTGACACGCTAAACAGCCAAATGACAACTGAGATGACCAATAACCTGACAGACCTGGTGGATGGTAAAGAGAAGTTGCCACTATCTGATCTAAGGCAGTCTGCCAAGAGTTTTGCACCTCCAGAGTTGGACAAGGAACTCAAAGTCAATCGGCATATTCAACTCTGGATGAGTGACGTGAACACAATGGTAAAAACACTGTCACTGTCGCTAAAAAACCAGCAGCACTTTGCCTCCATGGTCGAGTATTATGGCAGTAAGCTTAAGCGCTTTGAGCGATCAACCCAACAACTCTATTTACTGTGCTACCTGCAAGAACGAGCCGAACAGAATGTCGAGCGGCTGACTGATGGTTTTGTTTATCACTTACGAAAGCTCCAGGAGCAGGCAAAGGCCTATGCCAAAGAAGCGGCCTACCAGGACTGGGAGGGTGCTGCAGCAAACGTCGGTAAGGCCGCAGAGCTGCTGCATCTGTTTATCGATGACTCCATCGACGAACAACAACCCTTTGGTGCGGTAAAGCGCCAAGCTCTGGCGGTGCTGAAAAATCAGGATATTGAGTCACTGTGCCTGTACCTGAACAAACAAAAACGGGCCATTGACGATTACCTCTGGGAGTTCTACGACCTGCAGAAACCTTTTCTCCACCGGGTTCTACGTCCGATCTTTTTGTGTTTAACCTTTGAGCCCACTGAAAAAACACAAGCCCTGGCTGCACAGTTGGCTATCACCAAAGAAGAGCTGTTAGAGCACAAAGCGCTTCACTCCACCGATAGCAGGTTAATACTTGGCAAACACAAACCCTACCTCATTGATTTGGACGATAACGTCCGCTCGGATCGCTTTGAGTGGCTGCTGTATTTACAAATTCCCAATAAACTGACTGGCCAACTCCATGTGCCCAACGTCATCAAGTACCGGTCCCTACAGGATGATTTGGTGAATAACCACCGCTGGAAAGACAAAGACATGTTGATTCAGCAATCGATGTTGCCGCGCTTGAAAGAAAGGCCGGGCAAACTCATTGAATCCTTAGCGGAAGAGATGAGCAATAAATTACAACAGGTGAGCCGGCGTATTGAGAATGGTGACAACCAGAATGTTATCTTGCGCAACCGTTCCGGTAAAACGAAGTGGCGACTGCCATCCGCAGGCATTAAAAGCATGTTGAACAATCCGTTCTTTGATCATATCAAGCCTATCAATATCGCAGATGTACTGCGCTACGTGGATCAGGAAACCGGCTTTATGGGGCACTTTGAGCATGTGCTCCCGATTCAGTCAAAAGGCCGTGATCATATTAATGATTTGCTCGCGGTTATCATCGGCAACGGTACCAACTATGGGCTGTATGGCATCTCCAATATCTCCGACCGCAAGTATGATCAACTAAAAGGCATCCAGGCCAACTACCTACGTCCCGAAACGCTAAACAATGCCAATGATGTTATCAACAACGCAGTAGCCAAACTGGCCATCTTTAAGCATTACAATATCCAGGAGGATCTGATCCACGCCAGCGCTGACGGCCAGAAGTTCGAAACCCGGTTGGAAACCTTTAAAACCCGGTACTCCTCTAAGTATTTTGGGACCAATAAAGGCATCTCGGCCATCACCCTTATCGCCAATCACGCCGCGTTGAATGCAAAAGTCATCGGTTCCAACGAGCATGAATCCCACTATATCTTTGACTTGCTACAAAGCAATACCTCCGAGGTTCGACCAGATGTACTGTCAACCGATACACATGGGGTAAACCATGTGAACTTTGCGTTGCTGGATTTGTTTGGGTACACCTTTGCGCCCAGATATGCGCAGTTCGGCAAGGTTGTCGAAGAGATGTTTAACGTCAGTGAATATGAGGATCAAGGTGTCACGCTGACTCTGAAAAAGTCGATCAAAACAGGCCCTGTCATTGAGCAATGGGATACCATCCAGCGGATTGTCATATCACTGCAAGAAAAGAGCACTACCCAAGCTAACCTGGTGCGGAAGCTGTCGGGTTACAGCAAAAACCATCCGTTGTTGCAGGCACTCACAGAATACAATCGCATGATCAAAGCGATGTACCTGCTGGATTACATTGATGACGCCAGTTTGCGTGGTTACGTCCAACGTGCACTCAATCGAGGCGAAGCCTACCATCAGTTACGCCGGGCCATCGCCTCGGTTAATGGGAACCGGTTCCGAGGGTCGTCAGATTACGAAATCAGCCTCTGGAATGAGTGCGCGCGTCTTCTGACGAATGCCATCATCTACTTCAACTCTATGATACTAACCCGATTACTGACACACTTCGAAGCGATCGGAGATGAAGAAAAGCTGGCCATCACAAAGCAGGTCTCACCGGTAGCCTGGCACAACATCAATCTTAACGGGACATATACCTTCAACTTTGAACAAAATCTGATCGACATCGAGGAGGTTATGCGCCCAATTACGGAAAATGAAGAGGTATAGCTAAGTTAATACCAATCTGGAGACCATGGCTGGCGAGGCTTACAGCGATTTTTGTCTTTTTAGGGGTCCTGGGGATTTTCCGTCTTAAAAAGACATAATCCTCTACAGCCCCCGTGGCTCCTGGCCTCCAGCGGGGTATTAACTTCCTCCTAGCCCTTAACTTGTCCCTTTCGGTTATTATGCTGAGCTTTTTAGGCATCAGATATGGCATATACCGAAAGGCTCCAGATCCTCATTGACTCAGAAATCAATGATTTGTACAGCCCTCCCAGTTTCACCCTCGAAGAACGTCGATTTTACTTTACTCTGAATGAGATGGAAGCCCGTGTCGCCAACGCTATCCGTAGCCGGGCTCACCGCTGTTTCTTTGTCGCTCTGTTGGGTTACTTCAAGTCCAGGCCTGTGGTTCTGAGTCCGAGTTTTGGCGATGTCGAAGAGGATTTGCGGTTTATCGCCAAAGAACAGTTGCCTGGTCCCGGTATCAGGCGCTTCTCATTGGATCAAAAGCAAAAGGATCGCCTATACCAGAAAATATTTGATCTCCTCAATTATCAAAAATGGCGGGATAGACAGGATCGAGGTTCCTTAATCACTCACTTACAGCAAACAGCTAAGTCGTGGGTTGAACCCCGGTATTTGTTCGATGCAACCACCGAGTATTTATCACTGCGTCGTATTGCAATTCCCAAATACACGGTGATGCAGACCGTGGTAAGCCAGGCGATGAAACAGGAACGAGAGCGTATTACTGCTTCGCTGCAAAACCAGTTATCAGGGAGGTTGTCGACTGAGCTCGCAAACTTGGTGGACGGAAAAGGGGCATTACCTCTGTCTAAATTGAGGTTGTCTGCCAAGAGCTTTACTCCCCCGGAATTGGAAAAGGAGCTCAAGGTGAACCGATTAATCGAGCCTTGGATGAGTGAAGTTAACACCGTGGTTAAAGCCTTATCGCTCTCAATAAAAAACCAACAGCACTTTGCTTCGATGGTTGATTATTATGGGAGCAAACTCAAGCGCTTTGACCGATCTACGCAGCAGCTCTATTTACTGTGCTATCTACAGGAGCGTGCCGAGCAAAATAGTGAGCGTCTGGCCGACGGTTTTGTCTACCACATTCGGAAAGTCCATGAGCAGGCCAAAGTGTACGCGAAAGAGGCAGCCTACCGGGACTGGGAAGGCGCTGCTGCCAATATCAGCAAGGCTGCGGAATTGCTCCATCTTTTTATTGATAACTCCATCGATGAAAAACAGCCTTTTGGTGCTGTAAAACGGGAGGCTCAAAAGCTGCTTAAATGTCGGGATATCGAGTCATTGTGCCTGTATCTTAACAAGCAAAAACGCGCACTTGATGATTATTACTGGGAATACTATGACCAACAAAAGCCGCTGTTAGAGAAGGTGCTACGGCCAATCTTCCAGTGTCTAGCCTTCCAGGCTACTGAGAACACACAGGCCCTGGCTACACAGCTAGCCGTCACTAAGGGCGAGTTAGCCACTGGTGCTATTCTCCAAACCATGAACCGACGGCTAATTCAGCCCAAACAGAAGGCATACCTTATTGATCAGGAGAACAACGTCCTACCGGATCGTTTTGAGTGGCTCCTATATCTGCAGATTCCCAGCAAGCTGAATGGACAGCTCTATCTCCCGACCGTCATTAAGTTCCGTTCTCTCCAGGATGATTTGGTCAGCAATGAGCGCTGGAAAGGCAAAAAGACGCTGATCCAACAATCCATGTTGCCTCGCCTGACGGCGAAACCCAGCAAACTAATCGAGACTTTATCCTGTGATCTCAACGATAAACTACAACAGGTCAGTCGGCGCATCGAAAACGGTGACAACCAAAACGTTATCCTGCGCAATCGCACCGGTAAAACAAAGTGGCGGCTGCCCTCAACCGGTGTTAAAAGTATGCTGAACAACCCGTTCTTTGACCAGATAAAACCGATTAATATTACCGATGTACTGCGCTACGTGGATCAGGAGACTGGCTTTCTGGACAACTTTGAACATGTACTACCTGTCCAGTCGAAAGGCCGTGCGAATGTTAATGATCTGTTGGCCGTTATTATTGGTAACGGCACTAATTACGGGCTGTACGGCATGGCCAATATCTCCGACCGGGCGTATGACCAACTAAAAGGTATCCAAGCCAATTACCTGCGGCCGGAGACGCTAAATAATGCCAATGATGTAATCAACAACTCGGTCGCCAGGCTGGCCATCTTTAAACACTACAATATCCAGGAAGACCTCATCCATGCCAGTGCCGATGGGCAAAAGTTCGAGAGCCGGTTGGAGACTTTTAAAACCCGGTACTCCTCAAAATACTTTGGTACTAACAAAGGCGTCTCGGCCATCACTTTGATAGCCAATCACGCAGCGCTAAACGCCAAGGTGATTGGCTCCAACGAACATGAATCCCACTACATCTTTGATTTGTTGCAAAGCAATACATCAGAGATACAACCCGATGTATTATCGACCGATACCCATGGGGTTAATCATGTAAATTTTGCCTTGTTGGATCTGTTTGGCTACACCTTTGCCCCCAGATATGCCCAGTTCGGCAAGGTCATTGAAGAGATGTTCAAAGTCAGTGAAAACAAAGACCAGGGCGTAACACTGAGTTTAAAAAAGCCGATTAAAACAGACCTCATCATTGAGCACTGGGATACCATCCAGCGTATTGCCATCTCGCTTCAGGAGAAAAGTACCACACAAGCGATTCTGGTTCGCAAGTTATCTGGTTACAGCAAAAGCCACCCGTTATTACAGGCCCTGACTGAGTACAACCGTATGATCAAGGCCATGTACTTACTGGACTATATCGACGATGCTAGTCTCCGGGGATATGTACAGCGAGCACTGAATCGAGGCGAGGCCTACCACCAATTACGCCGTGCTATCGCATCGGTTAATGGTAACCGATTCCGAGGTTCGTCAGATTATGAAATCAGCTTGTGGAATGAATGCGCGAGGTTGCTCACCAACGCCATTATTTACTTCAACTCAATGATACTGACCCGTTTACTGAGGCACTTCGAGGGCATTGGCGATGAAGAAAAGCTGGGGATTACAAAGCAGGTGTCGCCGGTGGCTTGGCACAACATTAATCTGAATGGGACTTATAGCTTCGACTTTGAACAAAACCTGATCGATATCGAGGAAATAATGCGGCCGATTACCGAAACTGGAGGAAATGTCTAAGTTAATACCCCTCTGGAGACCAGGAACCACGGGGGCTGTGTAGTATTATGTCTTTTTAAGACGGAAAATCCCCAGGACCCCACGTTGCTCTCTCTGTCCAGGACACCCGTGAGGAAACGTTCGAGCTCACGGGTGTCTGGCAGAGCCAGGGTTGTTCAGCCCCGACTCAGGGCCAAGTTGGTCGACGTATCGCCATGGCCAAGGCTGCCTTTCAAGCAGTCGCCTTAAGGAAACTTCGCTAGCGCTGCGTCGATCGTCTCGGCCGCGTCGTAACCGAGGATATAGCCCGCTGCCAAGTTGGCTGCAGTTGTTTCCATGACTCCTCGCAGATACGCTGTTGCGTCCGGGTACATGGATGCCAACTCCGCCTGCGTATACGGGCGATGATGACCGCCATTTCGGCAGAATCCAGGCCCCGGATTGTAGACACCGAGGTTGAACTCGGTTGGGAGCACATACTCGGCGAGCTGAATTCCACCAAATGTTCGGCCGTCGTTCGTATGACGAAGTGCTGCTCCGTCGGTATCACGATCAAGAGGCTTACCGGGCGGCGCCGCGGCGCCGCTAATCGTCCAGTCGTTCACATGCTCGAACGCGGCATTGAGTACCTTGTGCATCGGAACCGAACTCCACAGTGGGTAGTAGGTGCATCCAGGGATGATCTCTTCGATGGTTGACGCCGCAGATCCGTCCGCCTTCACCAGACCCATGTCCCGATTGGTCATTGCGTCCACGTACGCCATATCCCACGAGCTCAGGTGAGACGTTCCAGCAACTTCCCAGCGACGAGTCGTGATGCCATCCGCCACGGGCTGTCGGCCGTCACTGTGCACTTCGCTCCCAACTGAAATTAGTTTTGTCGGATTGTCTCCTCTCAGGAGGTGCCACGTGTTGTATCCAGGGTCGTAGAACACCATGCCATCTACGAGCCGGTGGAGCGGATCGATCGAGTTGTAGTACTGAGTGAGACGTCGACCCGCCTGCGACTCGCCGGTAGCAATGACGCGCTTGACCGTCATGCCAGGCAGGAGTATCCTCGCTGGGCTCGACCGCTTGTTGGTTTGTTTGAGAGTGGTCCAGCCCTTGACATGTGCCAGCGCTGAGTCGCAGTGCCCGCTCGGCACGCAAGTTGCGGACGATGTGCTCTGCACGGTCCGGTTGGCTAGACGATTCTTTGGCTAGCCGGCTAGCCGGCTAGCCGATCTGCCAGATGGCGCGCAACGAACGAGTGTCGACTCGTGCTATTCAGCATCAACATTGGAGATAAACATGAGAACAAAGACGAGATGGCTGTCGCTGTCGAGGCTAGCAACTGCACATCGGCCGCTGGCCGATTCTGCGAACCTGCAGAAGGACCCT
>TARA_R100000808_G_scaffold13572_1_pt1 | contig 29258 bp, 19 predicted proteins | sample TARA_R100000808 | Tara Oceans TARA_R100000808 (sample SAMEA2622852) | marine metagenome | biome: marine biome (ENVO:00000447); feature: marine epipelagic mixed layer (ENVO:xxxxxxxxx); material: "saline water (ENVO:00002010), including plankton (ENVO:xxxxxxxx)" | depth 140 m | reverse complement strand
AGAGATTAAAAGGAGGTTAGATGAAGAAACAAAACGACCCAAAGAGAACTAAGCATCATAGAATATACGATGATGTTAAGCCTACATATTTAAGGCATAAAGAAGTAATAGAATCTATTCCTAAAAGATGTTGGTGGGTAAGAGATTATTTAAAAGGAATCTATACTTATAGAAGGCAATCATGAGCACTAAAGAATATATAGGTAAAAATGTATTTACTTGTGAAATGTGTAAAATCCAAGTAAAAGAAATGTTTCTATGGGAAGGGATAATAACTAAGAAGATATTACATATTTGTAAAAAATGTGCAAAGAGAGATTCAGGTAAGAAAACTGTAGATAAACTAATGGAGGGAAGATGAAAAAGAAAAATTCAAAACTTACTAATAAGCAAATAGAGCAAAATATAGCAAGGCTCTATCAGGAAATGGGCCAAATAGCTAGAGTGGTTGATAGTATAGGAAGTATGGTTGTTGAATATATAGATTATAAAGGAGACAAGGATGGATTTGCGAAGCATTGTGAGTCTAAAGGAAAAAAGGAAAATGATGAGCGTGGAAAGCAAGATTAAAAAATATCAATACGAAAAATATAAAAGATGTATTCAGTGTCAAGAACCAGTGCCAAAAGCAGTATGTAATCTTCAGTGTAGTAATTGTGGATATGCTGACAATTGAGAGGAAACAACAATTTATCTGGAAGATAAAGACTAATTGATGTAAATTATAACAACTTATAAAGGAGTTAGAATGGCTGAAAAGAAGAAAGCTATAGCAAGAAAAGAGAAATGCATGGATGCTGACAGAGTCTTAACTAGGCTGAAAGAATCAGAAGAAAAGACAAGAATTAAAGTTAAAGAGCTTACTGAAAAAGTACTTCCAATGTATGCACAGATGGAAGATTTAACTAAAAAAGTACTAGCTTTTGATGCTCAAGTTAAGTCAAATGAAGGTATATTTAATAGAATAAAGCAAAGATTAGGTCTTTGATATGTTACTTTCAAAGGCTTATATTAGAAAGCAGTTCATAAAATTAGGCATACAAATGAGCAATGAGGCCTTAGAATTGATGTGTGAACAACTTAAAGCTGACATTAAGAAGTATGCCTTGAACGCTAAAGACTTAGGCTATAAACGCTTAGTGAAAGATAAGGTACCCATAATAACTGGAGATTATGAAAATGTCTGATATGAGTTTAAAAGAGCGAATAGAAAATTTAGTTTTATTCGCAAGTCGCTCAAAAGACCTTGATTATGTAGCTGAAGAAGTATTAAATTTCGTTAGGAACGAAAACAAAAATGCTATCAAAGAGTTCCTATTAACGGAGAAAATAAATGAAAGCTTCCTCGGCAAAAGGAAAAGGAAGAAGGCTACAGAATTATTTAAGAGATAAGCTGTATTCAAGCTTTCCTTCTTTAAGAAATGGAGACATCAAAGGTGCAGTAATGGGAGAGTCTGGAGAAGACATTAAACTTTCACCTGCAGCAAAGGATTTAATCCCTTATAGCTTTGAATGTAAGAATCAGGAACGCCTAAATATATGGGAGTCATTAAGTCAAGCAGAAGGGAATTCTGACGAAAGAACTCCAGTATTGATATTCAAAAGAAACAGAACTAAAACCTATGCAGCTATAGAATTAGATGCATTCTTAAGATTAATAAGGGAAAAAGATGAAGTTAAAGAAAAGAAACAAGGTATTAGATGAAGCCGCAGTTAGTGCATGTGCTGCATACATAGATTTAGTATTTAATAATGAAACATTTGAAGAGCTTAAGCCAAAAGAAAGATTTAGGCTTGTTAATGTTCTAGTGCAAACTAATAAATTGGATTCAAGATACCAAGCTTAACTACCATATTATTTATGGTAACTGTAACAGGAATATGCCCTCCAATAGGGGGGCTCTTCCTTGGTAGCTATTTTTTTCTGAAACTCCTTGTGGAGGATTTTTAGTAATCCTCTATTTCACCGACTTCCTTAATTATATACTTTAATTCTTTCTCAACTGGAGGAGGTAAAGGTACTGGAAATCTATCAAATGCAGATTTATATCTATCCTGCAATGCCATTATCATAGATATTATAAAATCAAAACCCATCATTGGCACATATCCTAAAAATAATTTCCTAGAATAAAATGTAAATTCTTTCATCAAGTCATCATCTTCAGGAGGTTCATCTCCAAGTAACCAAGCCCTAGCAATTAAGGTAGGGAATAAAAATATCCAAGATAGCATATCAGAACCAAAGTTTCTAAGCTGTCCTCCGAACCCCATCTTACCATAAGCATATCTACTTAAAATAGGAACTCTAAACGGGCCTCTTATAAATATATCAAACATCATAGTAGCTATTCCTTGGGTCCAAAACCAAACTCTAAAAGCTTGAACCTCTGGATTGCTTATCCTTCTAGCAGTTCCTCTAGTTTTACTTATTCTAGGGTCAAATAAATGACCTAATAATTTAGCAATAGCAATTCCATCCCACTTATGATTCTGTACTTTTTGATTCCTCTTTAAAGACATGTAAGCATAATTCCATCTTCTCATGTCCTTGCCCCATTTCTGCTGAGACCAATATTTAAACTTGCCCATTAAATTACCCCAGCCATTCCAGTTATATCTACCAACATCTTGTGTTGATAAACCGAAATTAACAAAGTAATTATATTCACTACCTATAGATAAAAGTTTTTGTATATCTTCTTCTTTTGTGTATTCCCACCAATGCACATCATTTGGTATAACTCCATGTACCCAAGCTCTATTAGCCCCTATAACAAAACTAAAACTTCTTATGGCGGCCTCTGTGTCACTCATAGTTAAATTAAATTGATGTTTAGATATCTGTGCATAAAGTTGTCCTATTGTAAGAGCTAAATCTTTAATTGGCCCTCCAACATGTTTTTTAAATTTACTTACTGGAACATTCTTTAATGCATGTTTAAACTCATATTCTTTATTGATAGCAAACTGAACTAGCTTATTAACAGCTGCCATTCTCTTGTCTCTTTTAACTCGATTCTTTCTTTTATTAACCCTTGATTCGTCAAGTATAATTATATTTTCTAAATTTGTTTCATATAAATCAGAACTTTCAAGAAGTTTTAATATATTGTCCATCATTGTAGTGTAAGCTATATGCTGTTTAGTCTTCCTCTTGCCCTTTAGAATTCTTTTTAAACCCTTCCATGGACCTTTTCCTGTAGCATCCCAGAATATAAGCATCTCGCCTAATATTCTATCTGCTATATCATTTTCAAGCTGTATCCCTATAATCCCATTAACCATAGCTTTGCTAAAGAAGTCAGAAAACTCTGTTATTCCAGAACGCTGTATAAGCTTTCTGATAGCTTCTCCCTTAGTAATGTTTCTTCCAGGAATCTTTTGGTCTGAGTAATAATCTTGAAATGCTTGTTGAAAAACATCATAGCCAAAATCATAAATATTCTCAAATTGAGCTGACATATTTGTTATAGGACTTCCTGTACCAGATAAATATGCACCTGTTAAGTAGGCCGCAAAAACTCTATAATCTTCCTGTAGTTCTTTAGGACTTTTAGAATATAAAAAGTCAGGAGTTATCATGTTTATAATATTAGACTGCTGCTCAACTGTCATTCCCATAAAACCCTCTGTCGTAGGGTCTCCAAACGGAACCTTAAATAAATTAATCATAGTTCTTTTGACAGCTGGACTTGGGGCTTTATCAACTCCTTCCACTAAAGTGGCTGACAGAAAGTTTCTTTCAATAGCTGACATTACATGCTTTAAATAATCGTAGTAAACTCCAGTGTCCATTCTTCCACTTCTAATATCATAGGCATTTGAAATTCTTTTAAAATATTTATTATCTTTAGAAAATGGAATTAATGAATTATGAGAATAATCTCTATGGTACCCATCCATATTATCTCTTACATTTTCAGCATATGCCAATTTAGCTTCGTAACTTTCTAACTCTACTTGAAGCTTTTTCTTAGCAGAGCTAATATCTGTTTTGTCAATCTTTTTTTGTAATTTATTAGCAGCAGATTGAAACTGACTTATCATATTATCTAACATCATCTTAAAGACATTTACATCATACATTATAGGCCAATGCCTTGCCTTTTTTTCTACCTTAGAACCATTAGCTATTACAATATCATCATTAACATACATTCCAAAAGTACTTTTAAGTTCTTTAAAGAGTGCTTTCTCTTTTACGTTTAATGCAGTAAATATATCTTTAGCTTTTTTACTTTCAGATGCAAAGAATAATGTGTGTAATTGCTCTCTATTTAATGCAGGAAATGATTTAGCTAAAGAGCCCAATAAAGTATCTACCGATTCTTGAAACTCTATAGCCATATATTCAAATACAGCATCATCTATTATTCTTGCTTGCTGTGTTAAATGTTGGAACTTTTTAAAATCTTTAGCGTTAAACTGAACATTCCATTCTCCATCTTTAAATTTAGATAAAGGCACTGGGTTTTGGAAGTTATATACCAAATCACCTGTTTCATCATACCTCTTAGCAGTTGTATAAGGACCATCTCTCCCCATACGCTCTTCTAATACTATATTCCAATCCTCATATACCATGAACTGATTAGTCTCAGGGTCGATATAAGCCCATCCCATCATATACATGTGAAATAATCTTTCAACATGTCTATCGCTAGACTCTCCTCTTCTTACAGCACTAAAATTGCTTAAATTCTCCAATATATCATTCATAGCTATAGAAGGTATTGTAAGCTTTTCGTCTTTATCTTTTCCTTTGTTATACTTCTTAATCCAAGACTTTAATTCATCAATGTTATCCATAAACATATTAATTCTGGAAGATACAAATCTAGAATAGTCCCTTACGTTTTTAGATACATCATAAAATGCACCTGTAGGCTCTTTCCATTTTAATGCAGTTGGTGTTTTAATAGCGGACCATATACCACCAAAACTAGCATATGCAGCAGAGTCAGGATTAACAGCTGTAATAACTTTTAATGCTTGTCCCATAAATAATTTCAATGAAGATATAGGAAATTGCGTTAAATCTATCCCAGCTCTAATAGGCATACCTGTATCAGGGTCTATTTCACCAGTCTTTCTCCCAACCTTTAATCCATGTGGTAGATGAGTGACTATAAATTCAAACATCATATCTTCAGAAAGACTAGTTCCAGCTATCAGAGCATATATTTTATGTGCTAATAAAATTCTTTCAGACTTTTTACCATAAGTTCTCTCTACTATTTTTAATATAGCTTCATCTAAAGACTTTTCATCAACAACCTGTTCTTGAGTAAACTCTTCATTTATATCAACATTTAAAGATTCATTAATATCCACGAAGTTAGTTAAAGCTTTATAACCTTCCTCTGAAACTCTATCATTATTCTCTAATGCTATAATATTCTTATTATTTATCTCGCATTGACTAGGCATTATCCGCAAACCCTTCTTTTAATTTCATTCCATGCAGTATTATTTCCAGTCCTTCCAGGAGCTCTACCTTTTAAGTACTTATATACCGTAGCATTATAAATGTCAAAGTAAAGACCTAATGTCTCAGCATCTAATACACTCTGCACTCTATAGTCTTGACTAGCAGGTGGTAACATTCTTGGAACTCTTACATCGATAGATACATCTCTCTCTGTAGTTAAATCAGTTTTAAGGCTGATAACTGGAAGAGTTGCTTCTCCTGTATAACCTCTTAAATATATCAACGTAGCTAATGCTTTTGATAAAGGGTTTAATTTTTTAAAGAAAAGACTATTTTTCATTGTTGCGTGTCTAAATCCATCATCTACATCTATTGTGTTTTCATCAATAGCAACCCCTTGCTGATTTTTTAATCTATATAATGCATAATAATCTTTTATCAATTGAACACCATAATCTTCTGCAGCCTTTAAAGATTCATCCCAAACTGCAGAACGCTCATTTTCAGGAATGCCCATCCTATTTAAAATAGATACAAGATTTTCGCCCATCTGTCTTTCAAACTTGCTGTGAGCCTCAGCATGAGTGCCTCTATGAACCATATCTTGAAGCTCAAATATACTAGTAGCATATCCTTCTAGTTCATATTTAGAAGCTATTGCATCCTGAGCTAATTTAACACTAATAGCTATACTTTCAATAGGTAAAAGTCTGTTGTTTTTAATATTGACCTTTAGCCCAAAGGGAATAGCTTCAAATAAATTTAAAATACCCTGAACTCTGTTGCTTCCTCCTGGGCCTACAAAGCTTAAATATTCATCACTTTTCTGTATCATCTGGTCTAGATTAAGACTGCCAAGTTGAAATTCAAAACCATTTCTAGTCTTAGGAGCAATTGAATGTTTTTGTACTATAGGAACTATTACATTCTGCAAATAACTTTTATGCTGTGAATTTTCTCTAGCATTTAACGGGACATATTTACCACTTCCAGGAGATGTCTCTATTTTAAAAAGGCTAGATATTAAGAATTGACGACCATCAACTTCTCCTCTAGGCATTTTTAAAGTAAAGCCCCACTGTCCTAATAAATTATACTCAGCATTATCTACAGCTGCTTGAACCCATATTCTTATAAAATCTTCTACAGTGCCTTCCCATTTATTTTGACCTTTCCAATAAACATTCCAAGACATTTTTTCTTGTGGTAATCTAGGAATAATCTTTTTGCCATCTACCACAAATGAATCAAATACATTATGCATTATACCATATACAGTAGCAATATTAGCTATCATTCCTATAGCTTGACCCCCAACTGTTGAATTAGCTATCTGAGACATTCTATCTTTCTTAGACAGCAAGCTCTTGCCTTCAACAGTCTTAAGATTTAAAAACTCATTAAGATTAATAGGGCTAATAGTTTTCCCAGCTTCTATATTTTTCCATATATCTAGAATAGGGCCTCTAATATATTCTAATTGAACCTCGTCTCCATCTGCGTCCATTTCCATATCTTCTTTTGCCAAGAATGGATTTACTTCAATAACTTTTGAATCTAAATGAACACTTTTCACTCTAACTATCGCAGAACTAGCTCTACTAGTAACAGGATATCTTTGAATCTTTACTAATAAATCATAATCTTTAAGCCATATATTAATTCTAGACATTATTTCACTAGCTGATAGATTTTCTGTGCTATTCCCGTCTGCTTTAAATTCATCAATTATATTTCTATCCATAGTAATAGAAATCTCATCTCGCTTTAAGCCTGTAGTATCAAATCTAAATTTATACCTGCCTCCTTGCTGACCTTCTAATTGAACTGAAGGTAGAACAGCATGACTTTGACCTACATTGTTTAAGAATCCGTATCCTACAGGAAATAAACCAGAGCCATTTTTAATATGCTCTGCTGCTGTAGATGCATAACCTTCTTCGAATTGAGATTTATTAATCTTGCTTATAAAGTTAGATAGTTTTTGACCAGCATTATTATTTTTAGTAGCAACAGCAAGTCTGAAAAACTCTTGTAACCTATTTCTTACTTGCTTTAAATAAGTTTCGTCAAAAACATCAATAAGCTCTTCACTATTTTCATAATTATATATTTGAACTCCAGAACTTATTGTTCCATTAGGTCTATCATCAAACTTTATCATTCCTATTGATTGACCAGAAATCTCTAACTGCACTCCTCCATTAACAGCAAGTCCTTCATGCTCAAATAATTCAGCAACTTTTATTTCATCTCTAGTAGCTAGCATATCAACTAAGCTTCCATCAGATACATCTCTAATATTACCCTTCTTATCTACTCTCCAGACAACTTCATTAGTTTTTTTATCTACGATTTCAAGACCAGGTCTTAATCCAGTTTGTAAATGCTTAAACATAACAATATTATCACCTTGTTTTTCGTAGATAACAGTCTTTGCAAATCTCATTCCCTTTTTTAATCCAAAATGCTGATTATATTCGTTTAATATATGTCTACTAGTCAAAGACATTCCGTCCCCTATATAAGTAGGGCCAAAAATTCCTATATCTTGAACTAAATCAACCTCAACTTCATTGAATCTAGTTTTAAAATTACTAGGGTCAAAAAGTACTGGCCTAATGGGCGGCATTGTTTTACTATAAGTGACTGGCGTAAATGGTATTTTTAGTCTCTTAAAAACATTAGCCGACCCATATTGTAGATACTTAGGCCAAACTGTTTGCATTACATTATATATAGATACTTCAGCTGCTAAATCTATATATGTAGGCTTAGATTCAGTCCCTCCATACATAGCATTCATATCTGCTTTGCTTATTACTTCTTTAATATAGGCTAACTGGTCATTATTTATAAAACCATTATCACGTTGCATCTGCCAAAAATCAACAAACCATTCTTTAGATTTGACTTTATTAAACTCTGGAGACTTATATTCTTTACCTTTAAATTCAAAAGCTTGTCTCTCTTTGAAGAATTGCTTGTCTACTTCTACTATAAATAGCTTATCACTATCGCCTCTAGAAGCTATTACAGTCATAAAGCGACCGCCTACGGAACCACTTCTTAATGCATTATCTAGCTCTGTCAATTCTACTTCGGTAAGAAATCCAAAATTCTTTTTATAATCTCTTTCATCGTCTCTTCCTTCAATCTCTTTAATATTGACTTGATGAATATCTTTTCCAGACAGATGATGTATATTTAATAAATTACCTTCAGATGCAATCTCATAAAGATTTGCCTTTTCTCTCTCAGGATTTGATTTTCCTGTAGGATAATGAAATGCTTCTTTTTCAGAAACCTGAAATGCTGTCCCTGACTTGCTTCTTATAATTTCAAGAATAAGATTAACTCTATTATTGCTAACAGAATTAGGATATGGCTTACCCCTAACCCATCTAAACTTATTTTGGTTTACTCTAACAGTAGAATTAGCTTGATTGTAAAATTTAGTTAGTGTTTCATGCTCTGATACAGTAAAACTTCTTTTCCCAAACTGCTTAAGCATTATAACTATCCACTCATCTTTTGACTTGCCTCTTGCACTCCAAAACATATTTTCAACATCTTGAATAGTAAGTCCTTTAAATGCTCCTATTTTTCTAAAATCATGAAGAGTTAAGTTACTCTCGTCTTTTTCATTACCACCAGAAATCCTTTGTAATCCCTCACTTGCATTTTCAAACTCATTTAATATAACTCTCTCAAGAACATCCGAAGACAGCCAATTATACCTATCTTTAAATTTCCGCTCTGTATATGGAACTCCAGACCCATCAACGATATGGATTTTATCTTTACGATTCTTGAATCTATGATGAAGCCAAGACTCATAAATATCTATAAACTCAGCATTATAATCTTCAAGTATATTATACATATGGCTCATAAACTTTTCTACGTCCACTCTACCAGTATCGCCACCATATCCCCTAGATGCTGCATTTAATTTTATAAAGATATCATCAAAAACCTTCCATAAGTATCTCTGTCTTTTAGTCTTTGATTCTATATCTCCAGGAGTTAAAAATATCTTTTGCTCAAATATATCTGTAAACTCATCAAAAGTTTGAGGTGTTGTTTTATCTAGTGCTTCTGCATTTACAATTCTTCTTAATCGAAGAGGTCTTAAGTCTGAATCTGTATTATCATCTATTACAATTTTATATTGAGCTGACTTTGACCATTCTGGATAAGTTTTTACAACTTTAAAATTATATAAACTTTTCATCTTATTTAAAGCTTTTAACCATGGCCCACTAAATGACTTTTTTATGTTAGAGTCAAAGTTGTTAACAATAGAGTTGAGCAAGAAATAATGTTCTATGTTATCTTTAAATCCTTCTAGGCCTGGAGTGAAATATCCCCTTCCTAAACCTACTCCATCTGACTCTTTCATAACATTAAAGCCAATAGAGTCCTTGTCTATTATTTTTGCAAGCTCATCTATGCTCAATTTTTGAATGCTTTCAGCATCCATGCCCTCTTTAGGTAATATAACTATGCTAGGATTTTTACCAGATAAAGTTTTCTCTAAAAGTTTTTCATCAATATTATTTAGCTTAAATGTTATCGTTACAGCTCTATCGCTTACGCCTTCCTCTTGCATCTGAAGGCTAACAGGCTCTACACTCTCAATCTCTATAGTGCTTCTAAATGTTGAAAAGCCTTCTATTATAGAATCTCTTAAAAGAGTAACAAATTTATCGCTAAATATTTCATGTATTAACTTTTGAAAAGCAGGGTTATCTTTATTAGCTAATACCCAATCTGGAGTCATTAGACCAACTTTACCCTCTGAGCTTACGCCTGTTTGTTTAATGTCGGTTTTCTCTACATCATCCAAACGGTCCATAATCATATTTATAACAGGATTGCTTTCAGCGTCTGCAGTATCATGAAAAGGGGCTACAAACATATTGTATTTATCTAATGCATTAAATTTATAATAATAAGGTAGCTCAAAAAACATATTCTTAATCATGTTTGAAGTATAGTAATTAATCTGAACATCCATTTCGTTATCTTGACTATAATACATTAAAAGCTCTTCTGCAGCCAGACCTTGAGTATCGATATTATCTTTTAACTTATTTACTAATATTCCTTGAATGTGAGCAAACATTCCAGTAAAGTTATGTAGTTGATTAACAGTGCTAAATCTTTGAGACCAACCCATGGTATCATCAGATAGAAATCCTAAGAAATGATTATGTCTTCTTGCATATCTAGTAACAGCAGCTCTTGAATTATATTGAGAAGTCTGTAATATATCTCTGACAGATAGCCATTTATTCTCTTTTGAGTCCCCATAAATATTAGAAGCATCGTCGTTTCTTTCAAGCAATGCTATTGTAGAGCCAGTATTCATATATAAGTTTCCATCAGGACCTAATAAAGTATTCCCATGTACAATTGAATGCATAATTTGAATTTGATGAAAGTTTTGCTCCCATTCTAAAGCTTTCTCAATCTCTCTATACTTACCATATGCAAATGGATTCCCAGGACTTATTGATGCAAACAAGTCTTTATTCTTTTCCCATTTCTGAGTTATCTTTTTTTCATACTCTCCATAATTAGCAATAATTTCATCATATGTGAATCTAGAAAAATCTACAAGGGCTTGAAGGTATACTCTATTAAACGCTCTGAAATCTCTTTTAAGCAATGCATCATAATAATTATCAAATCCTGCCTTACTAAAACTATCTATCTTTGTCTGAATTGCATTTGCTCTAGTCTTATATTTTCTAGCTCTGTTAAGTCTAATAGTAGCTTCGCTTCCGATATTGTTATATCTATAATCTAAATGGCTAACATATAAAGCTTTTTGCCAAGTTAGAGGACGAGTCTTTGATTTTTTATCAACCTCATCTGCAGGTATAACTTTATTTTTTTTAGCAAATCCTTCGGGGTCTATTTCTATAACCTCAAGCTGTCTTTGTAGAATCTCAAGAGCTTTCTTCGCCTTCTCCATAATATGATGAATTGCAATTTCACTCAAGTCTACATCAACATCTGGATAAAAATCTCCTGCAAATAAAAATTCACTATAAAAAGTACCACCTTCCATAATAGCAGTTTCGTTAATATCTTCATTAGGATTTGCTACCATGACAAACTCACTCATTATATCTTCAAATAGGTGACTTCTTTTATTAACTTTTGTTTCTTCTTTTGCAGGCAAAGTGATAAAATAGTCGTCATCTATAATACTTCTGATAAACTCAGGATTTACCCGCGTAGGGTCATCAGGATGTTCAATTTGTGATTGCGGAGTTTCTACTAATTTGTTCAAAAAAGAAATACCATCAAGAACATTACTTTTTAGCTGCTCTGCTTTAACTTCACCTTGAGCTAATTCATAGTTTAACTCTTTAAATGAACCATCTTTTTTTATAATATTATCAAAAATAGAAATAGTAGAGAATGTATCAATATCTTTTGGACTCCAATAGCTCATCATTTCAATCAATTCTGAGTCTAATGTATTAAAGGCGTCACGAAGAAATGAAGCTCCTTCTTCAATTCCCATCGAATAGCCCCATCTTTCCATTTGAGATATCTTTTTAAGAATAACACCTGCATAATAATTATTCTCCATAAAGTCATTTATAAAGCGAGGCTCAAAATGGAAAGTGAATTCCTGTCCTTTAGTTCGGATAAGATTATAAAGCATTTTATAAGCATTTTCGGTCTTGTTATCATCTTTCCAACTATCTTTTAAGTCTTTAAATAAACTAGCTATCTCATATAAGTCTTTTCTCTTTGAGTTACTTTTCAATCTAAATGCATTAAGCATATATTTTGAAAGAGAGTTAGATATCATCTTTTTATAATTTCTAACTGCTCTTCGCCTGCTAACTTCAATAGCTTTTTCCATTCCTTCTTTAAATCTATTAAATATTACAGCTTCAGGGTCAACTGACACAAATTTAGCATCAGCTATTATACCATCGATTACTTTATGCAAATAAGGATACCATAACCATATCTCGTTATGATTAAGAGAATTTATTCTTTTAGAATCTTTTATCCATTCATCTGCACTTATATTCTTCCCTTCAACAACTTTCATAGATTGCAGCATATCTTGATTTAAAATCCATTCTAATAAAGGCTTTTGATTAGGGTCTGAAAAAAGTGGGTTTTCTTCCAGAGAAGGATTATTATACGACACATGTTCTTTAGTGTTGTATCCTGTAAGACTTATCATTATAATATTCAACACATCTTCAGGATTATTTATTGGAGCAATTGATATATCATTCTCTAGAATCTTTACTTTCTTACCGTCTATTACAACTTCTTTAGGAATTGTAAAGGTTACTCTTTGATATTTCCCCTCAGCTAAATCTTTTGCCCTCCAAGGGTCCATCCAATCATTTTGGTCAACCGTCATAGCTTTAGCTTTTTCTCTAGATTGGGAAAGTGGTCTTACTGAAGAGGCTATTTGCTTAACTATTTTCACAACATCACTAGAAGACATATCTTTTTCTTTTCTTGTAGCTAAAAACTCTTCTAAGGCTATATTGAACTTATCCCATAAAGCTCTAGCTTCTGGAAAAAAATCACTTTGATATTCAAATAACAATACATCTCCAACCGTACCTTCTAATCCATTAGGAACAGTAAGCACACCATACCACCCAAACCCATTGCCAGCCATTCCATCTGAAGGAATTTCAAGAGTATGACCTCTTCTAAGTATTTTTCCATTGTGAAGCAATACTCTATGCACGAGTGATTCATTTAAGCCTTGATTATCTACACCAGTAGCACCTCTAACTCCATCTAGCTGACCAGCAGCACCTTCTATATTAAGAAGACTTCCATAAGACAAACTTGTACTAGGTAATTTTCCTATAGACATATAAAGAGGATGTTTATTGTCAGCCCAAGCTTGAAAAGCTGCTATTATCTGACTAGGAGTTAAAGACTTAACCTTTGGAAATTCTTTTTTAAAGTCAGCAACAAACTCTTTGACCATTAAAGACATTCCACTTGGAAGTTTAATTTTACTTGTTTTTACAATATCTTTCTTCTTAATAATCTTAGTCTGATTATAATCCATCTTAATCTGCATAGTATCTTTATCTTGCTTAGTAACAACACCTTCATATATATCTCCAGATGCCATTTGCAAAGAAACTCTCTGCTGTCCTTGCTTATGCATTCCTCCAATTTCTTCAAGTCCATTTAAAGGAATCTTTCTGTCTGGAGCATTCTTTTCCATCCTAGCAAGATGTTTATCAATAAAACTATACCTAAAAGATACCTGTTCTTCTAATATGGATAAAATAGTTTTAAGCTCATCCATTTTAGCCATGTCAATTGAAAATCTAAATGGAGCTTTGTCCCTGACTGACTTTATAAGACCAACGGCACTAATAACATGTTGAAGCCTACGATATTCGTCCATTATAGATTGCTCTATAGCACTACTCCAGCTTGCCCTGTCGTCATGTTCAGTCTTTATTCTATACTTCTTGCCTTTATATAGTTTCGGACTAACATGATAAGTTTTAGCTAAATATTCTGTTTGCTTAGCTATAAATGTATCCATTTCTTTTTTGACAGTTTTAAGTAAAGACTCTATGACTTTCGATTGTTCTTTAATATTTAAACTTTTCCAGTTCTTACCCTTCGGCAAATGAGGCTTTAGCTTAGAAGAGCTTATAATTGTAGTATCGTCAATATTCTCTATGTCAATAATATTTCCAAGATAAGATATTAACTCTGAATCTATACGATTACTTATTTCATCTATAACAGCACTTGCTATAATATCTTCATTTGTCAATTCTGGTGCAATAGTAGACTCAATATCTCTGTCGTGCACATCTAATTTAGAAGTTGTATCATCAGCTATATCCAGAACTTGACTTACTACATCATAATCTTCTAATGTAATAGTATGCGTATTATTACTATCAGCTAATATACGAGCCAAATCTGACAATGTAGTATCTGGCTTCAAATCTCTTACATATATATTCTTAGTCTGACCTTCCCCAAAAATCCAATTTTTAATAGCATTCCATATAGCTCTGACCTTCTCCATAAAAGTTTCTGGCTTTTTATTATACCTATCATTAGCAAGCCCTTCAAGGATGTGAGCAAAAACTTCTTCTTTGAATGCATTAGTAGGTTCTTTAACCCATGTAATACCTCTTCTAGCTCCAGTTTCAGGGTCTTCTTGCCAAGTTACCTCACCTCTTCCAAGGTCTTCATAATTTGCAAAAACTTGTTCTATTATACTTTCGAATGCAGGGTCTTCTTTGATATTGTCCCATAATTGATTAAACAATTCAGGATTGTCTTTAGCTATAGCTTCAAGAAATGGATGAGCAAACTCATGGAAAGGAAGTATACCAGCGTCAACAGAATCAGCTATAACAATTATAGTATTAGTTTCAGGGTCAAACCACCCTCCTACTTTAATTATTCTACCATTTTCATCTCTAGCAGGTCCAGGATAATTACGGCCTGTACGCTTTTTAAATAATGCATTTACTCCTTCATTCCAAGTATCATATATCTTATACTTAAAACCATCTTCTCTACCTTTAATTCTAAACTTGCTCACGAGCATTTCAAGTTTTTGTTTTAAATCTTCCTTAATTTGCTCTAAAGTAAGTTCTTCATCTACTATATCAGGTGCAATCTCTGCAGACCTTCTTTCCTTAATCTTCTTACCTTCAGCTTGTTTTTTCAAAGCTTCAATTCGAGCTTTAATTACATCTATCCTGCTTTGCCTAGATGCAATTCTTTCTTTCCAGCTTTTAACTTTTTTCTTAGTTTCTTTATTAAGCAATGCAAAAGGTAGCTTGCCTTTCGCTTTATCTATTTGCTCTTGATATGCATCTATTTCTTCTTGCAATCTTTCCATATCTATAGTTTCGCTTACAACAGCAGCTGATAAAGAAGAGGGCTTTCCTTTATAGTCCACCTCCACATCAGAAACATCACCCAATTCTTTTTTAACTTTATCTATTCTTTGCAAATCTTCATCAAATTTATCATCAATAGTATCTTCAACAACATCTTCAGCTAATTTATCTCTTCTCATTTTAGCTGTCTTCAAAGCTGCATTAACCATAGATAAAGCTGCCTTTTTAGAAGGGTCTATAGTCTTAAGCTCTGCTTCTTTTTCAGCTATATACGTATCTAATTCACTTAAACTCATATCAGCAACAGATTTAGGAGCAGCAGAATCATCAGGCGTTGGAATATCATCAGGCAAAGGTATTGAATCATCAGGAAACAACTGTGTCTGTTCTCCTGGAGCTGGAGCATCAGCAGGAGCTGGAGTATCTGGAGCATCTGGAGGACTAAATAATTGATTTAATCTTTTTGCTTGTTCTTCAGGAACATCTCCTGGCTCTTGAGTTTCAGGGTCCATAGGTTTAAAAAACATATCAAAGGTATCTTTAAATTCTTCTTCAGATACACCTACAAAATCCCATTGGCCAGAGTTTTTTAAGCTTTCAACAATATCAAGAATTGTATTACCGCCATCTTTATACATTTCAGGATATTGATTATCCATAATTTCTCTAACAGTTGCATTAGGGACTCCCTTAACAGACCTACCCATAAATTTAGTTATAGCTACAACCTCTGAATTAACTCCATTTCCATCACTATATACTTCATTCTTATCTAGAATCTCATCATATTCTTTTTCAAATCTTTTAATATCTTCATCTTCTGCTAACTTAGCTGCACCACCAAACTTTTTAAAGTCTTCTGATATATTCTTTATAGACTCATTAACCTCAAGCATTCTTCTATTAGCTTGTTGCTCAGTATCAAATGCACCAACACGATATTGCAATCTACCCTTGCTATCATAAGCTCCTAATATATACTTACCTTGGGTAGGGGAATTAGGGTCATCATCCATGAATACTTTAGACTCTCCATCTATTATATCTCTAAACTGCCAAGCTCTTTCTTTCTTTGAAGTGGTCTGAAGAGATTTAGATATTTTATATGCTGCATCATAAGCATCTCCCCAATTATCATACGCTACATCTATAGGGTTACCGTTTTCATCTACCACATCAGTACCTTTTACCACATCTGAGAATCTATTTATCGAAGTACGAATATCTTTAATATCTTTGTTATCCACTTCAATTGCAGCCCCTGCTACATTTATAGTCCTAGTATCTCCTGTTTTTGACTCTTCTACAAGACTTCCTCTTAAAACTGTACCATCCATTAATTCTATTACATCGTCTGTAGTATTTACAGCATATGATACATGATATTGTCCTGTTTCATGATTTAATTCTTCTGGTGCCCAAACATACTCTCCTTCAGTTGTCTCTCCAAGACTTTGAATTTTTCTATTAATTATCCTATCATTGCTTCTTCTTACCTTGCTATATAAATTCATTGTACCTATAGGACCGCCAGCCAATGCACCTCCAGCTATTGACTCCATATGCTCTTTATATGAATACTCTTCTTCCCAAGTAGCATCAAATTTCCATTTAGCTTCAGGAGCTACAAAGCCAGGACCCATTGTAGTAGTTAAAACATCTAATGTATATTGCACACCCTCTTCTATACCTTCTCCAACAGAAGTGCCCATTGTTCTATAGGTAATTTCGGGAGATGCATACAAAGCTCTTTGAACCCAATTTGAACCCTTGGGAACACTTTTTGAAACTTCACCTAAATTATCTGCAATTTTACTAAAAATACCAAGCCCAAGCTTATCATTAATAGTCTTATTTATACCAGAAAGAACTTCTCCTCCCATACCAAACATTAACAAATCACCACCTGACTCTACTAATCCTGAGAATATTGAATAAGAAAGAGCTGATGCTTCTACTGCATCTATAGCTTGTTCTGTAGTCATACCTTCCTGAATTAAATAATCTCTGTTAAGTGAGCCATCTGGATTAGAGATAAGGTTAAAATAATTATACAGCTGAAATGCTCTATACTCATCATAATCCATAAGTCTTTCATGTATAGGTAAATCTCCATGATTAGGACCAGGACCATTACTTCCATCAGGGAATGTAGCGGAAACACTAGATATTAAATCCTTCTGACCATTAGGGTCTATTTTATTTTGATATATCATATTATTAATTACATCAGGATTTGAAAAGAACTCTTTTCTAATTTTATCATCCATTTCTGTATAATGCTTATATCTATTTTGGATTACTTTTTCAGCCTGTTCCCAAGTAATTTCTTTATCTCTAGTTAATTCTTCAACTCCTGCACTAAGATAGCTACCACCTTCCATGATAGTCCCTGCACTAAAAGCTCCTAATAAATATCCAGCAACAGCACCAGGGGGACCTCCAACAAGTGCTCCCAAAGTTCCGCCAGCTTTACCAGCACCCATAGCTGTCATAAGAGAAGGTAGGGTATTTATTAATAAACTAGCCCATTGTTCTCCTTCAAAGTTTCTAAGCTTTTGGTCATGCAACCATTCTGCCGTAGCTTGCAATCTAGGATTTTCTCTAAAAGCTTCGTCTACATATTTTTGACCGTCCTCTAGTAATTGAGCAGCATATCTCTTATCCTGTTCAGCAGTCTGTTTAGCCTTAGAGAGCTCATGATAAACTTCTTGATTGGTAGCTTCTGGATTTAAAGCTTTATAATTGTCTATCCACCTTTGTTCAAAGGTTAAATCTTTTAAATCTGGAGATATGCCTTGAGAGTCTAAATTAGCACCTTCATCAGACCATGTCATTAAATTGGTGACATATGCAGGCATAGCATATGCATATTGTTCTGTTTGAAATACTTTAGCTAAATTAACTATATCCCCTTTAGAGGGGTCTTTCCATTCAGCTTCTTTTAATTGCGGATACTTATCTATCATCATTTGGTACATTTTTTCTTCACCGATAGATTCTATCTCTTGTTCGCTCATACCTCCTTCTACAGCCTGTTTTACCCCATACAGGACTATTTTCTGTCTATTTATAAAAGGAGTTTTGTCTTGGTCTTCAACGGGACCTTCCTGAGCTTCAAATTCATTTATTTCAGATTGAAGTTCATCTGCAACACGCTGGTCTTTCTCTTGCTGCTGAAGTATAATTAATTCTTGTTTTCTTCTCTCTTCTTCTCTTTTTTTCTTAAGCTCATCATCTTCGATAAGCTCACCATTTTCAAGTAAAAATGCCATTTACGCCCTTTATTGTGTTGCTAGTCTTGTATTTGGTCAATAAGGTCAAGTATATTCTTGTCATCATCCTTAGCTTGCAAAATAGCATTTAAGCTATCTTGTATAGCAGTTTGGTCATTGCCAGGCAGAGCATTTGGCAAGCTGCTAGATGTATCCAATATATCTTGAAATTTATCTTCAGCTTGATTAGTTACTACTCCACCTGCAGATTGATAATAATTCTGCGAATTATCTAAGCGATTACCTATACCAACATTAATTCTCGCAACTTGTTCAATTCTCCTCCAAAGCTTTCCAAATCTAGACAAAGATGAAGCATCCCATTTAGATGTATTGTCATTAGGAATACCATCCCAATCTCCAAAAGCTTGAGCTGTTAAGTCAAATCCAAATGCTTTAAGCTTGCTTAAATCTACATTAAAATGTACATCTTTCATATTATCAGGAGTACCTTCAGTAATTTTAAGCTCATCATATAAAGCTCTTACCATTGCAACTTTAATAGCCTGTTGCTGACCTGGAGTACTAGCTTGTTTAAATTTCTCTACTAACTTTCCTAATACAGGGCTGACAGCTGACATCTTACTCATGCCATCGTCATCAATACCTAAGAATTTATTTTCTGTAAGATAATTCATCCCTCCAACTACTTGCTCAGCCATTGTGACTTTATAATCATAAACTATTTCAGGATTCTCAGCTTCTTTAGCGGTAAAAGAATAGACATCACTTCCTGTCATTCCTATCCCCATAGCATCATTTAACTTCTTATCTCCATTAGCACCCCACTTTGAATCATTTAAATCATCCATGGCTTTAATCTTTTTATGCCCAGTAGTAAGTGCAAGACCTTCATCTTCCCAACTGCTAAATCCATACATATTTAACAGCTCTTTTTTAGTTTTATTTGCTAACTGAGCTTCAATAGTAAGTTCATCTGAAAGAACTTTATTGAGTCCTGTTATGAAATTTTGGTCTTGTATATACTCTTCAGCCCAAGGCTTATCTTGAAAGAATGTTGCTTCTATAATATCCTCACTATCTATACGAGGTCCACTACCTGCTTGAAAATCACCGAATTTATTTTTCCATGCAGCTTTACCCTCATCTGATAAGTCGTCATAATTTGCATACGGGATACTTTTTCCATCATCAAATATTATATCAGGAGATTCATTAGCAAGTATATCCGTATCAGTTACAAGCCCTGGAGTATACTTTCCTTCAGAGACATCTTTTAAAAACTTATTGATATCAGCAAGGTTGTATATACCTTCTTTATCTAATTCTGTACCTATATAACGTCTCATATCCTCAACGTCTTGAAAGTCACTAATCATATTTGTCAATATATCTTGAACATGATTTCCAACTTTTAATCTTGCATGATTTGCTTCAATAGCTTTTACTTGACTATCATATATTCCCATAGAAACACTTAAATCTTCGTTTAGGTTAAGACCATAATCTTTCAAAAGAGCAGTCATCTCTTCTGTTTTAAAATCAGGATGCATTTCTACATGCTCATTTAAAGTGGTTCCATATTTCAATCCATCGGAATATATTCTCTCAATATCCTGAGCTACCTCTTTATTTGCTGCCGCTAGATATTCTATATTCAAATCTAACATAGCATTTTTCTCTTCTTCCTTTAATCTTCTTTCGTATAGTTTTTCTTTTTCTAATGCAGCAGCATCAGCTTTAGCGAATTGCAATTGAGAATTTGCCATATTGTTGGCTACATTGCCTATTCCAACGATAAAATCTAATACATCATCTATTTCTGCCATTTTATCTCCTATTATTCTCCATCTCCATAAGGATTTCCATAATCAGTAACATCTACGTCTCCAGCTCTAACGGCTGCTAAATCAGCTCCAGCTATTTCTGACATCTTTTGTGCAAAAGTTTCAGCTAAGCCAATATTTGTTTCTGTTGCACCGTATCCTGTAAAGGAACTTTTGCCTTCTCGAAACATTCCACTTAAACCTTCAAGACTTGGAATACCCATAGTTGTACCTAAACCCCTATGTGCATCCATTATGCCAGTTAAATCAGTAGTAATATCATCTAGAGCTGTATCTGCAGCATCGTAAATAGCTTGAATATCTCCATGATACGTTTCTACTGCCTCACCCAATGCTTTGTCAGCTGCTGTTCTTTTTCCTTCAATTTTTGTTTGCTCACTTCTATATCCTCTTCTAAGCTCACTCTCGCTTACACCTGTCTGTCTCATCGCTTCTCCAGACTGCTCTAAGTCAAACCCTCTTTGAGCTGCTCCAGAAAAAGCCATTCCAGTAGCTCCAGTAGTTGCTTCAGCTTGAGCATACTCTTCTTCTGCTCCTCTAGCAACTGTTTTTCTTTGTTGCCCAACTTCTCTTTGGCCAACAGTAAATGCTTGTTTAGATTCTTTTTCTGCTATATCTAAGGTTGCCATTTCATCAAAATGAGCTTGTTCAGCTTTAAGTTTTGCATCTTCTACAGCAGCAAGTTTTTCGTCTATAGATTCTCCGCCTTCTAACATAGGTAAAAGTCTATCAGCAGCAGCTACTCCTGTACCTACATCACCACCTGTATATTTAGTAAATCTTCCATCATCTGTATCTATTCCAGACATAGCTGTCAATGGGTCAGTAGTAGCTTGCTTTACTACAGGATTATACCAAGACTTCTTAAACTTACTCACTGTATCAACAGATTGAATTCTTGTTTTTCTACCGCCTAAACCTTGTACATCAGCGTAAGCTACATCAAGAGTTGGATGTTCTCCAAAAACAGTAGGAGCCGCACCCCCTCCTTCTTCATGCAATGCTCTTCTAAGCTTCCCTATTTCAGAACTTCCTGCTGTTCCAAACCATCCCCAGGAACCTTTACTCGGCCTCCATTGTGCACCACTCATAGTACTACCTCCATTTTATATTGTACGACCTTAGCTCCATATAACCTTTCCCAGGCTTTAGGATTTCTTCTAGTCGAAAATTGTATTTTTTTACATCCAGACTTTTTTGCCAAATCTTTTAACTTCTTCCATATATCCTGAGAATCTTTCTGCTTCCCTGGAATTGCATATGATGACCATATCCATAACACATCATCAAATTTTGTATATTCTACCCAGCCCCAATCTTCCCATTCGGATATCTCCCTATTATTATCTCCTTCCAAAAATTCTTCTAATGAATCTTTAGATTTCTCTAAATAAGGAGCTAAAAATCTTCTTTGAATATCTGTAATATCTCGATTTATAACTTGCATTAAGAAAACATCCTAAATATATCTGACTGGTCTATGCCAAGCAAGCCATCTTCATCTAAAAGCAAGTCTTCAGCCATACTGACTCCTAATACTATCCAACCACCAGGCCCCGCTTTAATTAATGCAGGAGAAGCTGCTTCTATACCACCTTGAATAACTTCTTCTCCTCCCTTAACTACAGCTGCTGCTGATTCAGCAAAATTATCTGCATCTGTCAATGCTTCGCCCATATCAGCTAATCCTTCTCCGCTTCTTTTAACTCCTTTGACAGCACTAACACCAGCAGTAACAGTTCCTGCAGCATCACCAACTCCAGAAAGAACCTTACCAGCCGTCTCACTTGCAATATCCATTCCAGCATCTGCAGCTGATTTTACTCCAGAAGCAATAGCATCAGCAGTTTTATCTCCAACAACATCTGCAAACTCTGAAGCTATATCTCCTGCGAAATCTGCACCTGCATCCCATACAGAACTTCCTACAAATTTAAGGTCTTTAACCAATGAACTTGCTTGACCCTTTATAGAAGATGACAATTGTGCAAAATCATCTAAAACATCAAGCTTCATTATTTGCTGCCCAGCATCGGATACATTTAAATCCTTTAACCAAGATTTAGCATCAGACAATTTATCGCCTATCCATCCAGGTTCCTCTCCAAGTATCTGCATATCTGTAAGGTCGCCTTCGTAGTCCCAAGGCATTATCTCTACTCCTGGTGTATTTTGAGCGATATCTAGTATAGCTTTGTGACTAAAGCCTTTGTCTCCTAACATCTCACTAACATGTTTAAATGTCTTGGGACCATCGGGACCAACTCCAGTAAAGAAATCAGGATTAACACCTACTCTACCATATGTACCTTTTAAGGAACTTTTTGCATACTTGTAAGGATTAAGTGTGAAGCCCTGTTTGTCAACCCTCTGGAATATATCTATATTTTTTGTTACAGGAGTTACTACACCTGTATCTGCGTCTGTAATTATATCAGTAACTAAATCATGTGTGAACTCTTCGCCTGATAGTAAGCCACTATTTTCAAGCTTAGCTTCATGAAGCTTGTCGATAGTATCTAAAGATTTTTGTATGCCCTTAACTCCACTAGCAATTTTCTTGCCAACCTGGTCATCCTGATATCGCCTAGGAGCAGCACCTCTTCTTCCTCTATAATTTGGTATAAATCTCATTTGTATCCCTTAAATTTACGATGTATACTATCATTTAAATATATATATTCTCTTTGCATATATACAACATATTATTAGCTTCCATCATGAATTGTTGTTGGTAATGCTGTCGCCTTCATAATAAAGGGAGCATATTCTCCATCAGCATTTCCACCCCAATGGAATGTAATTCTACTTGCTTGTTCTGCTTTGGCTCCTAACCACCATGTATAAGATGTACCTGAAGTTAAACCTTCTACTACCCATTTATGCGTTAAATTATTAGCAAATGCATATATTTCAACATCTCCTACATGATGCTGATTGGTAACATCATCTGCATTAGGAAAATGAATAGGTGCATATGTAGCATTGTCCGATAGTCCTAAATATAACTGCCTTTGAGCTATTGCAATAACAGGACAAGTTACTTCTATCTCCACCTTCCCACTAGGAGGAGCTACAAAAGTTACCTTATGGTCAGCATCGGTTACTGCAAAAGATGCTGTTACGGTATATGAATCAGACGCTGCATCTATACCGATTGCAGTATATCCAAGTATCATACCTGCATAAGCACTATTGGCTGCACTGAATTCTGTACCATTATTTTTAAATACAAATCTTCCATTACCTGAATCTAAAGCTATAACCCCAACTGTATCAACTACTAAAGACCCAGCATCTTCAATCGTCAAATTACTAGATTTAATATTACCATCTAGTTCTAAAGAATACTGATTAGTAATGGTTACTCCATCTCCAGCATGAGGTTTTCCAATCTTAAAACCTACAGCATTTGTAATTGTAGCTCCTTGATTATTTTCCCAATATACATTATCAATAGCTCCAGTGTAAGCATTAGTAGCATCTCCATTCGTGTTTTCTAAAATAAGATAATTATTTTCATATTTTGTATGGCTATAATTTTGAGAATGTATTGGAAAGTTCCCTATATGAAATAAAGAACCTATAGATTCCATTTCTTCATTGTAACCTAAAATGTATGAGCAGTACTTAGTTCTTCTAGGTCCAATCCTTAAAGAATCTAAAATAACATTACATCCATTATCACTGACTACAACTTCCTTTACTCCTTTTGTATTTCTAAAAAGCAAGGCTCTATTGCCTCTGGAAATTTCTCCATTTACAGAAGGATTCTTATTAGGCAATACAGAGCCAGCACTTAACTCAGATATCTTATCACTTAACTTAGTATAACGCCACTTGCCTGCAAACTTATATCCTAAAAATACATTAGGACCTTTTTTTACAGCAGTAATGCTGCTTGAACTTCCCGATGCATTAGAGCGAACAGATTTAAGACTCCCTACTCTTCTCCCTGGCATAATTAATCTCCGCCACCATCAAAAATAGCAAGGTCATCATTCTTATATTTTCTAAAAATAAGACCTATATCATTAATGCCAAAATCTCCTTGAATACTACCTTTAATTCTTAATTGAATACTCTTGATACCTTTTACAGAAGGAGGCTTAAATATATGAGAATGAGTCAATGCCTCGTTAGTCCTATTCACATCAGAATTTGAAATATCAGTAAGTGTATCCCAATCATACCCAGGACCTTCTCTCCATTCAATTTGCAATGAATATGATGAATCTGTTTTGGTTTCAACGGCATTAACAACTACTCCTAATATGCTTTTATATGACCTAGAGTCTCCTAAATCTGTAGATTTGGTAACTATTTGAAAATCGTCAGTTTCTTGACCAGTCATATCCCATAAAGATATTTTTGCAACAGAATCAGTAGTATCAAAAGAGTTTCCCATATATCCTAAATTCAAATCAGCTCCCACATGACTAAAGTTTGTTATCTCTCTAAGTCCAAGAGAGTGTCCTACATGAAACTTTTTCCTTCCAAATGCCCATGCTTTAGCATATATATGATATACATAGCAATCTCCATCTGTATCATTTGTAGTCTGATTGTTGCTTCTAACTATAATTACCTCTCCACTAAGTGGATTGAATCCACATTGAGCATCATCACTTACAAATTCTTTCCATGTAGCAGGGTCTATTCTTTGCTGTTGTTTATCTTCATCATCAAGATTCATAAAAACATTTTGCATTTCTTCTCCGTCATATATCCATGCACCATATTCATTGAAAAAGAAAACCCCTTCAGTCGTATCGCAAAAATGATTTGAATTAGCTATCCCCTTATGCTTTAAGGTTTCAGATATAAAAAAATCAGCTGGAACATTAGATGAGATATCTACTATATACAAAATGCCCCTTTTAAATTGTAAAACTTTAGACGCTATAGTTGCTAATGCTGTAATCTCATCTCCATCAGAAAGGTTTAAATCAAATACATTGGTTGGATACGGAAATGTACTTAATTTCCCAGCTTGACTCATCACCATTCTATCATTAAGCCTTGTCTTTTTGCCTGCAACTCCTCTATTGCCTGTAGTATCAACTTCAATATTTCCAACAAATACTCTATTTCCAGCTTGAACAGAATGTTTATATCTTAGACTAGTATCTTCAAGGTCTAAAGGGTCAAATCCGTTAATCATTTCATAAGTTCTAGCTTTAGGTTTTTTATAAATATGACCCCAGTGACCATCAAATGGGTCTACAAAGTCTTCACCATAATTTTCATGCGGACTATAAAGAGTCCAGTCGGATTCGCCTCCCCACTCATCTTGACCATGAGCCCACCAAGGAACATGCCTGTCATAACCTTCAAATAGAACACCCCTTTCAAAATTAATTTCAGCTAGGCTCCAATATATATCATGATTTTCTAAATCATCTGTATAATACATTCTGAATCCTGTTACTCTAGGGTCTGGACAAAGCATTTGATTCATAATTAAAGGGTCGTTATATCCCTCAAGCATACCTTCAGAAACAGTCCTCATAGCACTTGTCATTGGTCTCACTATCAGGAAAAATTTCAAGTATTGATTCCAGTTAAATTTTAGGTCATAATTCCCTAGCTCGGGTTCTCCCTCGATACTTGTACCAAAGGTAAATTTATGCGTAGGTAAAGTTTCTGAGCCATCATCGTATATAGCAGCTAAATAAAATCTAATATTAGAAGAACTATATATAGTATCATCTTCGTTTTCTGGGTCAGGCTCAACACCTCCCCAGTCTACATGTCCTGAATCTGCTTCCTGTTCGCTAGCGTCTTCAGCTACCAAAACAAAATTTGCCCATGCACCAAGAGAATCCATCCATTCATAATCGTCATCAAATGCATTATACCACCACCAACGAGCATTTTCGTCAGCTCTAACTCGAACTCCCCATCTTTCTTGCTCCATTGGATTACCGCTCCAGCAATCTACAGGAAGTTTTGAACCAAATATATGTTTCTCAGTAAAAGCCCATTGTTTTTTTTCAGGCCACTTTATCCATTTTTTTAAATTTATCCAAGCTGGTTCCCGTTCGTAATAGGGATAAGAAGTGTCTGCAAAATAAGGGTCTGAAGGGTGATATACCTGAAATTGGCGACTTCTATCATAATATCCAAAGATAAAATTATAGTTAGGTAAGTCAAAATTACCATCAGACATTGTTAATGTATTGCCATTGTTATAGAAAGAAGGTTCTGGAAGTAAGTCATGCTCTGGTGCCCAAATCCAATCAAATTGATTTTTGTAGGCTCCAGCAAAATTAGCTGTAGGATGATATACTCCGAGACCATCATATTTACTCCAGGAAGTAGTAGTTTCAGCAAATATATTAAAAGTCGTTCCAAATAAATTTCTGGGTAGCCCAGTGTAAGTCACTGATGCCAAGTTGTTATACAATCCAGTTGAAGGATGGATTAACGTGTCTCCATATATATCTCGACCATGGTTATCAGCAGATATAAGCCCCATATCATTTGAACCTAAACTCCATAGTACATGCATTTCATTAGCAGCATGAGAATTAAAAAACGAATCTCTTGGTTGAACCAATACCTCTACTTGAAATCCAGCATTTAATCCAGCAGCATCAGCGGTAAATATTACATAAGTAAAATCTGACGATGTAGTATCTATTGTAGCGGTAATACCGCTAATAGCATTAGCTTCATCTCGAATTGCTGTTGCTAAAGCAACATGCGTACTTACAAATCTAAAAGGCACTCCTCCTTCTGTTATAACTCCTTGAGGACTGTCTCCGTCGTTCATATATATTGAAACATATACTAAGTCGTTATTTAAATCAGGACCTTCTACTTTAAGCTTCCATTGTTCGGTAGTAGGTCCTGCACCACCTCTAAAAGTAGTATTTCCTGAAGTGATAAAATATCCACCATTTCCTCTATTAGAATTTATAGAGCGATTAGATGTTAAAATCTCATTTGTAACATCAACTGTCATGCCACTACTCTGAGCAACGCCTATAGTACCATATACTCTATAACCATTCATTGTAGTACCAGCAGTAGCAGCAGTTAATTTTATTCTTCCTGAGCCATAACCTCCATATGTAGCCGTAATATTAGGGACGCTAGTATGTGCATTTATCTTTTCAACCAATTTTTGACAAAATGAATCCCTCATTAGCTGATACTGAAGATTTGTAAAAGTATAGTTGCCTGATTGCTGCTCAAGGTAAGGCATTAAATAAGTTCCCATAATCTCATCATATCCAGGAACACCTCTATACTGAAAGAATCCAAGAGCTTGATTATACCTGCTTCCTAACAATACTACATTATTAATACCTAATGCTTCTTGGATTATAGGACTTATATTCCAGGCTTTATTAACAAGACCATCAGCAGTATATGAATGATTATTTACAGTATGAGTAGTATTATCCCATTCACTAGCCAAACTTCCTTGACCGTAATCTGATAAGACCTCCCATGAGCCATTTACATCAAAACCACTAGTTCCTGAAGGTATTGAAGTAGTACCATCTGCTACACTTATTGCTTGAAGTCTAAAGGTTAAATCAAAATTAGCATTATTATCTAGAGACCTTATTAACAATAGCAAAGTTTGAATTTCAAATGTGCAATGTGCTTTTTTAGCATCTTCTCCATTGGTAGTATGTTCTAGAGTTAAAGATGTTCTTAAAATATTATTCCTGGCTCCTATATCATAATCATTAGGAGATTTATAAAATCCCTTCCCAGGAATAAGTCCTCCATTTACATCATTAGAACCATCTCCATTAATATCAACGCCTTTTATTACATCTACTGAACCAAGGGCATCGCTAGGAATAGCTTTACCCATATTTTTAACTTGCCCTATTTTAGCAATTGAGCAATCTTGAAGTTCTGCAAATTCACTATTCTTTATATCTTTAGGGTCTGTATAATCATTAATCCCACCTTCAAACTCGTCTATTTTCCATATCTCTTTTGGCATTATTTACCTATAACTTTCTTAAACCACATAAGCAATGCTATACCTATTAATACAGATAAAATATCTAAATAATGATTACCGCTATCACTTTCAATAGGACCAACCTTAAACTTCTTAGGCTCTGGCTTTCTTTCTACTATTGACTTAGGTGCATTCACTATCTATCAATCCTTAATCCTCTTATAAAGCCTCTTACAGCTCCACCAACTAGATTATCTACTAAATCAATAAACCAAGGCTCTACAGTCTTATTCCAAAACTTTTTAGTAAAATTCCATTTACTTAAACCTAAAGTCATTCCTTTACCTAATCCATAAAAGAAACCTTCAACATATCTACATATTTCTTTATTAGGTATCTTTCTTAATGCCCATACCAGGATACCTGCAGTACCACCACCTATAAGCATTGTTGAGTTACTTATCAACGAATCAAACATTATTCATTCTCCTTTATTTGTTCTTTACATTTTTCGCATAAGACGAAATCTCTCTTAGGATGTGAGTCCTTTAATAATCTTTCTATTAGCTTGCCTTGATGGAATACTGTCATCTCAAGCTCATTTATTCTTTTATCGGCATCATTTTCATTCTCAACATAATCTAAAACCTTGTCAAACTTAAATGTTTTCTTGATAATTTTAATTACCGCATCTACTATTAGCTTTTGACCTATCATTATATATTCCCATCTATAAGCTCACCCCAAAGAGAAGTTTGCCCGTTTATTATTTGTATAATATGGACAGTAAAATGCCCACCTTGAAAAAAATCTACTATTGCAAATGCATGAGCCCAGTTAATCTTTCTATTACCAAGCCATTCATTCTTTTCTCCAGACATATCTTTCAAACATCCTATACTCCAT
>TARA_R100000808_G_scaffold8880_1_pt1 | contig 30067 bp, 42 predicted proteins | sample TARA_R100000808 | Tara Oceans TARA_R100000808 (sample SAMEA2622852) | marine metagenome | biome: marine biome (ENVO:00000447); feature: marine epipelagic mixed layer (ENVO:xxxxxxxxx); material: "saline water (ENVO:00002010), including plankton (ENVO:xxxxxxxx)" | depth 140 m | reverse complement strand
TGTTTTATCCTGAATCTTAAATTTTCTTCCAATGACATACGTTTTTTTCACAATCGATTCCCAGACACCTCTTCTTGTTCAATTGAACGATCGTATACTGACTTCAATGTCTCTTCTTTCTTAAATGCTCCAATAGGATCTCTAAAAGACTTAAAGAAAAAACCCATTCGTAGACTCATAAGTATATTAATTAAAACTGTGGCTGTAATAACACTGCAAATCAAAAACAGATTGAGAATAGACCATAGGTCATTTAATATTATTGTCGCCATTTAACTTCTCCTTTTCATAAGTCAGTATAATTTCATGTTTAGGGGCAACAATCTGTGGAGCCTCTTCATGATACCCACGTTTTTTTCCTCTAGTCTTCAAAAAGAAGATCGTAGCTGCTGGATTACCTTTGTGAATTTGCTTGAATAGAGATGACTCAGCATAGTCAATTACAAGTTCTCCAACCGCTTCACATTTTTTTCTATATTCCTCATCGTTTCGCAACCAATCATAATGCGTTTCCCTGGCAATTCCTACTTTTTTTGCAGCATGTGAAACCAACCCTAGAGTCTTTTTTAATGCCTCAATCATTGCATTTTTATTGATGTCAGTTTTTGTGAGCTTTTTACTCATGAGCTAACCTTTACGCTATATCCTCTATTTTGTAATTCCTTACTCAATTCCATTAGCTCTAACTTCTTTTCAGATTCAACTTTAAGGAAGTAATCATCGTCACCTAAGACTTCTGATGTAGGCTCACTAATATCCTCATTAAACTCTTCCATTGCTGGTAAATCATAACCAAACGATTCAAGTTCAGTCATATCCCAGCTATTAGCTAACTCATCATGATCGTCTTCCCCATAAGTATGATTTTCAGCTAGAACAATCTTCCTTAAAACCTCTGGCGGAGTATTTTCTTTAATAATTTTGCAATAGCACTCTTTAATTTTTAATTGCTTATAGCAACGGAGGCGCTGATTACCACTAAGGACTACAAACTTATCCTCTAAAGGAAATACTTTAAGTTCGTTAATATACTGATAAGTAATATCTTTCTGAATAGAGCTTTTTAGCAACTCAAACTTGTCTTTGGTTATCTTTCGAGGGTTAGTGGGCACCCCATCAATCTGCCCCGTATTATTTACGAGTTTAGAAACGGGAATAAAATCAATTTTTTTTACAGTTGTTTCTGAAATACGACATTCCTAACAACTAGCCCTACAGCAATTATAAGCTTTTTTATTTATTTTTCAAATTATGTAAATACTCACCAATAGCTTTGTTAATCGAAAAACTAATAGGAGTACCATACTCATCCCTTATTTCTTCAAGTTCACGAAGTAGTTCAGTTTTAATTCTGAAGTTGTATGGAGTTGCAGTTTCCTTCTCAGTCATACGCTCACAATACTATACACGTAAATAAATGTAAATATTTTTGTTGACAACATTTCTGTATGTATGTAAATATACATGTATATACAAGTAAAGGAGAAAAAAATTATGTATGAATATGAAATAGTAGAGATTAAGCCAGGAATAGTTACATTTGTAAAAACAAAAAAATGATAAGGGAAATAATAGGGTGTCCCCGACTTAACAGCACGAACTAATTAATTGAGGGACTCCCCTAGTATAACAAAAAAGGGAGAAGAAATAATGAAAGACATTAAAAAAGACATTGATCCGCTTGATCAGTTAACGGACTATAATATTTTACTCACTCGATCTCAAGCCGAAGCGATAAGAGAAATCCAAGAGAAATATCACGAATATGGAACTGAAGAAGAACGAGAGGCTTATATAAACAGATTAGCAGATGACATAAGAAAAAAAGGCCATCGCTACCTTTTGTGAGGCATGATTTTAGTCCAATAATTAATTAATGAAATCAAATCCTTTTTTAGGTATATTTAAATTAAACCATAGGAGTAAAAATATGGAGATGATACAAGCACAAGAACTAGAGCAGGAGCAAAATCAAAAGTTAGATATTGAACAAGAAAATACATATTTTGATATTGAGGAGCTGTTACGTCACGAGATTTTAGAATTTAATGATTATCGGCGAGAAAACCCAACTGCCTCTATTGATCTATGCGAACGAAACCTTAGTGGCATATACATTGGCAGTGCGAATCTACGAAATGCAAATTTAAATGGAAGCAATCTTTCTAAAACTAAAGGGGACATGATTGATTTTTCTAATTCTGATTTGAGAGACGCAAGATTTTGGAACACCAATTACCGCTTCATCAATCTACACGGTGCAAAAATTAAACAGTGGCAGGTGCCCATGCTACTCCAAGCCCTGGGTGTACAGATTGAAGATGACAGAGATCTATCAATTACAATTAAGCATTCCAAACAAATTAAGATAAAAACTGAAGAAAATTAAGTTTTATTGAGAATTACAAAGTTAATTAAAGCTCTCATTTTATCTCCGTTAAACAAATAGCCTCATAATGAAACAGTGTAACGGTTACACTAATTCTTTAAGAAATAGAGAGGGTATTTCTGCATACACTTTTTTTAAAATTAGCCTCAAAAATAAAGAAAAATTAAAAAGCCATATATCATTTTGTAACATTAATCAATATTATCGCCAAAACTCCAAATAAACAAGGCATGTCGTAAACATGTCAGAAAGACTTAATAAATAATTCCATAATATTAGTGAAAAGTGTTTGACTTATATGGAAAATACATGTACTATTTATTTATCTTTAAAAAGTCAAAAAATATTAAAGTAAGGAGAAATATATGAACAAAAACATTGATGAAATTCTTATAAAGTTTAGGGAGGCCAAATATATAAAAGATTTTCAACTATATTGTGCAAAAAACTATGATGTGATTCCAAATATAAGGACAGCACAACGATGGGCAAGCAAAGAGGGGAGACCTCATCCCACATACATCAACTTTATTATAAATTGGGACAAACAGTATGTTGGATGAGCATCAATTATATGAGTTTTGGGCACTCCAAAAAGAAGAAAAGGCATCGGGGGAGATGCCTTCTCATCGTACTAGCCCTACAAAATCTGCAAAAATTATAGGAGTTAAAAACTATGAACATACTAACAAACATAAACAACAATAGCAAATCCTGGACTATGCCTGACTGGGATCGGATCCTTTCCGAAGCCGATTATTATCTTGATAAGGGAACCTATGGGCCACATCAGGAGGACGATAATGCTTAAAAATTTATTGCGAAAACTAGACGGTGAATTAGATGCGCCTACTGATATTGAGATTGCTTGGGAAGCATTTATGGAGGCAATTAATGCAAAGTGACAAGTATTTTCATCAAGTGAATGGTTATGGCGATGAAGTCATCTATTACAACGGTAAGACTTTTTATCCCAGACAAAAAAAGAAACACATCATTAAGAAATTATTACTGAAATTTATTAAAAAAGACTGCGAGGTACCGTACTAATGAACTATAAGTTATTACATACGCCAATACTCAACAGATGGCAAAAACAAGCACGCCATCTAATTGGTCTTAAAGAAAGATACGCCCTAACACTTCGAGCTGTCGATTTTTTGAAAAGCGAAATTGAAAACGCACAATACGTTCTTACGCCACACCTACAGAAGGGCACAAACGAAATGCATTGCTGCGGTCATGTTTTAAAGCTAGAACGGAAAGAGAAATTTGATCTCAAACGGTTTATGAAAGAGCACCCAGACATGTACGAGAATTATTGCGATGAAGATTACAAAATAAAAATCGAGGTAGAAAAATGAATTTAAATCGTTTGACGGACAAGTTTTCTGATTCTGAGCTTGAGTGGAAGCCCCAAAGTGTTGGGATTAAAAATGGCAAACCTTGGGCGATGATTCTATGCTATGTACAAGCTAGGGCAATACAGAACAGGCTAGATGAGGTTTTTGGGCGTATGAACTGGAAAGACGAATACAGGTTTGAAAAAAATGGTGTCATTTGCTGCTTAAGTGTGTATTGCAACGAAAAAAAAGAATGGATTGCCAAAGAAAATGGAAGTCCAGAAACAGATATAGAATCGTTTAAAGGGGGCATATCTGGGGCATTCAAGCGTGTTGCCAGTTCAGGTTATGGAATTGGCCGATATCTATACGAATTAGATACAACCTTTGCTGAGTGTTCGATGAGTAAACAAAATGGATACAAACAAGCAAAAACAAAAGATAACCAGTACTTGTGGTGGAAAGTGCCCAACGGAAGTGATGCAACACAACCAGAGCCACAAAAAACAGAATACAAAAAAGCCGATAAACCAAAAGATAGCCCTGAAGAAACTAAAAAAGCCAAAGATGCCATTCACGACTTACTCAAAAATTTTACTCCCGAACAGAAGAAAAATCTGCTTAAGAAATCAACATACTGGGAGAAAAATGACTCTTATTGTGACGACATTAATAATCTGACAATTAAAGGCCGAGATCCAAGCGTGGCTCAAATGAGAGTTTGGTTTAAGAAAATTCAAAAAGCAATGTTAAATGAAGTTGACTTCGTGAGTGATGAGTTATGAAAGGACTAGCTAATGAATAGAATTCGTCATAGAAACCCATTTACTGCCGTACCTAATGAATTGCTTAATTGCCCTACCCTTAGTTTCAAGGCTAAGGGTATCTATTCTTATCTAATGTCAAAGCCCGACGGATGGGTTTTTTACAATGATGCCATCTTAAAAGAAACAAAGGATGGGTTAAGTAGTTTTCAATCGGGGATTAAAGAATTAGTTGCTTCTGGCTGGCTCAGAAAAAATCAAATTGTACTAGAAAATGGTCAGTTTGGGGGGATTGATTACGAACTAGAGACATCACAACCGTTAGCCAAAAATACCTCAGCGGTTACGCCCAAAAAGGATGAAATTATTAAGGATTTACCGTCAACGGAAAAGCCGTCAACGGAAAACCGCCCTACATATAAAGAAAGACATAATAAAGAAAAAAAGAATACTCTAAAGAGTATTCCCAAAAGAGGTGCATTAAAAGATTATGAATTTATAAAGTTGTCATGGAATACCTTTGCCAGTGAATATGGGCTATCGGAAATAAGACAATTAACAAACAAACGAATTAATGGCATAAAATCTCGTCAACGTGAAAATGGATTTAAAATACAAGAGATATATGACTGTATGCAAGATTCACCGTTTTTACTAGGAGATAATGACAATAATTGGAAAGCTAGCTTTGACTGGGTGTTCTGTAGTGCTGATAATTGGCTAAAAATTGTCGAAGGAAAGTTTAAAGGCACAAAAAAAAATTCAAAACCAAAGTATGAGACGGCTATGGAACACAACGCAAGGATTTTAAAAGAAGACATACAAAAAGCACTTATTGAAGGTAACGGGGTCATCGATCCTGAGGATTTTAAACCATTTTGATAAGGGATTTTTTATGAAAAAAGAAAAAAAAATACACATATCACTTAAAAAAATGTTTGCCGATAGAAATTTAAAATTCAATGAGCATGTTGTTCAGACATTCACTGACGAACTTAAGAATGAATCCAACGAAACCTTAAAAAAACTTTTTGATAAGCTATACACGAAAAGCTACTATTCTGACAGCCAAAAGACAATTCAGCGCATGCCATGCCTACTCGAAATTAAAGAACTGGTAAAACAGATTAAGCAATACAATTACATAACACCAGACGAATTCTGCCTTGAAATGCCCAAAGAAGAAAAAGAAAAAAAGAGAACATTTCACATGGAAATGAGTAAAAAAATAAAAGAAATAATTAAAAATGGATACTGTGAAAGGAAGATAGATGAATTATTCGCGTAGAATTAAAAAAATAACCGGACTCGCTGTATTGATATTAGTTGTCATTAAATTTTTAATTCTTGGAAGAAATTAGGGTCTCACAGATGAAACTTAATGAGGATTATAACCAGCACTTATCTGAGAAAGAACAGTTAGCCAGATGTCTTAGTATTCTATCTACTTCTCGGATATGTGCATGGAGAAATAATACTGGCGTAGCTAAATTCGACGATTCCAGGGTCGTGAGATTTGGAACAAAGGGGCAATCTGACATTTTAGGGTTTGTTAAACATGGACCACATCGAGGTAAGTTTTTTGCATATGAAGTTAAAGCAAAAAAAAACAGACCAACCTATCATCAGCATAATTTTTTAGAAAACTTGGGGGATGGCGGATGTATTGTTGGATGGGGAACATCAAACCATCTCGTGGATCTTCTCGAAGAAAAGGATTTGTTATAATGGCGAATGTGAAGACCGGAATTATTTACGCTAGGTATAGTGACAAAAAACAAGATGATGGGTTTTCAATTTCGAGCCTAACTCATCACTAATTTATTTGTTCAATTTGCCTTCAATCGTAGATAGCCGAGTGTTAATTTCTTTAAAATCGTTTCTTAGTAAGTCCATGCTTTTAGTGTGTGCTTCGAAGAATTTTTGAATTGCCCTATTCTGCTCTTTAATTAAGAATTCAACCTTATCAATTGCATGCTCATTTCTATTCAAGCGATCCTCTACCTGATTATTGCTCGACGCAAACGATGTCTTGATCTCTTGTAGGCTGATATAAAATTTGCTTTTACTGACAAATAATTGACTGGCAATATATACGACAATAGTTTGATTTAGAATAAAAACCACAATTTGTGACCCATCTAGGTCCTTAAAATAATTAAGCAGGTCCATTATTAACTCGGCTTTGGGTATCGATTTTTTATTTCAGTGACATTCGCTTGCCATGCATCAAGGCCGTTTTCTGTAATAAACTCTAACTGGTCCATGACTGTGCCATATGCTGCGAGCCTGCTTATTTTATAGTCATAATTCGGATACTCATTAATGTCAGCCACTTCGTTATCTACTCGTGTTGATTCGTCTTCTTGTGCATTTATGACCTCTATACGATGCGTTTCTCCAAATTTAAACTCTCTTGGATTGCCTTTTGGGTATGACTCAACTAATTTCTCATTGATATAATAATTAAACATTTAAAACTCCTCCTATATGACCCTGTCCGGGAATAATGCAATTCTGAGCCAGTAATTGTGAGCAAACGATGACGTAGATATAAGGCCATAATCCCCATAAAAATTATATAAATCATTATTTGTAGACCTCATTAGTTGGTATATAGCTGGTTCGGCTGCATTCCCCTCATATTTGTACGTCATATCTTGCGTATTGAGGCCGTGTCGATAGTGGGTGTAATTCCCTGATGGGTGATAAATCCATGAACTATGAACCATAGGGTGTCGCCCTGTCGATGCGTCAGACTTAGAACCATATACATCTAAGCGATGTGATGTGCTTACGGGATTTAAATTATTGCTAGATGCATTGTAGCGTGTCCATTTTGGCATACAGAATATGCTATCGTTTTCTACCGCATCTCCAATTTCAAAAATTATGCCCTCAAACCTATATGTAGTTCCACCATTCTTACTGATCCTTAATTCCTGTCCATCAAGGGATATGCCGTCCATGTATGAATCGTATAAAACCTGAATAAATGAGTGTTGCCCATAATTACTCGTGTCCAAATTGATATATCGTAAATTACTTGATGCTCCGCCTAAACTAACAACAATTTCGCCTCGGTTTGTATCAACTGCACTGATTAAATAGATAGCTTTTAAATTTGTGGGGGTTGTTATTGTTACATAATCGTTGTTTGTTGATGTAAATTTTTCTCGGCCCAAAAATGATTGCGCTAAATCTCCAGCAGTCCATGCCCCATTATAGGTGAAATCGCTTGAATCCGAACCAACTGCATAGCTACCCTTGCCACATATCAATGACCGTGAACAGGTGGTTGGGAATTTCGAGCTGTAGTGAGCCCAACCACTGATTAGTAATTTCTGTGATGCAGATGCGGTTGTAGTTTCAATTTTGACCGTATGAACCCCTTGAGGGAGGGCCCCATTATCTAGCCTTACCCATACAGGTCGATTTCCATCATAGCTTGGAAGACTTATACTTGAATTTTTTACGTAGGTTGTTCCACCGTCAATTGTTACACTAAACGCACAGTCATAAGTCGAGCTGAAATAAATACAAAGATAAATTGAGCTGCCATAGAACTTGTACTCAGCACTCGCTCCTACGGACTCACTAAAAAACCCAATACCGTTCCAGGCTGACGACGTTGTTGCAGCAATTTCGCTGTATGTTCCACCCAACAATGTAGTTAATGGCGGTACATCGTCAATATCTGATGGCGACTCACTTGACAACGCTTTTTGCGTCATGGGCGTTTGTACTAGATACGTAGCGTACTGAAACCCTTCAATGTGACAGTTATCTGAACCCGCTAGTACAGTTATCTTAACTTGGTAGTGACCGTATTCAAGACCTTGGTAGAGTTCCGTCACGTTGTTGTATTTCAGATCACTGGCAAGGGAATTATTAAAGGTTTTCTTGCTGTGATAGGTTACGCCTCCATCACTACTCAGCTCAGATGTCCAAAATGCAGAGCTGACAGAATATTGCATGTAAATCAAATTGACACTCACCCCACTAAAGCTAAAGACCGCTGTATCGCCTGCTGAATTTGAATACTTAGCTCGCCCAAACATATAGTTTGATGAGTCACTATCAGACCACGATCCAGTATATACCACCTCGCCATTAACTGAATCGGCAGGCACTACAATCGTATCAATGTATTGTAGGTTTGTTTTATCCTCTTGAACATAATCAAATTCAGTTTGGTAGGGAACCATTTGAAACATCTGCTGGTTATCAAAGTTTGAGTTTTCGGTATCCTCCTTCTGATTAATTGAAAAATTAGTTTTGAAATGGCCGTCAACGGTTTTGTTTTTAATGGAAACACGTGCATCCAAAATGTCTCGATTGTATACCGTATTCCCGGCGGCAGAGGCTTTTCTATAAACGTAAGCTATAGGGTCTTTATTTGCACCTAATGCTGGATATGTTGGATTGGCTGCTGCTGTACCTTGATTCACACTAAATGTACCTGCGCTTGCGTCAAACTCAACTAGATCCCATCTAGGGTTACTGCTATCGCTTGCCGGTAATGCAATAGTTGTCGCACTGGCTTGTTCGCTTACATACGTTTTCCCGTCATTTCCTTTTATCGTTGATCCACCAGTTGTATCAACAAGTACAGACTGCCCCGGTGTTAAAGACTGTGATGTCTCAAAGTTTCCTGCACCAGATATATATAAATAACCATTTTCAACGTTGATGTTATACACTTCATCCTCAGTCGGTAATCCTACATACGTTGATGCTGTGATTTGATTGACGTTCATATCATAGGTTCCATCCCCAAAAATATTTACTAATGTCTGTATATTGTCATTCCATGACGTGTTCGTTAGCTTGTTTCCGACCCACCTTACAAAATCGCCTAAAGTTGGTACTGCCATTATAATCCACGCTCCTTTTTAATTTGTTGTAATGTTCTCGGGGCTATACCTCCGCTTTCTTCTCTTTCTATTGGTGTTGCTACCATTGCTGGGGCCTTAGCTGTAATTCTAGGTATTACTGCTGGGACCTTTACGCCTTCTTGTGCAGCTTTTAATGCTGCTCTAGCAACTGGCTCGCTCTGCATAGCTATTTGCCCAAGCTTTGCACCTGCTAAAGGTAATGCAACCTCTGGGGCTACTACAGCAGTACCGGCTAATCCATAAGGAAGTATTTTATCTATAAGCCCTGATTTTTTACTTATAGATTGACTAATTGAATCTTGCAATGCGTTAGCTTCTATTTGATTTGCAACACTACGCTTACCCTTAGCTTTTACTTCTTTGTCTAAATCTTTTAACAACTCCATAGCTCTGCTTTTAGTTTGTCGCTTATCTTTCAGTCTCTTAATGACATCGTTTGTTAGTGTGTTTACTTTAGATTCATCAATATCTTTACCTAAGTTTTTTTCTATACCCTGTACTAATGTTGCTTGTTTAGCGTATTTTTCATTTAACTCTTTTAATCCGGGGTAAACCTCCATAGACTTATGTAAACTATTTTTTAATTTTCCTACATAAAATTTATCTGACGACTCCACTGTTGTGCTACGCATTACTTCCGCCAGTGTACTATTAACATTTTTAGCTTCATCAAAAGTAAGTTCTTTACCTGCAATAAATTTATCAACTGCATTTTCATCAAACTTTTTTATTTTTGATCTACCTGCTAAAAGTACATTTTTTAATCCTTGTCTATTTAATTTGTTTTCTTTGATTATTTTATTAACATTTTTTGTGTCAGCAACTTTACCTTTTGCTGCTTCACTAACTTTTGTTAATGCTTTCTCATATTCTCTAGACTTCTTTCTATTTAAAATTGTAATTGCATTTTTAATTTGTTCAGAAGTGTCTATATTAGTTTTAGGTTCAATCTTAGTTAATATTGGCTTTTTAATTGCTTCATCTATAACGCCTTTTTCTGCACGTGTAGCAAACTTAGCTACCTGTTTTAATGCTGGCTTACCTAGCTTTAAACCTTTTCCTATTGCTGATTCAGTTCCTGCTGCTATAGCCCCTGATTTTAAGGCTTGTGGTAATCTTTCCCCTTCAGCTACACCCTCAACAACTCGACTAACTCCAGTAATTCCAGCTTGTGCAGCTAATCCTAATTTAGAAAAAGGTAACGCTGCATAAGGTGCTAATCTTGCAATATCACTAACCACTTGTTTTGGCGTTTCTTTTATAACATCTCCTGTTTCTTTTATAACATCTTCTAAAGATATGCCACGTATCTTTTCCATTAAGGTTGGTTCTGGTTGTGCTTGTGCTTGTTGTACTGGTTCTGGTTGTTTTGGAAATTGTTTACGCAAGACTTGTTTTATTTCGTCTTCTGTCATAGTTTCTGGAAACTCTAGTAACTGATCACCTACTTGTACTTGTATTGCCATTATTTAAATTCCTCTGTTTGTGGATCATAGACTTTTGGAGTAGTACTTTTACTATCCTTTATAGTTGTAATACCTTTAGGGATTACAACTCCTCTATCTTCACCGACAACATTTAAAACGTTTAATCCTTGTCTTGTTGCTATATCTTCATATACTTTTTTATTAGCAATATATTTATCTTGCTCAGATTGAAATAAAGATTGTGAAGTCTCTAAAAAATCTTGTCTTTGTTCTGGCGTTAAACTTTCACCTGTTAAGGTTCTGTTGTATGCATTTCTTATACGTTCAGGTATACCTGCTGCATTTCTTGCTGTAGCTTGCTCGCCTTCACGAACAACTGAACGAGGGTCTAATACTTTCATATATGCGAACACCGCCGAAACATCACCAGCTGCAGTCTCTCTTGCTAAACTTTTTACTACTTTATCCTGTGCTGTTTGTGCTTCTTGAAACTGATCCTTAAATGGAATAAATTCTTTTCGCAATTTATTCTCTTGAGTTCTAGCTTCTGTTTTTTGTTTGGCTCCTAACACATCTAATTTGAATTGTCGGTCAGCTTGTTTTTCCTCACGTGCAACACCTAATTCGAACTGTTTTTGACCTTGCTGTACTATGTTTGCGCCAATTGCAGGGTCAGCACCTAAACCTACAGTGACTCCCGCTAATAAATTGGTTAGCAGCAACCGTCCTTCAGGTGTTTCTTTCTGCTTGTTCACAAAATCTCCAAACCCTTCCAATACTGCTTTAGCTCCGCCACCTAGTCCTTGCAATAAATTATCAACCGGTCCAGGCTGTGCTGGCTGCACTGGCTGTATAGGTTGGCCACTAGCTAATAAATCAGCTGTCATTTGTTCTTGTGTTGGCCTAGGCTTTGCTGGAGGTACTTGCACTTGATTTCTTTGTAATCCTTGTCCCATTTTATTCTCCTTAACCTTTCATCTTAAATATCCCAGCAGCTAGTGGGTTATCGGTTGGTACTTTTTGATATTTTTGAACTGGGGCTAGTTGTTGCTGTAATGCAGCAAGTTGTTTTTGGGCGGCTACTTGTTCACGACTACGCTGTCTCCTTAATTCTTCTTCAATACCTAGTTTTTCAACATCTAATCCTAACTCTCTACCTAAACGTCCAGCTGCCATTGCTGACTGAAGTGCCGCTTCTGGGCCTCTAACACCTGCCTGTTGTTGTGCAAGTTTTGTTCTTTTAAGGGCTTGTTGCTGTTCTGGCAAAGCTCGTTCTCTTAATATTTGTTGTAATCGACTAATTCCCTCTGGCCGTCCTTCGGTTGCCGTCATAAATTGCTGCTCTGCTGTTTGGCCAGCTTCTATAGCTCTTTGTAATGCTTCTTCCTGCCCTGCCTGAACACCTAATAGCTGCTGTTCTGCAAGTGCTTTTTGTTGTGCTAATTGTTTTTCTAATTGTTGTTGCTGAAACGCTTGTTGATCTGTAAGTGCCTGTTGTTGTGCTGATTGTGCACTTTTTTGTGTGCTTTTTGCGTATTCCCCTGCAACTACTCCACCAACCACTGCTCCCCCTATCGCTGCAAAACTCATTCTAATTCCTCCTTATTTTTTATATACGTATTGTTTTGAGTGTTAATTTTATTGAACTTTTTATATAAGTCTTGATCTAAAAGATCATTATTTCGCTTTTCTAATATTTCATTTTCTATTTCATCAACATTAGTAAGCTTTGTTGCATGATAAGTGATCCAGTTCGTATCTTCTTCTATATATAAAAGTCGTCTTGTTCCAGGCTCGGTTATACCAGTGTGCGGCGCAGTAATCGTTTCTATTTTATTTCCGTTATAAACAATGCATTTTCCTCTTGTGACAACAAACGGATGGTTTGTTTTGTGTATGCGACTTGTGAGTAAGGTTCCTGCCGGCATAAATATTTCTCGAATATACATGCCATCAGTAAAAGTGTGTTTAAGGGGCATCTCAACTGGCTCACCTGTTGCTATAATAGCCTCCGCATTATCCAAGATTTTATGCATTTCAGTTTGGATTTGAGTCATAGTTCTTTATTGGTTATAGCCCTTCCTACTAGTTTCCAGCCTTTTATACTTGCCTGCGTTTGTGTTGAAATTCTAAATCGCAACCATTTACCATAGCGGTCAATGTGTATCAGGCTATAATCTTCTTCATCGTCGGTTGTCTCGTAGTACGTTTGATCGTAGTAGGCCCCGTCATAGTAGGCTCCATCAAACGATATAGTTGCAGTTTTAGTCTGTGTCGAATTGATTGTTACCAGTGCCGATATTGTATTTGTCCCTGTTTTTTCATAATAGATATATAACGCTGAAAAGTATTTATCTAAAACATCGACCGCAATTTCAGGTGTCTCAAAGAACGCCGTTAATTCTTCACCTCGATATGTCGTGGCGTTGTACATCTTCTCCACAATCCCTTCTGTTTTTTGCGAAATGTATAAGTCTCCGCCTAATGTATCAACAACCCAATATGTCGGGCTATAGCTGTCAGTGCTAATTAAATACTTCGTCCACCCACTAATCCGTATGTCATAGACATAAATAAAGTTCTCGGCGATCAGGTGATATTTGTAATCATGAAAGGCTGCATGTAGTGGATTGCCCCTTAACTCATTCGCAAAATTAGTTTTATTGAGTTGAATTGAGTAATTATTTGTCCGTAAGTTATCAAAAGAGGTGGCTAGATTTGTCGCTATGTTACCGCTAAAAATACGGACATCAAACAAATTAGACACAAACATTATCCCGCCTGGTAATATATCGTTTTCAGGGATTCTAGCTATACTAAACCCATCACTGCATCCGACATTTGACGTTGTTTGCTGTACTTGCGCAACCTGATCTTGTGTTTTCGCCAGATAGATATGACGCTCTGAAAAAACAACAATTTGATCGTAATCTTGCATCAAACCAGTTAACGCTGTGTTGTCATTGCCGACACCCGATACATCGTAAACGCCTGACGTTGTAAAAAACACCTCAACCTCTACCTCTGTAACGTACAAGTAATTCGGGCGAGCAGCATGTACTGCCCCAATTAATTTTTCGTCTTTAACCGTAATAAACTGTGGTTTAGGACATTCACTGTTGGTTGCAGGTATATTTACGCCGAGCGTTCCGTCAGCGTTATTATCTGAGTAAGTGAGCGTGGTGTTGTCAGCGATAGTAGTCAATAACTTGAGCTGAGAACCATTGGCATCTGTACGATATATCTTGCGTTTTGTTGTCGTTGCAATTCCTACAGGGATATCTAAGTCAATTGTTTCGTTTGATACGGTCACTGTGTTTGACACTGTGCCTAAGACAACCTCAACGCCATCAACAATATATGTCATTGCATAATAATACGCTCCTGTTAAAACGCCACTTGTACCTAAATCTTTTGCTGTTGGCGCACCCATTTGTTTAACATACGTTCCGTCATACACAACTGGAAAATCTGTGCCGTTAGAGATAAATAACTTGTCGTTTAAGATTCCAAACGTGCATTTTTTTTGAGCTGTAAGACCAGTGTGTACAGTCACGGGACTTGTAAGAAAGTCTTTGATTACATTTCCATTTTGAACACATACATTTTCTGTTTGAAATTGTCCTGCTGTATCGATATATCTAAACTGCGTTATGCCATCGATTCGTTCTGATCCAACATTGTACTCAACGCTCGGAGCTTTAATTCTTTGACATCCTGTGATGCTGTCATAGTTCATGTTTTCAATATTGTAAAAATAATCTTGAGGTACGAACTTGCGCCCCTTGTCATCCCTTAACCCCTTAGACTGGTACGATTCAAGTGAAAAGGTCAAAGATTTACTCCTGCGTTACTTAATTCCCAATCATAGGCTTGTCCAATCATTGATCCATTAACAATTTGTCCGTATCCGGCCTGTATATCCCGTTTAGCTTGCTGATAAAATGCTGCTGCGTCAATTTTGTAAGGTTGAGCTCGTTCTGCATCAATTTTCGATAATAATTTATAGGCAACCATTGATACAATTGGATCAACGTGCTCATCAGGTATTTCCATTTCTTTATCTAGCTGTGCCTGTGAAATGTTATCGTTAGCGTCAACTGTGATAACAAAATGCTTTTTTCTGTAGTACACAATTAAATTATTTTCACTTACGGTTACACCACCTACATGAGACGCTGCCGTAGTCCCTTCAGAACCACGTGTGCACCCAGTAAATGTCGTGCTTGTTTTATGCGTGTATCGTATTTTTTCTGTCCCAATTGTAAATCTCCCGTTAAGTTCGGGAAACCCATCTGTTGAGGTTACTGTGATTGTCGTAGTGGCGTCATTAATATCCCCGTTTAACGTTGTCGTGTTTGGTGATCCACTATTGTCAGGATAGATCGTTATTTCGTCATTCCATACACTAAAAAAACGTGGTATTCCTGCGTAAGTGCCATAAGGAAACTCACTATTAACTTTGTTTAGATCTTTGTAATTTAATGGGTATTTTCGTCCATCTCTCCATATGTACATAAATCTGTATGCTTGTGAGCGTATAGCATCTGATGGGCCTGTTGCCACTCGTGTATTTAAGCCTAACGATGTACTAAAAATATCCTCAATACCTTTAACTGTTGAGGCATATGTATCCAATGCATTTTTAAGCTGCTCTACAATACGCTTATTTGTGAATAGCTCATTTGCATTTTTTCCTGTCAGATCGTCTGGCATTCCTAACGCTGTATTAATTCTGTCTAAAACTTCGCTTAGTATCATTTTTTTATAACTCCCTCAATATTGCTGAAACCAAATATTGTTATGATAGATGAACTCTGCCGATTGATAACTTGTCAAAGTCAATGATGATCCCCCATTCCGCAAATATATCGGTTGAGTGGCATAATAAGAATTCGCATAAATGTTGATTGTCACGGATGTGGAATTTGTTTCCCTAAAAATCCGAATCAACTGGCCTTCTCGATACCCTCCACTAAACCCATAAAGCGACATTGAGTGTCCACTCAGCGTTACATAGTATGCACGGGTGTTTGACGTATCTGGGTTATTCCCATGCGTGTACAAATTGTATTCCGTCGTTTTATATACTTCTTTGCTAATGGGCATTCCTTGGAACTGATACTCGAACCAATCTGTCTCATTATAGATATCGAAGACTCTTTTCCATTCTTGTATATGAGTTCCAGGGTTTGAGCTTGTATCATAATCTGCACACATGATTTTTTGCTGCCCGGCACCACTTGAACCAGATCGAATCGTCTGCAAAATATTAAAATCAGACGTGGAAGATAAATCGGAAGGCCAAGATGTGGCTGCGCCTTTAGCTCCTAACGCCCAATACCCAGTTTCTCTAAAAGTGGCCGAATCCAAATCAGCAGCAGCATAAGATGTTTTCAGATCTCCAGATATTCCACCAACATTAATTTCAGTCCAGGGCGACCAATTAATACCTGCTGCATCTTCCCATTTCCTATAATAAATACGCCCAAATTCAGAAGTTGCGGTTCCATTGGCTGTATACAATGTTTGAGTTCCGTTGTATTCCCCGGTTTGGTTGACGTGCAAAACGAGCTTATCGATCCAGGAGGGCATCCCCGTTGGTAGATTTGATGCGTTTTTATCAACTGAAAAAAATCCTGTTGAAGTGTAGTCATTAAGTGCGTATGAAGGACTGGGAATAGTCAAATCAAATGGAACATATCGCCCATCTAAATCGGAGGTTACAGTTGCCGCATCATTTCTAGTCAATGTGAGCGTTCCCGTATCTGAATCAAATGACGCTGCGTTAACAAATGTGTTAGTGTCTGCACTCTCCGAAATGGTAACAGTTACCGTTGAAGCATCATTCAGGGTCAAAGTTAAAACTCTTGTCCCTGAATCAAATGAAGCTGCATTTACAAACGTATCGTTTGTAGAGTACCGCCCGTCAAGATCAACTGTAACTGTTCCGGTATCTGTCCTCGTTAATGTCAAAACACCATCCCCAGTATTAAATGATGCTGAACTCAAATAATCATTAGAAGTAACGTATCTTCCGTCTAAGGATTCGGTGAGTTCAACTCCATCGTTTCGGGTTGCGCTTAATACACCTGTGCCAGTCGCAAATGCCAATTCTGAAATGAAAGTGTTTTCATCTGGCTCTAGTGCGACTGGGTTGTATATACGTGTCACGAGCTTGCTTTAGCTCCATCAACACCAACCAATGTACTGCTTGCAATTGTAGCGATTGCGTTAATTGTGCCTGTCCACGTTGGATTCACTATAACGATACTGCCCCCATTTGCATTTAACCGTATGCCATTGTTGATGGTTGCAGCTTCGCCCAATGCAATATATATGACTGCATCTGAATCATTGACCAATGCCACCATCACACGGTCTGTGCTTGATCCCCTCACGGCTGTCGATGTGGTACCAACAGACACGTTAAAATTCGTAACGGAGTCTATTTTTTCATCTGGTGTAAGAGATGTCGTCAGCTCAGGGATATACGGATCGACTTTCGTCCCGGCTCCTGACGCGGCAAAATATTTTTCTCCTTCGTTTGCAAAAATTCCTTTATATGACATAGCTTGTTGAGTGGGTAGCAACCAAAGTTACTACCCAAAATAATTATTTATGCAGCAGCGACCTGCACTCTGTTTCCAGACAAAATGAAAGTGGCTAGGCCACCAGACGTTGATGACGTGGCAATACCTAGTGTTGTGCCACTCTCTACAGTAGAACCAGAGGCCCCACCATCAAGAATGAAAGATGTACCATTGTTAATAACCTCCGCAAAATCAGCAGTAGCAAAGCCAGTGCAAAGAACCGTTGCACTTCCTTTATATTGGCCCCAGAAATAGTACCCTGAAGGAACCCCTACTTGTGGAACGACAATCATGGCACCTGTTGTGGTTGTAGAAGGCGTTTTAGTTGTGATTGCAGATGCATCCACATTACTTAACGATACTTGGAATGGCATGTTGACGCTTAATCCAGTGTGCGCTCTCAAATATATATATTCAGATTTAACCCCATCGGTTGATGAGTAATCAACATAACGAGTGCCTAAATCATATTCACGTGTAACGCTAGTATTTGTTAATGAGTCTGTATCAATAGTTTGTATATATGACATTTAAAATTCTCCTTTCTTTATTTTATTAGGCAGCAGCGATTGTAACTTCGTTTCCAGACAATATGACCGCCGTGGTTCCACCGCTAGTTGATGCCGTGGCAATGGCCAATGTTGTGCCAGCTTCTACAGTTGATCCAGAGGCTCCACCATCGAGCTTTAGTCCTGTACCTGCATTTAATACCTCTGCATAATCTTCAGCAGCAAATGTATCTGTACTCGTTACGGTGGCTGCGCCTTTTATTTGCCCCCAAAAATAACGGCCAAGGGGGATAGTGATTTGTGGAACAACGACAATTGCACCTGTTGATGTTGTCACAGGGGCTTTAGTTATCAGATGTGCATTGGGTACAGAATCTAATCCCACTTGGTACGGTTGATACTGGGTTAACGCATCATGCGCCTTAATATACATGTATTCAGGCTTAATTGCATCGGTTGATGAGTGGTCAACATATCGCACGCCTAACTCATATTTACGTGTAACGCCAGTACTTGTTAAATCATCCGCATCAATTGTTTGTATGTATGACATAATATTTCCTACGCTTGTAGAGCAGTGAATACTCCATTGTAACGACGAGAAGAGCAAACCATGTTCCCAACTAAGAATGTTTGATTTGTTTGAATTGCTTGGTTCGGAATGCGTGAATTGTAGTCCATTGGCGCATTCTTGCCTTCAAACCCATACTTGTAGCACATTTTTAGGGTTGGCGTTGATAAGATATATAATTCATTATCTGTAGCCGCTCCGTCAGCGCTACCGGGAGAATATTCGTCAATATACCAACTTATGTTATTATATTTACATCCGGAGAAGCCAGCTTCTAAATCATCCCGATCAATAAATCGCTGGTTGGATTGCTGAGACTCTAAGAATTTCGCTTGTACGAAAGAATTAGAGATCATCATGTCAGGTGCATATGATCCGATTTCGTTTCCGTATCGTTGGCCACGTCCTAATAATCTTCTCACCAACGTATTTAAGTTAGCATAGTTGATTGTATTGGTGGTTGTGTCACGCTCAGTTAACCAAGTTGTGCTGTCTGCTAGGTCAGTGTTAGTGATCCCACCGTAAGCTGTTCCACTTGCAGCAAAGATATCAGAAAATCCATTGAATGCATTGCCATCAGAATCTGAACCTGAGCCATACATAGCTGCTGATAACGTTCTTGTTGCTGCATTTTTAGCACCTTCCACCTTAGCAACAATCAAAGACTTGATTGCGTTTGCTGTGTTGTCAGTTTTAGTGAAGTCTTCCAAGGTAAAAGATACATTGTGGTAGAAGTATTTAAAGTCGAATGATGCGTGTGACAACTGCTGATTAGCTGATGTATCGATAACGCCAAAGCCACCATCATAAAACCCTTCTGATTGGTTCTCTGCAATTTCTACTGGTTGCTTAATTGCTGTTCCACCTGATATGTATTCTAAGTTTGGTTTTTTGCTCAATTTGTTGAATAAGGCGTTAGCCTGTCCGAACTGATCTGGGATCTGAGTTCGTATTGCATCATTTGCAATTGCTAATGCTTCGTTGAGCTGGTCTGCCGATAAAGCCATTTTAATTTCTCCTTATTGATTTAATAATTTATCGAGCGCAGATTGGTAATTTGCATCACCGCCAGCCGTTGGTCGTTGCTTGTTTGCTCCTGTTGCAATACTTTGTGTACTTACTGACTTCTTTAATGCGTTCTCTGCTGATATAGCAGCGTTAGCATTTAAAATTGTCGGCAATGCTTCTGACTTAAAATAGCGGCTCCAGTATTCACGTGGAATTTGACCGTCATTCATGTGCTTCACAAATTGTTCTTTGTCGTATGACAAATTGTATTGCTTTGCTAATGCATCAATGTCTTTGAATTGATCTTGCTCTTGTTGTGTGTAGTAATTATTTATTGCTTGTTTTTCAATATTACTTTTCCAAGCGAGCAACTCTTCAAGCTGTTGATTATTAGCCGCTGGTGCTTCGACCTTTGGGTCTGGTTCTCCTGCACTATATTTATTGATGACTCCTAATAGCTCGTTTCCAATTTGTTCGTGATTGAATAATTCTTCTACAGCCGTATAGTCGTCTTTATATTTAGAAAGTTCTTCGACTTGAGATTTATACTCATTAATCTGCTTGTCAAAGTCACCTTGCCTTTTTTCGTGGTAGCGTAGGGATTCGTACATTTTGTTTGGGTCTTTCGCCCAATGCTCTTCATATCGCTTATCGCCTTCCCATGAATTATTGCCGCTTTCAACTTGTCCAGCATCGTCATTTGGAGTGTCTACGTCATTCCCTTGCCCAAAATTAATCTGGGTGGCTTGTTGTTCGACTTGCTCCTCTTTGACTTCCTCTTGGATGTCTTCTGCCATCAGTGCCTCCTAAAACTTTTTAAGATAACGCTTTATCGAGTTCAAATTCATAGCCAGGACTAACTGCTGATTCTTTCTCCTCATCAAGCTTTTTGCCTGTGATTCGAACGATACAGTTGTCTAGCGCAATCATCGCCTCTTTTGCGTTACCTTTTGAAATTGAGTCTTTGGCTTCTTCTAATTTAGAAACCAACTGAGGAGGCGTATAACCGCCAAAATCTTCAAGTGAAAAAACCAATTCGCCTTTTTTGTTTTGAACGACCTCTTTTTTCACTTCTTCTTTTTCGTATTCGTCACCCTTATCGTCTTTTTTACCTACGATAATCATGAAACCCTCTTTTTTATTTTTCTCCATTTTGCTTGATATCCTCCTGCCATGATTTCATCTAAAAAATAATCAATGGAATCTTTAAATGGATTCACTTTCCTCGATTAAATCGATTAATTCGCTTTTTTTAAATTTGGTTAAATCTTTTGAAGAATCAATTTGTGCTGCCATAGCAATTAAGTCATCTTTGTTCATTTTTTTTAATGGCCCCTTATTTAAAGGAACCTGAGTTTCTTCAGGCTCCTTAGTTTGAGGTGTTTCTGCACGTTCGATTACTTCTTCAAGTATCTTTTTTTCAAAAAGTATACCTGCTAATGACTCTGCAATAATTAAACTAGCTTCATCAAATAGAATTTTATAGTGTGGCTCTTTATATCCCATTTGCCCTGCGGGGTATATCCCATCGACATAAAACTTTAATTGGATATCGTCTCGTAATTTTAACGCTTGGCCATATTCATATTTCATAATTTAATTTTATGGCGAAACATAAGGCGCAGTCATTTTAGTGTATTTGACTGTTAATACATTTAGTTTAATAACACTAAACTTTAATAAAATGATTTATATCTAAAGCGCAAATAATATAGAGATATGGATAATCCATTTTTGGACTACTTAAACAAGCTTAAGAGCAAGGCTACTGGTGTACCTACCCATAAAAAATACAGCAAATTTCAACGCTACTATCGGGGTAATATTGCCCCTACAATTGGGTATGGCACTGACAATATGCCTATTAAGGGAACCCAAAATAGTTTCTATAACATAGTAAAACCAATTATTGAGACCAAGGCCACAACGGCATTGGATGCCATGATAACCACTAATGTTAAGCCTGCTAGATTATCTCATCAAACACTCGATAATTTAAAACAGCTAGAAAACATTGCCGATATACTTAACGACTGTTGGGAGAACGTGAAGAAGAATACAGATATGAATAGCGTTTCACAACGCATTATTCGTGATGGCTTAATTAATGGCATAGGAATTGGAAAGGTCTTTTGGAATCAGACAGTTGATAATGGCTTGGGAGATGTCAGAGTTGAACGAGTGAATCCATTAGACTTTTTTCCTGAGCCTGGTGCAACAACAATAGAAAATTGTAACTATATATTCGTTAAACGTAGCATTAGCCGTTTTGATTTAATTAACGAATATAAAAATAGGCCTGACGTTCTTAAAAAAATAGATAAGCTAACCACCGAGTCATCACGTATAACGGATAGTGCCGAAAAACGCACTGACCTTGTAGTTAGCATGGAAAATGAAGAAGGTGGCACAAAAAATAATGCTGAGAGCTATATGAATGAAGGTAGCCTTGTTCCATCAAATACCACTGAAAACATTGTACTGTGGGAATGTTACCTTAAAGATGATACGGTCTTAGTACCCTTAGATGACGATGATCCAAAAGATCAGAACATGAAGACTGAGGAGCGTTTTAAGTATCCTAACGGACGACTAATAATATATTCAGAAAAGGAAATATTAGAAGATCGACCGATTGATTATCCTTTTGGTTTTCCCTTTGAAACATTTAGTCCAACGCAATCCGATAGCTTGGTTGGGTTTGGGGATGTTGAGGATTTAATTTCAACGCAAGATAAGATTATTGACGCGTATTACAAATTGCAACAACTCTTAATGAAATACAAATCATTCTTGATTGTGCAAGAAGAATCAATTCCACGTAACACGTTAGAAAAGAATTTCGACATTGTATACTCAGTACCAGGTAGTTCTGGTACTCCACCAGTTTTAGTGACAAATAAACTTACACAAGATATACAAATTGTTAGACAACACATACAAGATTTAAAAGATGACGCATATAAAATAGCTCGAATAAATGAAATAATGCTATCTGGTGAGCGTCCTGTTGGTGTTAACTCTGGCCAAATGGTAAGAGATTTAATAGAATCGCCAATGTCATCAATACGTGAAATACAACGTAATTTTAAAAACTTTTTAAGTGGGATAAGTAACAAAGCCGTTACACTAATTCAGTTATACTATAACCAGCCTCGAATCATACGCATGAGTAGTGGTACACAGTTTGCTTCTATACAACCTGATCAAATGGGTCAAATGCAAATTAGTATATTTGATAGAGACATGCAAACAGATCAACTCATGGCCATTGAAACAATAAAGAGCGATCTTACACTTGGTGAGTATGAAGTTGAAATTACTGCTGGTTCTTCTTTACCACAATCACAATCTGCAATTGCTGCAACAACCATGCAATTAGCACAACAAGGAATTTTTGGTGACATTAATAACCCTGACGTTAAAGAGTTAATATTGCGCACATTAGATTACCCAAACTACCGAGCAATCATTAATAAGATAAAGGAAGAACAAGAACAACAAGCACAACAAGCACAAATTTCTACTCCTGAACCTGATTTTAACAATTACATCCAAAAGGTAAACATGTCATTGTCGGATATTCTTGAACTTGTAGCTATATTGCCACCTGAGCAACAATACTCTGCAATAACAACAATTACAGAGTCCCTCGGCTTATCGCCAGTAGGTATCGCATCTTCTTCATATGGGATCAGTGAAGATGAACCTACTGGCGTAGTGCCTTCATACATAACGGGGATCGGGTAATGAAGCTGAAAATGAAAATCATGAAAGCTACAACGGAGGCGCAAATACGGAAATGGCTAAAAATAATTGTGCCATTGGTAGTGGTGCTCGTCCTGTTAGGGATGTTAGCAGTGCTAGTCCAAAACGTAAATTCACCAGAGGTAAGTTCCTACTACAAAAAGCCACTCAAATCCTTTCAAGTATGCCGTCTTTAATCGATATAAAAAAATTAAACCTTACATAACCACGCAACAACTGTTTTTCTTTTGCTTTTCCGGTTCTTTCTTTACAGGTTCAGGAATTAGCACTGTAACTTCTTGAGGTTTAACTGTAACTTCTTTAGGTTCAGTAGGCGTTGGTTTCATGCCTAAATATTGCCACCCGAAGTCATCAAAACACAACGTTCTATTCATTTCCCGAACAACTTCTTCAAAAAAGGCCGGGTCAACATGCCTTTTTAAATCAGACTTACTTTCATTCAAGCGACTAATGGCCGATGCATACATTTCTCTCTCTTGTTCACTTTGATTGCTAATAGGAAATATCTGATCACTTACGATTCCATCCTTGCGATAACGCTTACTAAACAAAAAATCATCAGAGTCTCTTTGCATAACAACTATGCTTGGGCAAGCTAAATTAACGCCACCATAAATAGGCATCCCTTTCTTTTCAAAATCATTTATTATTGCTGGGGGAACTCGGCGAGGTGTTTTTGGTGACCCATAAAAACTATATGGCGGACGAGTATCGAAATCAATTTTTTTCCCTACCCGAATGAGGTGCTCTATCAATGGAAATAAACTGGCGACACATTTAACAACATCAAAGGCTGCCTTTAAATGCGGTAAGCTTTTCAAAAAGGCATACAGACTTTTCAAGTCTTTGGAACCGTCGCTGGTTAGACGTAGCTTTCCATTATCAAATATTTCTTCTGACTCGATATACGTTTCGGCATCTATCCAAAGATCAGTATTAAACTGGTCTATTTTTTTTAGACTTCCTCGAACACACAACCTAGAAAATCTCATGTTTTCTAGTTTTCGCTCATGAACTAACTTCGGATAATCATGATGACAATACTCTCTTTTATCGCTTAGGACTTGCTCATAGGCATGATCTAATTCGAGCCATATAAAACCGATCGCTTCCAATGCTTTGTATCCGTCTGGAATACTGATTTTTTTAGATTCAACCGCATTTAATATGTCACATTGTGCTTGAACTGTTTCTTCGGTAATTAAATCGTATGGAAGCATTAGACGAGCCCCAGAATTTCGCATTTTCATCTCATAATCTAATTTTAAGAAAGCTTCAGCTATGAGTGTGTCATGACAGCTAGACTTAACGACCAGGTATCTATGGTTAACGTTTATCAAACTTAACCAAGGAGTCTTGCGGTTTCGAATCATACAGTCAATTTCTTGCGCCAACCTCAAACACTTTGCCTCACTAAGTGTTTGAGTACACTTACGAAAGTGCAGTGATAAACACTCATGTACATTCAGTTGAAAAATATTTGTTCGGTCTAATTCTACTCCCCCAGATTTGCTGTCTGCTGATGGCCCGACATCAATATCACCAGTTCGTATATCTCGCCTCATTTCAGCCAGCATTTGATCAACAAGAACACGCCTGTCATGGGTTGAAAAGAAATTCTTTTCAGATATAACCATTAGTTTTTTCATTTCATCGACAAAATCTTCATTGTATTTTTTATGGTTAGAACTGAATCCACGATGGGTTGAACGATCTGTATCGTAGCTACTTTCATATTTAGGTAGATACAAGCCTAAATTGTCGGTTTCCTGTTTGGTGTACCCCAATTCATTTAAGAAATTTCTAACCTCTATAGTTCGTTCTCGCTGATCTTCAGACAGTCTTGAAAGAGTTCCTGTGTAGACCTGTCTTGGAACAACGTGATGGAACTGAGTGTCCTCAGGGTGTCTTGTTCTGCTTAAATGCATGGCTTATTTCCAGTTTTCTAAGCCAGTAATATTATTTTTAATTAATTCTTGGCTCAACCTTTCCGAAAAAATGGTTTCTACTTTGTCCTCCAATAACTTATGTGTTGGTTTTATTCGTATGTGGCCAATGATGAAATCGTCTGGTAATCCATTTTCATTTAAATCCTCTTCATAAATACTTCTTAATAAATTGATTCGATAATATTTTTTATTCGTGTACGCATTAACAATCTTAACGCCATATGTTTCAAAATCATTTGGACACAGCTTATTTAGTATCTCGATAACTCGATCACTAATTATGTATTCAGCACCTAGTATTAAAAAAACATCTTTACCTTTTTCAACTTCATTTAATAATGTTGATTCATCCAGCTTAATTTCTAATGCATCTTTACAGTCATTAAGTACCCAGTTGTTCATATATTTAAATGATTCATGAATATCTTTTTTATAATCTTGTTTTGGTTCTGGCTCTAAACCAGATAACACAGCACTAACGCCCTTTTTATTAGCCCAAACTTCATATTCTTCTTTGATTGGTTTTGATCCTTTAAATAAATCTACAGATCCTTTTCCACGAGGTTCATATCCATTAAAACCTAAAGGCAACATTGGATTTGAATCGCCGTCAGCCTTCCAGCCATACGCCTTGCCATTTAAGATTCTTTTTAATTTTTTATACAACATGTGATTTTTCCCCCTCTTGTTTTTTCATGATCTCGTTGTACCTTCTATAAAACGTTGGAGTTGAAATATTATACATGCGGTTAACATCGGGGATACTAATTTCATTATTTACATATAATTTAATTACATGCTTCATTTTTTCATCTGAATGTTTTAATGGTCGACCACCTATTCTGCCTCTTGCCCTAGCGGAAGCCAGCCCTTTTTCTGTTCTCTCCACATTTAAATTACGTTCCAGTTCGCTAAAGGCTCCAACTACTTGAAAAAAAAACACTCCCAGACTTGTACTTGTACCTATCCCATCATCTAAACTCTGAAAATGGATCCCTCTCTCATTGAACTCTTCTATTAGTTCCAACAATTTTTTAAGACTTCGACCCAATCGATCCAACTTGGTCACCATCAATGTATCCCCTTTCTTTAAATGGCCCAATACCTTTTGAAGTTCTTCCCGTTCAGCAATACCTGACTTTTTTTCTTTATAAATTTCATCACACCCTGCTTTTTTTAATGCATCTATCTGTGAATCTAAATTCTGATCCACTGTTGAAACTCTCGCATACCCTATTATCATATCTACACCTCGATGTTATGATATACCTTTTTTTGTTAAATTTAAAAACATTTTCTCAAAAAAGGCCATTTTAACAAGTTGTGAGAATTTAATTATGAGAGTAAGTTTTGAGAATTTTTGTTTGCCTCAAAAAAATGACGTATGAATTTTTAAAAATATGTCTCAAAAACGATGGTATATGAGAACGTTCACCATGACGTTGGTGAATGGTTTGGTGAATGGTTTTGTGTATAGGAAGCTGGGTGACTTAGTATAGGAAGCTGGGTGACTTCAAGTTCATGTATGGTTCAGTGATAGTACCTTTACATTTGTAGATCAGTTATACCCAACTTGATGTCACAAATTGTGATTTCAAAGTGATCGTGTCGCTACTTTTGACGTCACTTTAGAGTACAAATCTCATTGGGTGTATATGTGGCACGTGTTTTAATGCAATTAATATTGTATTTTTTCATACAAGACCTCCTATTAAATAAAATCCTTAATTTGACGGTTTAACTTAATGGAGATATGATTGAAATCAGATTGTGAGATTCAAAATATCTCCATTTAGGCTCTTATGAATGGCTGTTCATAAGGGCTTTTTTATTTTAGTACACTTTTACACCTCCATTCCTCAATATCTTTTAGACACCATAACGTTGGGTCTATTTTTGAGTGGATTTGATAGTGATAGTACCCCTACACGTTGTATTTTTACGAACATTGATACGGGCGGTTTTAAGCTTGTAAACCCAGATTGTTAGTAAAATGGCAGTTGAAACACCATTTAAAAATAGGTATGATTTAATCAGTAATAGATAGGGTGACTCCTACTTATTACGTAGATATATAGGGCTAGTAAAATGAAAGGCTTTTGTGAGTACTTAGTACGCACTCGCAATGGCTGGGAGTCACCAAACTTAAAAAAAAACTTGATTAATATACTTTTTTCACACTTGTTTGATATAATGGAAGTAGTCCGTTCTTAAGCGTATTCACTGGTTTAATTGCGGACCTTCCCACATTCTTTTTTATTCTTTTATCGGTCTTTTTTGTACTTTGTGATAGTACCCCTACATTTGTAGGGTAGCTATACCTTTCCCTACAATTTGCGATATCCAGTTTTGAGCTACATTAATAGTATGTTATTATCTACTTGGGTAGCAAACCTACATTTATGAACTAAACTTAATTTGGATTATTTGCTTTTCCTGCTACCCAACTTGATTTTTGGTTTAATTTTTAATGCGTCAACTTCATCGTGTAGTTTCATACATATATATGCAACAAATTCTGCAAACTCACTTTTTGTTAAGTATCGGCTATCATCAGGCGTAACAATCTTATTATCAACGTCACTCATCCTTATGTACTTCTGTATAACCGACTCACTCAGACACAAAAATACAGAAGCCTTAACATCTTCAATTAATTCTTCTCGAAAAGATTCAAAATTTTCTCGATCATTTATAAATCCCATGTATTTTTTTGCACGATTTATTTTCTTCCTAATTATTTTCATTTAAACCTCCTATAATTCGTCCATTGTAGCACATACACTAAATATTAAATTATATACAAAAAAAGAAGCTGGACACTTCTATTTTGTAGCGGCAGACAAGGTAATATACATGGCATTTTAATCTCATGTTTTAAGTTACATATAATATCTAAAATTGTGTGGCAGCTTGAAAAAAAACTAGCCCTTTATTACAAACTGTCACACCAATTTCAATCCTAGCCAAGCTTAAGCATAGCATATTTGAGGTCTTAAAGTATATTTGAAAAAACAATCAAAAATACACCCTATGATATAATATATGAGTTACTCAACGCTGGTTCTGCCTCAAAAAATGAGTAATAATAGATTACGAGGGAGTTGGAAAGGGATCCACTTTGCCAATCGGCAGAACTAGCATATGTGCGCTCTATATAGATAGTCAAGGATCAAATATAATAAGCTCGTCTGTCATCGTGTTTGCTACATCTACATGCAACCAGCCAACTTTATTTTCGATACGACGTATGATAGAAAATTTCTCTTTATGATGATCAATGATGTGTTGCCTCATTTCTTCTGTGTCTCGTTTGGGGCTAACAAGATCGATTGCCCTACCGAATTTATGTGCGCTAAACTCTGCCGATTTGTGATCCGATTGCTTTATCTGGTTCAAATAAAACTCTGACAATTCGTTATCCGATTGAATTAAAAACTCTGCCGGGTCGTGATCCGATTGATTTAAATCTAATAGATCTTTGCATCTCCCTAAATAACATGGTCGCCAGCCTCTTTGTTGTATTTCTGCCCGATTTGGTTTGATAAAATTATGCCAGGTATTGGCAACCATGACACCAAACTCATCTCTTAAAAGTTGGGCAATATGTATTATGCGATCATCAATTAAATGAATACACTTATCTCCATGCGCCTCATACATATCTCTTGGCACAAATTCAGGCAAAATAAAATTTTTACTCAGTCTCATTTAGTTAGTATTTAGAAATATCATATCGAGCGACACTCTAACTCCTTTCTCATATTCCTCAAGCATCTGATAAACTTCATCTCCATCCTCCTCTTGTGTATAAATCACATGTTCGTTTTCATAGTTATTATAAAAAAACACTCGAAATTCTTGCATGTCCAAATAAGACAATTTTTTTATGTCAGAATTTTTAACCATTTTTAGCATCAACAAATGACTGGCCTAAAATATAACTCATGATAATTCCACTGAAACCCAATACGGTATTACTATCAATCCCGATACCAAGCCCTTCATTAAGAACAACTAATACCCCACTGATTACGCTCATCCATAGTTTTCGTGATTTTAATTTACTTTTCATTATTAACTCCTTTTTTTAATGATTCCATTTAGACATTAATTCTTTTGTTGCCTTTTCAGCGATGTCTTGATTCTTTTTTCTCTGCATAGCTTCACGATGTTTTTTGTTTTTCTTAATTTCACTGTCATGTTCGGCATGGGATAAATAAACGCTGTTTTCTTTTTTTTCTATGTTCTTAATTTGTGCCATTGTTAGCCGTTCGGTTCCTCCTCGTGGATCCACAAATTCAGTAAAGCCATGTATTGCTATACGGGTATTGCCATAGTATTGCTTCATATTAGTGCACTTGCATTTTTCACAATTAATCAAATGTGATTCATTTAAACTAAAATAGGCATCTTGAATATGTCCGCAAGACTGGCATTTAAAGCTATACAGAGGCATGTTTTTGGCCTTTATAAATACGTTGCATCAAGAACTGCTTTAAATCGTGTTTACGCTTTTCATTTGGACGGGCCTCTTTCCCGTTTAGGATGTTGTAAAGGTGCTCTTTACCAACGTGCAAAAACTTAGCAACTTCATCTGGTGAACAACCGCTTAATAAATATAATTTTTCTAGCTCGTCAGCCTTAATCCCGTGTTCAATATACTTGTCGCTGACCATGCCTTCTAATGTTTTTTTCATGCAGTTAAAATCAGTCTGCATTTGCTGAAATTGCTTACTAACAACTTGCATTTGATCATAAAGTGCGTAGTTCGTAGTATTTGATTTGATGTCATTAATATCAATCATTAATTGACGATAAAGTTGTGTTAGTTGATCAACACTTAAG
>TARA_R100000808_G_scaffold780_4_pt1 | contig 30076 bp, 39 predicted proteins | sample TARA_R100000808 | Tara Oceans TARA_R100000808 (sample SAMEA2622852) | marine metagenome | biome: marine biome (ENVO:00000447); feature: marine epipelagic mixed layer (ENVO:xxxxxxxxx); material: "saline water (ENVO:00002010), including plankton (ENVO:xxxxxxxx)" | depth 140 m | reverse complement strand
GCTAACCGAGCGGGTTTAACCGGTGTTAGGTTAGTGACTATGAACGAGCTACACGAGCTACCAGATCCACTGCCACTCCCAACGAGTGATGGTCGGTTTAGACACCATAAGCCAGTGCGACACGATACCCTGGTGACAGCGTTAGCGGAAGCGGTCACGTCTGCGGGATGGGATATTACCGAAACCTATCACGGGCTAGCCGCTAAGGATAAAGCGTTGTTTGGCGTGCTGAAGCTCCGAGGGGACTGGGAGCGGGGCGACTCTCAGCCGGTACTGGGCTTCCGGTCAAGCGTTGACAAGAGCGTAGCCATTAAAGGTGTCGCAGGTGCCTCAGTGTTCGTCTGTAGCAATCTCTGTATGGCAGGGGATGAGTTTGTCTTTGGGCATAAGTCAACGACAAACTTACAACTGCCGAGTATGTTGGGACGGGGGTTACAGACTTTCCGTAGGCAGTCGAACGGACTCCAACGGGATATCCGCTTTATGGAGAATCTACAGCTACAGGATCGGGACGCTAAGATTGAGATCCATGATCTGTTTAAGGCAAAGGTACTTCCGGCAAAGCTCTTCTTGCCGGTGTCCGATCACTACTTTGCCAGACAGACCGACGACTGTCGGCCACGTAGCGTCTGGGGTCTGAATAATGCCTGTACTCGGGCGATTCAGTCCACCAACAGCCCACAGGCACAGTTTAATCAGCAAGTGTCGGTCGGTCGGTACTTCAAGAATCGGATCAACAGGATGCAACAGTCCGGCCACCTGTACTCCGACAACTAGGAAGGTAGGTGTTGCACGGGTACATCGCTCCGGCGGTGTACCCTCTGGAGCACCTACGCTCCTGAAAGGATTAGATAATGAGTGAGACACTTGAACCACACGTTGATAACTGTACCTGTACCTCGTGTGCTGACCGCCGCGACGACGACATGCAATTAACTACAATGACCGGATACCATGACCGTGTCTATACGGATGATCTCAATAGGCTACTTGCCTACTTGAGCCGCCAGTCCACATGGGTGTCTATGCGGGACATTGCACGTCAGTGCGATGGGCTTACCCTGAAGAGCGATAGGGCGATACGCGCTATGGCGGCGGCGTCAGACGGTCGGATTATCTCCGGCCAGCGAGGCTACCGCCTCACGAGCCTTGCCAGCAAGGCTGAACGTGACCATGCGATAGCATGGTATACGTCGCAAGCGGCCAAGATGATACGGAGAGCCGAGCGAGTCAGAGCTAGATCGAACGAACGACAGACACAACTGGTGTTCTAAGAAACTTGGTACTACGAAGGAGAAACCACCCATGCAATGGAGAGACTCGCTGAGTCGTTTGTTTGACCGGCGACAGAAATACCGAGAAGACCAAGGCGAATACCCAAGAATGACTAAAAAGTCGGGAGTCACTATCGAATGGACGGTAGTTGATATACATACCGCTAGGCAAGACCTCGGTCTACCCCAGTGGACTAACCAGCAAGCCCTAGAGTCTCTCACCAGGCTACGTGATGTTATTACCGATAGGAGTATTGAGATAGGTTGGGATATTATTAAGGACGACATGAGAGTATCCTAAACACAGCGTATCTGAACCCCTGATCTATTGTGTATAGGTCAGGGGTTTTTTTTTGCCTGTTGGTACCGATCAGATAGACTCTGGTTATGGTCATACAGGCTATCTGGCAGGAAGTAAAAACAACGCTACGGGAACTCCTCCCGTATGCCATGCTGGTTGCTCTTGGTGTAGCCGTGCTATCCCAACAGGAGCGACTAGTTAACGAGCGATTGGATGGACTCCGAGCGGAGATCTACGAGCAGACCGCCGTCCTGGAAGCCATTCGGGATCAACTACGAACGAGTGGTCTGGTCGTGCCGCCCTTTCGCACCACTCCGAGCGATGATTAAGTTTGAAGGGTTGCGCGAGGCACTGCACCTGAACTATCCCCATCCAGAATTGATTGCCGTCTTAAAACTCGGAAGCGTCTGGTCAGCGAAATCTGGTTGGGATTTGAGAATTACCTCGCTGAACGACCACATTCATACGAAACCGACAAAAAAGAACCCCAATCGAGCGATGAGCCTTCATTACTCCGACTTGGCGGTCGATTTTGTTGTGCAGTACAGTAACGGGCAACCAAATAAAGACGCGATGGCTGAACTTGCACAGTTCTTTCGAGATAATCTCGGCGCAGGGTATGACATTCTGCATGGGAAAGCGGTCAAGCATGAATCCCATATTCATGTGGAATGGGATACTAACCAACGCGCCCGTCGCAACGGGAGTCGCAGTGGCTAAGAAACTTCCAACCATTAAGGGTGTCATCTCTGTGCCAGTGACCGATGATCTAGACACGCTGAAGAAGGCCGCGAAGGAAGCCAATCTCAGCGTTAAAGAACTACAGGCAGCGATGGCCTACAGCGAACTCATCGCTGACGAGGCCGAGCGACGAGAAGTCAGTCCACCGATGATTATCTCTGCGTGTCTCCATTTGACCTCCGAGGTGATTACCAACTGCTACGCCGACAGCGAAGAAAAACGAGCGGAATATGTCACGAGCTTGTTTCATCAACTCTGGAAGGCCGTAGGGTTACCCCATGACGACTTTACGAGTTAAGCCCTCAACGGTGCAGATGTTTTCCTTTGCGGTCGAACACGGCGAGAAGGGGAAGGAACAGACGACACTGCACCATGTGTTTGCCGTGACATCGAAGAAGGCACGCGCTACGCTGACAGAGCGATACCGTGGAAAGCCACGGGTTACCATTACACAGAAGCACCTTGTCGGCCCTCAATCACGGGAGAAAAGTAATAATGTCAAAGCCTTTTTGGAAGAGTAAAACTGTCCTGCTCAATGCGGTAGCCGCTGCCTTGGCCGTGTTCATCGACCATGAGAACCCTGCACAAATTGCTCAGGGTTTAGCGTTGTTAAACATTGTCTTGCGGTTCTTTACTAGTAGTTCAGTAACCGCATCAGTGCGGTAAATCACCGATTACCTGTGATACGATACTAGGGTCAGCCTGTAAGGGGCTGGCCCTTTTTCTATTTCAGGAGGAACCATGGAAGATACGAATGCTCTGGTCATTACCGATGACCAGATGAACCTGATTCGTCGGACAGTAGCTAACGGTGCGACAGAATCTGAACTGGCACTCTACCTGTATGACTGCCAACGCCAACGGGTACACCCGCTGGATAAGCTGCTGCATTTCACGAAGCGCGGTGGACGCTATGTGCCTGTGACCTCTATCGATCTGATGCGGTCACGCGCAGCAGAAACAGGCGAGTATGCCGGAAGCTCTGACCCTGTTGTTAAAACAGCAGGGAAGGAACTGAAGTCGGCCACGGTCACCGTGACTCGGATCGTGCAGGGACAACGGTGCGAGTTTACCGCGACGGCGGCGTTTGAAGAATACAAACCGGACAGGTCACCCATGTGGGTGAAGATGCCGATCACGATGTTGTCGAAATGCGCGGAAGCCTGTGCGCTCCGTAAAGGGTTCCCACAGCAACTCGCCGGAATGTATGGCAAGGAAGAACTCGATCAGGCCGTGACAGAACTTGACATCAAAGCGGTTGCGCCTAGCCCACTCCCGGCTGTTCCTGTGTCGCCTGGTTTGTCTATGAACGACGAGGAAGAACCGCAGCATACCGCAGACACGGTGGATGTCTCGACCGGAGAGGTGCAGCCGACAGCCGTGACCGGCAAGAAGGTCACCGGCCCACAGGTCAAGCGTATCTACGGCAAGATTAGAAGCTCAGGCAAGGACAAGGACGACGTTCTGGCCTACGTCAAAGAGACATTCGGAGTCGATTCGTTTGAAGACTTGGTCTGGAATAAAAACGGTGACAGTCCCTACGATCAGGTATGTCAGTGGATAGACGACCAGTAAGGTTTAGTTCTGCGTGGAGTGTCGGTCGAGTTTTGGCAACGGTCTTCGGTTCGCCGGACTTTATCCCCGCCGTGTATCTCAAGCGGGGAGCCGACATTCACCGTTGGACTGAACATTACGATCTGGGACAGGTCTACAGGCCAGAGGAAGACTTGGCTGGCTGGTGCGATGCCTACAAAGCCTTCACCTATGCTCATGCACCCTCATGGCATGACAATGGGATTGAAACGGTGTTTGAGACAGGGGTCTATCACGGGGTGATTGACCGGATAGGCTTCCTGAAGGGCTTTGGTGAAAGCGTCTGCGACATCAAAACCGGCAAGCCTAATCCCAAGAAAGACTCGCTCCAGCTTGCCGCCTATACGCAGGGCTTCTTCCCTGAGACATACGACTCAATCGACAGGGTTGGTATTTATATTGCGAAGGATGGCACATATAAGGTGCGACAATACGACGACAATGAAGATTTTCAACGGTGGAAAGAAATTCTTCACCATGCGATTACATAGCGAGGGTTGTTGACATGAATATGGATTACCCGTGGAGTCATATAGATGGATGTCCCTGCCCGTCGTGCGGTGATAAAGCCGCCGAGGAACAAGAGAGATTAGAACGTGAGCTTGAAGATCCTGACAGCCCACTACATGATCCAGAGTCAGAGGAATACAAGGAAGTTTACGGTGAAGGTCAATGAAAGCGCAGACGGGGCCACTAGCCAATATCCCGTTGTGGCTGATTGAGCACCGTGAGGTCAGTGCGATGGCCGTCAGGCTCTGGGGGTTACTGTATGCCAAATACACCACCCGCACCCCTGACGCGCCCGTCGCTGAACCGACACGGCCACAACTGGCGCATGACCTTGATTGTTCCGTTGATTCTATTGACCGCTACCTGAAAGCCCTCTCAAAGGCAGGGGCTATTACAGTGATCAATCAACATACCAGTAGCAAACAACAGGCGCAGAATCGGTATGAACTGACGATGGTGCAGGGGGGCCGTAACGATACGGCTGGCCTAGCCGCACCAGTGCGGCCCACCAGAACGGCTAACTTGTTTAGTGAGAAGCCTTTAACGATTGCTGAACAGTCAGAACGGGCAAAAGAGAGTAGTAGTAGTTCTTTAGTACGTACAGTACAGTACGTACGGTTTGATCAATTTTGGAATCTCTATCCGAGGAACCATAAGAAACAACGGGCAAAAGTCGCATGGTTGAAACTCAAGGTGGAACAGGACATGGCCTTGTGGACGGCCATCATCGGTGGACTGCGACGATGGATGGACTATTGGTCGTCACAGGGAACCAAGCAGCAATACATTCCGTATGCCAGTACATGGCTGAATGACCGCCAATGGGAAGACGAGATTGAAATAGAGACTCGACCATCCCTGAGTCGGCAGTCTCAATCCCTTGTAGCGGCCTCACAAGCCTTCCTAGACCGCAGGAAGGGGGAAGCATCGTGATGACCTATACGCTGGCGTCAGAGGCTCCTGAGCGGTTTCTACAAGCCTTCAACAATCTGGCGGTATCGAAGTCAGGTGAACATGACGAGAACGAGTTTGAGTCATATTTCCAAGAACTCGGTGAACTGCCCATAGACTCTGTCGAACAGGCTGCACGGGAGCTTAAACGGACACCTGGCCCATTTATGCCGGACTGTGGAACTTGGTTTCGATTAGCCGACAAGATTGCTGCGGAAGCACTAGAGAAAGACAACGAGGTAGAAGTCTTACAGTTGTCGTCAGGGCAGCATATTGAACGCGATGCGATAGAACGAACGAAGGTGGCACGGGCTGAGTTTGTAGAAAAACTGGAAGCTCTGACAGGGAGAACACTACCTGACGATCACCCAATGAAGTCTGGTGATATTCGACTTCCAACCTTCGCCTGTCATCTGTGTAAGGACTCTGGGTTTGTGTCAGCAGAACATCGTCGTGTCCAGCGATGCGTCTGCCATGCTACGAATCCAGTCCTTCAGAAGTATCGGGTTAAGAGTCGAGTGAAGGATGCCAAGGATAAGGTAGGATGATCTTGGGATATGAGGGGTTTTCGGGGTTGCTACGCTCCCTGCGTAGTGTCGGTCAGCCAGCCGTCCTCCACCCAGACAACCTCTCTATCCCCCCATTACAAATCTCCACCTTTCTCCACCGTAATCTCCACCTTTCTCCACCGTAATCTCCACACATAATGCAATTCCCTAAACCAACTTCTCGAAAACGGGAAAAAGCGGCAAAGAAAGCTCGTCGGAAGGCGCATATTGCCAAAATACGACGACAAGTGTCGATGCGTGACCGTCGATGTCGAATCTGTGGCGAACTGTTTGGGGTTGGTGAACTAACGCCAGAGATGCACGAGCTTCAAAGCCGCGCACAACTGCGAGGCCGACCGATTGAAGAAATCTTTAGTCTGGAAAACTGTGTCATGTTGCACCGGAAATGCCATCGTCATGTGACCGAAAAAAGGATATCCCTAAACCCATAATAGAATTGCCAGTAGAATGCCATAGCATCAATCGGTAAGGCGAGTATCATAAAATTTCAAATGGCAAAACGAGTCGATAAAAATCACAAGGAACTAGTTGCCGCGCTCAGGAAAATCCCAGGGGTCAGCGTCTTCAGCTTGGCCGATCTTGGGAAGGGTGTTCCTGATATCTGCATCGGGTATCGCTCGTTCAACATACTGGCCGAGATAAAAAGTGCGAAGGGGAAGCTCAATCCCCTGCAAACAGAGTGGCATTTCACATGGACGGGAACCCCTGTGGTTATTCTCAGGGACACTGATGACATCGCAGAACTCATCAAGACACTGGACACATTCTATGTCGAGCTAGGACAGAGACTGGCCGACGCAATCATCAAGAAGGAGAATCCATGACAGAGCTTTCTCTGGTCACAGACCCCACTGGCGTTGTTGCGCCACGCCCTGATACCCAAGCACTCAGATTGACAGCGGGTATCCTGATGACATCGACAGGAGCGGTCATCAGTGAGGACATCACGATTGAGGAATTTTGCGACGGGTTGAAAAATTGCCAAGCCCTGGCGAACTCCAGCATGTGGACGCTTGGAGACTTACTAGCCTACGGAGAGTCCAGAGGCGAGTGGGGGGAAATGTATACCCAAGCTCTCGACCTCACGCAGAAGTCCTATAGCACCCTGACTCAGGCCATGCATATTTCCAAGCAATACCCCATGGAAGAACGCAATGCTGATGTCTCATGGAGCCACCATCGTGAAGCGGCATCAATTAAAAATCGTGACGAGCGACAGTCAGTCCTGCGCCAAGCGGCTGACGAGGGATGGACACGGGAACAGGTGCGAGAGCATGTCAAAGGCTCCAGCGTAGCCGCGAAGAAGGTCACTACCTGTCCTCAATGTGGTCACGAGTGGTCGTAGACGATGTCGATAGGAATCTATACCAATATCTGGATTGGCTCACAGGACGATTGCACACACGGCTCTCAAGATCGTCGTGTTATTCACGCCTGTAAGTATCCCTGCTATAACAAACAGCTTGACGCAGGACACAAACCGACAAAGTCTGACGATAATTATTTAGTCGTGCAGCATGAGCACGATCTGTATCTGAATATCGTTGATGCCAGAAAGCCCCTGTTTTTCTTTGAAACATTCTGGGCTGTAAAACAGTTCTGCCTGGACACGCCATCGAAGCTCTTGATTCACTGCAATAAAGGGCAGTCTCGGTCTGTGGCCTTGGCTATCTTATGTGCCACATGGAGGGGGCTTATCCATCCACGCACATGGAAGGATGCCATCAGGCGGCAGTCATGGGATGAGCGTATCCCTGTCAACTTTGGGGCTGGACTCAACAGGTTTCTAACAGACAACTGGATGTATCTCACACAGGAGAAAGACCAATGGGATGGCTCACAGCCGGACTCAAATTATTTCCTCTCATCGTGCAAGGAATCAAAGCCGTCGAAATAAGATCGAAAGATAAGGGATCGAGTAAGCAGGAAGAAGCCCTGACAATCGTCAGAGAAACACTCGACCAAGATAAAGACGACGGGGAAACACTAAAGAATCTCACTCTGTCAGATCCAGCGGTGGAGTTTGCTCTTCGTAACTGTATTGATGCCGCCGTCCATCTGATGAATGTATTATCAAAGCATAAGAGGTCTTCCTGAAAAATTAAAAAGGGCGAAGCCATCTGACTAGGAATGGCAACGCCCATAAGGAATAGACTCTTTCAGTATACACCATGAAACAGCAGACCTTGTTTCCGGCATTACACTCACGCGCAACGAACCGGACTAAGAATGGAGAACTTGCCTGTGCCTTTGGGACACCATGGCTTGACCATGACACCGCTCGTATCGATCACCTTACAGGATGTCGCGGTTGCGACGAGGCTACTCTCAGAGCGGTGACTCATAGTTCTTCTGGTCATAAACCACCCACGAAGAGTCCAAGGGCGGTTCCGCATCCTGCTCCAAAGGCGTAGACACAGGCGGCTCCGGCTCCGTCTGCGATTCGACTGGCAGATCGGGCGTTGAGCCACCAGACTCCTGACAATAACATCGCCACCAGTATCGACTCACTCCTGCCATCAGCCAGGAGTCGTGTATTAAGAGAGACAAGGGCCACAATAAGGAAGCCTCGAAACCAGACATCAACGGCTTGTCGAACTGTCATGGTGTTTCCAGACAAGAAAAGCCCATGCTGCAATCTTTAGAAGGTCTTCTGGATTCCTTTTCGCCATGTAACGCACCGCTTTATAAATAATCTCTCCAATACCATGGGCATGGTCACCTGTAGTCTGCTGGACAAATGTATAAAGATGGTTCTGACCGTCAAGACCTGTCGTATTGTAGTTTTTATCTTTCGCTGTAGCACCGAGCAGCGACTCAACAGACGCACAAAATCTCTTATACGTCGGTGCTTCTCTGTTCCCCTGTTCGTTTTCGTTTCTGATACTCGTCATAGAACCATAGCACCTCGTCATCGGTTAGTGTCTTGCGAAGCATCGTCGTCGTGCGTCGAATACTCCGCTCTGACCGTTCTGGATAAATGCGGTGAAGCAACTCGTGAATCACGGTGTCTACCACATGATGATGAGGTGCAATAGTAATTGATCCATCCTCACACATGCCATCCACATAATGGTCAGCCGACACAATATATGCCTCAGTCAGAGGAGCCACAAGGAGTTCCGAGCACAACCGATCCCACAGTTTTTTATGATGTTCGCCACGGACCATCTTCGACATCAAACCATCTCCATCCCACGCTGTTCAGGTCAGTGACTCCATCTTCCTGTTCAAACCAGATGTATCCCCGTCGCTGTGGCCGTCCACCGATACGTGCGCCAGTCATATATCCCTGCGTCTTACACAAACACCCACATTCAACTAGCAACGAGTCAGATCGCCACGGAAACACCGCCATCGTATGCGTATGTCCCATTACCACGAGTCGAATAGCGTCTAGTCCTATCGCTGCTGAGTTATCTGCTGCCCATTCTTGAAAGAATCTCAGCGCACTACCAGGCACACGGCTGTATTTTTCAGGATGAGCAAGAAGCGCATCGCCCTCAACCAAAAGCCAATCAATAGAGTGGCCGGTATTCGGCACCTCATGCTTGGCAACCTCGATGTTAGGAAACTTTTTCGACAAGGCTGTAATAGGACATAGCGTTCCTCCTGTCATGGACGAAATAGCCTCAACCATGTCAACGGTCAGGTGAGCAGCAATCGCTTTCCGCAATCTCGCATCATGGTTCCCGACAATGACCTTGACTTTAGGAAACGACTCAGAGAATGTCTGCATCAGAGCCGTGACTTCAGCCCATTCATGCGAATACGGAACATTCTCATACTTCGCAAACCGAGAGTGACTATAAGCATCTCCAATATCACCAATGCAAATAGCAAGATCGACATTACCTGCTTCTTTTGCCAGCATTGCCGCCACCATATGAGGGTCATGGAAAGGAATATGGAGGTCAGGAATGACGAGAATACGCTTTCTGTTTGACTTCTTCTTCCTCGGTTTGGCAGGACCGCGATAGCGATCCCTCATCATACCAATGGTTTCCTGCCACTTCTTCCATGACTCCTCGAAGGTTCTCAATGGTTGCCGAATGGTCTGGTCGGCCAGTTCTTTAAGGAGTTCCTTCTTCTGGCGTTGAAGAATACGACTGTTCTCTGTATAAGGGCCACGTTTCCGGTGGCAATCCATACAGAGCGTCGAGTGCTTGGCGCACTTCTTCTTACAGTTTAGGCAATTCCACTGTTTCGCTTTGGATTTAATGCCAACACGTTTGTGGTAGCACTCCCCACAACGCTTGGCTTTTGGATGAATAAGGGGATTTTTCTTACAGATAGGGCAAATTCGTTTTGACATATGTCAACAACTTGACAACAAGGTCGGCTCCTACAGGTATCAGCGTTCAATTAAGAACCCTCCAAATACAGTAGTAACCCACACAATAAAGCCGCCCAATGCCCCCCAAGTGACGGCGCGATTTCGTAATACTTCAACGCTGACTTTTAGCGCTGACACCTCTTCCCGTAAAGCGGTGACGTTAGTATCTAGTCTTGTGAGTTCCGCGAGAACAAGACGCTGATACTCGCTCCATCCGTTTGAGGTCATTCTTCTAACGCTGTAGGCATCTCAGCCCCATGAGATAACGCCGTAGCCAGCCGTGCTGACCCCATCGCACGAGAGATTCTGCTCTGAATACGTTGTAATAACTGCTTAGCAATATAGTTTCGTTTTGCCTGTGGCATATTTCTGAATTGTGGCTGGTTCATTATCTGAACCACAATAGGCACTGCAATCTGTGGGGAAAGTCCACCCATTTCCTGCACTGCTTCGGCTGATTCTTGCGTTTGCTTTAGCGGAAGTCCTGTTCCAGGCACATTAACATTGGCTGAAGGAGCCTGTAACTCAATCCCTAATTCTCTTAACTGCCTGAACAATGGGTTGCTCTGTGGCATAGCTGACGGTTCAGCCGTGCGGAGAGCCGGAGCTAGGGTTCGTAACATCCCTCGCAAAAGAGGATCATCTTCAGCCCCTTCAATAATCTCAGGAGATGCATACCGCTGACGACCAAAGACATCCACAGGCGAAAATGTTTCCGGTAACTGCTCCCGTAGACCGGGAATACGTGCAAGCAATGGTCCGAGTATCGGATCGCCTTCGTATTCTCCTCTGGTTCTAAGGTCTTCGAGTCTGGAAACACTGCGCTCACGTTCAAATGCCGGATCAACGGCTTTCGCAATATCAGCAACGGCTGCTGGAACTAACCGTCGTGGAAGTTCTGTTCCTGGCGAGGATAAAATCCCCAACGGCTGGAATCCAAGTGGTGACATTTCCTTAAAGGTTTCACCGGCCCCTGAGACAGCCGCCTGAGTTAAAGGTTTCCCTGTTTCAAGCTGGCGTTTGAGTTCTCGACCTGCCGTAAATGGTAAAAATGCTGGCCCTGCCAGTGGCCCCAATACCATTCCAAGACGAGGGTCCATCTGTTCGTCAGTGTGATACCCTGCGGCTCCTGCTCCAAGACCGGTTAGCTGTTGGACCCCTTTTTGTGTCGCTGTGCGGCCCTTGCCAGCCAACCCAATGAGGGGCATCCGTTGGAGTCCCTTTTCGAGTCCCAAAATACCCACTCGCGCAAAGGGAGCAATCTGAGTGGACAGAATTTCTGGGGCTTTCCCATATTTCTTTGCTGACTGCTGCATCGACAGGGCATATTTCCCTAGCCCTGATGTCGGGTCACCGGTCAGGGTCATTCGCTTGGCTTCAGCCGCAGAATAGCCCCCTTTTCGCATGGCATTCACCGCCGCCATGTCAGGCGCACCGAACAACTGTCCGACACCGATGCCCCCTGTATACTGTTCAATCTCAGTCCCTATTTTGGGGTCACCAAGATACTTACGTTGCATCGCACGAAATTCAGTAGGACTGGCCTTTAATGCTTTGCCATAAATACCGAATCCTTCTGTGGTCAACGATTTCAGAATACGACCAGCGTTTTTAATCTTGTCAAGACCACCTTTTGTCCCTAGAGTCGCTAATCCTTCAAGACCGAGTTCTGTAGCGGCGGTAATAGCCCCACCAATCGCACCAAGGTTGCCACGCGCTATCGTGTCAGGTGAAGACAGCATCGAAAAGTAGGTGAAGTCTTTAATCCCTCGTCCTGCCGCTGCTAAGGCTGCTGGAGCTACAACACCTCCACCAACCGCACCAGCCACACCACGAAGTAACTTGTCTTCATCCTTTTCAGCCGTCTGCACCCCATAGGTGGCCCCACCAGCCCCACCTAATCCACGCATTAACCACTTTGCTGCTGATCCAATCGGAGGCATCTATATCTCCCGGCTTGGTAAGGACGCTCCACCAAGCGCAGAGGCTCCAGTGATCATCGCAAGCAACATTCCTAACTCTTTTTCAAAATCTCCGATAGCCGCAGTCGCTGCTTCAAACCGTCCAGTTCCTTTTGCCCCAGTCCCAGTCGCAGGTAGTCCCTTCTCAAGTACATCAAGGAATATGCCAGTATGTAGATCGGCTCTCTCCGCTGTGGGATCTGCAAATGTTTTCTTGGCCCAACCACTTGCTCCACCAGGAACCTTCTTCCCTTTAAGAGTGCGCCCAACCATTTGCTCTATTATCTTCGACATCGCGCTGATACGATTCATCTGCACCACATTTAAGGCTGCTCTTAATACGGTATTCTGTCCTTGTGGGTTTTTCACATTCTCGACTTTATTACCCAGCCAGCGAATACCCCCCTTGGGGTTTGTGGTTAGGTCTAACGTGCCATCTGTGTTCCATTTCATATAGTCTGCAAGACCGGCAAATTTGTTCTTTTCTAAATCTTTCCTTGTAACTTTTCCACCAGTATCCAGAATTTTTTTAATCGAAGGGTTCATTAAAATAAATCGACTCATTGTCTCTTGGGCTGCCGCTGCTTCTTTGCTTCCTACGCTACCCAGAGTAGCGGTTATTTTTTTCTGCACATCAGGAGAAGGTCTACCTTTGGGCATCTTCTGAGTGAGACGTTTGTATTGTGAGCCGATCATTCCCGTTACTGGCTTGCCTCCGGCCTTCCCCGATGTCGTACGATAAAGATCAGAGATGGTTTCTTTGGCTAATTGACTGGCTTCGCCTGTCAGTTTGCCTTCCCTAGTCCCTTGAACGAAAATATTTTGCTGCTCTCTAGACCAATTCGGAAGGAGAAAATCTTGGATATAGTCCATGGCCGCGTCTTCGCCTGGACCCCTTGATCCAGCTTGATCTATTTTTTTTCTGGCAAACCGGATAGCACTCTCTATCTCTACTGGAAGTCTCCCCTCATCAACGACTTTAGGCACTGCTGCGCCAGTCTGAGCAGCTTGCTCTACACCCTCAACGACAGGTTTCGCTCCGGATGTAGCGTCACCGGCCAGGACAGGTTTCGCTCCGGATGTAGCGTCACCGGCCAGCTTAGTACCTACTCCTGCGCCAGTCTTAACAACTTGCCTATGGGCTGGAGTGACACCCGTGACATTAGTACCTCCTCCTCCAACTGGTGCGCCACCCTTGCCGGGTTTCTTTGGTGTAGGCATGAGTATTTCTCTTGCCCTAGCACGCAGTTGTTCCTGACTAAATTTTCCATAGATAGGATCTTTGCTAAGTCTTGCAGCCATCTTAGCTATTTGGGTTTCTGTCACAACTGCGCCGGTCTTGGGATTTACATACTCATCAGATTTTGCTCCTTTAACCCAAGTATCCTCTGTAATCCCTTTTACTTTTCTTCCAAATTTATCGACACCAGTCGCTGCTCTTTGTGCTTGTCTCCGTGCGTCTAGTGTTACTTTCCATGCTGCCTGACCCGCTGGACTATCTCCATACGCCCCTGCGGCCTGAGCTAATTTAGATAATTTGACTCCTGCTGCACCGCCAACCCCTGATTTACTAAGATCAGGAGATCTCCAGTCTCCAAGTTTTGACCCACTTAATGGTCGTCCGAGCCGATCAGTCTCTTGGACTACCCCAATGTCCCGTCTTGGTCGGCCTCGTGGGAGATCATCTAACGCTCTCATCAGGTCTGTCTTGAATCCGGCCTGAACGTCACCGAGTTCCCTGCGAATGTCTGTCGCGGTTGGACGAGTAGCCGCATCTCGTCGGGCTTGTTCATAGGACTTCCACATCTTCCCTAAACTGCCTTTAGGTAGTTCCGGTTGTTGTCTCCAGTCTAGTTTTGACCCACTTAATGGTCGTCCAAGACGGTCAGTCTGTTGAACGGTGCCAACAGACTCTTTTACATATCTATCAACCCCCCGTCCCATGTTTCTTCCTACTTGCCCTTCGGCTTCTTTTCTCGCTAAATCTGCCAAGTCATCTGGGGTTTGATTTATATATTGAGATCGAAGCCCTGACTTTTGACCAGTATCAACTACTAAAGGATCAGCCTGACCCGTTCGATAGTTACTTCTCAGGATCTTTCTTCCACCTTCTCTGCGAACCGTTCCACCTACCGTGCCAGCAACTTTTTCTTTCGATCCCTTTAATCCACGCAGTAAAGAGGTGCCTCCTCGTCCTATACCGGGAAGCAGAAGGTCTGCGGCACTCTCAACAGCTTGCCAGCCCCATGGCAATCCAGATTGAGCACGCTCATAGGATTCCATCGCTGTCGGAACAGCTAAGGCTGCTAATGCAGGGCCAGCTACGAGATTAACACCGGGAATTAACGACCCTGCCGCCAATCCAATTTTCGTTGCCATCGCCGGACCAGATGACCAGCGACCATGCTCACCCGCTTCAGCGAGTCGTTGAGCAAATGCAGGGTCTTTCCGTGCGCGGAGAATATCTAATTGAACCTGCGTTTTTTCTGCTTGAGTCGTTGCAGACTTATGCCGTCGAGATAACTCAACCGCAGCCCACCGATTCACAGTATTTCTATCAATCGACATCAGTTACCGAATACCTTGTGTCTGTAGTTCGTCCCACTGTCTTTTTAGTTCAAGACCTTCTGGTGAATTTGCCTTTTCAGGATTATTTTCTACCCACTCTGGATACTGCATCGGTAAAACTGTCTCGGTGCCATAGTCAGACGGCACTTCTACACCACGTATACTTGGGAATAATACAGGGGCTGGACCTCTCTCCGGTTGCGGCTGACCGCCAAAATGCTCAGACACTGTGCGTCGATATGTATGAGCAGCACGAACCATAGCCGCCAGAGTATCCGCTTCTTCTTTTGCCTCTCTTAATAACTCCAGACGAACCTGTTCTGGAGCATTCTGCTCGTTTGCCCGAAGTCTCTCTATCGCCGCATTGTGAACTTTTAATGCTTCTTCTGCTGTCGCTATACGACTGTCTGCATCATCTATATAGAACACCCTTGCTTGCTGTGGAGTTAAGGTTCTAACCTCTCCACCGGCTCCAAATTCCGCACCAACACCGCCGATCCCTGAAGGATCTCTAGATAATGCAGCGGCCCCTAGAGTAGGATCGATGTTATATACAACTGATCCATCTGGATTCATTGTTACATTCGGAGTAAAGGGAGTATCGAACGACGGATCGTCATCTCCTTTCAACTGTCTCTCGATCTCTTCTGGACTACCACCATCACCAGTTGGGACCGGTCCTGTTTGACTTTGCAGTGCTTTCTCAACAAGTGCAATACCATCTTCTGTACTTGCAACCTTATCTGGATGCTCGGCTGCTAATCTTGCTCCTACCGCTGCGGGATTTGTTAGTTCAGCGGGAGTAAAATTCTGCAAAATCATCTTAGTCCACGGGTCATTCATTTCTTGAAAAGTATAGGCGTTATACGGTATTTTCCCTTTGAGGTTTGCAGCAATGTCTTCTCCGTATACCTGCTCAGGAGTTCTAATGACTGCTTGTCCATATGTTGGACTTGTCGGATCTTGATCATAGGTAAGAACCTGCCAACTCACAGTACTAGTTTCTGGATCAAGTAGCGGTGACAAAACCGGTTCCTTGGTTATTAACATCTCCTGAACGTCGAGTGCTTTCATTGCTGCTAACCAGCGTGGATCTGACTGTTTACTGATGTCGGACTCAACCTGAGCTTTAAGGAGACTTTTCCGGCGTTCTAGTTCAGCTTCAGCTTCAAGAGGTTCCATTGCATTTAGCAGTTGCGTTGCTTGATCAATAGACCTATCTATTAGATCCTGACTAAATTCATTTTCCATCTCATTACTGATGCGTGCTTCCTGCCGTTGCAGTAATTCTGCATGTTCACGTTCCCATAATTTCTGAGCCTTAAATTCTTGCTCAAGCGCACCTTGTCGTCCTGCTTGAAGCTCGGAAAATAATTGTCCTTCACGCGATCCCTCAAATGTTCCCGGTGCATCGGCCAATGCTTTTGTGATATCTCCCACAGGACTGGCGAGAGCTTGCCGTGCACGACCAAAGCCTGGTCCTCCACTCATAGTACCTTCTGTGAAAAACTCATCACTTACACCTGCACTCCCAGGTGCTGTTAAATATCCGAGGGCAGGTTGTTCTGCGGTTGGCCCCGTCCCAGGCAGTGTCCTAAACAAGTGTTCGGGCATTCCAAAGTCACCCGTTGCAGTACTGATATATGCCGATGGATCAGCATACGGTCCCGTTACAGCTTGCGCGGCTGACCGTCGCTGCGCGACACTTGGCAGATTGCTCATCACAGAGCTTCTAATGTCTTCTATCGGAATATCTGGATTTAGTGCAGCAAGCGACTTAACCTTCGCCTCAAATTGCTGGTCAGTTGCCCATTTCCCTGCGAGTGCCTGTCCTTGCGAGGTTGCATCACTCATCACATCGCGTCGTTTTATTCTCTCTGCATCTTTTTTTTGCAGGTCGAGTCGTTCGTCAGCCCGTCTACTCTCCTGCATGTATTGATACATCGGGAGAAACGCATCTGCAAATCCACTAAAAAAATCACCCGCTCGTCGTTTTACAGCCATAGTGTTTCTCTATCCTTATAACTTCAACAACTTCGACAAGTCGAATTTATTGGACCCACCCCGAAGGAGCTTTAATAATTCATCAGTATCCATCTCACCGCCAGCAGAAGGCATCGCGCCCTCCAGCACGGTCGTATCAGTAGTGCTCGTCGGTGTATTTTGCGTGATGCTATAGCCCATCAAACCACCCTGACCAAACCCTTTTAAGGCATCACTGAGCTTGCGCTTACGCTTTACCGCCATCTTAAAACCCTCCGTTACGGTAGCCACCATTACCAAGCTGACGAGCTAGAGCATGATTAACGCCAAGCGGTGGAGATTCAGGAGTCATTGGCACTTCTGGCATTGGAGCCTGTAAAGGCACTGATGGTTGAGGCATCGGTCCACCCTGAGAAGATTTACCACCACCACCCGTCCGACGTTTGGTTCCTTTGGGGCGGCCTGGTGTTCCTTGTGGGCCTTTTCTCGCCACGGCTTGTGGTTTTCCTTGCATCTGTTGCTTCAACTGTTGCAGTAGTTGATTACCACCACCACCTTGACCACCGATCTGTGGTTGTGGCGTTGAAACACCACCTGAATACGGATTAAAAGCCATCGTCGTTCACCTTGTTATTATTGACCAACAAATCCACCAGTACTAATCTGCAACATATTCATAAATTGCTGAATCATTGGCATTAAATGTAAATATCGACCCGTTTGTAGGTCATTCATCGTTTTCGCACGATCCAATCCATACTCTGCAAGGAACTGATTCCAGAGTCTATTTTGTTCAAGCACCTTAATCGCAGAATCTGTTCGCATTTGCTGCACGCCGGTCATCGCATTGACCGCATCTACAAGATTGGCACTCTGGGCTGTTGTCAAGTCAGCCGAGGTCTGAATCGCCGTCATTAAACGATCATCCTGACGACGCGCAATATCCATAGCCATCGCACTCTGAAGCTCTCGCGCCTGTTGTGCATGTTGATCGGCAGAGATTCTTCCTTGAAGTGCCTGTTGATTTAACTGCTGAAGAGCCGTTTGATATCGCTGATCAGCCGCTTGCGCCTCTTCCAGTGCAATCGACTGTGCAGCTTGGGCATACATAGGAGCCAGTTGTGATTCAACTCGCTGCATATAAGCGGTTTCTGGCCCTTGACCTAACGTGCCACGACCGGCCATCGCTGCCTGACCCTGAGACAGTTGCGCCCTTCTTAACGCATCTATCGGAGAACGCGCCGACTCGATTTGCATCGCTCGACGTTGCTCGTCAAGGGGAATCTGACCGCCACGATTTATCAACTCCCAAAGATTTGCCTGTGTCTCTCGCTCTAAATCAGTTAACGGTTGTACTCCACCTTCATCAACAACACCCTGATACTGCTGTTGAAGATCCTGCTCGTAGTCAGTTGGCGGTAAATAGCCTTGATTGGCAATAATGTCAGACAGCGCACCTTCTGTTTGCGCCGTAAACGGGGTGGCCGCAACACCTCCAGTGCTAATAACATCCGTAAGAGCTAAGTTTGCAATCTGTGATAGCGGATCATTGCCGACATCATGGGTAAAGAATTGCTGCACATTTGGATCAACCGCAGGAATGCTGTCAGTGGCAGATGTAATATCGCCTGTTGACTGTGGACCCTGATAATTTGGATATCTTATGTGGGTGCTCGATCCTGGCACCCCCGGATTTCTAGTATCACCATTAGTAATATCGTCAGTAGTGTCGTCGATAATGGTGTCGTCGATAATAGTGTCGTCAATAATAGTGTCGTCAGTGGTGTCGTCGATATTAGATTGATTTCTCGCCTTCATCACACGACGGTTGTACATATTGGCGAGTACATTCCACGCATGTTGATTTCCTTCAAGGTTCGGTGATGTCCCTGTTGATGCAAATGTCGCGTAGGGTGTCCCTTGATAGGTTTCGTAAGCATCTGTAAGCTGATCCAGCCATCGCTGGCCTTCAGTTTGTTGCTCTGGAGTAGTCGGTGTAAACCCACCACGAATAGCCCCTGTATCAACAGGCCCACCCTCTAGGAATAATGGGGTCTTTTGACCTACACCGGGAGTAAAATCTGACCAGTTCAGCATATTCCCAGATCCAATCGTCGGCTCATATCTATCACCACCAACGAATCCACCCGATTCCCATAGAGGCGAGTCTTTTGTGACAGGGCCGGAAAATCGACTTGCATCGTAATGCCCTGTTCGTACTAACCCACCAGTCGGTGCGCCTTCATGCGCCCACCGATTAAAAGACTCCCAATCAGCGGGATCAAAGCGAAGCTCCTCATAGTCATTGCCAGTAGGAGTGCCGCCACCAGCCACAGGCCATAACTGATCCCATGGTTTATTTTCGATTACGCGACCAAATATTCCATGACCGATATCTTGTGCGGTTGGAACCCGGCCTTCATTACCGGCCCTATACATATGGTACGCTTTACCGGCCATCCCAGAAGGACCGCCAACTTCAGGATCTGAATAGTCTCGACCGATATACGACATCCATGCTGGTCTGTCTGAACCGGGATAGAGATTTAGCGGATCTTGACTCCACCCACCAGAAGGATCAAAGCGATCTTGACCCATAAATACATTGTAAATATCACCGTGTCTTGGATCTGAAAACCAATTATCGAATCCGGCAATCGGTCCCGGTACACCAGAGGTGTTATTTACGGTGGTACCGTCCCACTCAGAATCGTCAACCCACTGACCGTCGTCTGTAAATGCCATTAGTAACCCTTAATCCGTTTTCGGTATTTCTGGGATATCTGGATCACCGCCACCATTATCTGGATCACCACCAGACTTATCCCTACCGACTGCCTTGAGCCGCTGTAAATTAGTTAATCCTCTGGCCCCGCCAAACACATAATTTCCAAAGTTATCTTTCTTTGTCCCTAACAGACCAAGAGCATTTTCTAATTCAGATATTTGGGCCGGATTTGCCATCGGAGCATAGTTGGCCCCGCCAAACTGTGGCATTCGGTAGCTGTATTGCCCCATTGGATTGTCAGCATCCCAATCCCCGACACCCTGACTGGCTGACTGAAAGGTCTTCTGTCCAGCCTCGCTATAAAATGGAGGATACGCATCTTTCGACTTATCACCCCAATCCACGCCGGGACGGAACAGAAGCTCTGGTCGAGCTAACGCCGGATCAGCGCCAGATGCGAAGACATCGACAGGCATTCCACCCCCCTTAAACATGGGGAGAGGTTGAACATACGCACTTGGCATCGTCACAGGAGAAGACGCAAACTGCGTATTCACCGCACCTAATCTATTTAGATTATCAAGCTGGTTTGCCGCCATAATATTTGGACCATAGGGCATAGACGCTCCGAAACCGGTTCGTCCTTCTGCACTCCCAGACATATAGTGACCTAAGCCCTGAACACCAGCCATAATCAACGGAACTTCCATGCCACTCATACTGACAACTCCTTCAGAAACGATTTCCTTGGTATTTCGCTGTACCCTAAATGCTTCATTAACGCCAATCCACGTTTATTATGCGTTTCAATCGAAGCCATAAAGTTCTTTATTCCAATCTGTGACGCATACGACTCTGCTGCTTGTGCGGCTCGCACACTAAATCTGCGTGAGGTTGGCTCAATGTAAATATGCGGTTGCCCGAAATCTTTCGACGGTGTCATATGAGTTAACCCTGCAAATCCAATTGTTTCTGAGTCCACATCAATCAAATAAAACAACGCCATTCCCTGACTAGCCGCTTGCAGTAAACTGTTAATCAATAACGTGCAAGCCAGTTCATCTGGTATTTCCTGGCCCATAATTGATTCCATTCCCGTTCGATCCTTCTGATACCACTGAAGGATTCTGGGGGGATCACCGACATCAAATGCTCGAAACATAATGTCTGACATGGCTCCAATTATGAGTATAGCTATTGAGATGTCTGGAAGCTAATCATTCCTCGTATATCCACATTGTCTGTAATACTCGACGGCCACGAACTATGATCCGTCCGATAGCAATAGAGCTTATCTGTTCCCCCGGTGGTAATATATCCTTCCGTATCGACCGACCCTTTGATAGTGAGCGGTCCCGTAAATGTCGTCGCGGTGGCCTTCAATCCCTTTGGAATCTGTATCCTCAGTTCGTTCCCCATCCCTGAGCCGGTTGTCGTGTCTTCCAGAAAGAAGTTGATCGTCACAAACTGGCCGACCTTGATGTATTGCAAGAGTTTCTGATCTGCCGCCGCGACGGTCCATGTGCCTGAATTTGCTGTGAAATTCCCTGCTGCGAACGGTGCGCTTTGCCATCCTAGCTCCTGCTGAATCCGTTGCACCCTGCGACGAGTATCAATCGCTGTGAAATACATGGAACGCATGGCCTGTTCCGTGACCACGCCTGTTTCCTCACGAATACGGGCAAAATCTGGAACAGGGAAATCAAGGGGGATATTAGAACGCGCCATTATTGCAGCCTTCTCGTCGCTCCCGGCAACAACTGATACCCTAGGGTCATCCCCTCAAGACTCCACGACCCATTTTGAGAATTGTCACTAATACGGATTCGACACCCGACATCCTGAATGTAATCGCCATTCGTGCCTTCAAGATTGATAATGCTCTGCACAGAGTCCACCGGCAGTACGATATTACTTTCTGCGACCGTTTGTATCCCATTGCCGTCTGAGGTAATCAACTGCATAGACAACGGTTGGAGTGATTGACTTGCTCCGCCTCTCGCCACAGCTTCATCGGATGCCGATCCACCCATCCATTCAATATTGAGCGTCACATCAGCATCTGCTTCGGCAATTACATCCAGCCAGCGATATCGCTTGATATACGCCATCTGAGCTTGAGGCGTGCGAGTACTCCAGCTATTGTCGGTGCCGTATATGACCTTCGTCATCCACCTTGCTGGGATGTTTGAGCCATCAAAACTATCCCCGTTGAAAAATTGGTAGCAAAACCCGCCCTTGCTTGTCTGCGCTTCTCCAGTCAGGACAATTTGGGTATCTGTGCTAGTTTCAACAGTCGTAGATGCCGCCATCGGCATATCAGGCCAGACATACCAGACACCCCACCGATAGTTCCAGACAACGGCTTTGTTGCATTCCGCATCTTCTCCAGATGGTGTCGTTCCCGGCCAGAAATAGACCACATGCGCGTTTTCAATGTCATGAACCGCATGAACCTTTTTGTGTTGGGTATACAGAAAATCCTTAAGAGTTTCTTTCACTGGCGTGCTAATCACAATATCGTTGTTGCCGTCGAATAATCGAATGTCTCCGAGGGGAGTCATATAGGACAACATCACACGACTTGTGGATACCTGATTTCCGCTTGAATCCGTATAAACGGCTCCTGCTGGCACACGAATCACAGACCGATGTGAGACACACCCTGTCACCGCATTTGACTTCGTGCGGGTCCAGTCCATGATGTCTGAGACTATTTGACCAGTGCCAGTGACCGTCCAGATGGAACGCTCACAGAACACGACCAACATTCCCTCGAAATCCCCCACCATCCCTGTAACCACATCCCCGACAGAAGACTGATCTGTGAAGTCGAGATAGTTGTTCGCTCCCACCTGATCGGGCAAATTTGGATCTGACCATGCGACTCGCCGTGGATTTGTATTGGTTCTTCCCCACCACAGCCGTTGTTTGTGTGGCTCACAGAAATAACTCCCGGTTGGTGGAGCATCGCCATGCTCCTGAAGTGACCGATTCTCTAAAATATCAAGGTCTGAGGCGTTGTCGGTATAAGCAACCGTCGTTCGACCGTCAATATATGTGACAAAGTAGAATGTCGCGCCTGTGCCAGTCGTCCGGTACAGCTCATATCCCGTAATATCAGTATCGCTATCAGCAGACCACGAGAGATTGGCTTGTTCATCCTGCAACTGAATGATATTTGAAGTAACAGACCCCGCTGACCGTGTTTCTGAAGCGTCAACACTCACAAGTTTCCAGCTATACCCGCCATTTAACTGACCCGTCGCAGTATTGATAGCAGCAGTGGGAGTCGGGGATTTTGCACCAGGACCGGCGGTGGACAGCGATGAGCCATTCCACGACCGAGGGGCTACAACGCCATTCGCAAAGAACAGCGTATTGTCCACTTGAGCAAAATCGGGGATAGACCCCACGGACCCGCTCCCTAAGTCAGCAATGAACGTCCATGATGACCCGTCATTAGTCGAATACCAAAGTTCGTACTCACTTGAGGCGGCTTCAAACACACCGAGAAGCTGGCGAGTAAAAGATGCACCAGTTTGTCGGTAGGCTCTCAGCGCACGAAGTCGCGTGGCTGCACTCCCGGTATTGGTTGTGACCGCAGAACTGTTCTGTTTGCTATACCCAAGAATCTTCTTCGCTCGACCCAACTTATCAATCCAGAGATTCCGAGAACCGCTGGATGAATAGATCGCAGGAAGGGCCACAGAATGAATCCCCTCCTGTGTTCCCATGAAGACGCTGAAAACCTGAGTCTGTATTGGATATGGCATTACATTGTCCCTACATAGAATGCTTGACCATCGACCTCACTCAAGATAGTCGGCCCATGTCCCTCATGGATTGTGACCCCATCGTCCAAAGAAATCACGCGGAATTTTTTAGGATAAGACTCATGGAGTGTGACTGACCTACGAACTCCATTCAGGCACATCACGAAATCATCACCCCGAACCGCCGCAAATGAGCGTGATACGCCAGTATCCGTATCTTCCGTACTCCATTGCTGATTCAACAAAGAGGGAAATGGGTGTGGGCCACCACCCTCACCAACCCGCGTAGACTGCCAGTTAGCGACATCAGGAGGTAAGAGAGGGATAACCTTCGATAAGACCTTCTGGAGTCGCTGAGAGGCCAAGTCTGAGCCGTATTCGCCCTGATTGATGTGGACACCAAAGACATCATGGTGCGTAGACATCCCACAACCGGCAATAAAGGCATTGAGCGGAGCCGCCGCAGCCACCGCGACTTCTCTTCCGCTAGAGCTTTTATCCCATCGCTGGTGTTCGTTATCGACCACAAAGTCTGGACATCCTTCAATCGGCCAGCGTCCATGCCACGGTTGACGCACCCATCTCCACTCACCTTCGCTTGTTGTTTGCTTTCGAGGGAAGTGAATCGTCGTCGCAGACGCCGAGGAGCCGGTATTCAGATGCGTCAGACGTTCTTTCATGTCCTCCCATGTCTCAGCGGAAGGCGCAGATAAGGCGAATGGGGCATCACAACGCTCCTGAAACGCCGCAGATGCCGCACGAACTTCATTATCAGACCAATCGTTATCTGTATGGTTCCATTCATTCACACATTCAACGAGACAAACCGCATCACGATGACGATTGACCACCGCTGCAAGGCGATTCATCAGTTCGACAGGATCATCAACAATATATCTCCGTGTAAACATTGTTATCTGAGAACGCAAACCCCTCGACTGAAGCTCCTCGATAGACCACTCCAAAAGCTTCATATAATCCTGCGTTGATGTGGAAACGCCTCCAGGCCAGTTATGAGAACCAAACCATCGTGCGTAAGTCATCCCACAACCAACAGCCCATTCTGCTAATCGGTCTAAAATTCTCAGGTCATTTTGAACAGACCACGGCACCCAAAACGACGATACGCCGACTGCTGGAAATGAACCCTGATCGTCACGCAAAGCGCGTTGGTCAGTCCGTAAATTCCCCGTAAAAGGGCGCGACGGAGCCACCTCTGGCTCTGGTTGAATAGACTGGATAATCGACGACATCGACCCGAACCGATCCTGTTCGTGAATCGCACGCCATGTCGCTTGATTGATGACGCCCTGGTCTGGTTTGCGCTTGACTTCTTTCAACCGCGACAAAATAGCCTGTTCAAAGAGATCAGGAGAATCAACGAGAAGAAGAAACGCACTATCCGTATGCGAATGTTTAATCCACCAGTCGTAGTCAGGCTTCTTCATGGAGGCTTTGTTTCATGTTCTCAACCATCGAATCGTGAAGGCTTTGTTTTTCGGCATCAGTTGGTGGTGAACCTGTCGTGGCTTCAAACACCGCATAGCTCGCTGCTAACGCCTCCTCTGTGACTCGACTCTCTGCGTCTAGATCAATACTGATTTCTTCGTCGAGGAACTCCTGTTTCCAGCCTTCAATAGTTTCCGCTGACGGTGGATCTCCAGGCCCTTCCCAACTACCCTCGCGTAGAACGCCATCCATTCCCGCCCCATCCACTACACATTTCGCGCCGGGGACTTTCCATGTAATGACATTCATCGTGTTATGAAACAACTCGTTTAAATGCATCAGACTTCTACCTCCATCAACGTGATCGATCCCCGACCGTTGCCAAGCATGACGTAGGTATTCGACGCATTGCTGACGTTTGAAAATTCAACTGTGTAGGTCAACTCCGAGGTCGTTGTCGGGTCATCGAGATACTGGAACGAAGCTGAACCAATATAGTTCGTTCCAGTCGCTGCGGTATTCGCACCTGTCTGCAAGAAATTTCCACCGCTGACAGTTGTCGTTGCTCCACCCGAGATTGCCCGTTGTAGTCGAACTGCAATACTGGTGTTTCCAGACTTTCCAAGGCCACCAATATCTACCATGACCAGAACCTTGTTATCCGTGTCAGCTAAGGTGATTTTGTCGAGGACATTCGTTGTGGCAAACGTCGATGATGTTGAGCCAACCTGTGCGGTGTAGACAAAATTGTGAACCTGAAGAATTTTTCCTGCGCTAATACCAGTGAGGTTTGCCCCGCTTAGATCGGCAAAATAGGTTGACGAAATCTCAGGAATCTTTCCCGCAGCATTCACGATAGCCACGTTGCCCGTGCCAGCCGTAATCCCGCCAGCGACATCAATACTTGTTGCAGATGTATCTGTTGTGGCGAGCTTGCCAGCAGTCAACACATTCGTGCTGTCGTTATAGACCAGCCCTGCATCACCGCCGAACGATGACCCGCCATCGTTATATTGAACTTGGGTATCTGATCCTGCTGCACTGGTGGCAGACGGAGCTGCCCATGAACTATCCCCTCGCAGGAATGTTCCGCTGGATGCGGTCCCTGACCCCAATCGGGCAGTAGCTACAGTCCCTGATGTAATGTTGCCAGCAGCATCACATCCAATACTGGCTCGTAGAGTTGATCCAGATTCAGCGACAGGATCGGTTGTTCCGTCGCCAACAATCATCTCGCCGTCAGCTAACACGGCCATTGCTTGGATATCACCCGTTCCGTTACCAAGCAACACACCACCGTCAGTAAGCGTTGATACCCCTGTGCCTCCATCGGCAACGGGGACATCCGTACCTCCTGCACGGTAGATAATGTTGCCCTCGATGTTGACATCGCCAGAACTTGCTTTGGTGAGTGTCGTATCAGTCGCATGGCCGAGTTCAATGCCTGTGAATTGAGGACTATCGCCTGTGCCTACTCCGATACTTGTGCGAAGCGTAGCTCCACTTTCTGCCACGGGGTCTGTGGTGCCATCCCCAACAATCATTTCCCCATCAGCAAGGACAGCCATCGCCGTCACAGCACCAGTCCCACTCCCAAGCAGCACACCGCCATCTGTGAGAGATGTAGCACCTGTGCCTCCACTCCCCACCGCTAATGTGCCTGTGACATTTCCCGCTGCGAGGTAATAACTCCCCTCTTGGTCATCGAGTTTGTCAGCGTTGAGGTTGGCTACTTTGGTGGTGGACGCAATCGTCAGAGGAGCCGTGCCTGTGGAGACATCAGCCTCTAGGGTTTGGGCGCGGATTTCATACCCACCAGCATCCCAATCCGCCGTCAGAGCCACGGTGCCATTCGCCTTCACAAAACCTGTAGCTTCGATCCCATCGAGCTTGTCGGCATCCAAGTTCGCCACCACCGCTGCACCAGAGTTCACCGCAAAGGGCGCATTCGTGCTGCGACTAAAGGTGTGCAATCCGGTAATCGTGTACGCGTTCTCTTCCGTCAGTAAGGTATTGTCGGAAAGATCCGCATCGGTATTCGTGACTTGAATATCAGCCATTTATCTACCACCTCTGCGATTTACTCCTCTATCCCACTTAGCAGGTGGTATTGGATTGTCCATGACTCTTTGTTCAGGGTTTAGTTTTGCTCTGCCACGTACCGGCCGACCAAAGATATTTTCCCCTATATTGGTTATCTCAGGTACTCGTCTAACTGGATCAAACGGAATAGGAACGTTTTCTTCCCAGGAACCATCAGGAAGTCGCCTCCGAGTAGTTTCCCCATGTCTAGTAAGCAGATCAAATACCACATCCTCCCCACCTACATTGAAAAGACCTTCTAACTCCCCAAATGGTGTCTGGATAGGATCGTGTTTGTGAGTCGGGTACTTCTGAGTGGTGCTGAGTTCCTCAATTATGTTTTGGATGCGCTGATCACTAGCATCCTTCCTTCTTTTTAGATCACGACGACGAACCTGCCCTCTGATAGAACGATTTTTATTAGACATTTACGCCTCGATATAGACTAACGCGCCATCAACCGACTGGCCCCCGCTCAGTTCCATATTGAGCAGCGTGGCATCAGACGTTTCAAACCAGCCGACCGGATTAAACGGCAGGACAATCGTCTGCCCCGCAGTCGGTCCCATCTGTCCGGTGAGAGCGGTTCCACCAGCCCCATCCTCAAATCGAATAGTGACGGCTGTTCCAGTCATGGTGAAGAATGCGGCCAAGACACGAATCTTCTTTCCCGTGACTGCCGCAACAAGGGTATTATCACCACTACTCGCCGCGTCAATCTTGGCGCGTTTGATGAGTTGTGTATCTCTGATATCCTGAAAATCTTCCTGAATAAACGCCATCAGGCACTCCTATCCTTGAGGTCCGAGAGGACCGCCACGCTGTTGTTGAAGCTGAAGTAATCTGCGTTGTATCTCTTCTGGGGTCGGTGCTGGTCGTCGCACTGCACCTCCCTGCCCCGTTGGTCTGGCATCTCTACGAATCGGCCCCTGTTGCGTCTGTAAGATCGGACTGCCAACGGTAGTTCCGTGATTCCCTGCGGACCCGTGCACATTCGGTGCGCCCATTTGCATCGCACGCTGTGCGGTTGCCGGATCGACACTGGTAATCGGATTTGGATTGACCATTCCCGCAATGGGATTTCCACCGGGAACATCAGGAGCAATATCTCTTTGTACATGTCTAGGATAAGGCTTACTGGGATCTGATTGTGTGTACATATCGCGTTCCCGTGGTTGTCCTAACCTCTGAAGATCCCGCTGATCAGCCGAAGTGGCTCCAACAGTTCTGTTAACTCCAGCGAGTTTACTTTGCCTCTGTTCCCACGCACGGTCAGAGCCGGTTTCTTCTCGTTTCATATCCGAACCTTGCCTCGCCGCTATCGGAGGAAACTTTGTCAACGACTTATCGCCAACCCTGTAATGCTCACTACGACTAGCAAATGCTTCAGCCGCATCGCGGTCGTCTTCTGTGTAACCAAACTCTTTTATTACTTTTCCTGTCCGTATGTCGATAACATTCGGCATCTTCTTACTCCGTATGGGTATAACGATAATCGTAACCAGGCGCACGATCCCGATTAAATCTCGCCAAGGTTTGTATCACAGGGCCAAAAATCTGATTTCCTAGGTCAATCACCGGACCTGCCTCGTCATCTTTTCCGATTCTGAGCATCCGAACGGCAAACTGAGCAATCGGCAGCATCACAATATCTGGATACGCAAAGGTGCCACTTGCCGTAATATCATCAGCGGCCTTCATCCCGTAATACCGCACTGTATGTGTCGCGTCAGGAAGCGGGTCCCAATAGATATGACTTCCATTTGTCCAGTATCGCACCGGACGACCTGTTGTCGCAGAATTAAACTGCACCGTGGGATACATCGTCCGAGAGGTATAGTGATCACCTGTATACCCCACGCGATCTAAATCCCACGACGGACGACTTGTTGTCGGATCAATAAACTGCAACCGATCCAGACGAACTAATCCTGTTGGAAAGGCCGTCGATTCTGTGCTGGCTGATGTCGTCACGGTGCCAATGCTTGATGCCATGACGTTGGGCTGCAACGACATCAGTGACTCGAAATGGTCTTGGGCGGCGTTTAATGCCCGAAGCCCAAGCGTAACACCAGTTTCACCTGACTGAAGCTGAAGTCCACGATCCATCACTTCCATCGTGTCCAACAGTGATTGGCCTGTTGCCATCTACTTTAATCCCCCGCATGGTGATTCACAAATTTACTGCCAGAGGATGGGCCGCACATACTGATCTGTATCTGAGTATGATCCCATCGATCAGACCCGACATCAGAAAGCGTTTGCTCTCGATCAGCGTCACGTTCCATCTGCTCTCGCTGTGACTCTTGCTCCACTCTCGACCAATACTTTTTCCCCGACCCCCACTTGAAACCGCTCTGTTCATAACAGGCGGCTAACGCACGGGTGTCTAATGGGACATATTCGCCATTGGAGTTTTCCACCACAAACAACAGCAACCACCCTTTGGAGAGTGAATGCTGTATACGAGGACGACGGTACCAGACCAACCAACGCTCACGAAGTGGATGCCATGTAGCGTCCAAGTCGTGATGAATGCCCTGAAGCTGCTTTCGGAATGACTCTGGTGCAAATCGCACACCAAACCGATTGGGATGCCAAAACTGTGGACGTTCCTCAATCGGGGGGAGTGCCATTATCCGAAAACTTTCATGCCGAACTCACGCACGCGATCATCTTTACTCGCTTTGCAGTGTCTCGACATACGCGCACGGGCCATGTTGTAGGACTGGCGAGAATCTGGCTTATAGTTCGCAACCCATCCATCAACGGGACACGTTAATGAGCCATTCTCAGTATCTTCGACCAACGCATCCGGTACGGGTTCTGCCTTTTTGACCCACGGAGCCTTGAATACTTCAGCCGCCGTGTCTCGTAAAGACACCCGAAACGAGACTCGCTCACCATTCTCATCAAAATACGTACTTACCGAACCAGAATCAGAAGTGATGCCACCCCGATGTGGACGACCACGACCATCCCATGAGTGCATCGTCGGGAATCGGGGCGCACCACGGGTGGACATTTCACGCCACCGCTCATGCTCCTGTAAATACTTCGTAATGGTGTCAGAAATCGCTTCTTTTCCTGCCCATTCAATCCCACGATGCTTGTTCAGTTCTTCCAGTTCATACAACTGACCAAGAACTTCTTGTACCGCGACAGGATTGACCCCCTCTGGGAGTGTATCCTGCATGGCTGACACAGGGGATTCGCCTAAATGTGACAGGAAAAACTTGTTTTCCTCTAGCGAG
>TARA_R100000808_G_scaffold10659_1_pt1 | contig 30223 bp, 52 predicted proteins | sample TARA_R100000808 | Tara Oceans TARA_R100000808 (sample SAMEA2622852) | marine metagenome | biome: marine biome (ENVO:00000447); feature: marine epipelagic mixed layer (ENVO:xxxxxxxxx); material: "saline water (ENVO:00002010), including plankton (ENVO:xxxxxxxx)" | depth 140 m | reverse complement strand
TAAGCTCCTTGTGCAGCTAATAAGTCATCAATATCTAAAGATAAGTTAATACCAGCGTAAAGAGCCATTTCTTTTGCACCTCTGTATTTATCTAAAGACTTAACAGCAGCATCAAAGTCAGCCATTGTAATTGCAGAAGAACCAAGATCCATAGATTGACCTTTGTTTTCAATAAACGGTAAAAGACCTTCAGTTAAATAAACTCTATCACCACCATTTCCAGTATCCACTGTTTCAGATCCTGCACCGTTAGGTCCAAGAACACAAGCTAATTCACAGTAGTCTTGGAATCGCTTGTAAGTATCAGCCTCACCTTTTAAGTACCACAAGTAGCCAGAACCATGCTCTGGAGAGTTAACCTTTAGGTAAGTAATATTTGTAGCTTCAGAACCTGTAACTTCAAATGTTTCTTTAATAATCTGAGTGTAATTTTGGTAGTGGTGAACTCTTGGTGTTAATCCATCTGGTTGTGCTTTACCTTCAGCCCAAGCGTTACCTATAATTGCAAACTCAGAAGAAGCTAAAGTAGCTGTCTCAGCTGTACCTACCAACTGAACCATCCATGTTAAATCATTAGTTCTAGACTGAACTAAATACATGTTTCCTCCAGCGTTTTGAATTAAATCACCAACACGTAAAGCTGTATAACCTGCAGCTGTATCATCAGAACTATTAATAGTTAAAGTACCTTGATTACCACTAGCTGCAGCTACATCTGCTGTAAACCCGTTATGAATAAAATCTTCTTCGTAGTGCTCAAACAAGTTGTTTGTACACTCTTTTTTTGCTCCATGTAATTCAAGGAGTCCAGTGATCCCTTGATCACCGTATCGTTTAATTAGCTGCTCATCTACATCACGTGAGTGAATTAAGTTTGCCGAAGTACCGCTATTAACTAAATCAGTAGAACTAACGTAGTTAAATGAAGTGGCTTGACGAACTGCTGACGGAGTTAAATGAGTAGCCGCATTAGAAACTGTTGCCATTTTGTTTTAATTTTAAAAATTTAATTACTTTATTTATTCCATATCTCATTTCTGAGCATATCTAAAGTAGTTCTTTGCTTCTGAGGAGCCTCCTGTTTATCTTGTGTAAACGAAGGGTTCTTAATCTCGTTAATTACGCTTTCTGTTCCTTTACTTCTATACTGATTAGCAACACCCCTAACAATCTTGTCTATATTGTTTAAGATGTACATATCCGTATTCAAAGCGTCAAAGTTCCAGTCACCACTTTCATTAACATACTTATCGAAAAAGTTTTCTAGGTTAGAGTTGTAGCCTTTAATCTCCTGACGAGCATCGTCATCTAGATTATAAACAAACTCTTCACCTTGGTCATTCATAGAAAAAGACAAACCTTCTAGGTCGTTAACTGTCCCTTCCATTTGAGATAACCATTCACCTCTTTCTGCCTCAGATACTCCAGGATCATCTGCCTTAATTGGCATAGCATAATCCTCTTTAATCTGATTAAAGTAGTCTCTAGCAGTTTTAGCGTCCTTAGTAAGTTGAACCTTACCAGCGTTGGTCTCCCTAGAACTATATTCCTCTGAGTCTGTTTTATATGTTGCAGCAATGTAGTCATTTAACTCAGCTTCAGTTAAACTTGGATTTTCTAGCTTAAGATACTCCTTCATTACAGCGTCATCAGACACGTTAGATAAATCAACCGTTTGAGTGTTTAGGTAATCTTGAACTGTACGACCAGTGTTTTTAACATACTCATTAATAACTTGAAGCTGCTCGCTAGCAAAGTCATTGCTTTCTGTTTGTTCACTCGTTGTGTTAAGATCATCATAAGATGTTAATTCTCGCCCAAGCTTCTCGCTAAGGTATTTGAAAACTTGTTCATCACTGATTCCTTGACCCTCTTCTGGTTGACTAGTTTGAGGTTCGTCAACATTAGTAGTTTCCTCAGTATTTAAAGAACTCTCATTTGTCGTCAAATCTACAACGTTTGATTCCTCATGCGTTGCAGATTGATCCTGCTGTTGAACCTCTTCCTGATTTTGGTCAGTTGTCAAATCAACAGTATTATTATTATCTGCTTCAGTGCCGACAACTTCGCCACCGAATGCTTTTGCAAATTGATCTTCTATTCCCATTATCTTAAATTTAATTTATGTTAATTTCGCAAATATAAACTTTTTTACATTAATGTCAAACTATTGAGATACATTTTGTTCCTCACCTAAAGGACCTCTACGATCTTTTCTTTGCTCTATCATTTGAGATTGATTCATAGCAGACTGCTCTTGAACAGCTTTACGAACCTCTCCTTGAATACTAGCAGTACCCTCTTTACCAAGATTACCAAGCTCTATTTCTCTAAGTCTTCTTTGGTGTTGAGCCTGCTCAAACTGCTCCTTTAATTGGAACTCTAATTGCTTAAGCTCCATATCAGCCTGAGCTTTAGCTTGAACACGAGCCTGCTCTATCTGCATTTCTGCCTGCATCTCTTGCTGCTTAAGCTGCGCAGCCTGTTGAGCTGACTGTTGTTGTAACATAGCGTTTTGTTCTGACGCTTGCTGAGCTTGAGCTTGTTGTTCTTTTTGATACTTAGTTCTACGAAGGATTAACATCTGGTTAGCCATCTTAATGTTCTTAATAGAACGAATCATAATAGCGTCCTCAAGCCTAAGCTCTTTCTGAGCTAAAGAGACCTGAATGTTTTGCTCCATCATTTGCTTCTCTTCCTCACTAGGGGCTACATCGAGTGTAATACCAAACTCGTGAATAGATAACTTCTTCATCATATCTATAGAGTGCATAGAAGTATCCCCTATAACGTTAGTATACATCTTATGCAAACCTTTAAAGTTCACTAAGTCTTGCATACGTATAGTAACACTTTGAGACACTCTTCTAGTAACATTAAGATAAGCATCGTTAATATCTCTTGTAGCGTTATTAGACGCTAGTAAAGATAATTTCTGAACACCAACTAAAGCTTCACTAGATGGTTTAGAAGCATCTCTTGCTTCGTTAACACCAGTCACGTCACGAATCATCTGCATATTGTGATTATAAACTCCAATAAGGGTGTTGAAATCACGACCTATACCATTCTCTAATTCCTGTATAGGCATAGCTCCAGTCATCTGACCTTCATCATCTATACGTCTGTAATAGATGTTACCAGTTTGATCGTAGATTTCTTGAAGCTCCATAGGGGTAAACGTTCCACCATCACCTTTAGAAACGTTTTCTAAAGAGCCAATCTCAAACGCTGCACCCTTAGGTCTAGCCTTAGCAAGTACGTGTTGTATTTTAAGGTGCGCTAACTGTATTTGGTCAGCAAAAGGAATCATTCTATCAACTAAAGAACGACTCTTCATCTTGTAAAGGTTTGGTTGATATATAATATAAGACAACCTTGTTTCAGATAAGTTAGACTTAGGTCTAGGCATATCCTTCATCATGCCGTAGTTAAAGACATAATCTGTACCCACAATATACTTTCCTTTATATATAACCTTTACTGTAGAGCCTATGTCCTCTCTTTTTGTTTTAGATTTTTTAGGTTTCTTATAGTTTGATGGTTTTTTATTTACAGAATAACCACCATACTTATTATCTTTCTTCTCGTATTTTAAAGAGTGGCTTGTAATAAACTCAGCGTCTAATATATTAACACTAAACTTATCATAGTCATAAGTCTCGTTACCATTCTCGTAGTAAGCTTGAGTACCATAGTTGGACGGGTTGTTATTCTTCCCAGCATACTCTGAAGCGATCTTAATATAATCCTCTTCACTAAACTCGTCACCAGCTTGTTGCTTTAAATCAGCAATAGTCATAGAGTATATCTCACCTGCGTGACGTATGTTTTTAAAGTCTGGTTTAGCAGAGAAAGAAGTGATAAGATTTACAGGATCTACGTGTCTTATTTTAACACCCTCTGTTTTTGACATTTCTGTTTTAGCAGCACATAAACCTAAAACAACAAGGTCACGAATCATGTGTCGCTTTACCTCGTCATAATCATTAACATCTAAGGTATACTCTATAGCTTTCTCTAAAGCTATCTCAACATTCTGTTTGTAGTTAAGTGCCATAAACATCTCAACCTCTTCAGAACTTTCAGCAACAAATCCTTTAGGGGTTAATGGTAATCCAGTCTCATCTTCAAGTCCTTCTAAGAAATCTTTAGTTAACATATTACCATACATCTCCTTCTTCTTTTGCATCCTCTCGTTGGCAGCAATAGGATCTATAGATTTGGCTTTTACATCATACTCCTGGTTAACCATACCATTAACAATAACGTCAACAAACTTAGGGATAATGGAAACAGGGCTCCAATCTATATTAAGGTAAGAAGAGTCTCCCTGAACGTCAAGTAAATCTTTATACTTACCTACATCTTGGTTACCCTCAGCGTAAGATCTATTACGATTATACCGCATCTTACGATCTCTAAAGTAAACGTCACCGTTGTTGTGCCACTCATAATACATAGTCTTGAAATACTCAAGCCCGTATTCTTTAGTAGCCTTCTCCTCGTTTGTTGCCAAAGGTGATGGGTAACCATTCAACTTATCTTTTTGTTTATTGAATATCATGTCTTTATCTGTTTGCTAAACATTCCCTTATTACTATATCTTTTAACTAAAGGGGATGATACCTTTAATTCTTTTTTTGGTTTTATATACTTTTGTGACGCTAGTAAAGCCAATGATGACGATATACTAGCATCGTACTTTGTTCTATTATCTATCTCAAATCTGCTCCAATCATCTAGTAGCGTGTTAAAAAAACATCTTCCTATCTCTCCTGTATCTGCGTTATAACCGACATGGTCATATATATAAGTAGCTATAGCCTCTGCTTGAGCATTAATTACTGCAGCACCTGATCCAGGTATACCCTTAGTCTTTTGCTTTCCTCTACTCCACTCTGTGTGAGTCATGTCTGGTCTATCCATAAGGTACTCGTAGTATCCTCTATTTTCAAAGTACTTTAGTATCCCGACCTTATTATTCTCCACTAATATCTGACAACCATAGAACACACACATCTTAATCATGTCTTCGTAAAATATTTCTGCCTTAGGTGGTCTATTAATGTACTCACATACAAACTGCATAGACGCATCACTTGACATACTAAACTTATGAAAAACATGAGCAGCAGCATCAGATCTCCTACCATCAGTAGTGGTGTCATGATCATAAGGGTCACAACCTGCAACCAAATCGTTTGACCTTCCAGGAAATTTTTTATTATACCTAGAGGAAACAATATTTTGGTTTTGAGCCTCTGGAACCCAAGTAATCTCCCACTTACCCTTTCTGTGAGGTATCCACATAACCTCGCTATCCTGTACGCCATTCTTCCAAACAAACTCACCCCTTGTTGTAGGAGTGCTATTAACCTCGTTGTAATCCATCTGTTGATAGATTCTTTCGACATCAAATATACAACTTTGTGTGTCATTTCTAAAAGCCTCTTCTACAGTAAATGGAAACTGACGCTTAAACTCTGATAACGCTGTTGTATCGTTCTTTAAAGCCTCTCTTCTATTCTGAATATAATCTCTAGCTCCAGTATCAATAACCATTTCATCAATACCCATTACTGGCTTATCTGGAGTATCTATAACACTATAACCATACTCATCAATAAAGCCCTCTAGATTATCGTAAGCAGGAATAAATAATTTATATAAACCACTTTTAGTCCTACCGTTAAGATCTTTCTCTCCCATATCAGAATCGTAGAATATATCTTTAAACTCTGCACCACCATCCTGCTGCTTGTTAGCAGTAGATCCCATCATACACTTACCTACAACCTTTCTACCTAGTAGTAAACAGGTTTGGGTTACACCCCAATTCTTCTTAATAGAGTTTTGACCTGTCCACTTACCAGCTTCATCATGAACTAGAAGTTTAAGCTTCATTCCATCATAACTATTATCAGCAGTATTCTTCCAATCTATTATAGAGTTTAAAGCCTCAGACTTTTCTATATGTTTCTGATTCTTTGTAATCTTTTTAGCAGGCTCCCTAAATGCGAGCTCTACACGAGGATTACTAGAACCGTCTTGTATAGGTTGAAAAAAGAACGGGTAGTTTCTGTATATACGGACTACCTTGTCAGTAAACATAGTCTTAGCATCAGCTCCTGTTTTAGATAATAATCCAAAATTACTATCGTAAACCTGAGTAGCTAAGTTAACTATCTCACTACTAGCCATATATGAAAAACCACTACGTCTGTTCTTAAGGAAACACATCCCGTAAGAGTTCTTGTCGTTTTTACACGCTTCCCAAAAAATAAAGAACGTTCTGTTGGCATCCCTGTAATCAGGAAAACCAACGTCTATTTTACTCCACTGGATAAACATATAATGAGATCCAGTAATATACGTAGGGACTCCGTTGTTGTAAAACCACAAACCTTCCTCTCTACGTCTAAATTCCTCTTCTATATAGTCTACATAATCTGTAGCATTCTCTCTAGTTAACCCCTTTGGTATATCCTCTCTAGTCCACCTTTGTTGTTTCTTAGGTAGGTTGTGATATAATATATCCTTCTTATATCTAGGTTTTTTAGGTAGAACTATCTTTAAGTTATCAAACTCTAAGACCTCTCCCTCACTACCTTCGGTAAGATATATCTTATCACTTTTTTGCATACCGTTCAGCAAAAGATCCTTTAAAATCTTTTTTCTCTTCTATTAAGGATTCTCCTTCCTTGATTCTATCCTCAAGGTTTTTTATTCCTAAAAGAATTTCTTGACAGTCCTCAAAGCATTCTCTTTTTGCTTTTATAGCTTGTCTTCTTTTAGCGTCATCTTCTTCTATTAAAGGTTTACCTATCTCTTCTATAAGAAGATCTACAGCCCCTTTACTTGCTTCTATTAACTTCTCTAAAGTCTCTAAAGCATAATTTTTATTATTACCCTTCATAGACAGCTAAAACATCAAAGTTACGCATACGAAGAAGTTTCTTTCCATCTATATCCATATCGTACTCAGAGTTCTCACTCCACATTACCCTATCTCCCTCACTAACTCCTTGATCTTTCATCCAGTCATTTAGAATAACTGCCTTTCCATGAAGCTCTACTTCAGAGGCTGAAGTTTCTAAAAATATTCCAGATTCAGACTGCTCTGGATCTTTCATCTCCTGCTCCATAAAGTTCCAAACCCCTACAGGAATATACTCTTCATCTCTCTTAATAAGATATACCTGCTCTGCAAAGGCTTGATATATATTATCTTTATCAGCATGTTTTACAAGGTTTGTATCGGTAGCTATAAAATGGTGAAACCAAACCTTATCACCCTCCTGTATTCCCGTCTCTTTAGTGTCTTGCATTGGTGTCTTATACACCGTACCATATTGTCTCGCTAACTTCATAGGGTCATAAGAGGTATCTCTATACAACTCTTTTCCGTTTAACATTATAGTATCTTCTGTTTCTTTTTCTACCTCTATCCAGTAGACATCTTTAATTGGCTTCATCTTTGATTGTATTTACGTTTACCCTTTACTTAACCTCGTACTCTTCTTCCAGTACCGAAGTGTTATACTCTATAGCTGTTGGTTGAGAGAAAAACCTTTTCCAAGGTCTTGAAAACTCTTCCGTTTCTTTTTTTACGTATACATCGTAAACTACCTGTTGATGCTTATACCATGCTGCCTCATCTTGAATGATGGCTGTAACCTTTAGAGAACCACCCAACATTGTTTGACCCACCTGGTAGGTTAAACCTTGTTTTAAGTCCCCTATTGTTATCTTTCTTATAATAGGGTTTATTGCTTCCATTTAGTTTAATTTAATTTCTACTCGTATAAATCTCTTGACATTTTAACATATCCAATCTGTATACCTTTAGTTGCTGTTGTGTGTGTCTGGACACCTATAAAAGGTAACAGGTCTATATCATCCGTCATAGCTAATGACTTCTCTGTTCTAACAGCCTGAGTTACACCCCCAGGAGTTGTTGCATTAATAACCGTATTATTTAAACCATACTGAACGTTGTTTACAAAAACACTAATCTTTCTATTCTCGTCAAAAACAATACGTAATCTATATACTGTATTAACAGCAACCGCTATACCTAAATCTGTTATGTAATCCGCTCCCCCAACACTATAAACAAAATGTAGGTTAGCGTTTGTAGTTATAGTTCCTAGATCATCGTTTGAGGCGTACAAAAAGTAAGCCTGATTTGCATCTGTAATATAGGTCCCAGTCTCAGTTAACTTTACCCCAGCCCATATTGAAGCATCAGCTATTGAAGCTGCCGTAGATACAGCTGCAGAAAATTCTATTTTATTTTCTGTCCCGAACCCTACAGAAGCCCAAGCTGAAGAGTCATACCCTCCTGGCATTTCAGTAGTAGCATCTCTTGGGGTTAGTATAGTCTTATCATTATCTGTGGCTCCTGTAACTAGTTTTATTCCAGCAAAAGACGTGTGTCTACCAGTATTATCAGATGCCTGAACCCCTCCAGTATCAGTACCACCTAAAACAAAGTTTTGATTAGGGGTTATATATGGATCTATTATAAAAAATAACTTAAAAGTTTGAGAAGCAACGTCAGTACCATTAGTACCAAGACGTATCTTGCAAGATCCATCAGCAACATCATGAACAAGGATATTTATCATAGCGTTATCAGCTATAGTCCCCCCGTCCTGTAAGTTAACTAAAACTTGAGATGTTGTTCCGTATATAAAATCATTATTGAAGGTAAACTCTACAGTGTCTGTTGCAGCTAAATCTACAGCTTGCATAGTAATAATACCATACTTAGAGTTTAAAGTTACAGCTGTTGTAGCACTAGATGATTGAGTTATAACAGCATCTGTTGCCCCTAAACTAGGAAGCTTTTCAAACATTTCTATAAGCTCAAATCTATCATCAGACTGAGACAGAGTACCACTAATGTTAAGGTTACCCCCTTTATCTAATTTCATAACCTCTGACCCTGAGGTTGCAAAGCTCATAGAGTCGTTAGCGTGATCATAAAATATTCTACCAACATCGTTATCACTTGCATCTCCAAAGTAAATATTACCTGAAGCTGAAGATCCCGACAGTATAGATAAACCTGAGTCTCCAGAGTTTTCTAATATCAACTGATTAGCAAAAGAACTAGCGGTTACAGATCCAGCACTAACTGACATTACGTGAAGTAAACCATCAGGTTGAGTACCACCTGTACCAATACCTACTTTTAAAAACTCAGCTCTATCTGTTGAAAGATTCATAGCAGTAGAACCACCCTTACCTGTTTCAACACCTTTAAGATTTGAATCTAATACTTCAGAACTTGTTTGAAGTATATTTTGATATGTCTTCGATATAGATTTACCTTTTAATGAACCCATTTTACTTTTTCTTTATTTTCTCTATAGACCTACCTGCGAAGTAAGCCCCATATACTGTTATTAATAACGTTTGATAAATAGGAATATAACTCTCTTGAATCACAAAACCTCCTACATTCCCGTCAAATACTGACAAAACTACAAAAATTGCAGTTAAAAATATACATATTAGAGGTCTAATGTTTTTACTAAGCCAGTTATCTGACTTCATATCAGCCTCCCAACGTCTTGTAACTTGCTCTTGAGCTTGGCTTTCTGCCTTCATTAGGATTTCTTCCATAGCTCTTTTAGCGGCCATCTTTTCATCCTTAGATGTTGTTAGACTATCTAAAACATCTCCGACTTGTTTTACAACTCCACCACCTAATATGTCTAATAACTTACTCACTATATTGTAGCTATATCTGGAGCAAACCTATACTTAGTATCTCCATCTTCATCCTTATAAGCTTCTAAAACGTCTTTTCTATTCTCATTTTCCTTAAGGGATACGTGTATCCAAGAAAAATCAAACTCGTTAATCATTTGATCGAACTCTAAGCCAGACTTTAAAATCCAGTAATAAATTTCTTTATTACACATCTGGCCATCCTTCCAAAACTGGAGGTCTAAAGCTTCACCTTTACAATGTTGGCTTTTATTACTCCCACCAATTGAACGATTAAGTTGCGGGCTGCGATAACCACTAGTGATCCGAATAGGGCCAAGCTCGTTACGCATAGGTTGTATAAGATTAGATATAAGCCTTTGCATGCTCTCCAAATGTTTCTTTGTTGGCTCATTACTTATACCTAATCTTTTCGCTGTATTACTTCGAGTTATTTCTGATAATACAAAATTCTTACTTAATCTCATTTTAATCTATTAATTTTGTTATAATACCGTCAGATGCTACATACCACCCTGTATCTGGTTTACTGTATACTCTATTCCCTAACTGATTATAAAACATTGTAGGGTTAAAACTCAAATCTTCCAAGTAATAGATAGGCTTTTTAAGATCTGAATTAGAGCAACCTACATTTACCTCTTTATATTTATTGTTTTTAACTAAACCTTTCTTAGGGTAAAAGTCATAGACCTCATCACCTATAAATAAAAAACTATCACTCCATCCGTCTCCATAACTATCTTCCATTACTACCCGATAATTTTCAGGTAAACTCATACTCGCCATAAATGAAGCTCCGCCTTCAACTAATACTTCCCCACTACATTTTGCGATTTTCCACGAAACCTCTTCAGGATCGTTGCCGTCTAAACATTTTATAAATGTAGAGGTTGTTTGTGCGTTAGCCTTACTTATACTAACAATGAATAAAAATACAACTGCCAAACATAAAACAATTACCTGTACTTTACTTAAACTTTCTTTTTTCATGACTTTAATTTATTTAGATTTAACTTGATTTACTTAATTTAAAAAGCTTCCATTATTATTTCATCAAGAGACTCTTGGACCTCTTTCCTGGTAGCCTCCATAGTCATCATAATGTTTGCTTGAAATCTTTTTGATTCTTCGTTGTTATTAAAAACAACTAGTGTAGGTACAACTACAATCTTATATTCTTTTGACCACCTTGCGTCTGCAGTTATATCTATTCTTTGCGTTTCACAATCTGTAAGCTTAGATAACCACTCTACTTCGTTGGACTTATTAAAGCTAGCGTTAAACTCTACAACGACTAATCCATCTGGAAAATCTTGAGATATAGCGGTAGTAGAGATAAGAAGTAAGAATAATAACTTTTTCATAAGATTATTTTAGTTGATCAATCTTATCCTCCATCCTCAGCATTTGTGTTTTTATTTCTTTAACATCATCTTGAGTAGTCATAATAGTTTGACGAATCAATTGATCTTTCATATCATACTCCATTCGAGTAATCTCTGGATCTGGAGGCATTGGTAACTCCTTTGCCTCTGTTATATCTGCCTGTAGAGTAAACCACATACCAACTAAAGTAAATATTAATACAGCTATACCAGCTAGGGTTTTTATACTTAGCTTTAGAGTAGTATCTTCATTTAATTCTTTTGCCATCTTTAAAATATTACGTAATTAAGACCAACACTAAAGTTGTGCCACTTTCTATTCCAGTACTTATTGTACTTACCCTCCACAAATATACCAAAACTTTTATTAAATCTGTAACCATAAATTAAACCAACAGAATAATCCATCCATTGACCATTATTAAACTTATGGTAAGAGTATAAATTATCAGTGTCTATATGGTACGGCATAACATTTCCCCAAGTGTGAAACCAGAAATCTTTTGTAAAATGATAATAGTCTAATCCCATTACAAAAGAATACTCTACAATGTTTGATAAAGCATTTCTTTGTTTTTCTACATAATTATTTATAACTTGTGGTATAACAACCTCCTCCCATACAGCTTGACTGTTTGCTACGAGGTCTCCTTCTGGAGAGAAATACTCACCATCTAAGGATATAGAATACCCTTCTTGAAGGGCTAAATAAGTATAATGCAGGGTTCCGTTATCTAGAACCCAATCCTCTAAAGGATTAAATCCGTAAGGTTCGGCAAGCCTTTGAACGGCCCCCCAGTTTAAAGATAACTTGCCATCCCTTACTTTTAACCTATATCTTTGTGACGCTTCAAAGTATTTAATATCAGCGAATCCATCCTCAAGGTATGCTACCTTAGCTACCCAGCTATCTGCAACATATCTTATAAAGTGATTTTGGTTTACATAGTTAACGCCCAACCGTCTCACGAAGTCAGCCTCAAATAAATATTCAAAGCCGTCCAACCGACCTAATGTTGCTGCGTCTGAGTACGAGTTCTCAGTACCGTTGTAGAATGTATTCGCTCTATTCTCGTATCCAAATCTTTTTATCTTTCTAATACCTAGAGAGAAAGTATAATCAAACGGTGTCTCTATAACTTCTTCATCTAAAGTACCTGACGTTACAGACCAAACCTGATCGTCAGATAAGGATGTACCACCATTTACTGCTGCGTAAAATGTAGAGTACTTAAATATACTTTTAACGCCTTGTGCGTTTCCTAAAAAAGGAATTAGCAATAATATTAATAGTATCCTTTTCATTGCTTGATTATTTTCTTATTAATAACCTCACCTCTGTACTCTATATTTAATATATATGTTCCATTAGATAGTTGAGATATATTTATTTTGCTCTCTGTTGTAGATAAAATTAAGTTCCCTAAAAGGTCAAACAAGTTAACCTTTACGTTTTCTCTACTAGAGATATTTAAGATATTCTCTGTAGGGTTAGGGTATATAATTATAGCGTTATTCTCTAATAACTCCTCCGTATTGAGATCGCTATCCTCTGAACAGCTCCAGTATAACTCTTGACATTTAATATCCCACTCGTTATTACAGCAATAAGGATCCACCATTATTACCCAGGCATAACACGTGTCGTTTAACCAGAAAGGATCTCCAGGATCTCCTACACACCCCGCATCATATAAACAACTTCCATCATCTGTATTATATATAGCGTCATAATTAAACGCCAAAGGATCCATGCAACCTTCTAAAACATCTATACAGCTTTCGTTATCTGTGTTAGCTAAAGGGTCGTAATTAAAAGAAGTTGAATCTGTACATCCATAAACTATGTCAATACAAGAAAAGTCTTCTGTGTTAGCTTCTGCGTTATAATTAAAAGCGTTTGGATCAGTGCAACCAGGTGTTACTGGGATACATGATTCGTTATCTGTATTGGCTACGGGGTCGTAGTTAAATGCAGTTGGATCAGTACAGCCAAATATAAAAGGAATACAGTTATCGCTTTCTGTATTTGCTTGTTCATTATAGTTATACATTGATGGGTCCATGCATCCTATTACAACGGGGATGCAACTACCGTCATTAACGTTAGCATCTACCTCAAAATTAAAAGCAAAAGGATCTGTACACCCTGGAATAGGATATATACAGTTATCGTTATTTACATTAGCGGTACTATCGTAGTTAAGAGCTAGCTCGTCAGTACAACCAAAGTATAAGCAAGACTCGTCTGCTGTATTTGCGTCTACGTTGTAGTTCCAAGCTAGGTTATCCATGCAACCTACTATTACAGCTACACAACTACCGTCATCAGTATTAGCAATATCATCATAGTTAAACGCAAAAGGTGAAGTACAACCTTCTATAATTTCTATACAGCTATCGTCAGATGTATTAGCTTCAGGGTTATAATTCAAAGATTCTTCAATTAAACAACCATATACTGATGGAATACAATAGTCTCCACAGTAAGGCATAGCACTGTATACGTGCCAGAATGGTGGTTCAAATGGTTGTAAAGCACCGTTACCATTGTTTGAAAAGGGAAAGACTCCACCTTGTAAGGTTATAATATCATCTGCATTTATTAATTCAAAAGAATTATGCATTGTTTGAAACTCAACCTCTGCTTGTGGTTGCTGTAAACCTCCAACTTCAAAATAATATACGTTGACAGCTTTATCTGTTTCTAACTGTATACTAAACTCTTGGTAGTAATACCCAGGACCCATAGTATATATTCCTACAATACTGTCTTCTTGCGTAACAACTAAATAGGATTCTCCCCAGCCATCAGCTGCAGCATCTCCTATTGTCAAGGTATAATCACAAGTAGGGATTATTTCGTTTAACGTAGCCTCTGGATTATAATTAAATGATGTCCAGTTTAAACAACCTAGCGTGTGTAGATTCTCACAGCTACCATCATCAACTTGAGCAGAAGGATTAAACTCTAAATAGCTATTATCTGTGCATCCATAAACGATAGGTATATCACAGTGCTCTATCCATATAGGACCAGAATAAGCGGCACTTCCAAAATTAGGATCGGGAAGTTCCCAAATAACATCAGGACTACCACAAGGCTCTAAATCAGCTAGTATAACAAAGTTACCATCTGTTCCTCCCCACAACGAACCAGCTATACCGTCACCGTATGTATCGCTTAATATAAGTTCAACACCTGTTTCAGGAACACAGAACTGATAAGGTATTGTAGTGTTTGATTGTTCGTAAGAGTACTCGCCTGCTGTCACGCTAGCTATAGGTTGACCGTTAGATATATCTGTAAGTATCCACCCTGTTTCACTAGGGTATTGGTCTAATGTGATTTCAAAAAGCATTTTAGCTTCTCCGTCATCGCAAGCTACGTTAGCACAACCACCATTATCTATCTCTGCTAAAGGGTTATAGTTAACTGCTTCGGGGTCTGTACAACCATACACACCCTCCTCTAAAGGTGCTTCACAGTCGCCTCCATCATAATTAAACTCTTCGCAATCAAAAAAAATAAGGTTCCCATTCCAAGAATAAGAACCGTCATCGCAGTATCCATCACCCACCCAATTTTCAGGAGATGGTGTCCCATTGCAATCTACAAATAAACTGTCTTGAGGGAATGCGTTAATAGTAATAAATACTAGTAAGTAAAATAGTTTTCTCATTTTTTGGCAAACTTTTCCACTCCAGATATTCCAAAGCAGCCAAGTACTACCCAAACAAAGGAGTCGTATACAAATTCGTTTATTACTAGGTCTGTTCCAACCCATCCTGTTAAGAGGTCAGCTATCATTATAAGGCACATTATAGTAAACGCTATAAACCCTACGATAGCTTTCTCGTTCCAGTTATTGTTATCCTTAAAAATTTCCATAATTAAGCACACTCAAACCCAAAGATTAGGGTTATTGGATTGATATTATATAAATCTTTATTTACAGCACTAACATTAGCACAGTTCGCTGTTAGTACAAGATTTGTAGCATCTGTTACACTTGAAATAGTGCCTATAAGTTGATCATCCTCATCATGCAAAACATCTCCAGCAGCAAAATTAATTAACGCAGAGGTAGTTTTAACTACAACAGCAGTTGTATTGGTAGCTGTTTCTGTGCCAACTTGAACTGTACTTTGAAAATCAAAAGCACCATTTGCAATACCACCAACATATATAGACTCACCGCTATCTGCAGCCACAACTAGATCTGGCTTTGCAGAAGAACTATTTGTTACTGCGAATGTATCTAGCCCATCGCCATAGTCGGTAGCAAGAATTTTATGCCCCCCTATTATATTATTACTAGGATACATTGATGCTGTAGCATTTTCTGTTCCTAAAGAATTTTCAGAACTTGATTTAGAAAAAACTAAATCCATAGGAAACTCTTGTCTAGCACCGTTTGTACCCCTAACTACAGCGGTAATTGATATTAACCTACTAGCTCCTCTATCTACAGGAACTTCTGTCCATGGAAATAACACATCTCCATCTCCATAAGCTACAGCTAACTTAGAAGCTGTCATTGTAGGTTTAACTGTTACTGAATAAAATTTTCTTCCAGCCATTATTTTTTATTTTAATATTTTTATTTTATACGCAAATGTAAGGATAATTTTTTAATTATAATAAAATTATTATCTTTGACCTAATTTAATCTAAGCTAATGAGGAATTACCTGAAGTATCTCAGTGATACCATGTACTCCTTCCAAAGGAAATACGATCTTACGGACAATCAGATGAGGTTCCTCCTTTTCATAAATGACGAGAAGGGGTCCTTCACCAAAAGGTTTATAAGAGAGAGTATGTACGTTAGCAAAAATTTCAACGACAGAATGTTTCCTGAGTTAGTTAAAAGAGATTACGTATTTGTATTTGAGAAACGAGCTTGGAACTCTAATCTACCTAATCAGTATAGGGTTACAAGTAAGACTCGTAGATTAATTAATAAATTTTATAACGTCCTAGAAGGGCAAGAAGAAATATAAAATGGCAAAAGCTAAAAAAAGAAGTACTACTAAGAGTCGAGCAAAAGCTAGATTTAAAACCCTTAAAAAATCAGGGGAGATTGGTGACGTTAAAGAATTAATATCTGAAGGTGGGTTTGAAGGTGTTAAAGGAACTGGCCGAAAAGGAAGGGTTAAACGAAGAGATGTTAAGGCTGCTCTTTTATCTGACGAGCAAAGACAATACTTTGAAAGAAGAGATAAAGAACAAGAAAGTAGAGACAAAGAGGCTGCTGTGAAAAAAGCTGCTGAAGCTCAAGTAAAGCCCAGAGTAGTTAAAAAAACCAAAGTAGCTAAAGTTGAAGTGCAAGACCCCGCTAAGCAAAAGAAAATGAAAGAGCTAGAAAAAGCTGCTATAAGAGGGAATAAGAATAAAGCTGCAAGAGAGGCTGCTAAGAAGGGTGAGATTTATATAGTTATAAATCCTGACGGAACAAAGTCAAGAGTAATAAAGGGAGACGAAAAAGTTAAGAGACAAAAATCTAATGTCCTCAAATATGGGGGTAAAGTAAAGGCTATTAAAAAAGGAAAATAAATCTAAATGAAATCACCAAAGGTAAAAGGTATAGGTGAAGTAGTCACCGAATATGGTGCTAAGGTGATGAAGGTTATAAAGAAAGGGCTACTAGGACGTAGCCTTTTCGATTTTTACGGGGATATAAAAGCCCAAACCTTCAGGACTAAAGAGTCAGCATCAGTTCCAAACACTCCAACAGATGGAGCTGGAGGTATTATATATACTAAAAGTGCAGATGGTAAACTCTACTACAAGAGTAACGAGGTTGCAGAGGTAGAGCTTAGTGCTGCAGACTCAACCTTAACTCAAGAACAGGTAGAAGATTTTGCAGGAGCATTAATTGCTACTGGAGGTACTAAGACAGGTATCTCTGTAACGTACCAAGACGGAACAGGGGATATAGACTTTGTTGTTGATCATGATGCTGCCACAAACTTTGTAGCTAATGAGCATATAGATTGGACAGGAGCTAGTGCTGGTACTATACACGCTACTAATTATACAAACACAACATATTCTGAGGCTACAAGCTCTGCAGAAGGGCTTATGTCTACTGCACATCACGATAAATTAGACGGAATAGAGGCAGGTGCTACTGCTGATCAAACTCAAGCTGATATTAATGGTCTTGCTATAACAACTGTTGGTACTGTAGATACAGGGACATGGCAGGGTACTGCTATTGCTAGTGCTTACTTAGATGCAGATACTGCACATTTAAGTGGGACTCAAGCTTTCACTGGCAAAAAGACTATTAATATTAGAGCTTTTGATACTACAGACTCTTCAACAGATGGAGATGCTATAGGTGACATTGTATATATAGGAGCTGGTATGCTAACAGCGGGTAAAATATATTATCTAAGAAGCAACGAGCAATGGAATGAGACAAACGCAGGTGCTTCTGGTACGTCAACAGGGTTAATAGGTGTAGCTTGTGGGACTGGAGCCGCAGGTACGGTTGGAGTGCTTTTAAGGGGTATGGTTACGCTATCTGAGGAGATAGGTGGAACTGAAGCTGTTGGTAGTAAATTATATTTAGATACAACTGCAGCAACAGCAACAATAACAGCACCTTCAGCTAGTGGAGATATAGTTAGAGTGATTGGTTATGCGTTATCTACGAGTGAGCAAATATGGTTTAACCCGTCTGGAAGTTGGGTAGAAATAGCATAATATGCCAACAGTAATAATTAGACCGTCATCAACAACATCTCAAACGGGATGGGTTGCAGATCCAATAGGAACTGCTGCTGATAATAACACGTCTACAGGAGTTGTACAAAACAATTCAACCTGCAACTGGACAGCAGTATTGGCAGATCTAGATTCAGGGCTCAGTGGTGCCACGATAAATAGCTTTACAATATCAGCAAACGCAAAAGCTGGTAGAGCTGGAGCTTGTAATGCGTGGCTATCTTTAGTTCATAATTCTGATGGTGCATTTGCTGCTGAAGTAGAGGCTTGGACTGGTACTCAAGGTACGAGAACAACTACTGCTAGAACTACTCAACAAGATGGTTCGTCAGCTTTGACTTACGCATATATAAATGATTGTAGTGTTAAAATAGACCCAAACAATCAAGGTATGACGTTATACGAGTTATTTGTAACAGTAGATTACACCCCTGGAGGGTATGGAAATGACGTAATAGGTGTTGCCTCTGCTAATATTGGGAAAGTAAACGGAGTAGCTACAGCAGATATTGATAAAGTAATAGGAGTCTAAAATAATTTTTATATATTTGCAGAACACTTAATTTAAAACGAAAATGGCAACAGTAACATCTAAATTAACACTAACAAGTTCAGACTTAACATCGCAATCGTTAAGCCTATCTTTAACTAAGTCTATAACGGCATCTCATACAACAGGTTTGGCAAGAGCTGCAGTTACATCGACTGCTAAAGGAACAGCATCTGGACAGGTCACACTATATACCGCAGATGATTATGCAGCGATAGCTTACTTGTTTGTTAAAAATACAAACACTACAGCGGCAAATAAAATATACATATACGATGATACCTCAACTGGAGATCCTATATGGATGCAACTCCAGGGTGGAGAGTTCGCTTTTATCCCTATGCATGGAGATAAAACTTTAAAGGCTTACTCACCAGGTGGTAGTAACCCAATTGTAGAGTGGATGGTATTTGGAACTGATCAATAAGATCACTCCTTTTTCCTGGCCTTATTCTGTGCGTCCTTACACCCCTCACATCGACAACCGTTTCTATACGCTGTCGTTGAGGGGCAAGGCTTAGCAGTACCTGCCCTAGCAGCTCTATAGTTACAACTCTTGTGAGAGAAGGCTATATTGTCTATATCAAAAAATAACCCCTTAGGATCTTCTGAATGAAGCCAAGGGGTTTTATGTTCTACAGTAAAATCATCACACGATTCTATCTCCGCACCACACTGAAAACACCAGTGCATACCTAATCTCTTCGTAAACTCAAATAACAAATCTTTCTTTAACCTGTTTGACGCAGTACCAGGATCCATTCCTAGCTGTCTTTTCTTTTCTTGCTTTACTCCCAAAACTAAAAGGTCTCTTCAGTTAAATCCGTAACATTTAAATCTAATACTTTACCCAACATAGATTGAATTACTATTACGTAGTGAGAGTTACCTATATAAAAACCAGAGGCCATTATAAAATAATCTTCGTTTTTAGGATCTATACTACCGCACAAGTTCTCAAACATAGATTTTGATTTTTTGCAATTTATAAAATTTTTTTGAGAAAGGAAAAGGGTGGGGGTTATATATATATACTAGACACACAATCCCAAGACCGAAACCCAAATCTCCAAAGGGGGTGGTCTGAACCAAATCGTATGCACTGAATACAAATGTCGTTTTCTATTTACGCACCTATACACTAACTATCTCTATCTAATGTATCCATACGTACATAGGTGTGCAGATATGCTCTCACATAGCCCCTAATGAAGCGAGAGAGTGTAATTCCCTACCACTATATAGGGAGAGTAGTAGGGATATAGGGCATAATATCCCACATTCCACCACTATTCCCCACACCACACAATTATCTGTCAAAAAAGTTTACCCTTTCAATCCCTTGCTATCAGTACATTCTTTGAAATACTTTGTAAAAAAACTTGACACGTATTATTATTTTTCCTTATCTTTGTTCCCAACAATGATTCAGTATCGTTGTTCGTTCTTTAACATACTTATTCAGATACAGCGTTCAGCGTAGGAGTAAGCAACGTGCTTAGGCATTGCAGTAAGGCTTACATATAATCCTTAGAATAGCATCTGACTATCAAGTCTCTTTCGAGAGTGTTGAGATAGCCAAGTATAATAGACCTTTAGCTTGATTGAAGGTCGTAAGTCTTAGTAACGATACATAGCAGTAGCATTGCCTACCTAAGTGTATCAGAGCAATAATTCAATCAGCGTTTGTAAGCATCGAATAGCTTGACGGAAACCACTGCCGATAACCAAGTGGGCTTGGACAGACCAATAGGCTGTCATCAAGTTAGGTAAAGCACCATAGGGGATGTAAGAAATCCGTACCGATTAATATGGGAAGTCTATCAGAGGGGATACCGATGATATGTACTGAGTAATGTAGCAGTACGTTGATAGGTATGAGAGTAAGTGACAGATACTCTGAAGCAAGATAGACAACACGCATTTGTGTGTTAATGCGTGACGAATGACAACACACAATCCTTTTGATTTGATGGGACAATGTAAGGGTTACTCGCAGTAACTTAATATGGTGGTGCTTGAGCCAACCTTACGTTTTTCCTTTAATGCTACCGATGGTCGTTGCAAGTCGACATAAAAGCAGAGCAGAGGAAACAAATCAACTAAATTAGAAACTATGAACAAGAAAGAAATCGTAACAATGAAGTTTAATACTGAAGAAATTAACTTACTATCTCAAGCAGTAGAATTATTATATAACAGAACTATTGGAGAGATGATGTTCGAGACTGAAAATGATTTAAGAGAATTACTTAACAAGATAAATAAGCATCCACGCAACTAAGATTGGTATCTTGATAAGGCATCAAGAGGTCTTGGGGATGAACAGAGATGGACAATAGGTAGGCTGAAATCTGATACCATACAATCATTAAAGGCAAAGCCTGATTGGTATGGTTAGATATAATGCGAAAGTAAGCAACCTATTGTTCCCACTCTTTACATTAAGCTAATAACTAGAAACTATGGAAACAACAGATGATAAAATCGTATTGCTAGACTACACAAATGGAGATGTAGTCGTACTAGAAAACCTACCAACAAGAGAGTACATTGTAGAGTTTCACGATGGAGATTGGGAAGATTGGTTATACACCATACAAGATGAGAGAGAGAATATTCCTCGTATAAAAGATTGCGAATGGATGCACACTACTAAGTACGGAATAGAAACCATAAAACTATAAGCTATGGGACAACACACTACAATAGGCTACCTACAATCTAAGATGATTCGTATGCCACTAAACCTAAACACGAATTGGAACGAGGACATCAACTCGTTATCATCTGTGCAAGAGATTATAGACTATATTGACCTTTTTGGTACGACAGATGAACATTGGAGATTGCTTCACGCTATCAGAGTTATAGAAGAGATGAATGATACAGATAACCTATTAAACGACTAAGGCTATGAAAGCAACAGACAGAATACTATACGCTAGACAATGCGATATTACAGGAGAAGGTATGAACGAAGGCTACTGCATACAAGATGGACTAATGTACATCAAGTACGAGAAAGATATGATTAAACACCTTAGAGAGTTCGATGAAGAATTATCTTTAAGAACTCCTTTAGATGAAGAACTCTTAAGCGTATACTATAATGATGACTACTACTACTGGACAGAGTGGGAATGTGAGGATGACTTGCAGTATGAAGAGGTAAACGGAAAACTAATTGAAATAGAAGATTAACACTATGAAAACACTAGAAAAGAAATTTAGTAAGGTACGCTACGTAGGGTGGGAGACCTCAATGTCCCCTATCGTAGAACGTGAGAAGAAAACAATGCAGTATAGCGTTGGATGGGACAAAGACAATCAGCGTGGCTGGTTTGAAATGTACGATAAAGAAAGTGGTGGAGAAGATTACTACGCTGAAGGGGGACTTGACTTTACAGGTACAACATTAGATGGGTACGATGGAGTATTCTCATTAGATGAAGAGGTCGTTAATTGCCTTGAAGATTGGGGTGCTGATGTTAAACAAATGAGAGAAGATTTAGAACTATGAAACAACAATGGCTAACTAACCATACGGAAATTCTACTACCTGACTATCAGGTGGTGGAAATTCCACTATCATCAATCCGATCGGAACTCCTTACAGAGTTTTGTGGATACGAAACCTTATTAGAAAACCTTTTAGACAACTTAAACTAAGGGTTATGAAAGATAAAGAATTGCTTGAGAAAATTAAAAAGATGAGAGAGTTTATTGAAGATAATAACCTTTCAGATGAAGAAACATTTCAATCAACAGATATACCTAAAGATGAGAATGGGTTTATCGACTTTAATAAAATAGAACATTAAACTAAACAACCAATACTATGGAAAACAAAAGGTTTATTATCAATATTCCTTATTACGCTGAGGATGTTTCAGAGGTAAGAGAGGTAGTAAAAAAATTAGCTGAGGTTATTGATGTACCATACGCAAGTATTCACACTCAATGTAGCTCAGATGATTACAAGACAATTTTTGTAGAAAGTGTGGAAACCGAAATCTCAGGATTACTTGGAGATTTCCTAAAAACAAAACAATAATACTATGAAAGCAAAACAAATGGAAAACTATCTTCTTGAAACCTATGGTAAGGTAGTACACGATATGGACAATATGGAATACGCTTGTTCAGAACTTGCAAACCTACACGATATAAAAGCAGAAGACATCTTCTTCTTTATGGTGGAGAATAGACCACTACCTATAAGTAGTGGGATAATCTCTCATAACTATGGGTTTAACACGAGAGAGGGTAGAGCCTTGAAACAGCAATTTGAAAAATACTATTACGAAGTATAGTATCTATTACCAATAGGATATAGTATGGGCTTGATAAAATTCTATTGTAACCTTTGCCGAACAACTTGTATTCCTCTAGTAAGTAGCAATCGTTATTGCGAACACAACACCAATCTCAGACCTCATAATTTGTAGTCATACTCCATTGATGTTGTTTATCGCAGAGAGATTATTTAAAAATTTAAAAGAGGATTATGTAATCGAACTGCTATTACATAGGAAGGCGAAGTTACAAGAAATATTTTATAAAGTCAAGGAATTTAAAAAAAATAACAATAGAAAACCGCTAAAAGAAATTAAAGATGGAAAAGAGAACAAGAATTTGGAACGAGACAAGTCGTACAAAAGCAGATTTAGATTTTATGACTGAAGTAGAAAAACAAGATGCTTATGCAGATAGCTTTTATAATTGGATAAGCGAGTGTAGAGGTCAGTGTGGGCATCACGTTCACGTAGGGGAATTTATGGATACACAAGATGGTATCTGTCCTAATTGTAAAACAGAACACGAAACCTTTATGCCACTATTCTATGGTGCGACAATGGGTAGAGTAGTATTTAAAAAGAAATCAACTAACCAATAAAAAAACTAAACATTATGGCAAACATGAACTACTGCAGATTTGAGAATACTCTTGAAGATTTATTAGACTGCAACGAAGCGTTAAACAATATCTATGAGGAGATTCAAGATATGAGTGCAGACGAGAAAGAATCATTAATCTACTTAATAAAACTATGTAAAGAGATTACTGATAATCACGACATAGAAGATATACAAGAACTAATAGACCAAAACGAAGATGAAGATAACTAAAGAAACTATGGAAGATTACAACTATTTAAATATAGATGAAGTTTTGTATCTACAAATGATTATACAACAGAACTTGCATAATGAAGAAATAAAAGAAGATGATGAAGTATACAGAAGTATGATTATAAAACTAAACAATAAATTAAGTAGAATTAAAAATGAATTAAATAACGAAGATGGAAATAACTGATGAAATTATACACCGACTAGAATGGTACGATATGGGGGATGGGATAGAGTTTGAGATGTGGATAGACCCCAAGACAGAGATACTATATAGAGTTCCGATCGAAATTGTGCGGGACTTTAATAACGCTGAAGAAAACTAAAAACTATGAACACATCAACAACACTTATTTATAGGGAGAACTACGAGGTAGTAGTGGATGCCTACATTACAGAGGAAGACTTAGAGATTTCTAATATCACTTACCATTGCAACAAGTCTGCTCAAGCAATAGACATTACAGACTTTCTGTATGACTTTCTAGATACTGCATCTATAAACGATATGGAACAGAAAATAATTGATAACTCAAGAGACTAACACTATGAAAGATAACAAACTAATAGCAGAATTTATGGAGATGACTTATTATATCCCTAATGATGATTCATTGATGGTAGAGAAAGCACCAATAGGTGTATTAGTTACGCCAACTAAATCATTAGAATATCACACCTCTTGGGATTGGCTTATACCAGTAATAAAAAAATGTAGAACAACAGAGGTTGATAAAAATCGTGAAATAGGAAAACAAAGGCTTATAGATAATATAAACTTTACATTTTTTACTTTAGACTTGCTTGGGACTTATAACAACATTATTGAGTTTATAAAGTGGTACGAAAGAAAACCTATTGTAACTACTTTTTAAGTAGAATTTATTAAAAATCAAAACAATTAAAAACTATGGGAAAGATGAAAGAACTATTTACCTCTATGAGAGAGGGAATAATGGAAGGTATCAGTATCGAGAAACAAATGGCTCGAAGAATGGCTGATGAGCAGTATAGATACTCTATCTATAAGAAAGAAAATACAACTAAACACGTAACAAATACAACTAAAAATGGAAAAGACAAATAAACTTATAGCAGAATTTATGGGGGTTGATGAAGTTGATATTGATTGTGCTATCGAAGAGTATGGTCAATTAAAATACCACACCTCTTGGGATTGGCTTATGCCAGTAGCCGAAAAATGCTTAACCTCAGATGAAAATACAGATGGTCAGCATTATTTTATAAACGATGCACTACTAACTTGCAATATAGAGGTAGTTTACGATAGGGTGGTAGAATTTATTAAAGATTATAACCAAAACAATACAGAATATAAGACTTGCGATAAATGTTCTTACGATAACCTTGATGATAATGGGGATGTATTAGAACACTATTGCGAAGATGATGAATTAAATACACCAAACAATTAAAAATTATGGGATACAGAAGCGAGGTACATATAGCAGTACCAAAAAAAGATGAAGTAGAGTTAGATGCTATTATGAACGAACACGATTTACTTGAGGGAGATTACCCTGCCTTTACTAAAGAGGATTACACACAGAGGTGGAATAAGTATAACGATAATAATGAGATGATCGAGGAGACAACAAAGTTTGTCATCTATTATGGTGGACACCTCAAATGGTACGAGGGGTACAAGGATGTAGATGCAGTAACCTCTTTTATAATGGATAAAATCTACGATTGTTGTGATGACAATAATGGAGAGGGTGGTAGAACTATGGTATGTGTAGGAGAGGACAACGCTATACATTCAGAGGTAGGAGACTACTACGAGATATTTAATATTAATATGGTTGTAGAATTACAATAACCTTAAATTTAAAACAATGAGAAGTAAAGAACACCAACAATTTTTGATTGACCAATACAATCGAAACAGACCTATCGAAAAGCACGTTAAAGATATGGCTGAACTTAACAGAGCCTTACTAACTAATGATATAAAGCATTTCGGTATGCGTAGCGTTACAATAACTGAACGCAGAGTATATCATAAGGTAGCTAAGATAACAATTGAAATACCTAAAGATATACCGCTAGAAGATACTGATGAGTGGCTATGGGGTAATGATGCTTGGGAACAAGCCTTAGATAATGAGTTTAATCATGCTGAACTTGAATATGGAACAGGGGTTGAGGAAGTACCTAATATGAATGAGCCTGAAGCAAATAGAGAAACAAGGTACGATGTTAATAACGAAAACTATGGGGGACATTTATAATGGCTAAGATATTTATAGATAACTCACGCTATATGGAATTTATAGATGAGATAGCAACGCAGATTACCATACAGAGATTTGGAGAGGATACTTACGCACCCTCATCAGAGGTTGGTCAAGAGCATGTAATGATGTTTCAGGAGGATGCTCAAGACTTTTATAACGAGCAGTATGATTGGGTGGAAACAATGCTTATCAACACCTTAAACATACATAGTAATAACGAACTAATAAACGATAATTAATATGGCACTATACGAAGTGGAAATAAAATGGTGGGACGATCTTTACACCGAAACAAAGATTGTCTCTACAAGTCCAGCATCTGTAGATGATGATACTATCTTCTACACATTTGAAAACGAGGATGAGATAGAATCATTTACCCTTGAAGATCCGATAGGAGAATTTCAAGTCCTTTCATATACTAAACTTTAAAGGGATGATAGTGGATTTCACAAAACACCAATGGGTACATCAAGGAAATATTAATAAAGTAAAGAAACTAATTATGGATGTAGAAGAATTTCAAAGAGTTAGAATAGAAGCTATGGAGAAGAAAATTAAAGACCTAGAGTTAACTATAGACCTAGATAGAGAAATGTATAGAAGCATTATAACAGAGCTAGAAGTAGAACTAGATAAATTTAAAGAAGATGAGTAATCAAGTGAAGACGATTGATGTTGATCAGATATGGATGAGGGGGGAAAAAGATCCTTGCTACAAGTATACTCTATATGCTAAGGTTAACAAGAAGTATATACAACCTATATATAAAGATATGGTGTTAATATCTAAGAGATATAAAAATCAAGGCATATTCACTAAGAGTGCAACAATTAATAGAAATAAAATATACTCAACAATAGAGTATATGGATAGGCATTTTAGAACAGAGGATTTTGAGGAATTACTACAAAAAGACTTATCTTTAGTAGAATTTATCCACAAAGCCCATGCAATACGAAAGAGAAATGATTGAGGAGTTACTTAGAGAGTCGGGTATAAATCATAGGCTAGACAATAGAATAAAACCTAATAAGCACCCGTATATGAAAAAGCTAGAGGTAGCCTTAAAAATAAATGGTGTGAACTATATGTATTTCCCTCAGACAGATAGCTTAGCAGTAACGCAAGTTGATATAGGGAGACATAACCTTCTTTGCCACACCTTAATGATGCCTTCAGAAGATGGTATTAGCATCCTTATGGTAGTTAATCAGAATGACGATATAGAAAACGTTATGGAAGGTATGGCTGAAAGTCTAGACAAGATAATACCTGAAGGTTTATCCTATAATATTTTAGGAATTATCTAAAAAACCTTAGTGAATTGTAAAAAAAATTCACTATATTTGCATCACAAGTTAATTAAATTTAAAGACCAAAAACTATGGAAAAGTCAGAAACAATTGGCAAGCTAACCCTTGCCTTATCGAAAGTGCAGTCTCAACTAAGACCCGCTAAAGAAAACTCAAAAAATCCTTTCTTCAAGTCAAGCTATGCCGATCTTGGATCAGTATGGGACTCTGTTCGTAAATTACTAGCAGACAACGAGTTAGCTATCATTCAGATGCCTACAGATGTAGGTGGAGTAACAACAATCCTATCACATTCTAGTGGAGAATATTTAGCATCAACATGCTACATACCTGCAAAAGAAGATGCGCATGGCGTAGGCTCTGCAATATCCTATGCAAGAAGATATGCTTTAGCATCATTCGTAGGTGTAGTTACTGGAGATGATGATGATGGCAATATGGCAGTTAAGGGAACTAGCCCTAACACTAAGAAAGCTACATCTAAACCTAAGCTAACAGACTCTCAATATAAGAGTATGATGAAGGCTATTGAGGATGGTAAGGGTAGTGTTGTTGAGCAAAAAATGGGTGGATACACCATGACTAAGACACAACAAGACAACCTTAATAAAGTCCTTAAAATATCTAAAACCCTAGTATAATGAGTTTAGACAGCTTTATAAGTAAGTTGGTCGATGACTCCTTTTATTACTCTGACTACGAGTTTGTTACAAACTCGCAGTTAGGGTTAATAAAGCAGGACGTTAGAACTTACAGAATGATGAGGGATCATCCTGAACTCAATAAAGAGACCTTACCCATGATCTTTGGAAGGGCTTATCATGTAGCTATGTTAGAACCTAACGATTTTAATAATAAGGTTTTAGTATTCGACTCATCTACAAGGGCTACTAAAGGTTATAAGGAGTTTAAGGCTAACAACCCTGATGCTACTACCATAATCTTACAGAAAGAGTACGATAAGATTATGTATATGCAAGATGTTTTATTCTCTCATAACGAGGTTAACGACCTACTACAGAAGGAAGGTAAAAGGGAAATAGCTAACGCTTGGAAGGATGAGGATACTGACGTATTTTGTAAAGGTAAGGCTGATTATAGGAACGGATCTGTACTTATAGACCTTAAGACTACGGCAGATGGAAGCTTTTATGGTTTCTCTAACTCTTGCAAGAAGTATGGATACGACAGACAATCAGCTTTCTATATGGATGGCTTTGGCTGTGATGAGTTTATATTTATAACTCAAGAGAAAGAAAGACCTTATAACGTGTCGATCTTCTATGCTGGCGATGAGTTTATAGAGAGAGGTAGACAAGAGTATAAATATCTTTTAGGGCTTTATAAGAGGTTCTTTATAGATAATGAGGAGTCCGTAGACGAACACTTAATAATGGAAACCTTATGACACTAAAAGAAAAACTAACAGAGAATCAGATTAGTAAAATTTGGTTAGCTGAAAGATTAGGGTTAAGCCGACCTACCCTAGATAAATACTTAGATAAACCTGACGAGTTTAGAATTAAGCACGTTAGAAAAATATCTAAGTTAATTCACGTAACAGAAAGGGAGGCACTAGTTAATTATTTTACAAAAGCTTAAAACTATGAGCAACAAGACAACTGACAGAATCTACGTAGGAAACGGAGTAGAGAAATTTGATGGAGACATGGTAGAGTTCTCTTTAAACTTAACTAAGTTAGGTAAGGAGGCAACCGAACACATGTTCGAGTACAATGGTGAAAAATTCATCAAGCTAAAGGTAGCTAAGATGAAAGAAACCAATGATTATGGTAAGACTCACTACGTTGAGGTGAATACCTTTAAGCCTGAAGCTAAGAAGGCTGAGCCAGTAGCTGACGACTTACCGTTCTAAAGATTGAGGGGGTCTATCACAACTAGAGGAATGTGGATCAACAATACCAATAAGACTACAAGTTGTGTGCCCCTCTCTTTTTAACTACCAACCAATAAACTAAAAATTATGAAATATAGAGTGTCGGATACAGACATTATTAACATAGATAAAGTAGAATTTATTGAGGTTGATGGTCGCTCTATTAACTTTCATACCTCATCAAATGTTCACCAATCTGTTTATAACAACGAGATAGAATCCAGTTGTGTGTTTAACAATATTGTTAATCACTTTAACACTATGGATTTAAGGCTTACTGGAGATGTTAAACCTAAGACTGAAAAGCAAAGAAAAGAAAAAGCATTTGAAATGTTTTGGAATTTATACGACTACAAGAAAGATAAGCCTAACACAAGGAAGACATTTATGAACTTAACCTTAACTCAAATGGGTAAAGCTATAAAAGGAGTGAAGGCTTACGTTGATTCAACACCTGACAGAACTTACAGAAAATTTCCTAGAACTTGGCTTAACGCTAGGGGTTGGGAGGATGAAGTCAATTTAGATAAAAAGAAAACTAACCGATACGTTAAACCTAAATACATTTCAGATGAAAGATAATATGGAGATGGAGAAGAGGCTTATCGGTAAGATTATATCTCATCCAAGGGATTACTATGACTGTCATAGCCTTATGTCTGAGGATATATTTTCTGATCCTTTAAATAGAAAAATATATAGGGTTGTATCAGGTAAATTAGACAAGGGAGATAAAGCTGACATGATTGTCATATCCTCTGCTATTAAAGATCCATTAGTCGATCTAAGGGTGGCTGAGTGTATGTCATCTGATCACTATGCCTACCTGACCAAAAACATAGTTTTATATCTATCTCAGGAAGATAAGAAGATAAGGCTGAAAAAATTAGCAGAATTAACTACAAAGAAGATTGATAATGGAGGTGATCTATTTGACGTTATAGAGTTTGTAGAGGAACAGATGAAGTCTATCTCTGAGATTAGAGGTAGTGATATACCTGATATTAAAAAACAATTAAAGGTATTACATGACGATATACAGAGAAGGATGTCTTCTGAAAATATGGTGGGTCTGCCTACGGGTTTTCAATCTGTAGATAAGTTTACTGGCGGCTGGCAAGAGACTGACTTTATTGTTATTGGTGGGGCATCATCTATGGGAAAAACATCACTTGGTTTAGCGTTCTGCTAT